>Ga0187783_10003529_pt1 | contig 11526 bp, 9 predicted proteins | sample 1015_SJ02_MP02_2_FD_132471 | JGI IMG/M metagenome (GOLD analysis project Ga0187783, IMG submission 132471) | Tropical peat soil microbial communities from peatlands in Department of Meta, Colombia - 1015_SJ02_MP02_20_MG | ecosystem: Environmental > Terrestrial > Soil > Wetlands > Peat | place... | reverse complement strand
TTCTACCTGTACGCCGTCAAAGCGCAGGCAGATCTCGAACGGACCCTCTCCGAGATCGAAAGCCTGCGCGGCATCCGCCGCGGCCATATCTCCATTGCGTGCGAGGAAGGGATCGCCAAAGATACGCTTCCTAACGTGGTCGTCGACTATCGAGGCCATCACCCTCGGGTGACGTTCTCGATCCACGTCGCAAACATGCCATCGATCGTGAGTGCGGTCGCCGAGGGGCTTGCCGACATTGGGATCGCATTCAGTCCAATGGGCGATGCGCGTGTCAAGCGCTACGCCCAGGTCAGGGTGCCGATCGGCGCGGCAATGCATCCGAACCACGCCTTTGCGCTCCGCAAGTCGCTCAAGCTCACCGATCTCGTAGGAGAGCCACTCGTGATGTCCGACTGCGGTTACTCGATCCGTCATCGGCTCAACGAGCAATTCGACGGGGAGGGCGAGCGGCTGTTCAAGCATGCGATCGAAACCAACTCGTTCGAAGCCATGACCGCTGCAATCAAAGTCGGCATCGGCATCGCCATTCGATCTCCGATCGGGATCGGCGGCGAGATTGCTCGCGGCGAAGTCGTTTTTGTTCCCATCAGAGATCGCAATTTTCGCTTCGAAATCATCACGGTGCTTTGCGCCAGCCGGCGCCCGCTACCAATCGCTGCCGCCGCGTTGGTGGAGCGGCTTTGCAACGCGCTCGAACTTTTGGCGGAGCCAAACGATCGGCCGACAATCACGCTTGTCCCCACGTGCGCCGCCGAGTGAGCGAGGCTGGGTCAGCCGAAGGAACACTTCGAGCAGCCTCTGGAGCGAGGGTGGTTTCAAAATCATCGGGAAGGTCAAGCTCTTTGTCAGAATAGGCCGCTAGATGCTCGGTGAACTCGTTCTCCTGCTCGCGAAAAAGTCGTCCGGTGATCCCGCGCACCACACGCGGCAGGCAATGGCGGTGTCCGCTGATGGATGTCGAATGCGGCCCGTGACTGACGATGCTCGCAAAATTGAAGCAGACCACGCGCTCGACCCACCGGTCGCCCGCGGTTTTCGGCAGAAAACCGAAATGTTCGTCAAGGTACGGCAAGGCGCCCAGCCGCGCATCCTCTTCGCCAGGCGGCGGAGTGTAGCAGTCCCGCCAGCGCAGCACGGCCGGCGCGAGTGTCTGCAGCTCCACGCGCGCTTCAAGCTCTACGGTCGCGCCTGTTCCAAGCAGCAGGTGGTCCGCACGCAACTCGCCCTTCGGGGTTGAGATCGCGATTTCGCCGCCGTCGAGTCGAACCGCCGTCCACGGACGGCCGGGGTGCATGTGGAAATTCTGGTACGCACGGGCCGCCATAAAGGACGTCAACGGGGGTGGTTGATCGACCGCGCGGAAGAAGCGCGCGACACGCCAGCGAATATCGTCCGGGAGCATCGTGAAATGCGTCAGCGTCCCCGCCGTTTCCAGGAAGCGATGGGGATTGATGCGAGGCATGCGCCCGCGGCGAAAGCAGAGATCGACGCGAGTTGCATCCGCACGCAGCGCCATGATTGCGTTATCGAATGCCGACGCCGCATGACCGAGGATGGCAATGCGTCGACCCGCAAATCGAGAGAAATTGACCGGCCCGTTGGTGTGGTCGTAACGGTGAGCTGGCAGAGCCGCGGCGATGGAGTCCGGCACGCGCCAGCGCCCGGCTCCGTCGTAGCCGGAGGCGATCACCGCCACACGGGCGAGGCGCTTTTCCACGCGCCCATGCCGCTGCAGGTCGACCGCAACGACGGCGGCGCAGGGCCGTATATTCACCGCTTCGGTCTCATTCTCGACCGCAAGGTCGAGTGTCCCGCGGTACCAGCGCAGATACTCCATCCAGGCGGTGCGCGGAATGCGGTCGATCCCAGCGAAGGCGCCGACGCCGAACCTCGCGTCAAACCATTGCTGAACAGAGAGGCTTCGCAAGCCGAAATCCATGCCGTTCAGCGCCTTTGGGGTTCGCAGCTCGTGCATACGCGCGAACGTTTCCCACACGCCTTCGTGGCCGCGAGGCTGACGGTCAACGATCACCACGTCGTTGACGCCGTCGCGTCGCAACGCGGCGGCGATCGCAAGTCCGGACTGGCCACCCCCCACGATGATGACTGCATGGATCGGGGTGCCGTCGGCCGCACGCCACGGTTCGACCCAGGGCGTGCTAGGATACGACAGCAAGGCTAGGTCGGCACGTACCCGTGCCGCCAACTCTGCGGTTGCCTCAATCGTCACGCTGCGGCGCTCCCGTCTGCCACTTTGAGCTTGGCGATCTTGGTCCGCACATGGGTGCCTGAATTGACAGGCTCGAAATCCCGATCAATGGCGCCCGGAACGGCGAGCGGCGAAATCATTGCGTCCCAATTCGGTTGATGGAAGAAGGCCATTGATAGGCGCTCCGCGGTCCCCATGTCGGGGGGATTGACCACGCGGTGAAGGGTCGAACGCCAAGCGCCGCCGGTCCAGTCCTGCATCAAATCGCCGAGGTTGACGACGAAGGTTTCCGCGATATCGGGAACCTTGAGCCATGCGTCGCCGCTGAACACTTCGAGTCCGCCGGGCGTCTCGTCGCGCTGTAGAATTGTCAGGCTGCCAAAATCTGTGTGCGCGCCGGCTCGCAATTGACCGGGCAGTGGGGGCTGCGCCAGCGGCGGATAATGAAGGACCGAGAACGTTGTGATGTGGCGATCGACCTTGGAGTCGAAGAAGGCTTCCGGCAGGCCCAGTCCAAGCGCGAAAAGGCGCATCAACTCCGTTGCCAGCATGCTCATCTCGCGATAATAGCGCGTGAAGGCAGGCTGCAGTTCCGGCACAGCTTCGGGCCAAAGGTTCGGAGTAAAGAAGCTGCTTGCTTCGTTGGCGGTGAAGTAGGCATCGATGCCAACGTCGACCGGACCGATGTTGAATGTTTCCTTGAGGTCCGGCGGTGACTGTCTTTCCAGCGATTGCGCGAGCGCCTGACTTTGCGGCGGAAAGTATCCGCGGCTGGGGCCGGGCGGCAATTTGAGCCTCATCTTTTCCTCAAAGGGAAGAGCAAAGAACTTCAAAGCCGCTTGGCGCGTTGCCCGTACCAGCTGCGGCTCGACACCGTGACCGCTGATCACCAGAAATCCGAGCGCGCGGCAAGCCGTGTCTATCTCGGCAGCGACGGCACGTCGCTCGGCAACGCTCCGGTTGCGCGCCGGCGCAAGATCAATGACAGGGACGTGCTTCAATGTGGTCATGGCGCGATCTCCATAAATTGTTCACTCTGACCCCCTGTGGGCGGGCAACGGCGAGCGGCGAGCGCGCATGAGTTCATTGGCGGCGACGAGCAGTGCCGTCAGGATGAGCACGACCGCCTGGATGGCGTTGAGATCAGGGCTGAGCTCGCGTCGGAATTGCGATGCCACGATCAGCGACAGCGGCTGGACGCGCCCGGCTGGAAACATCGATATTGAGAGGTCGGCGAGCGATAGGATAACTCCGATTGAATGGGCCGCGCCGGTTTCTCCGAGGTCGCGGGCGGCCCTTTCGAGCCGGGGATCGAGCCGGATCGCCGCCGCGGAGAGGATGGCGGTTGCGAACGGAATGACCGTCAGCGCAAGGATGAAATCGTAACGGCGAGGCAAGTGCCCGTGCAAAAAAGCCGACCGCTCTCAGGTACACGATGACAATAATGAGCAAAATCATTCGTCCCCGGAAGACGTGAGTTGCGCACACGGTGTGCGCAAATCGGCAACGGTCGGACGGCGAAAAAACAGCTGACATTTTGGTGCGCGCCGCATTGACATTGCCCGCGACGGCCTGAACGCTGACGGCAACTGGCTCCGCGCTTCGCTACGGGTTGGGCCCGCAAGTTGACGATGGGAGATCGACCGATGGAAGCTTCTGTGCAAACGCCCACCGCCATGCGCGAGGTGGTGCTGCGACCGCTCACGCGCGAAACCTTCGCCCCGTTCGGCGACCTCATAACGCCCACAGAAGACGGCGCGCCCTTCGGTAGCGCCGACGCGGCCCCTGACCTGAGCCGTGGTACGCCGCGGCTCTACATCATGCGTCTGCCTCGCCGCGGGCTCGCATTCAGTCAAATCACGCGGCACCGCAACGTCACACAGTGCCTTGCGGCGTTGGGGGGCAAGCCGTGGCTGATTGCCGTAGCTCCGCCCCAACCAGGAGAGGAAGCCTCGCCAGAGTTGCAGGACATCGCCGCGTTTTGCATTCCCGGGACGATGGCAATCAAGCTTCACCGCGGTACATGGCACGCTGGTCCGCATTTCGAGGACGACGAGATGTCGTTCCTGAATCTCGAATTGAGCGACACCAACGAGATCGACCATCAAAGCTCACATCTGTCCGAACGCTTCGGCTTCGCGCTTCGCTTCGCAGTGCCGCCAGGCAAGGGCCCGGCCGAATGACCAAGGTCCTGCAGATCTGCGGTTCAAGAATCGTGACACTGGACCACGGCACCGAAATACTCGAGAACACCGACCTGTGGGTCGCCGATGGTCGAATCGCGGCCCTCTTGCCGGCGGGGTCTGCTCCGCCGATCGAAGGAGCCGTCGAAACGCTTCGCTTCAAGAATGGTCTAGTCCTCCCAGGCCTCGTCAACGCGCACACGCATTCATATTCGTCGCTCCTGCGCGGCACAGTGGCGGGAGCCCCCCTTGATCTCTTTGTGATGGAGGCGATGGCGCGTCGGGCTACGCAAAGCTTGCGTCAAGTGACGGTGGCCGTTCTGCTACATGCAGTCGAGATGTTGAAGAACGGCATTACTGCGGTGGTAGACCACTTCCGCCACGGGGCTCTGCCCACCTGCGAAGCGGTCAGCGCGGCCTTTGCCGGGTACAAACAGGCCGGCATGCGAGCCGCCATCGCACCGATGTTCGAAGACAAGGTCTATCTCGACTCCCTGCCGATCGATCAAACGCGGCTACCCCAGGCGGTGCGCGATCGCTGGCGCGCCATGCGCAAGCCCGCCCCCGAGGAATATTTCGCGGTAATGGAGGAGGTACTTCGCACTTGGCATGACGCGGACAGGCTGCAGGTTCTGATCGGCGTCGACGGCCCGCAACGCTGTACGCCGCGGCTCTTGGAGATAGCCGGCGATTTCGCGAACCGCTACGGCGTCGGTGTCCATACGCACCTGCTCGAAGCAAAGACCCAAGCCTTAATGGCAAGCGAATTCGGCGGAAGCTTTGTCGCCTATCTCGATCGATTCGGCCTGGTAGGACCGCGCAGCTCGCTTGCGCATTTCGTATGGTGCAGCGACCGAGACATCGAACTCGCGGCGGAGCGGGGAGTCAACGTGGTACAGAATGTCGTCAGCAATCTTGTCCTCGGCAGCGGCATCCAACCGACGGTGCGACTGCTTGAGGCCGGCGTGAACGTGGCGCTGGGCTGCGATGGTAGCAGCAGCGGGCCCGCCAGCATCCTTGAGCAGGCAAAGTTCTCGATGCTGCTGAGTCGCATCAGCGAGCCCGACTGCGACCGCTGGATCACAGCACCGCAGGCCGTGCGGATGGCAACCACGAATGGGGCCCGCGTGCTTGGTCAACCCGCCGGGCTCGGCGTCATCCGCGTCGGCGCCAATGCGGATTTCACCATCATCGACTTGACAAGGCAGTCCTGTCGCCCGTTCGGCGATATCTGGAATCACTTGGTCATGTACGAGACTGGAGCCGCCGTCGACACGGTTGTGGTCGCTGGCGAGATCGTTGTTCGCAACGGTCAGTGTACGCGGATTAATGAAGCCGACTTGCTCGCCGAAGCCGAAGAGATTGCTCTCACAGATTCTGCCGCCAATGTCGAGGCGCTGGCGACGACCCGTGTTGAGCGCGCCACATTCAAGCCGCTGATACTCGAGGCGTTGCGGCTGCCGGCGCCGATCGATCGCTTCGCCCATCTGATCTGACTGGTTTTTTGATGTTGCGCGCGGCGAGGTCGCGCAGCCGATCGCTGGTATTGTATCAGCCGGCGCCGGCGCTTGACGCCTGAAGCATCGACGGTGTGGACGAGCGCGAGTGTGATGTCGCGCGGCGCCGTTCCGCTGGTGACGGACAGGGGTAAAAGCACTCTCGGGTGTTACACGTCTTCGCAGCAGCGTGCCTTGGGATGTCAGTTGGGACACTGCCGTCACGGCGATCTCCCGCGCCGTTCCCGCGCTCAAAGGCGATCGCAAGATCAGCTGCGCTGAAGCACTGCGCTGCTCGACAAGCCGCGTTCAGCACTGAATGCGTTGGGCAGCAAAAGCGATCGAATGTGATGCGAGAGCTCGTGAAATCGTGGCTCGGAAAGAGTCGCCGTCGTACGTGGGCGCTTGAGACCTGCTGTCACAAGTTCGCGAACGGTTCCCGGACGTTCCGTCATCACAACTATTCGATCGGCTAGCAAGATAGCCTCCGGAATCGAATGAGTGATGAAGATCACGGTCTTCGGTTGCTGCTCCCATATTCTCAGCAGTTCGAAGCTCATCGCATCGCGAGTCAATGCATCGAGCGCCGAGAATGGCTCATCCATCACCAAGATATCGGGATTGAGCAAAAGCGCCCGAGCAATAGCCACACGCTGCTGCATTCCGCCAGACAATTCGTGCACACGCCGGCGCTCAAAACCAGATAGCCCCACCAAAGCGAGCAGGTCCCGCGCCTGTTGCCTGTCCTTGTGGCCCACCCGCCCCTCTCGATGCCGAACGGGAAATGTGACATTGCCAAGAACGTCGAACCACGCGAGCAGCGTTGGCCTCTGGAAAACAATCGCGACGTCGTCTCGCGGCTCAGAGACCGGGAGCCCGAAGACCTCGATTTTGCCGTCCGTTGGTCGCACCAACCCGGTGAGGAGGCGTAGGAGTGTGGACTTTCCGCAGCCCGAGGGCCCCATGATCGCGACAAACTCATGGCGTGCAACCTCGAACGTAACGTCGGCCAACGCTCGGATAGTTTGCTGATCGCTGGTGGAAAAGGTGTGGCCTACGCCTTGAAATCGAATAGCTACTTGCCCGCCCGACATTGCTTGCCGTGTTCCAGTTGGCCCGTTCGCCCGCTCCAGTCGTACTGGCTCGGGTCCATAGAGGCCGACGACAGACATCATATCAATCTCAAGCGGATCATCGAAAGCAACGATTCGCTTCGGTACATCGAAAACCGTGGTCTGCAGGAGAGGAGGCGCAAGGGTCTAGTAGCTCACGAAGTCGCTCGACCGTAAATTGCGTCCGACTGTCGCGTCAGTCGCGAAGGCGAGATCTCAATAGCAATGTGCGCGTCATCCCCGGGCACGGACCCACGGGGCGACGCGCGCTTCTTTTGGGATCTATTTCTTGACAAAGGAACGATCGACGAGCGTCTCCGGGTCGATTTTGTCAAGCGGATAATTTTGTGATTTCGCGACCCACTGCCACGTTTCCTTCAACAGAGAGGGTTCAAACACTCCGTAGCCGTCGCGGTCCGTAATTTCATTTTTAACGAGTGAAGCCGTCGCTTTGGCCTCGTCAATATTCGACTGAAGATCGGCCTCGGGCACCATGGACTTCAAATCTTCGCCGACCTTTTGAGGATTATCGGCGTAGAACTTCACGGTTTTGATAAATGCACGGACAAAGCGCGCGACCGTGTCCGGGCGCTCCTTGATGATCTTATCGGATGCAAGAAGGGACCAGCCATATCCGCTCAATCCGTGCTCCGACCACGGCAGGATTTTGAGCTTTTTATGCTGCTCTGCCAACAACCGGGCATCATTGGGCTCAGAGGTCACCCACGAGATGACTGCGTCGACCTTGCCCAGGGCCAACATGGGTGCGAGAGCGTTGTCGTCGACTTTAAGTAGCTTGACGGTGTCTGGATCGAGACCGTTGGCCTTGGCGATAACCGGCCACAAGGCGTTGGAGCTGGAGAAGGTCGCGGTTGCGAGTGTTTTCCCCGTCAAATCTCCGATCGAAGTGATTGACCCTCCGTCAGCTGTGAAGATGGCATCGGGTTGCTTCGTATAAATGGACATCACGGCCTTGACCGGCACAGGAGATTCGACTGCGGCGACCATGAGAGGATTTAAGGCCGATACGCCAAAGTCGTCTGTCCCGGACGCAACGCGTTTGACCGCATCCGCGCCACCGCGGCCAATGTCGATTTGCACCTCGATGCCCTCGGCGGCAAAAAAGCCCTCCTTGACCCCTACATAGGGGAAAGCAACCTCGCCCGAGGGAAACCAATCCAGCACGAAGCTGACCTTGTCTGCGGCTTCCGCTAAGCCGGCGCACGTGATGCTTGATGAAACGATCAAAGCACCTGCAATGGCGAACTTGCGCATGGGAAGATCCCTCCTTTTGCCTTCCGCGAGGCTAGCCAGCTGGAGAGGGAGGGGCAATTTCGTTTCTTTTGAAGTTAGTTCTGGAATTCTGCTGCAAGGTGCTTGGCAAAGACAACGGTTAGAGCGTTGCACATCACCAAGTCAGTGCACCGGCGCGCTAAGATGATGCGGGTCTATGTCAAGCGGCACCACGGCGGCTTTGCGGTGCACAGCAAGATAGGCAGCGGCGAGTTCCGCGTCACGTTTCTGAATCTGGGCTAACTCAGCACAAAGATCATCGCGCAGAGCGGCGACCTCTTCCACGAGCGCGCGATCATCGAGCCGTCCGGTTTTGCCATCGGAAAAAACCTCTTCCCCGTCTACCAAGACGCGTGCTATGCCGGCCCCGGTTTCACCATACACCAGTTGACGTACGGCACTGTTCAACGGGCACCACCAAGGCTTGGTAAGATCGAAGATCACAAGATCGGCCTGATAGCCGGGCGCGATTCGTCCAATCCGGTCTCCGAGGCCGACGGCCGCAGCACCGCCGATTGTCGCGGCTTGAAATGCGCGTGCAGCCGCGTCTTTTTCGGCAATGCCATGCTGCAAGCCCCAGGCGAACGCAAACAGCTTCATGGCTGCGAACATATTTTGTCCATCGCTCGCGCTGCTGTTATCGCAACCAAGACCAATGTTGACGCCGGACGATGCGTAAAAGCGGAGCGGCGCGACTCCGTTCAGCAATTTGAGATTCGTCGTAGGATTGCACGCAAGGTTAGCCCCCGCGCCGCCCAGGCGAGCGGCTTCAGCAGGCGTAACCCACACGCCATGGGCGACAGTAAGATTCGGTCCAAGTAGTCCGACGCGCTCGAGCCGAACGACCATCGAGCCAATATCGTCCGGAAGACTGCGACGCGCCAGGACGGCTTCGGCGCGGGTTTCATAAAGATGAGTGAAGACGTTCAGCTGGTGGTCTTTGGCCTCTCGCGCGGCCCAGGTCAGAAGGGCATCAGAGCAAATTTGCGGCTGCACTGGCCCCAAACCCCAGCTGACCCGTGCCAAGGTGTTTTCGGCGAGCAGCGACCGTATAAAAGCACACGGCCCCGTCATGTCGCGCTCGCGGGGCAACCGCGCGCGCAATGCTGGCGGAAAGACCGCTTCGAAAAAAGGGATTCCGTCCGCAACGGCGCGGTCGCTGGTCTGTATCGCGACAATGGCGCGGATGCCGGAGGCATCGTAGCTGTGCCTCACGGCTGCGGCGTGATCGCGGTTTTCGTCGACGATCGTCACCATGTCCTGCACGGTCGTGATGCCGCTGAAGAGACAATCCCTGGCGTGCAGCAGCGTACGTAATTCGACCTCGCGCGTGCGCCGTGGACTCCAGCTTGTGGGAAATGCAGATAAACCCCAGACCTCCAAGGGAAGTTGCTCGAAATTGCCGCGCAGCAGGGCATCGTGCGAGTGGCTGTGTGCGTTGACGAATCCTGGCGTCACGAGGCAGCCTCGGGCCTCGATCCTGACAGCGTGACGGTCCAGGGCCTGCTGGCGCGCTTCGTCACCGAGCGCCGCGATGCGGCCAGCTTCTATGAAAATGTCTAGAGCAGTCGGCTGGTGCAGTTCGCCAAGCGGGTCAAGAACGCGGCCTCCGGTGATAAATAGCGGAACGCAAGCTTTGGCGGGATTCATTCCATCACCGCGGCCGCAAACGGGATCGTCCGTATGAGCGGTGCCGCATGGCGGAGGAAGCTCTGAACAAGCTGGGGCGAGCGGCACTTGAGCGGCCGCGCAGCGATGAGATGGGCTTGGGGAATCTTGTCGGCTAGTGGGCGATAGACAGGCGTATGGTGAGCGGTCCCTTGGCCGGGCGGCCAGAAATTCAAGAGTGAATAGCCAAAACCGTTGGCGACCATGCTGCGCACCATTTCTGCGGAGCGGGCACGATGAACGATCCGCGGTTCAATGCCGACTGATGCAAAAATCGAGAGAAAGTAGTCCCGTGTTTTCGGGATATCGAGGAGGATAAAAGGCTCGTCGACCAGACTAGCCAACGCGACGTTCCGGCGCCGCGCCAAGGGATGCTTCGGGGTCAGAACGCACACCGCGGGCGTCGCCCGCAACTCAGTCGCCACAAATGTCGGTAGCCGCTCAAAGTCCAAAAAGAGGGCGAGGTCGATCGTTCCGTCGTCCAGGCGCTCGAGCAGCAACCCATGCTCGGCAGTAACCCAACTCACCTCGGTGCCAGGCACGAGCCGCGTAAAATCGCTTACAAGAGGCGGTAGAATATAGGCAGCGATATCGCCGAGGCACCCGATCGTGAGTGTCCTGACCTGGCGCGTCGGTTGGGCCTGGCTCAACCTCTCCAGATCGTTGGCTTGAGCAAGCAACGCCCGGGCTTCGACCAGAAACTTGTGCCCGAAATCAGTCAAGACGAGCCCGCGGGCGTGGCGTCGTACAAACAAGGGAGCGGCCATGAATTTCTCGAGACAGGCAATCGCCCCCGAGACCGACGCAGGCGAAATATTGAGCGTTTCCGCAGCCCGTATCACACTTTGCTGGTTTGCAGCCTGGATGAAATAGTTCACATGTCGGAGCGTAAGTCGTGGGGTCGGGAACTGGCCCGGTATCCGGCTCACATAATCGTCCTCCGCCGCCTTGGGTGGGGCTGGCGAGTTCCGTCTTTCTGTGACTCGCCGTTTCACCCTGTCTTGTGAGCTTTGTAAGGAAGCGGAGGTTTGCATCGGAATTGCCGCCCGTCGCCGAGGAAATGACCCAATCGAGTCAAAGCATAAGATATGCCAAGACAGAGCTTTTGGATCAGAAATTCTGAACCCATTCTTGGCGGAAGCCGGTTGTCCTTTGGGGAGACTTGCTCCTAGCTGATGCAATGCCTGACGCTGAACGGGCGGCCCACGGATGCAAGGACGCGGCCGAGATTTTTGCCGCGTTTGCGTGCGCACTGCCGTTTGACGATTTGCCGGCCCACGTCGTGGCGCAGGCCAAGCTAACGGTCATCGACACCGTTGGCGTTGCTTTGGCAGGGGCCGTCCTAGGTGAAGGGGCGCGCGAAGTCACCGCTTACGCCGTCGGCCAGGGCGGGACACCGGAGGCCTGTATCTGGTCAAATGGCCGCCAGACGACGGCGGTTCTGGCCGCGCTGACAAACGCTGCGTTAGCGCGGGTCCTCGATTTCGACGACATTCTCGATTATCCGCAAGTCCATATCGCTGCGTGTGTTGTTCCAGCCGCACTTGCGGCCGCGGAAGTGC
>Ga0187783_10003528_pt1 | contig 11528 bp, 18 predicted proteins | sample 1015_SJ02_MP02_2_FD_132471 | JGI IMG/M metagenome (GOLD analysis project Ga0187783, IMG submission 132471) | Tropical peat soil microbial communities from peatlands in Department of Meta, Colombia - 1015_SJ02_MP02_20_MG | ecosystem: Environmental > Terrestrial > Soil > Wetlands > Peat | place... | reverse complement strand
CGATTTAATGCGGAGTCCAGTTTTATGCGACGAGTAGCACGGAGCAGATGGAAACTGGACTTTCTGCGACGAGTTTGACGCTGCTGCAGTTGCCAAGGTCTTTGCATAATCGTGGCGTCCTGAGGAGGACGTCATGATGACAGCGTTCTTCGAATCCCGGTTCCGCATCCGGCAACTACGTGGCGGCCAAGATGGCCAGCTACTCGACGTTTTCGCTGAAGAGCTTCGGCAGTCAGGGTTTGCCCAGATCACGGCACGGCGACATATCCGAGCCGCGGAGCACCTGCTCTATTGGGCGAAGCGAAAGAGTATATCGCCCGCGACTTTCGATGAGCATACCTTAGACGAGTTCACCCACCACCTCCGGCAATGCCGCTGCAAGAGCTACGGCAGCACCGCTCGGCAGAATGTCCAGAAGGGTGCTCGTTTGTTTGTTTGCAGTCTTCGCCGCGCAGAGTTATTGCCGGTGCCGTCCACCCAAGAAACCGTCGAAGACCCGCAGGTCTTGGTGCGGTTCCGGGACTGGATGCACAAGCATCGGGGAACATGTGACACGACCCTTTACAACTACGGTCTGCATCTCCGTGCGCTGCTTAGGACCCTAGGAGATGACACGAGTAAGTTCGAGGCCCGGAGCCTCCGGCAGTTTGTTCAGGAAACAAGTCAGCGCTGCGGTTGGGCAACTGGGAAACATTGCACAACAGCCATGCGGGCGTTCCTGCGTTATCTCATAGCCGAAGGTCAGTGTGCAGCGGGCCTCGACGCATGCATTCCGGTGCTCGCGCACTGGCGCCTTTCGTCGTTGCCACGTTATCTGCAACCCGAGGAGGTCGAGCGAGTCATTGCCTCATGCAGCGCCACCTCGTCGGTAGGTATCAGAGACCGCGCGATTCTTCTGCTGCTCGCCCGGGTCGGTCTTCGAGCCGGCGATATCCTGCGCCTTTGCCTTAGTGACCTTGATTGGAAGGAGGCCACCATTCGCGTTATCGGAAAAGGCCGCTGCCAGACCCTGTTGCCGATGACTCAAGAGGTTGGCGATGCGATCGTCGCCTACATCAAGAATGGCAGGTATCCGATCGATAACGAAACGCTTTTCATTCGGTCCCGCGCGCCGTTCGGTCCGTTTGCCAGCCACTGTGCTATCTCCGTGATCGTGGCGCAGGCCATGCGCCGCGCGGGCGTTCGCTGTCCAAGCCGGGGCGCCGCGCATGTTCTTCGACATTCGATAGCAAGCTCGATGCTTCGGCAAGGTGCTTCGCTACAAGAGATCGCAGGCGTGCTTCGACACCGTTCCATCACAACCACAGAGATCTACGCGAAGGTGGATGTCGTTGCACTTCGAGAGATCGCGCAGCCCTGGCCGGAGGTGACCTCATGTTGACTCAAGCTGTGGAATCGTATCTGGAAGTCCGGCGCGCCATGGGCTTCGCGCTGTACTCCGAAGGCAGCCTGCTGCAAAGCTTCGCGAGGTACTCCGGCGCAGCAGGTCAGAGCCACATCTGCACCGAAACCGCGATTCAGTGGGCCAGCATGGCACGATCGACCACCACGCGAGCGCGCCGACTTGGTCAGGTAATCCGGCTTGCGCGATACCTTCGGGCGGAGGATCAACGTCATGAGGTTCCGGCTGCCGTGTTCGGGTGTGAGAAAGGTCCACGGCCCGTGCCTTATATCTTCTCTGCGGAGAACATCAAACGGCTCGTCCAAGCAGCATCCGAACTTGGCCGACGAAATTCCTTTCGCGGACAGACCTACAGTACATTTTTCTCTCTGTTGGCGTGCACGGGACTTCGTTTGTCGGAAGCGATCAGGCTTCGCTTTGAAGACGTCAACAAAGACGGACTAATCATCCGTTGCTCCAAGTTTCGAAAAAGCCGCCTGCTGCCGTTACACAGCACCGCCCAGGTTGGCTTGGAGCAGTATCTCCAGAAGAGACGCCCTTTTGCTCCATTCGATGATCACGTCTTCGTCTCATTGCGCAGGCGCCCGTTGCTGGTGCGTGACGCTGAAGCCGCATTCCGAACCGCCGCGCAGAAGATTGGCCTAAAACACGAGCCCGGGCTTCCGCGCCCGACGATTCACTCGCTGCGCCACACCTTCGCAGTCAGATCTCTGGAAAACTGCCCGGACGGTCGAGATCGCATCACGAAGCACATGCTGGCCCTATCCACCTATCTCGGGCACAGCAAAGTCGCCGACACTTACTGGTATCTAGAAGCGACACCGGAACTGATGAGCAGCATTGCCGACGCATGCGAAGCCTTTTTTGCAGGAGCTCGGCCATGACCTTGATCGCCCCTCATATCGCGGCCTTTCTGCAGCAACGCTTGCCGGTTGAGCGGCGGGCGAGCCCAAATACTTGCGACTCCTACGCGCATGCGTTCAAACTTCTGTTCCAGTATGCCGGCGAGTGTCTGAAGGTTCGGCCCTCCGAACTGAACCTGGAGCAGATAGATGCTCCGCTTGTCGTGAACTTTTTGGGCCACCTGGAAACGGCCCGGGGAAACGGTGCTGGCTCCAGGAACATTCGCCTTGCGGCCATCAAGTCTTTCATGCACTTCCTGGAGTACCGAGTCCCGTCAGCTCTGGAGCAGATTCACCGCATTTTGGCCATTCCGGCGAAGAAAACGGATACTCGCCTTGTACGCCACCTCACCGCTGACGAGATGCAATCGATCCTGGATGCTCCAGATCCCACGGTGCGAGACGGCATCCGGGATCGGGCGATGTTGCATCTGTGTTTCGCTGGAGGCTTACGGGTTTCTGAGTTAGTGGGGTTGCGAACCGAGGATTTCCTCCTCCAGCCTCAGGCAAGCGTCTTGGTTCACGGTAAGGGTCGAAAAGAACGCTGCCTACCATTGTGGAAGGAGACTGCATCCGCGTTACGCGCATGGCTGACAGTTCGGGGAACCAGCCGTGTGCCCGAACTATTCCTCAACGCTCGCAGCACCTCCATGACCCGCGCTGGATTTGAGTACATCCTGCGCAAGCATGTCTGTGCGGCGGCGAAGCGATGCCCATCACTTGCCGCCAAACGAGTCTCTCCGCATGTCCTCCGCCACACCTGTGCGCTTACGATTCTTCAGGCCACCAAGGATCTGCGCAAGGTGTCCCTCTGGCTCGGGCACTCAAGTATCCAAACCACGGAGATCTACACGCGAGCTGATCCTTCTGTGAAGCTGGAGGCACTGGAATCGGTCATTGCGCCGAAGCTGCGGACTGGGCGCTTCAAGACAACGGATCAGTTGATCGCCATGCTAAATGCTACTTCGGTTATGCGACGCGGAAGGGTCCAACCTGATTGAACATGGCCGGATCGGAGTCCGGACTCAGCATAAAACTGGACTCCGCATTAAATCGTCCCGTAGAGGACTGGGGCAAACTGTTAGGAGATACGGCAGCCGTGGGCGCCATGCTGGATCGACCTCCTTCACCATGGTCATGTTCTCAAGTGCGGCCCGCTCAGCTACCGAACCAAGATCGGAGGTCAACGAACATACAGTCGCTGATCTCACCGCGGCAGGAGTAAGCCTGTGATCGTTCGCTGCAAATTTAAACACTTGCCGAATCCGTCGTCGGAAAGGAAAAACAACGTTGTCAGCGCAAGCGAGTCTGAAAAGAATTACGGTACGGAGCCAGGAGTCTGATGGCAGGTTTTGGGGTGACCACTCAGGGGTTGTGGTTTGGGCCTGGTTTCAATGGAGACGCAGCAAGTACGCGCAAAGTGAAAGACAGCGTGGGGTACCTAGGCTTTGCCTAATGAAGCCCTTTGTTTTCCGAAAGCAGGTTATTCCAAATGGTTTGCCCACGATGTGGTTCCGATGGTCCAAAAGAATTCGGCGCGGAGATTAACATTCATTTCCGCGGACGGGCGGCTCTAGACAATGCTGGTGTGTTGGTATTCCCGATGCTTCGGGTCTGCTTCCACTGCGGCCTTTCAGAGTTCTATCTTCGGAAAAATCACTTGCAGCCACTCGCTACGATTGACGGAAAAGACTCAGCAACGTGACACTTTCAGTCCAGCACTGACAAATTGGCCACCTCCGGTGACGGCCTTTATCGCGGGCAACAGTTCGGCTCTCGCATGAGTCTTCAGAACGTATCCTTTCGCTCCGTTGCTTAAGGCTTCCCGTACTATCTCCGCCTCACTAATTTGCGATACGAAGAGGATTTTCGCGGCAGGCGCAACTTGATGTATTCGAGTTGCAGCTTTGATTCCGTTTAAGGTGGGAAGTCCGATGTCTAGCAGGATAAGGTCCGGTTGCAATTTCTGAGCTTTCTCAACTGCTTCTAATCCGTCCGATGCTTCGCCAACGGCAATTCAGGTTCTTTCTGAATGGTCGAGCCGGCAAAACGACACCAAGGTTTGAAGTCATCCACTACCATGATTCGAAAGGTTTTCAAGATTTGCGGAGTGTTATCATCCATGATTCATGACTCCCCAGAAAATCTAAGCCACGGTTCTACCGTGGCTCTTTGATGAATCTTGCTGCTTAGCTGTTGCCTTCCGACTTAATTTTCGGTTGCTGCCACTTTTCTTGTGCAGTCATTGGTGTGCTCCTCAGAAATCAATCCTTGGAGGCCCTGCGTTTGGGGAGTGCCATCCACGTCCTATTCACGTACTGTCCATGTTCTATCCATTTGCTAACGATAAATTCTATTCGTAAACACACACTGAGTGTCAAGCTGTGTTCGCCGTTATGCATGTACAAGTTAGTCGTTTGTGGAAATCTTATTGTGGTCGCTGACGGGCGGGGTATTGTATAGTGTCGTTCCCATGAGCCGGCGCTCTGAGGAAGGCGAGAACCAACTCTTGTACGAACGAGTGCTGATTTCTGAGCTACTGAAGGGTAGACGCGGCAAGCATAATGAATTGGTATTGGGTGTGTTGCATGACCTGAGAACTCTGCCCGTGGATCAGGCCATCAGAATTCCGTTGAAAAGTGTGGGGAAGGTCTCTTTGACGAATCTTCGTTCCGCAATTTCGCGTGCTGCAAGAACCCGCAAGATCAAAATCCGCACTTATTCGGATTCCGACTACCTTTACCTGTGGAAGACTGAAAGCGTCAAGCAAAAGAAAGCAACAGCGGACGGAGCGCCAAAATCAACATAAAGCTCCATCGGGCTCCACCATTTATTGCTGATGACGGGCTTCTGGGCGCTCGCGAGAGCCTAAGGGAGACGCCCAGACTCGCGCTTTTGACACGAGGCATCGACATGAAGTGTTCCGTATTCGCGCTGCTTGTCTCCCTTATCCTTACGTCCGCTACCCCTCCCACCTCCCGTCCCGGATACCACATTATTAAAACGTGGAAGCTCGGTGGCGAAGGGGGTTGGGACTACCTAACCATCGATCCCGCCGCCCGCCGCCTCTACATTTCGCGTGCTGTCAAAGTCATCGTGATCGACGCCGACTCGGGCAGGCCGGTCGGGGAGATCTCCGACACGCCTGGAGTCCACGGTATCGCACTCGCTCCGGAAATGGGCAAAGGCTTCGTCAGCAACGGCCGCGAAAATACCGTTAGCGTCTTCGATCTCAATACCCTGAACACCATTCAGAAAATCAAAGTCGGCGATGGCCCCGACGCCATCCTTTACGATCCCGCTACCAAGCGTGTCTTCACTTTCAATGCCCACAGTCAGGACGCGACCGCAATCGACGCCGACAAAGCATCCGTCGTCGGCACAATTCCGCTCGGCAGTAAGCCCGAATTTGCGCAGAGCGACGCCAAGGGTACCATCTTTGTGAATATGGAGGATAAGAACTCGCTCTACGCGCTCGATTCCACCAAGCTCACCGTGAAATCGAGGTGGGCGCTTCCCGGGTGTGAAAGTCCCACTGGACTTGCGATCGATCGCGCGCATCGCCGTCTGTTCTCTGGCTGCGACCGAATCATGGCTATCACCGACGCCGACTCTGGCAAAGGAGTCGCCAACGCTCCGGTGGGCGACGGTGTAGATGCCACCAGCTATGACGACGAAACCGAACTCGCATTTGCGTCCGCCGGCGAAGGCAAACTCACCGTGGTGCAGTCGGAGGGAGGAGACCACTACCATGTCGCCGAGGAAGTCGCCACCCAGCGCGGTGCCCGCACCATGGCGCTCGATCGCAAAACACACAACCTCTATCTGGTGACTGCACAGTTCGGGCCCCCGCCAGCTCCTAGTGCGCAGAACCCACATCCGCGGCCCGCGATTCTGCCGGATTCCTTCGTCGTATTGGTGGTCGGGAGATAAGCGTAGCCGATGTGTCCGGTGGGAACTGGCGCCGTGGTGTCCCGACGCTCAGTGAACTGCCTGTGAGTTAGAGCACGGCCACATGCTTGGCCTGAGTCGATGACTCGGTGGAAACAGTCCTTTTGCCCTCAGGGGATAGTTTCACTTGCCTCAGCCAGACTGCGGAAATCAGCCAGACGAGAATGATTAGCAAGGTGCAAAACACACTGCCCTCGGGGCCGACCGAGCCTCCGCTCAGCCAAGCCACGCCAGAGGAACTGGAATTCAGGAAATGACCGGGCTGCACCTGGCCGCTGTCGGCCACGCCATAAAAGTAGGTCTCACCCCAGTCAAAGGCGGTATGAACACCGATGGGCATCCATAAGTTACCGGTTCGCCGCAGCAGGAAGCAGGCCAGCAGGCCAAACAAACCAGCGTTGAATAGTCCGAGCCAATCCTCACCGGAGTTGCCATGATGCGAGTAGCCGAAGAATGCGGCCGACAAGATCGCCGCTGGCCAGAAGCCGATGCCCACGGAGAGGGTGAATAGCCCATACCCACGGGCACGAAACTCTTCGCGCACAGCCACGAGAATGAAGACCAGGCCCCAGGCGATCGCCCATCCTGCAACGCCGAACCCGTGGAGCGCGATGCCTTCAACATGAAATACTCCAAAGATCCGCATGACAACCAATAGCCCACTGATGGCAGCAAATCCAATAAGCGCGCCCAGCCAGAATTGCCGACGAAACATCTTTCGCCAAGGTAGTCCGTAGTCGCCAATGGTTCTGCCCTCGATACGGCCCATGATCCAGCTGGCAAAGAGAAAGATAAGGAAGTTCATCAACTCGCCGACAAGGAAGTTGGTAACCTCGTCCGCGCCATGCAGCAAATGATGGACCAGGAAATCACTGGCATCGATCAAAGCCATGACAATCGCCAGAAAGATAAGCAGCCGCCAGCCAGCGCGCAGTTCCGAACGGCCGTAAAATATCCAATGGACTCGACCGGGTTTGCGTTCTACTGCTTCCTTCATACGCCACCAGTCTCATTGTGTCGAAACGCTCCGGCCTTGAGGTTCTGCTGAAAATAACTGTGTTTGCTCCGATGCCTAGGGCCAGGGTCAGCTCGGCGATCGCTGTAAATCCCTGACGGGCGCGCAGCTAGCGGACCGCATAACGCAAATCTTGGAATACTCCGGTCGCAGTTTTCTTCGATTTCTTGCCCTATTCTGCACGTCCATGTGGGCAGTGCTAGCACACAGGAAATTCGGTTATCGAAGTTCTGGTGAACCTTCATGTATTTCACCTGATGGAAGCCACTCATCCGATCAGATCTGGCCCTTCCTACAAGAATCCTCTACGCATTTTCCAATGTAACTCGTTCTGTCGATTTCCGACGAAAGCGGTGATGGCATCACAATGTCCACACTCGGACGTCACTTGCAGGGGATTGAATCATCATTTTGGACGTCTAAAATCAGAATTGGAAAGCCGTTCTCGGTCGAGCTCTCGAACTTGGTGAATCGTAAAGAGATTTCGTCGACGCTTTCTCGAGGTCACCCACTGGTTGCGGGGTCAGTTCAGCTGTGAAGCCTGCGGCTCTCGGTTTTCGAATGCATTCTGGCTGGGGAGTGCTGGTGGCCGTTGCCGCATTCCCCGACATGGTAGAGGTTATGGATCGGAGGCGTATTGTTACCGCCGATCCGAGCATGCCTGGGGCCAACCAACCCTATCACTATGCTGCGAACCTCGGACTCTCAGAGGCGGAGAAATACCTTGCCAAATGTGCGACCGTCTCCCAGTCGTTAGCCTGCACCGCGATCGGGGATGTGATTCGTGGGTTGCAAGAACGGGGTTATCGAGTTGTGGGCTCGGCCGTGCTTTTGGCCGCAGGTCGCCCGCTGCCCTCTCTTGCAAATATTCTCGCGGCGCACGCTCTGATTCATGCCGCCGAAGGTGAATTCTTTCGCAACGCCGTGCAGAAGGCTTGTGAGAGTTCGAAGATTTCTGTCGCTAGAATCAGAGAGCGAGAACTGGATGGGGTGGTTGGAACGACATTCGGGGATCGAGCGAGCCGACTCGAGCACAGGGTGGCCAGCCTGGGACGCTCGATCGGTCCACCTTGGACCAAGGATCACAAATTGGCGACACTTGCGGCTGCGGTGATTGTCGGGGGTGGGGGAATTGTTGCAGGAGATCAATATGAATCCGACTAGAACTTCCTCAGCGCATGAGGCGGGGCAGAGTCTCGCGAACGTCCGGCGCCGGCGGACCAGAGAAAAGGCTGGAGAATTAGAGGAAGAACTGGAGCCCGCAAAGATAGCTCTCGACTTCAATGTCCTGTTTCCTTGACCAGCGGACTCGGACGAGAGTTGGGACGGTGACCGGCACTTCCGCAATTGCAATTTCGCAGCGCAACAGAGACGATCGCGGAATCTTCGTTTGGCTCAAAAGGCAGACCCCGCCCTTGCTCACATTCTGAACCCGAGCCGGGATCGGTGGTTTCGACAAACCGGTGTAGTCAACAGGGGGGCATTCCTGGGCTTGGACGTCCAGTACGTGGGGAAACCGCGGATACCGCCTGCGATCGGGCTCCTCCGCTCTTTTCACGCGAACCTAATGATTACGCTTGGAGCGGGCGGCGTAAACTCGTCTAATGGACTAGTTCAGTGGGGCTAACTTCGAAGGCGCCGGCTTTCTCAAAACTAGGATCCAACGATTCGTCCCAAAATCCCCGACCGCGTCGATACCCCCATTTTGACCATGACCAGTCGGAGAAAAGCTTTCACTGTGTTCGGACTGATGCCCATGCGAGTTGCAATTTCCTTGCTGGTAAGGCCCTGGACAAGCAGTTGCACGGTTTCCTGTTCGCGCTCGGTCAGATCGAATTGCTTCGAGATCTCGGATAAGGCCGTTGTGCCCGAAGAGTATCGCTCCAAGAGAACGACCGCAGCCAACCGAATGCCATTGTCGTGAGACTGGAGCCGGAAAGCGCGGCAAACATAACGCCGTTTCCCGGACCTAAATTGTTTCACAAAACTTAGTGATTCCTTGGATTGGTGGTTGACCAGGCTGGAACGAATTTTGTCCGCCAAGAAGACATTCAGGCCCTTAATTCTTTCGGGTAAATTGGGGAATGAAAGTATTTGCGCAGCTTCTGCATTGCTGGCCACAGGATTCAAGCTCGGGTCCAATAGCAGAAAACCCGGATCTGATGCCCCGATCGCCACTAGAACCATCCTCCCTTGGGAGTTGCGCCATCGCAGCAGACCCCCAAAAACTGCTGCCTTTTTGGGGGAGGAACCTCGAGTCTGCCATCAACCAACACGCTTGTCAAACGCGAAACGCAGCCCAAAATAGGCGGCGGACCTAGGCAAAAGGCGCGTAAGCACTTTAGTTTAAACGATTTGCAGAACTTCCCCGCACGATCCGGGAACCACTTGTGGGGGATGCCCCAAAGCCGTCGAGCCTCCGAAATCGGCTATGGATGCCGGAAACGGGATGCCACCGGCCAGCCGCCCGGGCGGCGCTCGACGGGCTCGGCGACCAAAACCTTCGGCAGCAGTTTACCCGGGCTCACGCAAGGAGACAACCGCGTCGGCAGCCTACCAAATATCGCCACCCGGCGAATCGCGGAAGGACGGAAACATGTTCTTGAGTTCGGGAGCTAGCCTAGCATCCGGACTCGAAATACGGAGTACAACTTTTTGATGGAATCCAGGGCCAGGGTGCGGGGAAAGTGCAGAAAATTTTGTAACAGCGTGACATTTTCCAGACCAACGATGTCAGCTTGCTTTTTCGAGGTTGGGGGACGCCAAGGGTTCCGCTGTAACTCCCTCTTTCGTTTGTGGGTTTGCAATCGTCGGTTGTGGGTTAGGGGTAGGACTAAGGGTGGCCACCACATTCTCAGCCGGTTCCAAAGGTGGGATCGACTTTCTTAATCTGGCACGAGCGGTGCGAAACGCCACCTGGAGATGCAACCGGACTTCGTCCACCAAGGCTCCCAGCCCTGGCGAGTCGGTTGGCTTCTTCGAAACTGCCTCGACCGCAGCTCTGTATTTCTCGATCCACTGCTCTTGCTCCTTGAACTCGGTACCCTCCATAACCATCCCCCTTGTGTCCCCTGCCAGTTATATATCTCATTCGCCTAGTGCGGAGCAATGGACTCGAATGGATTAGTCCGCCCGGTGTAAGAGATCGAACGAAGCGCTCCCCTAGATCCTCAAGTTCGAGACTCGCAATCCCGCCAATTCCGCTCTGCTGGGCCTGTTCCGGGCGCGGTCATTGCCGTGGAAGTTCGCCGTCTACCCTGTACCAGCGTAACTTTCGCCATTGGGGAAACCGGCGATAATCGCATTATTGCCCACCTTGTGGAAATCCTTGCGCCGCAGTCTCGAGGAACTAGGGGAAGTTGTGACCCCAAAACACGCCTATCGAGAAAAGCGCCGATGGCGACGCTCCTCCCTCAACGCACCGGTTCGCATTCTGACCCCTGCGCTTGTCATTGACGGATTCGGCATCAAGGTGAGTGAGGGCGGCATGTACTTGTTCGCCGCGGCCAACCTGCCGCTTGGAGACACGGTGGGAGTCGAGTTCAGAACCCCCAATTCGCAAAGGTTGGTTCGAGCCTTCGGAACCATCCGCAGTCGGGCGGTGTATCTCTACGGACTCGAATTCGTTTCCGGCAGTTTCTCGCATCACCCAGATTCTACCTGGCCTATTTCGTGGCCTTCTGCTTAGACCAGCTGCCCGGGGACTCAACCGCTCCACTGGATCGTCGAGATCGGCGACGGCCTTGTCGCGAAACAGCCCAACTCTGACGCAGCGGTTTCCCGTATCAGAAGTGAAATCCAATCTGACCAGTAATCGATCGCGGGGTCACATAGTGTGTGCCGCTGAATGTGGAAAGGAAGTTGTAAAGCGCATAGTTGTTGGCCAGATTGATCACCGTGATGCGAGCGCTCCAAATGAATCGATCCCCGTGGAATAGGTTGTCGTCACCGACAGCGAGATCAAACAGACTGCGCTCCCGGATGCGAGGAGGATTGAGGTCGTTATTCTCCTTGTTAGGGGCGGGTACCTTGAGCAGCGTGGACCCGAACTGGCCAGCCGGGCAAACACCGGTTACGCCATTATAGCCCAACGGCGTACCGACCGGATTTGCCTTGCTCGGCGGGGCAGCGTGCACACCGTTACAGGTGAAGCCGGCTTCAAACTCCTGATCGGGAGAAAGGGGCACGGCGCCGACATTGGCGGCTACCAACGACACAATCGGTGTGCCGTTGACAATAAACGAGCCTGGGCAATCGT
>Ga0187783_10003526_pt1 | contig 11529 bp, 9 predicted proteins | sample 1015_SJ02_MP02_2_FD_132471 | JGI IMG/M metagenome (GOLD analysis project Ga0187783, IMG submission 132471) | Tropical peat soil microbial communities from peatlands in Department of Meta, Colombia - 1015_SJ02_MP02_20_MG | ecosystem: Environmental > Terrestrial > Soil > Wetlands > Peat | place... | reverse complement strand
TCCCCCGCCCCGGACCGGAGAGGCCGGGGACACCGCCCAGGAGCGGTGGCCGGGAAAGTCTGCCGGCCTCATATCCCGCCGGCAGTAGCAGCACTCTCTCCTCCCCCGACCCGCGGGGCGACCGCTTCGCCCCGCGGGTCTTTTTTCTGCGCGCTCGCGCGCGGCCCCAGAGGCCGCGGCTCGCGTTTGCCACAATGGGCCGGTGACCACCCGAGATGACATCATCGGCGCGCTGCAGCGCGTGATCGATCCCGAGCTGCACCGCTCGATCGTCGAGCTCGACATGGTGCGCGCGGTCGATCTCGGCGCCAACGGCGTCGTCGATGTGACGGTGTCGCTGACGACGCCGGGCTGCCCGATAAAGGGGCATTTTCAGACAGCCGTCGCCGACGCTGTCTCTGCGCTCGACGGCGTCGAGCACGTGAACGTCTACTTCGACGTGCTCAGCGACAGCCAGAAGGCCTCCCTGCAGCAGAAGCTCGGACGCGGCAGCCTGCCGGACGGAGCACTGGCGCAGGTCGCAAACGTTATCTGCGTAGGCTCGGGCAAGGGCGGCGTGGGCAAGTCGACGCTTACGGCGAACCTCGCGGCGGCGCTCGCCGGCGAAGGCAAGCGCGTGGGCGTGCTCGACGCGGATGTATGGGGGTATTCGATTCCGCGCATGTACGGGCTCGGCTCGACGCGCCCGCCGGTCTCGGCGGAGCGCAAGATCGTCCCGTTGAGCGCCCATGGCGTGGACGTGATGTCGATCGGGTTCTTCGTCGAAGAGGATGCCGCGGTCGTGTGGCGCGGCCCGATGCTGCACAAGGCGCTCACACAGTTCCTGCAGGACGTCGACTGGGGGACGCTCGACTACCTGCTGATCGACCTCCCCCCGGGCACCGGCGATGTCTCGATGACGCTCGCCCAGCTCCTGCCCCAGGCGCGGTTCTTGATCGTGACGACGCCGCAGCCGATAGCCCAGAAGGTCGCCCGTCGCGCGGCCGAGATGGCGCACAAGGTGTCACTCGAGATCGCCGGCGTGATCGAGAACATGTCGGGCTTCACAACACCGGCTGGCGAGCGCTTTGCGATCTTCGGCGAGGGCGGGGGCCAGGAGCTGGCCGACGAGCTCGACGTACCCCTGCTCGGCAAGGTGCCGCTCACCATGGCTCTGCGTGAGCACGCCGACAGCGGAACGCCGCTCGTCGTCGAGGACCCCGACGATCCCGCCTGTCAGGCGATCCGCCAGACGGCGCGTGGAATCGTGGCGATGACGCCGATCGGGCTGCCCGTGCTTCCGCTTGCCGGTGCCCAGCCTGGAGCAGACCCCTCCTCCGCACCCCCTGCGCAGGAGCGAAAACCGGCTGGCATGTCGCTGCCGATGGCCTGACGAGCGCGCGCTCGCGCCTGGGCCCAGCGACGAGCAGCCGGGGGCGCGCCGCGTTCCCGCGGGGGTGGCGCGTGTGCCGCCACGGCCATCTCCGGCGGAACCTTGGGGCGCTTGACAAGCGCATTTCACCTGAGAGGATCGAAGTGATGGCAGTGCAAGACCAAGAGGAGAAGGACAGCGAGCAGGGGGCATCGGACGCCGACGCAGCCGCGCTCGACGGCGCCGTCGAGATCGATGCGCGTCGCGAGAAGATGGAACGTCTGCGCGCGGCAGGGATCGACCCTTACCCGCCCGTCACGCTGTGGGGAAAGCGCACGCCGATCGCCGAGGTGCTCGCGGCGCACGACGCCGCGACGCTGGCCCACGGGGAGCACCCCGAGCTTCGCTACACGATCGCCGGACGCCTGATCTCCCGCCGTGGACACGGCAAGACGGCCTTCTTGGACGTGCGCGACCTGTCCGGTCAGATTCAGGTCGTCGTGCGGGTCGATGCGGTCGGTCAGGAGACCTATGACCGCATGCTCGACCTCGACATCGGGGACATCATCAGCGTCGAAGGCTGCGTGTACGTGACCCAGCGCGGGCAGCTGGCGCTCGCCGTCGAGCACCACGAGCTGCTGACCAAGGCGCTGCGACCGCCGCCCGACAAGCACCACGGCCTCGGTGACACCGGCACGCGCTACCGCTACCGCGAGCTCGACCTGCTCGCCAACGAGGCCACGCGCGAGCTGTTCGAGACGCGCCACAGGATCGTCTTCGCGATTCGCGAATGGCTCAACGAACGCAACTTCATCGAGATCGAAACACCCGCGTTGCAGTCGCTCGCAGGCGGGGCCGGGTCGCGTCCGTTCACCACCCATCACAACGCGCTGGACCGCGATCTCTACCTGCGCATCTCGGTGGAGCTGTTCCTGAATCGCTGCATCGTCGGGGGCATGGAGAACGTGTACGACATGGGCAAGGTGTTTCGCAACGAGGGCATCTCGCCCAAGCACAGCCCCGAGTTCACGATCATCGAGTTCATGTGCGCCTACTCGGACTACAACGACGTCGCGACCGTCACCGAAGAAATGTTCCGCGACGTCGCCCAGAAGGCGCTCGGGCGCACGACGATAAGGCGAAACGGCGAGGAGATCGACCTGGCGAAGCCCTGGAAGCGGATCACGATGCGCGAGCTCATCCTCGAGCGCTTCGGGCTTGACTTCATCGAGTCCACGCGCGAGCAGCTCGCCGAGGTGCTCGATGGGCCGATGGACCCCGACGCCACCTGGGCCGACATCGTGGCCGACATCTACACCGAGAAAATCGAGAGCACCATCAACCAACCCACGCACGTCTTCGACTTCCCGCTCGAGCCCTTTCCGATCACGCGGCGCCATCCGCTCTACCCCGAGCTCGCCGAACACTTCGACGCGGTCATCGGCGGGGTCGAGCTCGTGAGCGGCGACACCGAGCTCAACGACCCCGTCGACCAGTGGCAGCGGTTCGTCGACCAGCGTAAGCGGCGGATGATCGACGACGCCGACGTGCCCCACCCCAACGACGAGGAGTACGCGCGCGCGATCGAGTACGGCTACTCGCCGACGGCCGGCGGCGGCATGGGCGTCGACCGGCTCGTGATGATCCTGACCGAACGCGACACGCTGCGCGAGGTGATCCCCTTCCCGATCGTCCGGGGCGTGAAGTGAGCAAGCTCGACCTCGACCCGGGCCTGATCAGCGGCTGTCGCCAGGCGGCTGGCGAGATCGCCGCGCAGGTGAGCGAGCGGATCGCCGACAAGACGACCGTGTCGGTCGAGCGGACGGTCGCGCGCCTGCTCGGCATCGACGGCGCCAACGAGCTCGACGTGCCGCTGCCGAACGTGCTCGTCGACCACGTACGCGACCATGGCGAGCTCGGGCGCGGGATCGCCTACTGGCTGGGCAACGCGCTGATCAGCGAAGAGGGGCGCAGCGCACAGGAGATCGCCGAGGCCGTCGACCGCGGCGAGCTCGACCTGTGCGAGCTGCCGCGCGTCGAGGATGGGGAGATCCGCGCGCGGATCATGGGCGAGTGCGAGCGCGCTCTGCGTGCGATCTCCAAGGCGATGGACGAGCGACGCGCTATGCGCGAGCGCCTGGGCGAGAGCCCGCCGCCGCTTCGCTACGTCCTGACCGCGACGGGCAACGTCTACGAGGACGTCGTGCACGGCCTGGCCGTGGCCGAGGCCGGGGGAGACATCGTTGCGGTCATCCGCTCGACCGCCCAGAGCCTGCTCGACTACGTGCCCTACGGCCCCACGACCGAGGGTTTCGGTGGCACCTTCGCCACGCAGGCCAACTTCCAGATCATGCGCGCCGCGCTCGACGAGTGGTCTGAGACACACGGCCGCTATGTGCGCCTGTCGAGCTTCTGCTCGGGGTTGTGCATGTCCGAGATCGCCGCGATGGGGGCGCTCGAGGGCTTCGACAACATGGTCAACGACGCCCTCTACGGGATCCTCTACCGCGACATCAACCCGGTGCGCGGCCTCATCGACCAGCGCGTCTCGCGCATGATCAACGGCTACTTCGGCGTCGTGATCAACACCGGCGAGGACAACTACCTGCGTACCGCCGACGGCGTCGAGGCGGCTCCATCGGTGACCGCATCGCAGTTCATCAACCATCAGCTCGCGCGCGACTCGGGCGTCCCCGACGCCCAGATCGCGCTCGGCGACGCCTTCGAGATCGACCCGCCGGTCGTCAACGGGCTGCTGTTCGAGTGGGCCCAGGCGCAGCTGACGCGCGAGCTGTTCCCCGACTGCCCGGTCAAGTACATGCCGCCCACGCGCCACATGGACGGGAACCTGTACCGCACGCACGCCACCGACTCGATGTTCAATCTCGTCACGATCGCGACCGGTCAGGGCATCCAGACGATCGGCGTTCCCACGGAGGGCATCTTCACGCCCCACGTGCACGATCGCGTGATCGGCTTGGAGAACGTCAACTACGTGTTCGACACCGCGCGCGACCTCCAGGACGAGATCGAGTTCAAGCCGGGGGGCATCATCCAGACGCGCGCCCAGCGGGTGCTGCGCGATGCCCACGAGATCCTCGAGCGCATTGTCTCCGAAGGCCTGTTCGCGGCGCTCGCCGACGGCGTCTTCGGCGATGTGCGCCGACACGACGACGAGGGTCGCGGCATCGACGGGATAGTCGATACCGCCGAGGACTACATAAACCCGGTGACCGAGCTCATGCAGGGAGCGCCGAGCGGTGCCTGAGCCGGCGGGCCAGAACGCGACGCCGTGGCTCGCCGGCGGCACGCGCAAGCCGGTCGACCTGGAGCGCGTAAAGCCGTATGCCGACCACCTCGGCGACGGGCTCGTGCAGCTCAGCTTCACGCTGCCCGTGCCCCATGGCCTGGCGGCGCGCAAGGCCGCGCAGGAGCTCGCGGCGAAGATGGGCCTGGAACAGCCCGAGGTGGTGCACTACCAGCGACTGACCGACGGCTACACGTACTTCGTGATGTTCGCGAGCTGTCCGCACACGGTCGACTATGCCTCGCTGAGCAGCGAGGGCTTCGACATCGACTACATGACCGAGGACGAGATCGAGGACTTCGCCGAACGCGAGCTCGGGCGCAAGATCGTCGTGGTGGGTGCCAGCACCGGGACCGACACCCACAGCGTGGGCATCGACGCGATGCTCAACCTCAAGGGCTTTCACGGTCACCACGGGCTCGAGGGCTATCGTGCCTTCGACACCCACAATCTCGGCAGCCAGGTCCCCAACAGCGTCCTCGTCGCCAAGGCGATCGAGCTCGAAGCCGACGCCATCCTCGTGTCCCAGACGGTCACCCAACAGGACCTGCACATCAACAACCTCACCGAACTGGTCGAGATCGTGGAAGCCGAGGGGCGGCGCCGGGACTTCATCCTCGCGTGCGGGGGCCCGCGCGTGTCCAACGAGCTCGCCAAGGAGCTCGGCTACGACGCGGGCTTCTCCAAGGGCACCTATCCCCACCACGTGGCGAGCTTCATCGTGCGCGAGCTGGCGGCTCGCACGACCGGCGGTGCCCGCGCGCAGGACGCGGCCGTCGGCGCCGATGACTGAGCGTCCGGCGACGCGCGAACCGCCGCCCCGCTCGGCGCACAGCGGGGAAAGACGGCCCACGCTCGCGCAGCTGATCGCCCCGGCGCGCACGCTCGCGCTCGTCGGGCTGGCAAAGAACACGGGCAAGACCCAGACGCTCACCGCGCTGCTGGCCGCGCTTGCCGCTGCCGGGCGACGCGTGGGCGTGACCTCGATCGGGCGCGACGGCGAGGAGCGCGACGTGATCGACAGCCGCATCGCAAAGCCGCGCGTGCGACTCGAGCCCGGGTCGCTCGTGGCGACGACGGACGCGCTGCTGCGCGCGAGCGCCATCCCCCACGATCGCCTGGTAGCGACAGGGATCCGCACGCCGCTCGGGCAGGTGCTCATCGCCGAGCTGCACGGCGAGGGCACGATCGAGGTCGCCGGGCCGAGCTCGGGCCACGACGTGCGCCTGGTGGCAGAGCGGATGCGCGAGCTGGGCGCCGAGCAGGTGCTGATCGACGGCGCCATCGACCGCCGGGCAGCCTCGTCGCCGTCGGTCGCCGACGGGCTCGTGATCGCGACCGGCGCGGTCCTCGGCGAGGACATCGGGCAGGTGGTCGCCACCACCGCCGATGCCATCGACCTCGTTCGCCTGCCCCAGACGCGGGCGGCCACGCTCGCAGGTGAGCGGCTCGAGCTCGAGCGCGATCTCGTGCTGACGAGCGACCCGCAGGAGATCGCGGCCCTGCTGCGCGAACACCCCGACGCCGGTGTGCTGGGCTGCAGCGGCGCGCTTGGCGAGCGCTTCCTGGAGGGGCTGCTGGCGGCACGGCGCGAGCGCGCCGGGCGCGAGCTTCGCATCGTCGTCGACGATCCCACCAAGGTCTTTCTTTCGCGCCGCGGCCCGGCGTGGTATGGGCGCCAGGGGATCACGATCGAAGTGCGCGAGCCAATCGAGCTGAAGGCGATCACCGTCAACCCGGTCGCCCCCGAGTCTCACCGCTTCGACTCGGCGCAGCTGCGCGCGCTGATCGAGGCGACGGTCGGCGACGTACCGGTGCTCGACGTGCTCGATCCGTCGCCGGCCTAGCCCGATCTACTCGTCAAGCAGCCCAGCCGCGAAGTTGATCGGTGGTTCGATGCGACGGTCAGCGGCCGGCGTCAGCCAGCGGCTGCAGCCGCGCCGCCGTCGCTCTTGTAGTAGTCGGCGTTGATCTGCGCGTACTTCTGCCACTCGTCTGGCAGCTGGTCCTCGGCGAAGCAGGCATCGACCGGGCAGGCCTCGACGCAGGCATCGCAGTCGATGCACTCCTCGGGGTCGATGTAGAGCATCTCGACCGCGTCGTATCCCGACTCGTCGGGCGTGGGGTGGATGCAGTCGACAGGACAGACCTCCACGCACGAGTTGTCCTTGGTGCCAATGCATGGCTCGGCGATAACGTAGGCCATCTGCCTCTTTCGGTCGGATGTGGGACCCGGGCCGGCGCGCGCGACCGACCTCGGGAGAGGCTTATTGTACGAACGATGCTGCTCTTAACCGGGGCGACCGGGCTGGTGGGGTCTGCCGTGCTGCGTCGCCTGGTCGCGGAAGGCGAAGCGGTGCGCTGCCTGGTCCGCGACCCGCGCCGGCTGGGGACCCAGCGTGTGCGCGTGCAGATAGCGCTCGGTGACCTCGCCGACCCGCCGTCGTTTCGCAACGCGCTGCGCGGGGTCGACACGGTCGTGCACCTGGCCGCCTCGATCCGCGACCAGCCGCGCGGCTCGATCGAGGAGCTCAACGGCATCGCCACCTGGCGTATGGTGCAGGCGGCCGAGCGGGCGGGCGCGGCGCGCTTCGTGTTCTTCTCGGCGCTGGGAGCCAGCACGCAGAACCGCACGCGCCTGCTGCGCGCAAAGGCGCTCGCCGAGCAGGCCGTGCGCGAGGCGTCGCTGCAGAGCATCGTGTTCGCGCCCTCGATCACGTATGCCCCCGGCGACCCCTGGCTCACGTTGCTCGCGCGGCTGGCGCTGCTGCCGGTGATGCCCGTCTCCGGCCGCGGACGCGCCGTCTACCAGCCGATCTGGGCCGAGGACGTGGCTGATTGCGTGCTCGCCGCGCTGCGCTCGGGCAACGGCGAGCCCGACCGGCGCTACGAGCTGGCTGGACCGCAGACCCTCAGCCACGACGACATCGTCCGTGGCGTGCTCAGCTCGCTGCACCGCAGCCGCCCGCTCGTGCACGTGCCCACGCCGGCGGTCTCGCGCACGCTGCGCGCGCTCGAGACGCTGCTCGGCGAGCGTGCGTTCGCCACCTGGGACGAGGCGGAGCTGATGGAGGTGCCGATGATCTCCGCTCGGGGCACGGACGACGCTCAGGGCCTGGGCGTGACGCCGCGGCCGATGTCCGCGGTGCTCGCAAACGGTGCCGGCGCCCGACGGCCGCGCTAGGCCTGCAGCTCGCGCGCCACCGGCGAGCGCCGTTCGGCCCACGGACAGGCGTCTTCGAGCTGGGCGCCGAGCGCGAGCAGGTTGCCCTCCCCCAGCGGGCGCCCGACGAGCTGCACCGCTGTCGGCAGCCCGTCCTCGCCGGCGTACAGCGGCAGCGAGATTGCCGGCAGGCCAAGCGCGTTGACGATCGGCGTAAACGGCGTGAACAGCCCCGAGCGAGTGAACGTTCGCATCGGCTCGGGCGCCGTCGCGTCGAGCGTGCCGAGCGGCAGCGGGCGCTGGGCGAGCGCGGGCGTAAGCAGCGCGTCGTAGGGGTCCAGGAACGCGATCAGCTCGCGCGCGAGCGCCTGCAGGCGGATGACCGCCTCCTGGCCCTCGAGCGCGCTGGTGGCGCGCGCCAGCGAGTAGACCGCCCAGCTGAGCGGTTCCACGTCCTGCTGGCTCGGCTCGCGTCCGGAGAGCAGGCCCGCGCTGACAATCGAGTGCGCGACGTCGATCGCGAAGACCCTTCCCACCAGATCGCTGAGGCCGGGCCTCTGCCAGGGCGGATCGACCTCGATGACCTCGTGACCGAGCGAGCCCAGCAGCCGCGCCGCATCCGCCACGGCCGCTGCGCACGGCTCCTCGAGCCTGGCGTCGGGGTTCGGGGACACGGTCGTCGCGGCCACGCGCAGCCCGCCGGCGCGCGGCCCGCCGGCGATCGTCACCGGCGGCTCGCCGGCCACAACCGCGAACGGCCGCTGCGGGGCCGGCGCCCAGGTGGCGTCGCCGAGCTCATAGCCGGCGAGCACGTCCAGGATCGCCGCCGTCTCTGCCACCGTGCGCGTGAGCACCCCGTCGACCGACAGGCGCGAGTCGCCGAGCCGGGGGGCCGGCGAGATCCTGCCGCGGCTTGCCTTGAGTCCGACGAGCCCGCAGCACGCCGCCGGGATGCGGATCGAGCCACCGCCGTCGCTGCCCTGCGCCACCGGCACCATCCCCGCGGCCACGGCCGCCCCGGCTCCCCCGGATGAGCCGCCGGGCGTGCGCTGCAGGTCCCACGGGTTGCGCGTGGGGCCGAACAGTCGGGCCTCGCTCACCGGCATGATCGCGAACTCGGGCAGGGTGGTCGTGCCCACGATCACGAACCCTGCTTCGCGCACTCGGCGCACGATCGCGTCGTCGTGCCCGGCGACGTGCTCGCGCAGCAGCGCGCAGCCGTAGGTGAGGCGCAGGCCGCGGACCGCGCGGTTGTTCTTGATCGCGATCGGCACGCCCGCGAACGGCCGCTCGTCGCCGGGGCGCACCTGCTCGGCGGTCGCCAGCGCGCCCTGCTCGTCGACGTCCACGAACGCGTTCACCTGCGGGTTGAGCTCCTCGATGCGCTCGAGCGAGGCCTGCACGAGCTCGGCCGAGGAGAGCTCGCCCCCGCGGACCATCGCCGCGAGCTCGCCCGCGGGGCGGAACATCAGATCGCTCTCGGACACCCTGCCTCCTTCGTGTTCGCGCCAGCGAGCGGCTGCCAGCGGGCACGAGCGGCGCGACGCAGCCTAGCGGCTGCTCGCAGCGCCCACCGGGGTTGTTTGGTGCGAAAATATGGGTCTGCCCACAAGGCAGCCACCCCGTCAGCATCGAGCTCAGAAAGCGAGTGCCATGAGCGAGGTAGACACACCCACCGTCAAGCCGCCCGGTCACACCTCCAGCCAGCCGTCCCCTGCCCAAGCGGCGCCGCCGAACGACGAGGTGCAGTCTGGCCTCGAGGGCGTCGTCGCGTTCGCGACCGAGATCGCCGAGCCCGACAAAGCCGGTGGCGCGCTGCGCTACCGCGGCGTGGACATCGAAGACCTCGTCGGCACGGTCCCCTACGAGCAGGTCTGGGGCCTGCTCGTGGACGACCGCTTCAAGCCGGGCCTGCCGCCGGCGGAACCGCACGTGCTCACGGTGCGCTCGGGCGATCACCGCGTCGACGTGCAGTCGGCGCTGGCGATGCTCGCCCCCGAGTGGGGCTTTGGCCAGCTGATCGACATCTCCGACGAGCAGGCGCGCGACAACCTCGCGCGCGCCTCCGTGATGGCGCTCTCGTTCGTCGCCCAGTCGGCGCGCGGCGCAGGCCAGCCGCCGGTGTCCCAGCAGGAGGTCGACAAGGGCTCCTCGATCCCCGAGCGCTTCCTGATCCGCTGGCGCGGCGAGGCCGATCCCGAGCACGTCAAGGCGATCGACGCCTACTGGATCTCCGCGGCCGAGCACGGCATCAACGCCTCCACGTTCACGGCCCGTATCGTCGCCTCCACGGGCGCCGACTGCGCCGCCGCCCTGTCGGCGGCCGTGGGAGCGCTCTCGGGACCGCTCCATGGCGGCGCGCCCTCGCGCGTGCTGAGGATGCTCGAGGAAGTCGAACGCTCCGGGGACGCCGAGCACTGGGTCAAGGAGGCGCTCGACCGCGGCGAGCGCCTGATGGGCTTCGGCCACCGCGTCTACCGCGCCGAAGACCCGCGCGCCCGCGTCCTGCGCCGCACCTGCAAGGAACTCGGCTCGCCGCGCTTTCAGGCCGCCGAGGCGCTCGAGCGGGCCGCGCTCGCCGAGCTTCACGCGCGCAAGCCCGATCGCGTGCTGGCGACGAACGTCGAGTTCTGGTCGGCGCTCGTGCTCGACCGCGCCGAAGTGCCGCCGGACCTGTTCACCCCGATGTTCACGTGCGCGCGCGTCGCCGGCTGGTCGGCGCACATCCTCGAGCAGAAGCGCGAGGGCAAGCTCATCCGTCCGACGGCCAGGTACGTGGGCCACGGGCCGCGCCGGGTCGCCGACGTGGCACCCTGAGGCAGCGCACGCGCCGGCCGGCGGTCTTGGCGGCGTCCGGAAGGAAACCGCGCACGCGGAGTCACTTAGCGCTGAGGGCCTGGCTGGGATGCCGGGCCCTCGATCGATCCCCAGGCGGGGCCGATCGAGCCGGCCCCGCCCGTGTGAGCCCGCGCGCACGGCGCATCCGCGCGCGCAGGCCCGGTGATCGCTACATCATCCCGCCCATGTCGGGCATCCCGCCGCCGGCGCCGACGGCCTCCTTCTCGGGCACCTCGGCGACGATCGCCTCGGTGGTGAGGATGTTCTTGGCGATCGACGCGGCGTTCTGCAGCGCCGAGCGCGTGACCATCGCCGGGTCGATCACGCCGGCGGCCACGAGGTCGACGATCTCGTTCGTGGCGGCGTTCAGACCCTGGCCCTTTTTCGCCTTGCGCACTTCGTTGACCACGACCGAGCCCTCCAGGCCAGCGTTCTCGGCGATCTGGCGCAGCGGCTCCTCCAGCGCGCGCAGCACGATTCGCGCGCCCGTCTGGGCGTCGTCGTCGCTGGCGCCGTTGGTCGATATCGCAGAGGAGGCCTGCAGCAGCGCGACCCCGCCACCCGGCACGATCCCCTCCTCGAGGGCTGCCCGGGTCGCCTGCAGCGCGTCCTCGACGCGGTGCTTCTTCTCCTTCATCTCGGTCTCGGTGGCCGCGCCAACCTTGACGACCGCGACACCGCCGGAGAGCTTGGCCAGTCGTTCCTGGAGCTTCTCGCGGTCGAAGTCGGAGTCGGTGTTCTCGATCTCGTTTTTGATCTGGTTGATGCGGCCTTTGATCCCTGCCTTGTCTCCGTTGCCATCGACGATCGTCGTCGTGTCCTTGGCGACGACCACACGGCGAGCGCGACCGAGCTGGGACACCTGGGTGT
>Ga0187783_10003525_pt1 | contig 11530 bp, 11 predicted proteins | sample 1015_SJ02_MP02_2_FD_132471 | JGI IMG/M metagenome (GOLD analysis project Ga0187783, IMG submission 132471) | Tropical peat soil microbial communities from peatlands in Department of Meta, Colombia - 1015_SJ02_MP02_20_MG | ecosystem: Environmental > Terrestrial > Soil > Wetlands > Peat | place... | reverse complement strand
GCATCCACGCGGCCGGGGTAAGCGCCTCCGCGGTCCCAATCTTTCGGGCTGCGGCCTCGTCTTGATCTGACCATGTGAGTGTGTTGTCATCGCGTCCGTGGCGGTAGTGCAGAAAACAGCGCAACGCGAGGAGGAATTCAAGCGCCGGTTCCAGTTGCCGGCGGGACGAGGACGCAAGCAACGATTTGAGTTCAGGCCAATCCCGCAGCTTCTCCATGGCGGAAATCAGACTCAGCCAGAAGGCCAGGTTGTAATCCCGCAGCCCACCCGGAGCTTCCTTAATATTGGGTTCAAGGTGATAAACCGTGTCCCCGTGCTTGGCGTGCCGTTCGCGGGTGAGTTCCGCCAGGCGCTCGACGCAGGTCTGGGATTCCCGCAGGATCAGGCGCGGAATCACCTGCTCGCGGAGGCGTGAGAAGGTTTCCCGGTCTCCGGCTAAAAAACGGCAATCCAGGAGGGCAATGGCGAATTCGACGTTGTTGGGATCCAACCGCTCGCATTCTGCCAGGGTGCGGGTGGTCGGACTGAGCCGTAATCGCAAGTCCCAGAGAGCTTGAGAAAAGCGCCGGACCGGTTCTTTGAATGCTTTTTCGCATTCCCGGGTTTCGTGCAGGAACAGGAGATCGATATCGGAATAGGGGAACAGCCAACCGCGGCCAAACCCCCCGAGTGCCACTAAAGAAGTCCGGCGAAGCGCTTTTCCCTCCTGAGCGAGCTGCTGCCACAACGAGGTGACCGTACTCTCGATCAGGAACGTTCGTTTGGCGATCAGCGCGCGACCATCGCCGTCGGACAAGAAAGCTTGCTCGATGCGGGCGGACTCTTCGGCATAGAGGGTGCGGAGTTCGCTGCTCAGAGTAGACGCGCTCATAAAGCAGGGCAGGGTAGCCTAGAGCGCTCCCTCGCCGCGTTCGTCATTGCGGATGCGAATGGCCTCATCCACGCGGGAGAGGAATATCTTGCCGTCACCGATCTTGCCGGTTCGCGCCGCGCTGGTGATAGCCTGGACCACTTTGGCCACCATCTTGTCGGGCAGCACGAGTTCCAGTTTGATCTTGGGAATCAGATCTACCGTGTACTCGCGCCCGCGATAGAACTCGGTATGACCTTTCTGCCTGCCGTGGCCCCGGACTTCCAGTACGGTCATGCCCTCGACGCCGATCTCGTGCAGCGCGTCTTTCACCGCGTCCAGCTTGGAATTCTGGATAACCGCCTCAATCTTGGTCATGGTGTGTTGTGGCTCACTCTGGGGAACCCGTCCACCGCGGATTGGCTAGGCCGGGACCTCCCAGTAATACCCTTCTTCGCCGTGCTGCGAAAGATCCAGCCCTTCGATCTCTTGTTCTTCGCTGACCCGAAGCCCGATCGTCGCATCCACGATCTTGAGAATGATCAGTGTGCCTACAATCGCGAGCACCCAGGCGAACAATACCCCCACGCACTGATTGAGCAGCTGATGCGCATTGCCCTCAAGCAATCCCGAAGGCAAGGCATTGCCCTGCGCGTCCTTAAAGATGGGATTCACCGCACTCGCGGCAAAGACTCCGGTCAACAATGCTCCCAGGGTGCCACCCGCACCATGCACGCCGAAGGCGTCCAAGGAATCGTCGTACCCGAATCGCGCTTTCACCTTCACCACCATAAAGTAGCAAAAAACGCCGGCGACGAAACCGATGACTAAGGCTGGCATAGGCCGAACAAAGCCTGCCGCCGGAGTGATCGCGACCAAGCCAGCGACCGATCCCGAGATGGCACCGAGCGCGCTTGGCCGCCCGTTGCGCAGCCACTCTGCCCCGCCCCAACCCACAACCGCCGCCGCCGCAGCCAAGTGTGTGGCCACGAACGCGCTGGTGGCCAGACTGCCGGCCGCCAGAGCGCTTCCCGCATTGAAGCCAAACCACCCCACCCACAACATGCAAGCCCCAATGAAGCTCAGGACCACGCTATGGGGAGGCATGGGCTGCTTGGGGTAGCCGATGCGATGGCCCAGATACAGGGCGCACACCAGGGCTGACACCCCAGAGGTAACGTGCACCACCGTCCCGCCAGCGAAATCCAGGGTCGGAAAACGCCCGTTGAGCGAAGCGTTCAGCAATCCTCCCTTACCCCAAACCATGTGGGCCATCGGGTCGTAGACCAAAATCGACCACAGAATCATGAACAACATCACGGCGCTGAATTTCATACGCTCGGCGAAAGCGCCCGTGATCAGGGCAGGCGTGATCACGGCAAACATCAGCTGGTAGATCATGAAGGTTTGCTGCGGGATGGTCGCGGCGTAATCGGCATCGGGCTGGGCTCCGACCCCGCGCAGAAATAAATGATCGAGTCCGCCCAGAAAACTGTTTCCCGACCCGAAACACAGGCCGTAGCCAAATAGCGCCCAAAGCACGGTGATCAGAGCCATTAAGGCAAAGCTTTGCATCATGGTGCCGAGCACGTTCTTTTTTCGGACCAGGCCTCCGTAGAACAAGGCCAGTCCGGGTCCGGTCATCATCAGCACCAGGGCGGAACTCGTCAGCATCCAGGCGTTATCACCGGAACTCTTCGCATCGGCTAGCTCTTGTTCAAGTTTCGCCATACGGGCGGCCGGGGCCTCGGCAGCACCCGCCGTCTGCGCCGGCAAGAGGGGCGCCAAGGTCACCAAGAAAAGGGGAAGCACGATGAATCTGGTAAAAAAAGCCTTTCCCATGAATTCCCGTCAGCCCTCCCGACGCAAGGTCGTACCCAAGACCATCACTTTAACCGCCGGAAACATCCCCCGGAAATTGAAAGTATTTATAAGATGGATCGGGATTCGTTATGGCGCTTGCGGCCTTGATCGGAACGAGCGCATGCTCGAGGCTCCAAGCAACGCCGTAGCTTGACGGCTGTAGCCGTCGCCGCGCGACACCTACGGCCAGCAAATCAGTTTGGTCCGCCGCCCCCCGTGCCGGGCATGGGCCGGCAGTTTTCAGGATGCGTAAATAGAGAAGCCGCAGGTTCACTGAAGCTCACATCCTTGTACGCCACGGTGACTGGGCCGCGACTGGACTGAACCTCGATCTTAATAGGGAACCCCTTCAGGTCTTCCGCCTCCCACAGCTTCATCTTCGAAGGCTGGCCATTCTGAGGAGTGACCGTGACATTCTCCACCTTACAGGTGTGGCCATCCACGGTTTCCGTGCCCGCCGGGGAACGCTCCACCGTGGCATTTCGGGCTTGGGCGAAGGGATTCGGTTGCCCCTGAGCAGTCGTCTGCATACACATGCCATTGCCCATGACCATGTAAGTCGTACGCTGGGTTAGATCGGTGATCGTGTAACCGACGCCGCCAGGCAGCTCCGTCCTCATCTTGTCGCCGGAGCGATAGATTTTCATGCCCCCTTGACCTTCGCCTGCGTGCGTCGGGATTCCGCTCATCACCATGGTGGAGGAAAACTGTTTAAAAGTGTCGAACGGATTCTGGGCTTGGGCAGTAAGGGCCAGGCTCAGCACCGCCCATCCCCACTCGATTTTGCCGTAGGTTGCCACGATGGTCGTTTCCCTTTCGTCGGTCAGATTCTTACTGGTGGTCGCGGAAGATGTCAGCCAAACTGGCAGGCTGCACACTGTAACATCGTATCTGGAAAATTGCGGTCTGACACCCACGACGTCCCTCCTTCCGGTGCATAACTTGATAACCTCTCCCCTGGACAAGCGACAGTTTCTAACCGCCCGGTGGCGGATTTCAAGATGGGGTGAAGAAGGCAAGCAGCTCGTGTATGTCCTAGAGCAGAAAGTTCAATCGGATTTAGCGTCAAAGCTCGAAGTATTGTGCGCCTGAAGAAAACCAGCAAAGGTTCCCGTTCCGCCACTCAGGATGCACTGCCCGGAACTTGCCGTAAAGGTTCCGGAGGAGGAGCTCAGCGTGCTATTGGTTTTGCCTGTGAGGGTGATCGCCGTCTGTGCTTGCGTGATTTGGGAAGTTAAAACATTGCCATTAACAATTCCTGACATTTGCGCCGTAGTACCGCAAGCCGTGGCATCGCCGGTCAAGGTGACCTGTCCGAAAAATGAATTGTTGATTTGCGTCAAGTCGGCAGTGACTTGAATCGCCTGAGAGGGGGGCGCGGTCGGCGTCAGCGTGAACGTCCACGTGCCCGTCATGGTGTTGTGCGTAGTGGTGCCGCACCCATTCAGAAAACCCAAAGCCACCACCAGTACAATCCGGGTAATGTTTTTCATGTCCGCATGCGAGTCTATGAAAAGTTTACCCCGGGGTTGAGAGCGTAGCAATCTCGCCGCGCACCTTTCGCATACTCGCTCCCGGCTCCGGCTGCGGTGGTGCGGGCTTTGCAGGCTGCGACCCCAAGAGTATTTCTCCAGGGTTGCGGCCCGGGAACGAGGAACCTTGCTACCTAAAGGCAAGCTTGGGCAGCCTACGTCTATCTCTTCTTTCCCGCCACGGCGAGGCAAGTCTGAGCGTGCTTCAAGTCGGCGATAGCTTTCGCGAAGTCTTCTTCGGTCGCTCCAGCCAACAGACGGCTTTCTGCCCGATCCTTCGCCGCTTCTGCCCGGCTCACATCGACGTCCTCGGCGCGCTCCGCCGCCTCCGCCAGAATCGTAACCTTATCCGGCAGCACCTCGACGAATCCCCCTGCAACCGCCAGATGATGGGTGATGTGCGCGTTCCGGTAGGTGACTTCCCCCACTGCCAGTTCGCTAATCAGCGGCGCATGCTGGGGCAGGATCCCGAGATATCCGTTCTTACCCGGAATCTGCACCTCTTCGGCTACATCGCGCACGATCATCTTCTCCGGCGTGACAATCTCGAGTTCAAACGTGTTTGCCATGGTTGGTTCGTTGCGGTCGTCGAGCGAAGCCAAGCTGAAATTCTCGCCGGCGGCCCACGGCGGCTACGCGACTGCTTTCAACTTCTCGGCAGCTTGGAGCACCTCATCGATTGAGCCCTTCATGTAAAAGGCTTGCTCCGGGATGTCATCGTGCTTGCCCTCGACGATCTCTTTGAAGCTTTTGACCGTATCTGCAATTTTGACATAACGGCCTTGTGCCCCGGTAAATTGCTCGGCTACGTGGAATGGCTGGGAGAGGAATCGCTGCATTTTGCGGGCTCGGGCCACGGTCAGCTTCTGGTCCTCACTCAGTTCGTCAATACCCAGAATCGCGATGATGTCCTGCAAGTCTTTATAGCTTTGCAGGGTTTTCTTGACCGCCTGCGCGACGTCGTAATGCTCCTGGCCTACAATGCGGGGATCGAGAATGCGCGACGTCGAAGCCAGCGGGTCCACGGCAGGATAAATTCCGATCTCGGTCAAAGCGCGTGAGAGCACGGTAGTGGCGTCCAGGTGAGCGAAGGTGGTCGCGGGCGCCGGGTCGGTCAAATCATCGGCGGGAACGTAAATGGCCTGGACCGAGGTTACCGATCCCCGCTTGGTGGAGGTGATGCGCTCCTGGAGCTCGCCCATCTCGGTTGCGAGATTGGGCTGGTAGCCGACGGCGCTCGGCATGCGGCCCAGGAGTGCCGAAACTTCGGACCCCGCCTGGGTAAAGCGAAAAATGTTATCGATGAAGAGCAGCGTATCGGTGCCTTCTTCATCGCGGAAGTATTCGGCTACGGTTAAAGCCGTGAGAGCGACTCGCAAACGGGCGCCCGGCGGTTCCGTCATTTGGCCGTAGATCAGCGCCGCCTTCGATTTGCTTGGATCGCCCGGTTTGATCACGCCGGACTCGCTCATTTCCAGCCACAGATCATTGCCTTCGCGAGTGCGCTCACCCACGCCGGCGAACACGGAGTATCCTCCATGTTGCTTGGCAACATTGTTGATCAGTTCCATGATGACTACGGTCTTGCCCACCCCCGCCCCGCCGAACAGACCGATTTTGCCGCCCTTCAAGAACGGCTGAATCAGATCGATGACTTTCACCCCGGTCTCGAACATCTCGGCGGTGGTCGACTGCTCGTCGAACAGCGGAGCCGGGCGGTGGATCGGTTTGGTCTCGGTGTGCTCTATGGGGCCCAGTTGGTCCACGGCTTCGCCGATTACGTTCATCACTCGGCCCAGCGTTCCTCGACCCACAGGCACGGAGATCGGGCCGCCAAGATCGATCGCCTTCATCCCACGCACCATGCCGTCCGTCGCCTCCATGGCCACGCAGCGCACTCGCCCTTCACCCAGGTGTTGCTGCACCTCCAAAATGACCTTGATCGGCAGCGGTACGTCAAAGCCGTCACTGACCACCCGTAAGGCCTGATAGATGGGAGGCATCCTGGCTTCGTCGAATTGCACGTCCACAGCCGGGCCAGCGACTTGAATTACGTGTCCAATGTTTTCTGGCATAAATCTGCGCTCTCCTTCGGCAGCTCCCTCCCAACTCAACCTTAGCGTTCCTTGAGCCAGGCATAATCCCTGCTGAAATTCTGTCCGCGTCCCCCCTTGCCCATGCCAACTGCTGCGAGCACCTGCCCGCCTACAGGGCCGCCGCTCCACTCACGATCTCAATGATTTCTTTCGTGATCTTTGCCTGACGGGCGCGGTTCATGGCTAAGGTCAGGGAGTCAATCATTTCGCTGGCGTTGTTGGTGGCGGAGTCCATCGCGGTCATGCGGGCCGCATGCTCAGCCGCGACGGATTCGAGCAAAGCGCGAAAGACCTCGATCCCTACATACCTGGGAAGCAAGGCGGAGAACAGTTCCTCCGCAGGCTGTTCGTAGATGTAGTCGACGGGAGGGGCAGCGAATCGCGCCGCTCGTCGATCGAACTCTCGCGCCTCGGGCGAGCGCAGGCCCACTCCCGCTTCCTTGGCCGCCTCGAGCGCCTTCTTGCGCTCTTCCGCGCTCATGGCCTCCGCTTGAGCCACACTGGCTTCTCCGATATGCTCGATCGGAAGTACCTTCTGCACGATCAGCCTCTGTGCAATCACGGACTTAAACTCGTTGTAGACGATATAGACGGAATCGATCTCGGCCTTCGCGTAGCGATCGATGATAGGGTCGGCAATTTTAGAGGCCACGGCGTGATCGACTCGGCTCAGGATTCCCACGTGCTCGCCGATGAGGGCGATCCGCCCGGCCTTTCCCGAGGTCACGCCGCCCGGCGCCGCGGCCGGGTATCGCCGGCGCATAAAGTCGCGGCCCTTGCGCCCGACGGCTTCGATTTCGAGGTTTCGTCCCGCCTTCGACTCCAAAAACCGCATGGCCGCCTTCAAGATGTTGGCGTTGAAAGCGCCGGCTAAGCCCTTATCCCCGGTCACGATGATGAGCTGGATGTTGTTTTCCGGACGCTGAGCCAGAAGCGGATGCTTGGGCTCGCCGGTTTCCGGATCATAGATTTCCGCTCGTGAGACCAGCGATTGCAGCACGGCGGTCAACATCCGAGCGTAGGGGCGCGCTGCCAGAGCGCGCTCCTGGGCACGCCGCAGTTTCGCTGCCGAAACCATTTTCATGGCTTTCGTGATCTGCCGCGTGTTGGTCACACTGCGAATGCGACGGCGGATGTCAAGGATGTTGGCCATGCTTTTGTCGTGGTTTGTAGGTCCCTGCCGGTTGCGTCCTGCTCGCTGCTGTTGCCCAGCCCCCTTTTTGGGCAGCCGTTGTCTGCGTCTCAGCGCCGGGTGCTATTTCGCCACGGCCTGTTCGGACGCGAACGTCTCTTTGCACTGTTTGATGACGCGAGTCATCTCGGCTTTCAAGTTGTCATCGAGAATCTTCTTTTCCATGATGGAGCGCAGCAGCCCGGGATTGGTTGCGTCCACGAATCGGTAGAGCTCTTCCTCAAAATCGCGTACCCGATCGACCGGCAGGTCGTCGAGGAAACCATTGGTACCGGCATAGATGACCAAAATCTGTTTCGAGAAGGGCAAGGGGGAGAACTGTTTCTGCTTCAGGACCTCGACCAAACGTTGTCCGCGATTCAGTTGCGCTTGGGTTGCCTTGTCGAGATCGCTGCCGAACTGGGCAAAGGCCGCCAGTTCGCGATACTGCGCCAGATCCAGCTTGAGGCTTCCCGCGACCTGTCGCATCGCCTTGATCTGCGCCGTGCCGCCGACGCGGCTGACCGAGATCCCCACGTTCACCGCCGGGCGGACACCGCTGTTGAACAGGTCCGTCTCCAGGAAGATTTGGCCGTCGGTGATGGAAATCACGTTGGTCGGAATGTAAGCGGAAACGTCCCCGGCCTGGGTTTCGATCACGGGCAAAGCGGTCAGAGAACCACCACCGATCCTGTCATTCAATTTCGCGGCGCGTTCCAGCAAGCGCGAATGCAAGTAGAAAACGTCCCCGGGATAAGCCTCCCGCCCGGGCGGCCGCCGCAATAACAGGGAAATCTCCCGGTAGGAAGCCGCGTGTTTCGAGAGATCGTCGTAGATTACCAACGCGTGCTTTCGATTGTCGCGGAAGTATTCACCCATGGCGCACGCTGCATAGGGCGCGATGTACTGCATCGGGGCGGGCTCAGAGGCAGAAGCGGCAACCGCGATCGTGTAGTCCATGGCACCGTAATCACTGAGGGTTTTCACGACCTGCGCAATCGAGGAGCGCTTCTGCCCGATGGCACAATAAATACAGATCAGGTCACCACCTTTGTTATTGATGATGGTGTCGAGCGCGAGAGCGGTCTTTCCCGTTTGGCGATCGCCAATGATCAGCTCGCGCTGCCCTCGTCCGATGGGGATCATGCTGTCGATGGCTTTGAGACCTGTCGCCATGGGTTCGCGTACCGGCTGGCGATCAATGACTCCCGGCGCCAGCCGCTCGAGGGCGATGAATTTGTCGGTTGCGATTGGACCTTTATCATCGATCGGCACGCCGAGAGCGTTGACCACCCGGCCCACCAGGGCATCCCCGACCGGCACGCTCATAATCCGGCCCGTGCGCTTGACCTCGTCGCCTTCCTTGATCTCGGTATAATCACCGAGCAGCACTACCCCTACCTGGTCTTCTTCGAGATTCATCGCGATGCCGGCTACGTCGTGGGGAAAGGACAGTAGCTCTCCGGCCATGACTTTGTCGAGACCGTAGACTCGAGCGATGCCGTCGCCCAAGGTAATCACCGTCCCAATTTCGTCTACGGCAACCTTGGATTCGTAGTTCTCAATCTGTTGCCGAATTAACTGAGTGATTTCGTCAGCTCTGATTTGTGCCATACATTCCGTTTCGGGCTTTGCCGGTTTGGTGAAGCATTTTGCACTGGGCGGTTGGCTTCGAGCCTCAGGCAGCGTCGGTCCTGAACACCAGCCGCAGCGTTGCCTACGACGTGTTCCTCAGCTGCTCGCGGATCCTTTCCAACTGGCCAACCACAGACCCGTCGTAAATCGTGCTGCCGACCTTGACAAGAGCACCGCCCAGGAGCGAAGTGTCCCGGGAGTAGCGACCGCGCACTTTTCTCCCTGTCAGCTTCTCAACCTCTTGTTCCAGCGCCCGCCGTTCGGGCTCGCTCAGTTCCCGGGCGCTAGAGATTTGCGCTTCGGCGAAACCCATACGCTGGTCCAACTCCCGCTCAAATTGCTTCACGATTGCGCTCAGGAAAGGAATGCGCCGATGATCGATCAGGACGGCCAGGAAATTCCGAACTGGGGGGGACATTCCCTCGCGAGCCACAATCGCGTCGAGTACCGCCCGCTTCTGCGCGGCGGGGATCGAGGGGGCCTCCCACACCTGTCGTAGCTCTCGGCTCTCGGTGACCAGCGCCTCGAGCGCCTGCGCTTCCTGTAAGACGCGAGCAGGATCCAGGTGCAGGGCGAGAACCGCCTCGGCGAAAGCGCGCGCGTAAATGTTGGTTACCGAAGCCATACCTTACTGCCGATGATGCCGACCTTCTTCTGTAGCAAGCCTTTGGGCAAAACTGTGCACCAGCTCTTCATCGGTAGCCGCATCCACGTGGATTTGTTTCTTGGCGAGCGAGACTGCCAGATCCGCCGCGTAGCCCTTCAACTCGCGGCGCGCATCGCGAAGGGCCGCCATGATCTCCTGTTCCCCGGCCGCCACCATGCGACGGGCATCCTCCGCGGCCGCCGCCTGGATTCTCTGCTCCTCGGCGAAGGCTTCCTTTTCGGCGGCATCTCGCATGCCTCTGAGCTCGGCGTCTAACTTCGAGAGCCGCGCTTCGACCTCCCGCATTCGGCGATTGGCTTCCTCGCTGGCCCGCCGCGCCTCCTCCATGGCCTTTTGGATCAACGCCGTACGATTGCGAAACATCGCCATAAGATTCTTCTTTGTCGCCCAGACAATCACACCGACCACAATGGCGAAGTTCATCACCATGGCAAACCAATAGGAATTCTCAAGACTGAGGCCGGTGAGCCGGGAAATGAAGCGCACCGAAGCCGAGTGTTTGAGTTCTGATGTGCTGCTCTCGCCAGCGCCTTCAGGCGACTCCGGGGCGGGCCCTGGGGCGACCGCTTGGTGGTCGTTGGACACGGGCCATGCTGCCTGCGGGCTCCACCACGCACTTGCGCCCGTCTGCGGACCCAACCCGAGGATCAGCAGCGCCACTCCAGACATGCAAAGGAGGCGGAAACGCTGCGATCGCCTGGGCAGACACGGGTACGTCATCGGTCACCACCCACCTGAAGGGACGTGCCGCCCGGCTGCAAAATGACACGGACGATTTCGCTAGCCAATCGACCGCTCTCCAGCTGCAGTTCCTCCTGCGCTGCGACCTTGTCGTTTTCAATCGCATGCCGAGCCTGCTCCACGTGTGCCTGGGTTCGAGCGCGTGCCTCGCGCAGGGCTTTCGCTCGATTTTCGGTCGCCTGTTGCCGGCGCTCTTCTTGGCGCCGAAAAAGTGCCACCCGAGTCTCTCGCAGGCGCTGCTCGTACTCGGCAGTTCGGGCCTCCACCGCGGCCAGATCGGCCTCCGCCCTTGCGAGAGCTCCTTCCGTTCTGCTACGGCGCTCTTCGAGAACCTTGCTCAGCGGTTTGTGGAGGAGCAGGGCATAACTGCCCCAGAGCAGGAGGAGGAAGAGAACAGTTGGGATCGAGCCGAGCAGTAATTGCCCTAGTTGTCGAAGCGTCTCGTCCATCTTGTGGTGCTGGTCAGGATCTTAGGTGAAAGAGGTTTATAAACGATTAAACGTAACATCCTGCAGGGCTTAGTGTCAAACCGACGCAGGGGCTGGACCGGGGGATGGCGGCGAAGGCGGCTCGCGGGCTCAAAGGACGGTGGGCATTGGCCCTTTTGCCGGGAAATGTCCCCTCGGGCGAAACTCGCTCGCGCGCCAGAAACTTTAGTTTCCCGGAGTTTCCTGGAGCTTTGCGGAAAGAAAGCTTGACTTCTAGGCATAAGGGTCTAGGATAAAAGCATCACCTCCGATCCAATTCAGGATCGAATGGGCCGGTAGCCAAGGAAAGTCACCGCTTCTTGGTCGCTGGCCCATTTAATTTTCTGGCCCTAGGGTCAACAGCTGATCCTCGGTGGGGCGAGTGTGAGTCCGACTCTCGATCGCAACCCTAGGGAAGAATCCACTCCCGGATCCTGTTCACCACCGATTCGGGCGCTTCAACCTCTAACTCGACAAGGCCGTCTTTATAGGCACGAGAGCAAATTCG
>Ga0187783_10003524_pt1 | contig 11530 bp, 10 predicted proteins | sample 1015_SJ02_MP02_2_FD_132471 | JGI IMG/M metagenome (GOLD analysis project Ga0187783, IMG submission 132471) | Tropical peat soil microbial communities from peatlands in Department of Meta, Colombia - 1015_SJ02_MP02_20_MG | ecosystem: Environmental > Terrestrial > Soil > Wetlands > Peat | place... | reverse complement strand
TGTGTCTTTCGAATCCTCGCGCAAAGTTTCGCCCGCCGAGAGGGAATGGGAGGAGAAAACCCTGCGACCGGCGCTTGGGAAATCTCCCGAGCGCACCTGGAACTTTACAACCGTCTCTGGTTATCCGATTCGCCAGCTCTATACCCAGGCCGACCTCGCCGACGGGAGTCCCGATCAGAAGCTCGGTAGACCTGGCTCGCCTCCGTATACCCGCGGCATCCACCCGACCATGTACCGCGGCCGACTGTGGACGATGCGGCAGTTTGCCGGTTACGGCACGGCCGAGGACACCAACCGTCGTTTCCGCTACCTTCTCTCGCAAGGCCAAACGGGACTTTCGGTCGCCTTCGACCTGCCCACCTTGATGGGCTACGACTCCGATCATCCGCTCTCGGAAGGCGAAGTCGGAAAATGTGGGGTGGCGATCAGCTCGCTTGCGGATATGGAAACCCTGTTTGCCGGAATTCCGCTCGCCGACGTGACCACCTCGATGACGATCAATTCGCCGGCCGCTCCGATCTGGGCCATGTATCTGGCCGTTGCAGAAAAGCAGGGCGCCCGCTGGGAGAAGATTTCCGGCACGCTGCAAAACGACATCCTGAAGGAATACATCGCGCAGAAGGAGTACATCTTTCCGCCTGCGCCGTCGATCGGTCTGGTAGCTGACACGATCGAGTTTGCCGCCAAGCACACCCCCAAGTTCAATCCGGTTTCGATCAGTGGCTACCACATCCGCGAGGCGGGCTCCACCGCCATCCAAGAGCTGGCCTTCACTCTGCGGGACGGTATCGAATATGTCGAAAGCTGTTTGGCTCGCGGAATGCAGATTGACCAGTTCGCGCCGCGTCTGTCGTTTTTCTTCAACGCGCATAACGACTTCTTTGAGGAAATCGCTAAGTACCGCGCGGCCCGTCGCCTCTGGTGTCACGTGATGCGTGAGCGGTTTGGCGCTACCAACCCTCGCTCGTGGGCCCTGCGATTTCATGCACAGACCGCCGGCTGCTCGCTCACGGCTCAGCAGCCTTACAACAATGTGGTCCGCACGGCTCTGCAGGCACTGGCAGCCGTGATGGGAGGCACGCAATCGCTGCACACCAATTCGCTCGACGAAGCTTGGGCGCTGCCGACAGAAGCGGCCGCGACCATCGCCCTTCGCACGCAGCAGATTCTGGCGTACGAAAGCGGTGTGACGAACACCGCAGACCCACTCGGTGGATCGTATTTCGTTGAAACGCTCACCAACCAGGTAGAACAAGGTGCCCGCGATTACATGGCACAAATTGATTCGCTCGGAGGCATGGTTCCCGCCATCGAGCGCGGCTTCCCGCAGCGCGAAATCGCCGACGCCGCCTACCAATATCAGACCGCGCTGGATCGCCAACAGAAGATCGTTGTGGGCGTCAATGACTACACGATCCAGGAGAAGCCCATTGAAATTCTCGAGATCGATGAGACGGTCGCGAACCAGCAAGCGGAGAGGCTCCGGACCCTTCGCGCCGAGCGTTCCCACGACGAGGCCAAGCGTTGCCTGAAGGCGCTCCGGAAGGCGGCCGTGAATCGGGACAATATCATGCCGAGCCTCCTCGAGGCCGTGAAGGCGTACGCGACCCTCGGTGAGATCTGCGATACCCTCCGCGATGTTTTCGGCACATACGAAGAATCCACCATCACTTGATGCATGTAGCGCAACACAGACGCTTGAGGCTGACATCCATTTCCTCGCTTTTGAAGTATGCTTGCAGCACGATGTCGGAGAAAAAGATTCGTGTTTTGATCGCTAAGCCGGGACTGGACGGCCACGACCGCGGCGCGAAAGTGATCGCTCGCGCCTTGCGCGATGCCGGCATGGAAGTCATCTATACTGGCTTGCGCCAGACTCCCGAGATGATTGCCTCCGCGGCAGTTCAAGAAGATGTGGACGTGATCGGGCTTTCCATCCTTTCCGGCGCGCACAATACCCTCTGCCCTCGTCTGATGGAGCTGCTCGGAGCCAAGGGCATGCAGGACGTTACCGTACTGATTGGCGGGATCATCCCCGAGGCGGACATTCCTCGACTGAAGCAGGCCGGTATCGCGGAGGTTTTCCTCCCGGGAACATCGACACAGGCCATCGTCGACTTTATCCGCCAGCGGGTGGCCGAGGCACGGCAAGGAGCCTAATTTGGCAGGCAGGACGAAGTCTGAGGAGCGGGCCGTGCCGGGAACCCTGATCGAAACGCATGTCGATCGGAATGCCCCCACGTTTCGCGCCAACAGCCGAGACATGCAGAGCCGACTGGATGAAATCCGGCAGGAAGAAGAAAAGATCAAGCAAGGGGGTGGTGAGAAAGCCATCGAGGCACAGCACAACAAGGGTCGTCTGACCGCTCGCGAACGCATCTCCCGGCTGCTCGATCCGAAGACGCCGTTTTTTGAGCTGGGCCTTTACGCCGCTTATGAAATGTACGAGGAGTGGGGCGGCGCACCCGCGGCGAGCGTTGTGACCGGCTTGGGCCATGTCGCCGGGCGACGCATGATGATTATTGCCAATGACGCGACGGTGAAGGCGGGCGCTTTCTTCCCCATGACCGCGAAGAAAGTGATCCGCGCCCAGAATATCGCGATCGAGAACCGCATCCCGACAATTTATCTCGTCGATTCGGGCGGAGTTTTTCTGCCCCTGCAAGACGACGTGTTCCCCGATACCGACGATTTTGGCCGCGTCTTCCGCAACAATGCGGTCATGAGCGCGATGGGAATCCCGCAGATCACTGCCATTATGGGAATGTGCGTGGCGGGCGGTGCCTATCTGCCGGTCATGTGCGACCACATTCTGATGACCGAAGGCAGCGGCCTTTTCCTGGCTGGCCCCGCCCTCGTACAAGCCGCCATCGGACAGCAAGCGTCGGCCGAGGAGCTTGGAGGGGCCCGCGTGCACGCGCAGATCAGCGGCACAGTGGATTTCCGCGAAGCGAATGACGAAGCCTGCATCACGCGTCTCCGGTCTCTGGTGGACAAAATCGGGCCCCGGCCTGCTGCGCCGTTCGACCACAAACCCTCGGCGCCGCCTGCCTATCCCGCCGAGGAAATCTACGGCATTTTTTCCTCCGGTGCCTCGAAGCAATATGACATGCGCGACATCGTGGCGCGCATCGTCGACCGCAGCGAATTCGAGGAATATCGTGCGGAATTCGGGCAGACCGTCCTCTGCGGCTACGCGCGCATCGGTGGATGGGCGGTCGGCATTGTCGCAAACCAGAAAAAGCACGTCACCACTTCTGCCCCGGGTACCGGGGAAAAGCGGATCGAATTCGGGAGCGTTATCTACACGGAATCGGCGGACAAGGCGGCGCGCTTCATTCTGGACTGCAATCAGACCCGTGTCCCGCTGATTTTCATGCACGACGTCAATGGCTTCATGGTTGGCAAGGAGGCCGAGTGGAGCGGCATCATTGCAGCCGGCGCCAAGATGGTGAACGCCGTCGCGAACAGCGTCGTCCCCAAGATCGTGGTGATCTGCGGCGGTAGCTTCGGTGCCGGTCACTACGCCATGTGCGGAAAAGCCTACGACCCGCGATTCGTCTTTGCCTGGCCGACGGCGCGCTACGCAGTCATGAGCGGCGACTCAGCGGCTGGAACCCTCGTCGAACTCAGAGTTCGACAGCTTGAACGGGAAGGTAAGAAGCTGAGTGCCGCGGATAAGAAACAGCTGCAAGAATCGATCCGAGCGACGTACGAGCACCAGACCGATCCACGTTATGCGGCGGCGCGCCTGTGGGTGGACGCGATCATCGATCCGGCTCGTAGCCGCGAGGCTCTGATCGAAGCGATCGAGAGTGCCGCGCTGAATCCGGAGGTCCGCGAATTCAAAACCGGTGTCTTGCAAACATGATTACAACTTTGGATCTGGCAGGCCGGCATAACGAGCCGGCGGGATTTTGCCGCTTGGGGTGTTTGACGACGTCCTTTTAGAACTTCCCCCCATGACAGGACCTGTAACCATCGTCGAATGTCCGCGGGATGCCTGGCAGGGTTTGCCGCAGAACATCCCCAGTGAGGAAAAGGTCAAATACCTCTCCGCGCTGGTCTCACTCGGTTTTTGCCACATCGATGCGGTCAGCTTCGTTTCGTCGAAACACGTTCCGCAGATGGCGGATAGCGAAGCGGTGATGCAGGAAGTGAGAAAAGTGCGGCTGCCGTCGGGCGAAGCGCCGGAAATCATCGGCATCGTCGTCAACAATCAGGGACTGGAGCGCGCTCTGGCGACCCCCGGCGTCACGACCATTGGCTATCCGTACTCGATTTCCGCATACTTCCGCCGTGCCAATGCCAACATGTCCCGCGCCGAGTCTCGAGACCTGGTCGAGAAAATCCAGCGCGCCACCCGAACTGCAAAGCGCGGTCTGGTCGTTTATATTTCGATGGCTTTTGGCAACCCCTACGACGAACCGTGGGGGCCCGAGATCGTCGAAGAGACTCTGGTGTGGCTCAAGGACACAGGCGTACGCACGGTCTCCCTCGCGGATACGGTGGGAAAGGCTTCGGCCGATGATGTGGCCCGCGTCTATGATAGGGTCAAGAGCTGCGTCGCCGGTGTCGAAATCGGCGTGCACTTGCACAGCCGCCCAGAGGGAGCAGCGGAAAAAGTCCTCGCCGCTTACGAAGCCGGTTGCACTCGCTTCGATGGTGCCCTGACGGGCCTCGGCGGCTGTCCGTTCGCCGGCGATCAACTCGTGGGCAACCTTCCCACGGAGACGATCCTAGCGACCCTCGCAGCACGGGGAGTGGCGACGGGAATCGATATGAAGTCCGTTGCCATTGCGTGCGCGATCACCGGCCAATTGCGCGAAAAATACGCTCACGCCGCCGAAGCCACAAAACCAGGCTAGGTGCTCCTGGCAGAACCGATGAGCTACCAGACACTGACGTATCAGCAAGACGAGAGCGGAATCGCCATTGTCGCTCTCACGGTGCCGGAAAGGCGCAACGCGATTTCTTCGCGTATGATTGCCGATCTGATCGCCGCCCTCGACCAGGCCGAAAGCGGTTCCTCTCGCGTTCTGATTCTGACCGGCTCCGGCAAAGCCTTTTGTGCGGGGATGGACCTGGAGGAGCTGCAAAGCGTAGCCAAGCAGACGCAGCAAAAGAATCTCGAGGATGCGCGCCGCGTCACCAAGCTCTTTTCTCGCTTGTACGCCTTCCCGAAACCGATCATCGCGGCCGTCAATGGGGCTGCCATCGCAGGGGGTTGTGGCATTGCCACGCTCGCGGATCTAACGATCGCCGTCCCGGAAGCCAAGTTCGGATACACGGAGGTCAAGCTTGGGTTCATACCCGCCATCGTCGCGGTTTTTTTGCGCCGCCGCCTGAGTGACAAGCATGTGCGTGAACTGCTTCTGACCGGGCGGCTGATCGATGCTTCCGAAGCGTTTCGCATCGGGTTGATCACCGAGGTCGTGCCCGCGGAAAATCTCATGGCCCGCGCCCGGGGGATCGCCGGCCTCTTACTCGAGGCCAGTCCCACGGCGGTGGCACAGACGAAAAAACTGCTTTTGGGTTTCGACCGCGCGGCCGTGCGCGCCGAACTGGAAGCGGCCATTGAAGCGAACGCCGATATCCGTTCCACTCCCGATTTTCGCGAAGGTGTTGCGGCCTTTCTTGAAAAGCGAACACCCCAGTGGGGCGAGAGTCGTTCGAAGGAGAGCAATGGCCGATCACGCTGACACGACCCTTCGCGTACGCTACGCCGAGACCGACCAGATGGGTATCGCCTACCACTCAAACTATTTCGTCTGGTTCGAGATCGGACGGGTGGAACTGTGCCGGCAGCTGGGGCTTGAGTACAAAAAAATGGAGGTCGAAGATGATAGCTTCCTGGTCGTGGCAAAGGCCTTCTGCCGCTACAAGCGCCCGGCGCGCTTCGATGATCTGCTGACCGTTCGGACCCGCGTGGCCAACTGGCAGCGGCGCACGATCCGATTTGCCTACGAAGTCTTCAACCAGGCATCGGGTGAGCTGATCGCAGCCGGGGAGACGCTGCATGTAATCTGCGACCGGCTGGGCCGCGCGAAGTCACTGCCCCTCAAGTACCGGAGCTACTTTTCCGCCGTTCCCTGCACAGAACCGAAGTCGCCCGGTGCCCGAGCCACGGTACACACGGAGATGCGCAAATGAGCGCCGTTGACCCTGTCAGGCGAAAGTTCTCCGATGGCTGGATCACGATGCCGATGGAAATTGTCGTCGGCAGCGGGATTCGAACGTGAATCGGATTCAAATCGACGGCGAACATCTGACACTCGAAGATCTCTATCGCATCGTTTTCGACGGGACCGAAGCAGATCTCGCTCACAGTGCACGCGAGCGCATGAACGCCTCGCGGGCCGTCATCGAGGGCCTGCTCAAAACCGAGTCGAGCGTCTACGGCGTCAACACGGGTTTTGGCAAGATGGCTTCGACGCATATTTCACACGACGAGATCCGCCATCTCCAGCTCAACCTCGTGCGCAGCCACGCCTGCGGCGTCGGCCCTCCGCTCAACGAATTTACTACGCGCGCGATGCTGGCTCTGCGTGCCAACGCCATTGCCAAGGGTTTCTCCGGGGTGCGGCCTATCGTCTCGGAAACTCTCCTGATGATGCTAAATCGGGCCGTGCATCCGGTCATCCCCTCGCAGGGGAGTGTCGGCGCGTCGGGCGATCTTGCGCCTCTGGCCCATCTGGCACAGGCTGCGATTGGCGAAGGCGAGGCCATTTTTGAGGGCCGCCGGAGGCTCGGCGCCGAAGCGCTTCGCGAGGCGGGGATCGCCCCGCTGGTGCTGGAAGCGAAGGAAGGCCTGGCGCTGCTCAATGGCACGCAGGCGATGCTTGCTCTGCTCGCGCTGGCGCTACGCGAGGCCGAGATTGCTGTGGAAACCGCTGATGTAGGGGCCGCGCTTTCGCTCGACGCCCTGCGCGGCAGTCCAGCGGCATTCGATGCCCGCATCGCGAGTGTCCGGCCGCACGCGGGTCAGCTCAGGACCGCGCGCAACATCGAACGCCTCAATCAGGGCAGTGAAATCCGCGAGTCGCACCGCTCACCCATCCATGATCCGCGCGTCCAGGACCCGTACAGCCTGCGCTGCGCTCCCCAGGTGCACGGCGCCGTCCGAGACTCGCTCAGCCACATCCGTGCTACCCTGGCGATCGAGCTGAATAGTGCCACCGACAACCCTCTCGTCTTTGCGGATGCCGAAGGCACCTCCGGGGAGGTGATCAGCGGTGGTAATTTCCATGGTCAGCCGCTGGCCATGGCCGCCGACCACATGGCCGTCGCGCTCGCGACTCTTGCGGGAATCTCCGAGCGTCGCATCGAGCAGATGACCAACCCTCAAACCAGCCAGCTCCCCGCGTTTTTGGTGCGCGAAGCCGGCCTCAACTCTGGCTTCATGATTTTGCAGATTACCGCGGCAGCACTCGCGAGTGAGATGAAGGCGCTCGCTGTGCCCCACTCTGTTGATTCCATTCCGACTTCGGCAAATCAGGAAGATTACGTCTCCATGGGGATGGGAGCTGCGCGCCGGCTTGAACCCATGCTGGCGAACCTGCGGAACATCCTGGCCATTGAGCTGCTTTCCGCGTGCCAAGGGATCGATTTTCTGGCACCGCTACGGTGCGGACCGGATACGCTCAAGGCCTATGAGATCGTACGATCGATTTCCGCGCGGGTCGATGTCGATCGCTCGCTCGCTCCCGATATCGAAGCCGTTGGGCGCGCGATTGCCGACGGCCAATTCGCCGCTCTTTTGGGCGGAGGCTGAGCCGTCACGCCCGCAGCGCGCGCTGTAGGAATTTCCCGAAACGATAGCCCGCAATATTGCTGAACGGCCACACTCCCATCGAGTAGTGTCCGCAAGGCAATGATAGATGCTCAAATTCGATCTGCTCGCGCCGGAGTTTCGCCAAGAGCTCGGCCGTCAGTTCAGGTGAAAATGTCGGATCGTATCTTCCGGTAATCAGCAGAATTTGCTTTCCCGCATCGCGCAGCTTGGAGATATACGGAAACGGGCTGATCGGCGACCAAAACCGCCGCAGCTCTTGGGATTCGATCCCTGCCGCAGCCAGCGGCTCCCAGACGTTTGTCGTTGTCAGTCCGCTCGCCACCACTTCTCCGAAGTAGGTCGAAGCATGGACGAACGCGCCGGCACGCAGGGCCGGCTCATGGCACATCGCGATGAAGCCGATCGCCGAGCCGATGCTCGTCCCCAACACGCCCAGTCGCTCGTACCCCTGCTGCTCAAGCCAACGCAGCGTACGCCGCACGTCCACAACAGCCTGGCGCGCGGCTTGCATGGTCAAACCGATATTCGGCCCCACCAGGTGATCGGCGCGTGGATGGTTCGGAATCGCACGGCGATCGTGATACGGCAAACTCACCTTGACGGCCGTGACACCTAGGCGCTGCAGCCAGCGACAGACATTTTGCTGCTCTTCCCAGCGTGCATTCCATTGGGCGAGCACGACCACCGCGGACCCTTTCCGGCTCGCGCGAAACAATTGTCCGTAGACTCGATTGTTTTGATCCCAGGGAGAAACGATCGCGCTGGTAAAGGTAAGAATATCCTTGCTCAGCGCGTAGTCACGCGCCGTCTCGGCAGCAAACCATTCATCGCTGTGGGCGACTGCATCTTGGACATACCGTGCAAGAAACGCACGGGGGTCGTCGAGGTCGCCGTTACCACCGATGTGTTCCAATCCCCAGGCAAATGGCAGCCTGCTGCGACGCTGCTCTTGGTCGAAGCGCATCTGCTCGTAGCGATGAACTTGCTTTTGGATCCAGAAGGACATGGAGAGCGCAAGAGCAATATACCGATTCTCGATGCAGCTGCTCAACGAGGGTGTGTGGGCTGCCGTTACCGTCAGCGGGCTAGGCGGCGCAGACGCGTGCCCACCAGGCGCGTGAGGACCCAGGTTCTATCGAGGCGCGCTCCCAGCCCGCGGTAGAACGCAATCGAAGGCCTATTCCAGCCGAGAACGATCCATTCCATCTGCTCACATCCCCGTTGGACCGCGACGCGCGCCAGAGCCGCCATCAGAGCCTTGCCCGCTCCCTGGCCCCGCGCCTCGGGTAGCACAAATATGTCTTCGATGAACAGTACCGGGCTACAGCTGAAGCTGGAATAGGCGAAGTAGTAGAGGGCGTAGCCGAGCGTACGTCCGGCTCGCTCGCAAAGCAGAGCCTCGAAATACCTGCGGCGGCCGAAGCCATGGCGACGCAAACGTCTCACATCGAGACGCAAGTCGCGAACCAGGCGCTCGTATTTCGCGAGTTCACGGATCAAATGCGCAATCGCGGGAAGATCCTGCGCCGTGCCACGTCGGATCCGTAATGGCCCTTGCGCCCTCTGCTCGGTCCCGACCTTTCCGCGTTTCATGATGTCTCCCACCAAAGTACCGCCGGCTCGAGTATAGCGTCGTTCGATCACTTACGAGCAGCTTGGTCTCGGCCAAAGCCGGCTTGCCTTGTTGACGTATCGCGTTAGCAGTCGAGCACGAATGCGCCCCGGCGCCTTGAGGGCTGTTTCCCGATATGGCAGATTCGAGGGGTGACCCCGCTGTCCGCCATCGACGTAGTTGTTTTCTGCTTTGGACTGATCATCGGCAGTTTCCTAAACGTCTGCATCGTCCGTATACCGAAGCGCCAGTCCATCGTGTTGCCCCCATCGGCTTGCCCACACTGCGGTGTCAGGATTCGGCCGTACGACAATATCCCCGTGGTGAGCTGGATCGTTCTCGGCGGCCGGTGCCGGAACTGCAAAGCAGGGATTTCGCCGATGTACCCGGCGGTGGAGCTGATGACGGCGGTGCTATTTTGGGGATGCTACCGGAGTTTCGGGCTGACCCTGGAATCTCTGAAATGGGTGGTCTTTTCAGCGATTCTGATCGTGCTCATATGCACGGACCTGCGCGAGCGAATCCTGCCCGATCGGGTGAATTACACGGGCCTGGTCCTAGGCCTCGGACTGAGCCTCGTGGTGAGCCCAGACGACGGAACGTCTGCGTGGCTGGCCCATCACACCGTCTCTTCTGGGGTCCCCCTGCCGGTGCTCTCGGTCGCCGATGCACTGTTCGGAGCGGCCCTCGGCGGCGGCCTGCTATGGATCGTTTCTCACCTCTATTTTCGCGTGCGCGGCCGAGAAGGCATGGGATTCGGCGACGTCAAAATGATGCTGATGGCTGGCGCGTTTCTGGGACCCAAGCGGACGTTTCTCATGATTTTCATGGGGTCCCTGCTGGGAAGCGTGCTCGGATTTCTCCTCATTGGTTTTCTTTTCCTGGGAGGCTGGAAGAAAAAGGTGGCACTGCGCGGAAATCGGATGGGTCTCGGCGCCGTTCGACGCTTGCAATGCATGTTAGCGCGGCGCTACCAGCTGCCTTTCGGGAGCTATTTGGGAATTGCCGGAATCGCTGTTCTGTTTTGGGGGACCCCGGTGGTGAACTGGTATGAATCGTTGTTAACGGTGCGATGATGGCAGAAATGCCGAATCTCTCAGAGGACCATCGATGAATTCACCACTGCTGGCCCCTCATCAGCCGATGATTCCAACCAACGTTCTGGTCTTTTGGGGAGCTGCTTTGCTGGTGCTGCTGGGAGGAGTTGTCGTCCTCATGCTGATGGCACGAAAAATGATTCGCGGAGAGTCCTCTGAATTTCAAAAGGATTGGATTAAACCCAAGAGCGGCGCGGACAATGCCCCGGCTTTCATGGCGGCGTCCATGCAGGGCGTGATCGAAAAGCTCCGCGCGCAGGAGAAAGAGCTCGCTCGACTGCACATGCTGGCACAGGAAAGGGCGCAACAGTCTGAGCGGCTGACCGAGGAAGTAACACGCAACATGCCAACGGGGCTTCTGCTGGTTAGCGCCACGGGCACGATCAGCTCGACCAATCCAGCAGCAGAAGAGGCGCTCGGCATGCGTCCGCTCCGTTATCGGTCCTACCGAGAAATTCTGGGCGAGGACTCCGGCCTCGTTCAAATGCTCGGCGAATGTCTGCGTAACGGGGAGACCTTCCAACGCAGTGAAGTGGAGCACGTCACTCCCGAAGGAGACGTGCGAAGGTTGGGCGTCACGATTTCTCCCATTTTCCAGGCACCGCGGCCCGCGCTGCGTACCCACGTGTCGGATCCCCCGACGAAGCCCATGGGCAGAGTGAGCGGCGCCCTCTGTCTGATGAGTGATCTGACCGAACTGACTGCTCTACAGAAGCAGATTCGGTGGAAAGAGAATCTGGCGGCCCTGGGAGAGATGTCTGCCGGCATTGCACACGAATTTAAGAACGCGTTGGCAACCATTTCCGGCTACGCACAGATGATCCGCAGCGAGGCATCGGGGGGCGACATCCTCGAGTCGGCCGAACGGATCCTCGATCAGACCCGAGCCTTGACCCACGTCGTTACCGAGTTCCTGCGGTTCGCCAAGCCACTGGAGATCAGCTACGAGACGGTAACGATCTCCTCCCTGCTCGAGCGCGTGGCGCAAGAATTACGCGAGGCTTTCCCGCGATGTGCGGTAACGTG
>Ga0187783_10003523_pt1 | contig 11532 bp, 14 predicted proteins | sample 1015_SJ02_MP02_2_FD_132471 | JGI IMG/M metagenome (GOLD analysis project Ga0187783, IMG submission 132471) | Tropical peat soil microbial communities from peatlands in Department of Meta, Colombia - 1015_SJ02_MP02_20_MG | ecosystem: Environmental > Terrestrial > Soil > Wetlands > Peat | place... | reverse complement strand
CTGCGGCCATAGCTGCGGAGCGCCGTCGCGCAGCGCGTCGCGCGCATCCGTGACGGGCGTCAGTTCCTCGTACTCGACGGTGACGAATTCGGCGGCATCCTGCGCCGCCGCGGCGCTGGTCAGGACCGTGAGGCTGGGCGCGGTGCCGTTCTCGGCTGCGCGGTACCTGGTGAAGGCGTAACTACCGAGCAGCGCGCCGAGCGCCACGGCCTCCACCTGGCCGCCGTCGGCGGCAGGCAGCGCGAGTGCTACTTCGCCAGACTTGCCGTTCAGCGACCTGACCGCGGCGCCGGCGCCGCGGCGCAGCGCCTCCGCATCAGGTCCGCCGTCCCGCGCACCAAGGCCGACTGCCACGATAAGCGTGGCTGGCAGCTGGCCGCCGGACGCCAGCTTGGTGATCTCATCCTGCTTGCCGGTAGCGCCAAGCGCCGCCAGGGTGGCGGCGAGGCTGCCGCCGAGCGCTGCGTCAGCGTCCTGCGCGCCTGGCGCCAGGACGGGGCCATCCTGGCCCTGGACCACGCCGATGACGAGGGCATCCGCGGTGACGCTGCGCGCGGAGTCGGTGCTGATAGTGAGGGGATTAGAAGTCACGCTCCGAGCCTAGTGCCTGCCGGCCGCTGCGATCATCGCGGGCAGGAGTCCGCGGTCGGCGCCTCGTGCCTGCGTAACCGCCGTGAGGTCGCAGACATCACGGCTGTTATATCGCGTCGGGTTATACTGAGCCGGTCAGGATCCGGGCAGGGAGGCACAGCGGTGGGAGCTACCGGCGCGCTATTCGTCGCGGTCTTCCTCGCCTGCGCCGTCGAGGCGGTCGAGGCCACCACGATTGTGCTGGCGGCCGGCACCGCGCGGGACTGGCGGTCCGCGGGGCTCGGCGTCGGGGCCGCGCTCGGCGTCCTGGCGGTGATCGTCGCGGTCCTGGGCCCTGCGGTATCGCAGATCCCGCTGCGCGGACTGCGCGTCGTCGTCGGGGCGCTGCTGCTGGTCTTCGGCCTGCAGTGGCTGCGCAAGGCCATCCTGCGGGCCAGCGGCCACAAGGCTCTGCACGATGAGGGCAGGCTGTACGCAGAGCACCTGGCGCAGGCCAGCGGTCAGCAGGCCCGCCGGTCGCGGCTGGTGCCCGACTGGTATGGGTTCACGCTGTCGTTCAAGGGCGTCCTGCTCGAGGGCCTGGAGGTGGTCTTCATCGTGCTGACGTTCGGCAGCAACGCCCGCGACATCGGGCTGGCCGCGATCGCTGCCTGCTGCGCGGCGGCCGCGGTGGCCGCGGCGGGCCTCGCGGTGCGGGCGCCGCTGGCCCGGGTGCCGGAGAACACCATGAAGTTCATCGTCGGGATCATGCTCACCAGCTTCGGCGCGTTCTGGGGCGCCGAGGGAGCGGGCGCGCACTGGCCGGGCTCGGACGCCGCCCTGCTGGCCATCATCCCCGCGGTAGGCCTGTACGCGCTCGGCATGGTGGCGCTGCTGCGGCGGGCTCGCGAATCGCAGCCGGCGTCGGCTGAGCAGGGCAGCGTCACGACGGCCGCCGCTCGGCGGGGCGCGCTGTCATGACGGGGACGGGCGGTGCAAGGGCCGGCCTCGTCGCCCGGCTGCGCGCGTTCGGCGCGTTCTGGTACGACTTCGTCATCGGCGACGACTGGCTCGTCGCCGCGGGCGTGGTAGCCGGCCTCGCGGGCACCTACGGCCTGAGCCGCGCCGGGTTCGTGGCGTGGTGGCTGGTGCCGGTCGTGCTGGCCGCGCTGCTGCCGATCAGCCTGAGCCGTGGAGCTAGCGGCTCTCTGCTTCCTCGGCGTACACGCGCGCGGCGTACGCCTCCAGCTGCTCCCCGCACTCCGCCAGCGAGCTGAGCACGGCCGCCAGGCCGTCCGCGCCGAACGCGTCGCGCTCGCGTACCCGGTCCAGCCAGGTCCGCAGCTTAACCAGGTCGACCTCGTTCTCCTCAAGCTCGGCGAAGGTGAAGTGGTTCTCGTCGTACTCCTTGCGCAGCCCTGCCAGGAAGTCCTGGCACTTGTCGACGATCTCCTCGTACTCGTCGTTCCTGGCCGCCTGGAATGCCGCCTTGACGTCGGCCTCCCCGCCAAGCACCGAGCAGCTGAGAAGCACGGCGGTGCCTGACATGTCGAGGATCTCGCTGCGCAGCTTGCGCAGCGATCGCTCGGCCTGGACGCTGGCGGGCAGCGCAGCCGCGGAGCTTTGCAGGTAAATCGCGCCGAGGCTCTTGAGCCTGCGCCATACGGTGGCGCGGAGCCTGCTTGGCTCGGACGGCACCCGGTAGACGAGCAGCAGCCAGCCGGGTTCTGGCCCTGCGTCCGGTGCTGGCACGAGGACCATTGTCTCAGCACCTCGCGACCACTTCTGCTAGCCGGCGAGCAGCGCGCGGCTAGCGCTGGCCGGCGCGGACGAGCCCGTGCTCGTATGCGTAGACCACGGCCTGCACGCGGTCGCGCAGTCCGAGCTTGGCTAGCACGCGGCCCACGTGCGTCTTGACGGTGGCCTCGGACAGGAACAGCCGGTGCGCGATTTCCTGGTTCGACAGCCCCTGCGCCACGTGCAGCAGGACTTCGCGCTCCCTGTCGGTGAGGTCGGCCAGCTCCGGTGGTGTCTGCGGCTCGGCGCCGCTGGGCAGCAGCGAAGCGAACTGGTCGATGAGTCGCCTGGTCGTGGACGGCGCGACTACTGAGTCCCCGGAGTGCACGGACCTGATCGCGAACAGCAGTTCCTCGGGCGGCACGTCCTTGAGCAGGAAGCCGCTCGCGCCCGCCTTGAGGGCCGCGAACGCGTACTCGTCCAGGTCGAAGGTGGTGAGCATGAGGATGCGCGGCCATTCCCCGGCCCGCCGTATCCGCCTGGTCGCCTCGACTCCGTCCAGCCGGGGCATGCGGGCGTCCATCACCATGACGTCAGCGTGCAGCCGCCCGGCCAGGTCGACGGCCGCCAGCCCGTCCGCCGCCTCGCCGACGACGTGCATGTCCGGCTGGGCCTCGAGGACCATGCGGAAGCCGGTCCTGACGAGTTCCTGGTCATCCACGAGGATGATCCTGATCACGCCGCCCTGCGCGGACGGGGTGGCCGCCAGGGCCTGTCGCTGGTCTGAGCTCATCGGGCCGCGCCTGCCCATCCGGGCAGCGGCCCGGCCGCGCTGCCCGGGCCGGCCGCCGCGGCCGGGTTCTGCTGCTCCGCCTGGCCCGGCTCGGGCCGCCGGAGCTCCGCTCTCGTGCCCGCGGCGGTGGATGCCGGCGTTTCCGCGCATGGCAGCCTGGCGACCACGCCGAACCCGCCGCCCGGCAGCGGCCCTGCCTGCACGGTGCCGCCGTACATCGCGATCCGCTCGCGCATGCCGGCCAGGCCATGGCCGCCGGTGACCTCGCCAGCCGGGCTCGCCAGGCCGTTGTCGGTGACTTCGACGATCAGCCCGAACGGCTCGTAGCGCAGCGTGACGGCCGCGGACGCGGCGAGGCCAGCGTGCTTGCGGGTGTTCGTCAGCGACTCCTGCACCACCCGGTAAGCGGCCAGCTCCGCCCCCTCGGGCAGGTCCCTGGGCGTGCCCAGCAGCGTGTAGCTGACCGCGAGCCCGGCCGACCTGGCCTGGTCGAGAAGCTCGCGCAGCTCTCCGAGGCCGGGCATCGGGGCCAGCTGCGCCTGCTCATCGCCGGTGCGCAGGACGCCCAGCAGGCGCCGCATCTCGGTCAGCGCCTGCCTGCCGGTCCCGGCGATGGCTTTCAGCGCAGACTGCGCGGTGTCGGGATCGGACCGCAGTGCGTACCCTGCGCCGTCGGCCTGCACGACCATGACGCTGACATGGTGAGCGATGACGTCGTGCAGTTCCCTGGCGATTCTGGCCCGCTCGGCGGCCGCCGCGATCCGCGCCTGCGCGTCCCGCTCGGCCTCCAGCCGCGCCGCGCGATCCTCCAGCGCCGCGTAGTAGGCGCGGCGGAAGCGCATCGAGTCGCCAAGCAGCCAGGTCAAGGCAGCGCTGCCGACCAGTACGCCGCCAAACGCCAGCCGGGCTATAAGGTGCGGGCCGGCCTCGGCGCCGGGCCACAGGAAGGTAGCCGTCACGCTGCCGACCAGGCAGGCCGACAGCGCGAGAATCGACCATCGCCGCGGCCGGTAGGCGGCCACGGTATACAGCAGGACCAGGACCGCAATAGTCGCGCCGCTCTCACCCCCGCTGGGCGTCCGCTCGGTGAGGACCTGCAGCAAGGCGCCGCACTCAGCGATCGCGCAGGCGATGATCGGGATCCGGCGGCGAACGGCAACCGGCGCGACTAGCAGCGCCGTGATCGGCGTCTGTGGCCATACATGCAGCCAGATCGTAGGGAAGGCGAACAGCGCGAGCACCCCGGCCAGGACGCTGTCCACCAGAGTCGGGTGACGGCGCAGCCAGGCGTAGATCGCGGACACGCCACTAGGGTATGCGCAGGGTGGTTGCCCGCACGTCAGCCTGCGGGCCGGCCCGCATCCGCCTGCAGGCGTAGGCCGGGTGCCGCGCGGGCGAGGAGAGCTGCCATCAGCGAGTGCGTGTTCTGCGACATCGTGGCCGGGCTGGTGCCGGCCGAGATCGTGCTCGACGACGAGGAGGCCGTGGCGTTCCTGGACGCGCGCCCGGTATTCAAGGGACACGTGCTGGTAGTGCCGCGAGGCCACGTGGTCACGCTGGCCGACCTGCCCGCGCAGGCGGTAGGGCCGTACTTCCTGCGGGTGCAGCGCATCAGCGCCGTGATGCCCGCCGCACTTGCCTGCCAGGGGACCTTCGTAGCCGAGAACAATGTGGTCAGCCAGAGCGTCGCGCACCTGCACGTGCACGTGGTGCCGCGGACCAGGGGCGATGGGCTGCGCGGCTTCTTCTGGCCACGGCTGCGCTACGACTCGCCGCAAGAGGCTGCTGAGTACGCGCAGCGCCTGCGCGCTGCGCTGGCGAGCGCGGGGCTCGCTAGCTGAGCGCCGTCACCACCAGGCAGACGGTCGCCGTAATCTCGGCGACCGCGCCAAGTACGTCGCCGGTGATGCCGCCGAGCCGTCGCACCGCGAGTGCGGTCACGCCGGCGGACACCGCCAGGCCGGCGCCGGCCGCTGCCACGAAGACCCAGCGTCCGGCGGTGCCGGGAGCCAGCCCGCCGGCTGCGGCCGCCGCGAGCACCACGGCGGTGAGCGCGGCGGCCGGGCCCGGCCGCACGGTGCCGGCCACCAGCGAGCCAAGGCCCGCGGGTCGCGCGGCCGGGACCCCGGACCGGCAGGCCAGCGTCATGGCCAGCCTCGCGGTAACCGCGGCAGTCAGCACGGCGGCCGGGCCCCGGCCGAGCGCGTCCGCCCTGGCGAGCGCGGCTACCTGGATGAGCAGCGTAAGCACCAGCGACACGACGCCGAACGGGCCGATGTCGGAGCGCTTCATGATCTCGAGGGCCTGGTCGGCCGGCCTGCCGCTGCCCAGGCCGTCGGCGAAATCGGCTAGCCCGTCCAGATGCAGCGCCCTGGTGAGCACCGCCCCCACCGTGACTGCGAGCGCAGCGGCAAGTAGTGGCCCGGCGTGCCCAAGCCTGGCAAGCAGCAGCACGCCTGCGCTGACGGCACCGATGGCGAGGCCCACAGCCGGGGCCCAGTACATTGCCGCGGCGGCGGCCTGACGTGATGGCACCGCCGGCTCCGCGCCGCGGCCGGGCAGCGGTACGGCCGTCAGCAACGTCACCGCCAGCCGCAGTCCCGCCCTGAGCATGGCACCTGAGCCTACGGGCCGGGTAGGTTCAGGCTCACCATGCCCGCTCCAGTGCCCGCGCAGCGACCCTACGTGCTGCTGTCGGCGGCGATGTCGGCCGACGGCTACATCAGCGATGCGTCGCCCGGTGGCCTGGTGCTGTCCAGTCCCGAGGATCTCGACCGCGTCGACGAGGTGCGGGCTGGCTCTGACGCGATCATGGTCGGGGCTGGAACGGTCCGCAGCGACGACCCGCGGCTACTGGTGAAGTCCGCGCAGCGGCGGCTCCGGCGCCAGCAGCAGGGCAAGCCTGCCAACCCGGTCAAGGTGACCATCACGGCCAGCGGGAATCTCGGCCCGGGCACGCGGTTCTTCGCGGCTGACGGGACGGCCAAGCTGGTCTACGCCGCGGCCGTCAGCGCCGGGACGCTCACCGCGCGAGTTGGCGAGAAGGCGACCGTCATCGCGCTGCCGGCCGGGGAGGGACTGCCCTACGTGCTGGCGGACCTGGGCCGCCGCGGTGTCGGCAGGCTGATGATCGAGGGCGGCGCCCGGCTGCTTGGCGAGGCGCTGCGAGCGGGCCTGGCCGACGAGCTTCAGCTCGCGATCGCGCCGGTCTTCATCGCCGACCCGGCCGCGCCCCGGCTGGTAGCCGGCGGCCCCGTGCCGGGCCGCCTGAGGCTCGCCGATGCCGGGCGCGTTGGCGATATGGCGGTGCTGCGATACTTGGCCGACAGCCGCGCAGGAGCGTGACGGTACGGGCAAGCCCGGCCCGCGAACTGGCCCCACGGGGTCAACGACCGGCTCGAGACGGTGCAGGATGGGAGAATGAGCGATACGAAGGCGGCATCAGGCGGAATGCAGGCCGCTATCGAGCGAAGCGGTTATTACCCCGGCCTCGTCTACGATGCAGTGTCCTCGGCGGTGGGCAGCGAGCAGGTCGTTTCCTATTTTGTCCTGCATGACGCCCACTTCGATCCGGGCATGGAGGTGCGTAGGCACATCACGGTGATGGCGCTGACGCCCACCCGGCTGGTCTACTCGCACACGGACGAGTACCCGGCCGACGACTCCGACCCTGAGTCGCGGCCGCAGGCGGAGACCAGCACCGAGGCGGTCAGGCATTCCCGCATCTCCTCGGTGGCGCTCACGAGAGTAATTTCTGACCCGGCCACGTACCTGCCCGGCGCGACCATGCCAAGCGAGGTCGTCCTGACCATCGGCTGGAACGTGCTCGCGCACATCGAGATCGAGCCGGCGCACTGCGGCGACGAGAACTGCGAGGCCGACCACGGCTATACCGGCACCATGACCGCCGACGACCTGACGGTGCGGGTCAGCGAGGCCGCCGACGGGGAAGAGGCTGTGCAGCAGATCGTCGCATTCGCTCAGGCCCTGGCTGAGGCGACCAGTCGCCCGTGACCGCTGCGCGGCCGGACGCCGCCGGGGGACCGGCGGCTGCGAGCGACATGGCCGGACCACTGCTGCCGCGCTACGGCGAGTCGACCCTGGCCGACCTCGGCCAGTCGCTGCTTGCGTCGCTCGGCGTGCCGGGCGAGCCAAACGCGCTTGCGCTTCCGCCCGCGGCCCGGATGTGCCTGCTGGTGATCGACGGGCTTGGCTGGGATCTGCTGGCGGGCGGCCGGGAGCGGGCGCCGTTCCTGGCCGGCCTGATGAGCGCAGGCCGGTGGCTGACCGCCGGCTTCCCGGCGACCACCGTCACCAGCCTGAGTTCGCTGGGCACCGGCCGGCCTCCTGGCCAGCACGGGCTCGCCGGCTACCAGGTGCGTGTGCCCGCCACCGGGCGCCTGCTCAACGGGCTGCGCTGGGACAGCAGCGTCGACCCCGTCAGCTGGCAGCCCGGCCAGACGATCTTTGAGCGGGCCGCCGCCGCCGGCGTCGGCGCGTACCGCATCGCGCGGGGGTCGTTCGAGCGCAGCGGCCTGTCGGTCGCGGCCATGCGCGGTGCCGATTACCGGGCGGCGGGCACGCCGGGCGCGTTGGTGGCCCAGACCGCCCAGGCGCTTGACGGCCGCGCGCGCGGCTTCGCGATGGTCTACACCGGCGACCTGGACGGCACCGGCCATGCCTGCGGCTGCGCGTCGGCGGCCTGGCAGTACCAGCTCAGGCACGCCGACCTGCTGGCCGAGCAGCTTGCCCGCGCGCTGCCGCCAGGCACTGCGCTGTACATCACGGCCGACCACGGGATGGTTGACGTGCCGTCGGCCGACCGGGTGGATGCGGACCTGGTCACCGAGCTTCGCGCCGGCGTTGCGCTGCTCGGCGGGGAGCCGCGGGCCAGGCACGTATACGCCGAGCCAGGGGCGGCAGCCGACGTGCTGGCCACGTGGCGGGAGCGACTGGGGGACGCAGCCTGGGTCGTCAGCCGCGAGGAGGCAGTTGACGAAGGCTGGTTCGGCCCGGTCGACCGGACGGTCGCGGCCCGGCTCGGCGACGTGATCGCTGCGTTCCGCGGCAGCTCCGCCGTCGTCGCGACGATTGCCGAGCCCAGGGAGTCGGCGCTAGTCGGGATGCATGGCTCGCTGACCCAGGCCGAGCAGCGGATTCCGCTGCTGAGTTGCCTGGCAGGCTAACTGACGACGGCCGTTTATCCACAGCCAGGACGGGGAACCGCACCGCCCTGCGGGCCCTCATCCACAGGATTCAGGAGGTTATCCACAGCATGGCTACCACCGTGAACCCGCTGATCAGCGTTCAGGAGCTGGCAGAGATGGTGGCGGCCGGGAACGCTCCGGCGCTGCTGGACGTGCGCTGGCGGCTCGGCGGGCCGCCAGGTATCGACAGTTACCGGGCGGGGCACATTCCTGGCGCCGGCTACGTGGACCTGGAGAGTGAGCTGGCATCCCCGCCGGGTCCCGATGGTCGCCACCCGCTGCCGCCGGCGCCCGGCTTCCAGGCAGCGATGCGCGCCGCCGGAGTCCGGTCTGGCCAGCCCGTGGTGGTCTATGACGACGCCGACGGTACCTCGGCCGCCAGGGCGTGGTGGCTGCTGCGGTTCTACGGCCACGATCAGGTGCGGCTGCTCGATGGCGGGTTCCGCGCCTGGGCGGAGGCAGGGCAGCCAGTCGGCACCCAGGACCGCGATCCGCAGCAGGGAGATTTCGTCGCGAGTCCCGGCCACATGCCGGTCCTGGACGCCGCGGCCGCGGCCGAGCTGGCCGCGTCGGGCATCCTGCTGGACGCCAGGGCGCCGGCGCGGTACCGCGGTGATGCCGAGCCGGTCGACCCGGTGGCTGGCCACATACCCGGTGCGCTGAGCGCACCAACCGCCGAGAACGTGACGGCCACCGGCCGGTTCCGCCCGGCCGAGCAGCTGCGCAACCGGTTCACCGCGCTCGGCATTGTGATCAGGGACGCTGATGAGACGACAGCCAGCAAGCCGGGCGCCGGCGATACGGACGGCCAGCACGAGGCGGCCGTCGCGCTCAGGCCCCCCGCGGTCGGCGTCTACTGCGGCTCCGGCGTAACCGCGGCGCACGAGGTGCTGGCGCTGGAGGCGGCTGGCGTCGCCGCCGCGCTCTACCCCGGCTCGTGGTCAGGCTGGATCACTGATCCGGGCCGACCCGTCGCGAAGGGTCCGCGGCCGGGCTAGCCAGCGGCTGCGTCCGGCCGACCCCTTGCAGGCCAGGTTACCGGCGCTGGATCCACGCGATGATCAGCGGCACCACGATCACCGGCGCAACGGCCAGCGCCAGCACGCCGCCCCGGCCGCCGGAGGAACCGGCGATGGCAGCCGCCAAGATGATCAGCAAGCCCATCACCAGCCAGCCCTGCCAGGTCCGCGGCCCGTAGCCGTAACCGTGGGGCTTGCGGCCGAACCAGGGCCGCTTGTGCTGGCCGCCGAAGCCGCCGAAGGGGTCGTTGCCGGTCATCACACTCATCCTCGCCCCTGATTCTGGCAGCGCAGGGGCGTTCCCGCGACCTGCCGTCAGCCGGCGCTCTGACCGGTCAGCCGCGGTCTTCACCCGGCAGCGGGCCGGCGCAGCGCGGGAGCAACGTCCGCGGCGAACCGCGTGAGCGAGGAGCGCGACTCGGCGTAGCTGAGCGACCCGAACGCGAACGCCCCGGCAAAGTGATTGCACCCGGTCGCCCGCAGCATCCGCGTGAGCTGTGCTCGTACCGTGGCGGCGGATCCGGCCAGGACCCGGCCCTCGTCAATGGCGAGCGCGAAGTTCACGGGCTCGGCAAACCTGACGTCGCCGTGCCGCCGCCATACCGCGGTGAATTGCCGGTAGAAGACTTCCATCGCTTCGATGGCGCGGGCTCGCGCCTGCTCATCGGACTCGCCGACGTAGACGTTGCGCATCATCCCGAACCGTGGCGTGGCCGCCCCCGCGCCGCCCATCGGCGTCCCCGGCGGCGCCTGCGCAATGCCCGCGAAGTATTCATCTGCGCTGCGCCTGGTCTGCTCGAGCGTCGGTGATCTGAAGCTGAAGCCGAGAACCGTGTTTATCCCCCTGGGGCCGAGCGCCCGCACGCTCTGCGGGTTGCTGGTGGGGTACCAGACCGGCGGGAAGGGCACCTGCCGGCTCCGCAACGGCAGCCGCGCGGAGGCGGCCGTGCTGTCGCGCTCCTCCAGCGCGCCCGTCTGGAGCACCCGCAGGACCGATCGGAGCACGTCGTCGTAGCGCGGCTGCGCGTCGCCAGGCTCGATTCCGTAGGCCAGCAGCTCGTAGGGGTTGCCGCCCTTGCCGACCCCGATCTCCAGGCGTCCGTCGCTGAGCTGGTCGAGCATGGCGATCTCTTCTGCCAGCCGGGCCGGATGATAGAGCGGGAGCACGTAGGCCAGCGGGCTCAGCCTGATTCGTGTGGTTCGCGTCGCGGCCGCGGCGAGGAACACGCTGGGCGAGGGCACCAGGCCCAGCGGGGTCCCGTGATGCTCGGCGACGTGGTAGATGTCGAACCCAGCCGCCTCGGCCGCCACGAGCAGGTCAAGGCGCTCCCTGTACAGCTGAGCCGGCTCGCGCGCGCCGTCCGCGTCAACCCAGTCGAACAGGCCGAGGGTCACGGCCGGGCCACTGTTGTCGCTCACCAGTCGGTCCTTTCCTCGGCTACCTCGGCGGCGGCGCCAGGTCCGCCCTCCCGGTAAGCACCAGCCAGGTCAGCGCGCCGGTCAGGATGGCGAGGCTGGCAGGCTGCCACCCGGCCAGGGCGACCGCGACGGCGACGACGGCGCATGCGCCCGCGGTGCGCAGCGCGAGCACGAGGGGCCTGCCGCGGCGTACCCGGATTGCCCACAGCAGCAGGCCGGACAGCAGCGTGCCGGGCCGCGGGTGCGGGCCCGGCTGCCACCAGGCCTCGGCCGCGGGTACCCCGAGCAGGTCAGCAAGCGCCTCACCGCGCCCCGCTGCGGTGCGCAGCAGGGTGTAAGCGGCCGCGGCCGCGGCGAACGCGGCCGGGTCGCCGCCATCTGCCCGGTCCGGATGCGTGGCCGCGGCGACCCGCCGCCACGCCGCCCGGATGTCGTCATCGGCCAGCCCCGGGCGCCGTTCCAGCCCCAGGGCGTGAAACGGGTCGTCGCCCGCGGGCCGCCGCGTCACGGGAGATCCTGGCCGGGCTGCGACCTCGTGCCGGGCTCGCGCGCCAGGCCGAACGCGGCGTCCAGGAAGGCGCTGACGTCAGGCAGCGCCTGCCCGGCAGGCGCGGGCATGGCTGCGGCGGGGGAGCGCTCGCTGGTCTTCGGCGACGGCATCGGGCCTGCCGCGGCAGCAACCGCGGCAGGCCCGGTGACAAGTCTCTTGACCAGCGTGTAGGTAACGCCGCCGCGGTAGATGTAGGCGACCTGGCCTACGTCGAGGATGCGGATGAGCGCCGGATCG
>Ga0187783_10003522_pt1 | contig 11534 bp, 11 predicted proteins | sample 1015_SJ02_MP02_2_FD_132471 | JGI IMG/M metagenome (GOLD analysis project Ga0187783, IMG submission 132471) | Tropical peat soil microbial communities from peatlands in Department of Meta, Colombia - 1015_SJ02_MP02_20_MG | ecosystem: Environmental > Terrestrial > Soil > Wetlands > Peat | place... | reverse complement strand
GGCTGACAGCTTTCCGCGTTTCCCGTAGGCTCGCGCACTTCAGTACCGCGCGGAACGCCAGCGGGCTTAACTGCCGGGTTCGGAATGGGACCGGGTGTTTCCCCGCCGCTTTGGCCGTCAGCCAACCCGTCGGACCGATGACGGCTATTTAACTTTGGCACGGAACGTCGGGCCCGTCGCCCGACGGCGCTCGTTCCAAAGGCTCATCCCGCACCGGGGGTGCCCCCTCGGCACGAGGACGGAGGACCGACGATAGATCCCCCCAGCGTGCCGGTCATCCCCGAGTACCGGCTCCAGCTCGACGTCGACTTCACCCGCCTCCAGTGGACCGGCGTCGTCAGCTTCGACCCGCCGGAGGGGACGCGCGCGCTGACGCTCGACTCCGATGGACTCGAGATCCGGAGCGTGACGATCGACCGCCGTCCGACTCCGTTCCAGGTCGACGCGGCCGCGCGCCAGCTGATCCTTCCCGAGGTCGTGCCGGGAACGGTGACGGTCGAGTTCGCCGGCACCGTGGACGAGAGCGCCCTGGTCGGCTTCTACCGGTCCCGGCAGGGCTCAGGATACACGCTCACTACGCAGTGCGAGCCGAACGGCGCGCAGCGGATCTTCCCGTGCCTCGACCGGCCGGACCGGAAGAGCCGGATCGCCCTCACGGTCCGGACCGACGTCGACCTGGACGTGGTCTCGAACACGCTCGAGGAGTCGTCGGCCGTAGCGGACGGACGGCGCGTCTGGCGATTCCCTCCGACGCCCCGGATGCCGCCGTACCTGTTCTTCCTCGCGCTCGGCCGGTTCGACCGGATCGAGGACGCCAGCGGGCGCGTCCGATTCCGGGTGTTCACTCCGCCCGGCCAGGCCCCGGCGGCCCGGTTCGCGCTCGAGTCGGCCTGTCGGATCCTGAAGGCGTACGAGGAGTACTACGGCATCCCGTATCCGCTCCCGAAGCTCGACCTCGTCGCCGTCGCCGAGGCGTCGTTCGGCGCGATGGAGAACTGGGGCGCGATCTCCTTCCGTGACGACCGGCTGCTGGTGGGCGATGGGTCGTCCTCGTTCGTTCGGCGGGAGGTCTTCGAGACGATCTCCCACGAAATCGCGCACATGTGGTGCGGGAATCTCGTCACGCTCTCCGACTGGACCGACATCTGGCTGAACGAGAGCCTCGCCTCGTTCCTCGAGACGAAGATCGCGGACCGCGTCGACCCGTCGCTGAACGGCCAAGCGGACTTCTTCTTACGGAACGCCGGCGCGTTCGCGGCATTCGAGGGGGACTCGCTCGACGCGACCCACCCGGTCCGGGCGCCGGTGGTCCGGCGCGAGGAGATCGCGCAGATCTTCGACGAGATCAGCTACGGGAAGGGGTCGAGCGTGCTCGCCATGCTCGAAGCGTACCTCGGGGAGGAGCCGTTCCGCCGCGGGATCTCGGAGTATCTCGCACGATTCCAGTACGCGAACGCGACCACCGCGGACCTGTGGCAGTCGTTGAGCCGCGTGACCGGCGAGCGGGTCGGCTCGTTGATCGACCCGTGGCTCGACCGGCCGGGGCTGCCGTCCATCTCGGCCCGCGCCACCGACACCGGGATCGAGATCGCCCAGCAGCGGTTCTCCTACCACGGCCCGACCGACTCCCGCCCGTGGCCGATCCCGATGGTGGTCGAGATCGACGGCCGCCGGGAACGGCTCCGGTTCGACACCGCGCGCCGGACCCTGGCGGCCGGCCCGGGCGCGACGGTGCACCTGAACCCGGGGGCGGTCGGGTTCTACCGCGTCCTCTACGACCCGACGCTCCGCGAACGGCTGCTCAAGGTCCTCCCCGACCGGCCCGCGGAGGACCGGTGGACGTTCCTCGCGGACCTCTGGGCGTACCTGCTCGCCGGCGAGGTCGATTGGGCGTCGTTCTCGCGCGCCGTGCGGGCGCTCGGGCTCACGGGAGACCGGCTCGTCGCGGAGCTTCTCAGCCGTACGCTCGGACCCCTCGCGATCTTCTTCCCGGAGTCCGCCCCGGTCCAGGACCTCGCCCGCTGGTTCTTCCACGCGCAGTTCGGTCGCCTCGGCACGGAGCGCCGGCCCGGCGATTCCACGTCCGACGGGGTGCTGCGGGAGCGGATCACGTTCGGCTGGGTCCGCATCGACCCGGGGTTCGCCCGCCAGCTGTCGGAGCTCTTCGTCAATTGGGACCGCGTGCAGCCGGACGTCCGGGCGGCGGTCGCCGTCGCCCGAGCGCGGACCGACGGCGCGTCCGGCTACCGGGAGCTCACGCGCGCGCTCCGACCCGACCTCCCGGAGGAGACACGGACCACGCTCGAGCTCGCGCTCGCCTGGACGACCGAGCCCGAGCTCGTGCGCGAGGTGCTGGACCGGGTCGTCTCGGGCGAGACGAACCGCGGGAACGTGCCCGAGATCCTGCGCAACGTGGCGGCCAATCCGGTCGGGCGGGCGGTCCTCTGGCCGTGGCTCATCACCGAGCTGCCCAAGGTCGACGAGTTGCTCCGCGACTCGGGTCTCCTCTCGCGCGCGCTGGAGGTCACGCTCCCGGTCCTCGGACTCGGCCGCGGGGACGAGGTCCGCGCCTACTTCGCGTCGCACCCGTACCCCGAGGCCGCGCGGGGGATCTCGAAGGGCCTCGAACGGCTCGCCGTGCTCGACCGCGTCGCGCCGATGTTCGCGGCGCTGCGCGACTAAGGCTTCGGCCGCCGCGGCTTCGGCGGGGGAGACCGGTCCTCCTCGGACCAGATGTACCAGGTCCCGCGCGCCTGGCTGAATCGGCGGCCGTCCGCGCCGAACAGATTGCCCTCGGCGAACGCGATGTGACGCCCGCGGCGGAGGACCTCGCCCCGGGCGGTAAGGGTCTCCCCCTCCCGCGCGGCCCGCAGGAACTCGATGTAGAGCGAGGTCGTCGCCGTCGTCTCGGTCTCGCGCAGCATGGAGACGACCGAGGCGCCCATCGCGGTGTCGAGGATCGTGGCGTAGACGCCCCCGTGGACGACCCCGTTGATGTTCAAGTGGCGGGTCTCGACCCTCCCGGTGACCGTCACGAAACCGTGGCCGCTCCGGGCCTCGTCCACCCCGAACCCGACCTCGGCGTGGAATCCCCCGCGCCGGGCGGCCGCGAGAAGGTCCGGCAGCGGGCGCGTCGGGCGCGGGTCCGGCGCCGGCTCGGAAGGAGGCACGGCGTCCGGAGCGGGACCGCGCGGATAAGTACTGCGCGCGGTCGTTCGACCGTACTCCGATGGCGCCCCGCCCGCGGCCGACGGTCACGTACCAGGCCCCGCCGAACATCGCGCTCGTGAAGTACTGGGGCGTCCGGAACGAGGAGCTCGGCCTCCCCTACAACTCCTCGTTCTCGGTCACGCTCGACCGGCTCCGTTCCCGCACGACCGTACGGTTCGACCCCGCGCTGCGCGACGATGACGTGGTGCTGAACGGTGCGGCCGCGGTCGGGGGACCGCGCGACGGCGTCGTGCGGTTCCTGGATCGGGTCCGCGACCGGGCCGGAACGTCGGACCACGCCGCCGTGGTGTCGGACAACAACTTCCCGACCGCGACCGGGCTCGCGTCCAGTGCGAGCGGGTTCGCGGCCCTGGCCGGGGCGGCGTCGCAGGCAGCGGGCCTCGCTCTGTCGGACCGCGAGCTCTCGCGGCTCGCCCGACGGGGCTCGGGTAGCGCCAGCCGATCGATCTTCGGGGGGTTCGTCGAGTGGCGGGCCGGCGTCCGACCGGACGGCGAGGACTGCTACGCGCGGTCCGTCTACCCGGCCGACCACTGGCCGGCCCTGGTCGACCTCGTCCTGATGGTCCGCGACGCGCCCGTGAAGGAGGTCCGCTCGAAGGACGCGATGCAGGCCACGGTCCGGACGAGCCCGGACTACCGGCACCGCCTCCGCGAGGTCCCGCGCCGGATCCGGGGGATCCGGGCCGCGATCGGCGCGCGCCGCGCCGACCGGCTCTTCCCGCTCGTGATGGAGGAGTGCGACAGCTTCCGGCTCGTCTGCGAGACGACCGTGCCGTCCCTCGACTACCTCACCGCGACGTCGCGGGCGATCCTGGCCGAGGTGCGCGAGATGAACCGCGCTGCCGGTCGCGCCGTCGCCGGCTACACGCACGACGCCGGGGCCCACGTCCACGTCTTCACGCTGGCACGGGACCTGCGTGCGGTCCGGCGGCGCCTCGTCGCGATCCAGGGCGTGGAGCGTTCGATCGTCGTCCGGCCCGGCCCTGGCGGCCGGACGGTGCGGGTCGTGCGCGGCCGCGCGCCCTAGAGGACGTGCCGGTCGAACTCGGCCGGGGGCAGCTCGAGCCCGATCTTCGAGGTCAACGCCGTGACCTCCTCGATGAAGCGCGCCCGCGCCTCCTCGTTCGTCCAGCGCTTCAGGCCGTACTCGATCGCGCGACGGCTCGTCTCCGAGTTCGAGTGGCCGAACATGTCGAGCGCCCGCGGGTACCACTTTCGGACGGCCGCCTGGGCCTCCTCGGGCGAACCGTAGTACTTCGGGCCGTCCTGGACCATCCGCCGGAGCACGCTCGCCCCGAAGTTGAGGTGCAGCTGCTCCTCGCTGAGCATCAGCGGCATCGCCCGCGCGAGGGGGCCGTAGGAGCACTCCTGGAAGGCGCGGAGCTGGTAGACGCCGACCCGGTCGACGAAGCAGGTGAACGCGCCGACGTCCCCCCACGTGTCGAACTTCATGTTGAACGCGTCCAGCTTGTGCTCGCCCTCGCGCTTTGAGAGCAGCTCGTCGATGTACCGCTGGCCCGCCTCGCCGAAGTCCCGGAGGATCCGGCACGCCTGGAGACCGTGGCGCGCCTCGTCGGCCACGATGCGCGACTCGATCCAACGGTCCTCGAGCGTCGGCGCCGAGTCGAGCCAGGGGCGGTGCTGCTGGATGGAAGCGAACTCCGTGTCCGCCTGCACGACCATCAGCTTGACGATCAACTTCGCCATGTCGGGCTCGAGCTCCTCGGCGGTCTCGTACTTGTGCACGCCCGCGTTCGCTCCCCAGAGGACCTCGCGGACGGGAACGACCGTGCCGCCGTCCTTCAGGCTTCCGGAACCGGCGCGGGTGCGCGGGGCGGGGGGCGGGGTCGGCGACGGGCCGGACATGGTCGGGTCGACGGAAGCAGGGCTCAGCGTCCCTTAAAGTTGGGCTTCCGCTTTTCTGTGAACGCGGTCAGACCTTCCTTCGCGTCCTCGGTGACGAACAGCCGGTTCTGCAGCTCGCGTTCGAGCGCCAGTCCCGACGTGAGGGGCATCTCGATTCCCTCGACGACCGACCGCTTGATCAAGCTGACCGCGCGGCTCGGCCCGTGCGCGAGCGCGCTGGCGTACGCCTGGACGTCGTGGGCGAACGTCTCCTTCGGATAGACGTAGTTCACGAGCCCGATCGCAAGCGCCTCGTCGGCCGACTGTCGCTTCCCCGTGATCATCATGTCGAGCGCACGCGACGGACCGATCAGGCGGGGCAGCCGCTGCGTTCCGCCGGTGCCGGGGAGGACGCCGAGGGTGACCTCGGGAAGGCCGATCAACCCGCCGTCCTTCGCCATCATGCGCAGGTCGCACGCGAGCGCGATCTCAAGGCCGCCGCCGACGGTGTGGCCGCTGAGGGCGGCGATCACGAGCTTCGGGGTCTTCGCGAACTTATCGAGGGTTTCCTGGCAGTACAAGCAGAACATCGCCTTGTAGTCGGGGGCGCTTTTCTTCAGCATCTCGATGTCGGCGCCCGCGCTGAAGAAGCCCGGGACCGTGCTCGCGAGCACGACCACGCGGACCTCGTCGTCGAACCGCACGTCGTCGATCGCGGCCGACAGCTCGCGCATCATGTCGAGGTCGTAGGTGTTCGCCTTCGGCTTGCCGATCTCGATGTAGCCGACGTGATCGTCGACGCGCGTCCGGATGTACTGGCCCTGCATGGTGCCTCAACCGCCCGGGCGGACGGTACGACCGACCGCACTCGCCCGGGCGGATAACGCCGGCGCCCGCGGGGGCCGCGCGCCCGTTCACCCCGAGGCGGCCGTTCGCTCGTCGACCCGTCCGTCCGGGTGACCGACGAGCACCCGGGAGGCCAGCCCGACGAAGATCCCCGTCGCGACCACACCGGTCGCGTCCGCGATGCGGGCCTCGGTCGTCGCCGGATCCCGGATCGGCTCGACCGGCGTCAGGTCGAGGATCTCGTTGCCGTTGTCCGTGACGAACGGACGGCCGTCCGCGCCGAGCCGCGCGTGCACTCGGAACCCCTCGTGCGCGAGGCGGTACGCGACGACCGGTCGAGCGAACGGGACGACCTCGACCGGTATCGGGGAGCGGTCGCCGAGGTGGGCGACGAGCTTGCTCGGGTCGACGAGGATGACGACCTCCCGCGAGAGGCGGGCGAGCAGTTTCTCCCGGAGTAGCGCGCCGCCCCCGCCCTTGGTCAGCGCGAGCGCCGGGGTCACTTCGTCCGCGCCGTCCAGCATCACGTCGAACCGGTCGTCCTCCCGCAACGCACGCACCGCGAACCCGAGCGACGACGCGAGCTCCTCGGTCGCCCGCGAGCTCGCGACGCAGTCGAACGAGGCGGCCGGAAACCGGTCGGCGAGGGCGCGGACCGCCTCGGCCGCGGTCGTGCCGGTCCCGAGCGCGAGCCGCATCCCGGTGCGCACCCGCTCGACGCCGCGCCGCGCGGCCGCCCGCTTCGCCGCGAGGGCGTCGTCCGCCACGACCGGCCGGAGCGATGCCGGCTATTGAACCCGGCGGACGACCTCCGACACACCTAAGACGCGGGGCCGTTCCCGTCGTCCGTGACCCCCGACGCTCCGACCGTGGCGCGCGCCGTCGTGGTCTCGATCGGCGGGTCCGTCCTCCTGACCGGTACGGACGACCGGAAGTACGTCGACGAGCTCGCGCATCTCCTGCGGGCGGTCGGCACCTCGGTCCCGCTGGTCGTCACGACCGGGGGGGGCCGGACCGCCCGCGACTACATTCGGCTCGGCCGCGAGCTCGGCTTTACCGAGGTCGAGCTGGACGAGCTCGGGATCGAAGTGACGCGGCTCCACGCGCGACTTCTCGCCTCCCGGATCGGCGCCCCCACCCCGACCAACCCGCCCGCGACGATCTCCCAGGCGATCCACGAACTGCGGCACGCCTCCCCGGTGATCCTCGGCGGCACCGAACCCGGACACACGACCGACGGGGTCGCCGCGCTGGTCGCCGTGCGCCTGCGGGCCGCCCGGTTGGTCAATGCGACCGACGTCGACGGACTGTACGACAAGGACCCTCGGGCGCACCCGACCGCGAAACGGATCGACCAGATCTGGTGGCCCGAGTTCCAGAAGCGCGTCGCCGCCGCGACGACCGGGGAAGCGGGGCAGAACTTCCTCTTCGACCGCCTGGGCGCCGAGGCGCTCGCGCGGGCCGGGATCCCGCTCGCGATCGTGCAGGGCCGGGACCTCGCGAACCTGGAGCGGGCGATCCGAGGCCAGCCGTTCGTCGGAAGTCGGGTCGGATGAGCCGCCCACAACGCCCTTAGCGAGCCCGACGATGGCACCGACGATGCATCGGGTGATCTTCCTGGGACCGCCCGGCGTCGGCAAGGGAACGCAGGCGGCGTCGCTTTCGAAGGAGCTCGGCGTCCCTCACCTCTCGACCGGCGACCTCTTGCGTGTGGCGGTCGCCGCCCGCACGCCCCTCGGGCTGGAAGCGCAGGGCCACATGGACGCGGGACGGCTGGTGCCCGACGACCTCGTGCTCCGGATCCTCCGCGATCGGCTCGCCGCCCCCGACGCGGCGGTCGGCTTCCTGCTCGACGGTTTTCCGCGGAATCTCGCGCAAGCCCAACGGCTGGAGGAGATCAGTCCGGTCGAGTCGGTGCTCTCGTTCGAGCTCCCCGCCCACCTGCTCATCGAGCGGCTCTCGGGTCGCCGGGTCTGCCCGAAGTGCCTCACCGTCTACAACATCGCCACACGGCCACCGAAGTCGCCGGGCCGGTGCGACCTCGACGGCGCCGAGTTGATCCAGCGGCCGGACGACCAGCCGGCCGCGATCACGACCCGCCTCGCGGTGTACGCGGAACAGACCGCGCCGCTGCTGGGGTACTACCGCCGGAAGGGGCTCCTCCAGACGGTCGACGCGCACGGTAGCCCGAATGAGGTCGCCGGCCGGGTGCGGACCGCTCTGCGGTGAGCGGTCCCGCGCGGAGGCAGTTTTATAGTGCGGCGACCGCTCCGCACCTCGTCCCGGCTTAGCTCAGTGGTAGAGCGGGGGACTGTAGGCGCGACTGCCGGATCCCCGGCAGCCCCCGTGGAAATCCTCAGGTCGCCTGTTCGAGTCAGGCAGCCGGGACCTGAGGCTCCGGACTCCCCCGCTCCGGCCGTCCACCCTCCCTCCTCGCGGGGTCCGCAGGAGTGATGAGGCCTTGGCGAACTCCGTCCGTGGATCATGGCGTTGAAACCCGTCTCGGTCGCGGTCGCCGTATCGGACCGAAAGAAGGCCGCGCGCTGGTACGTCGAGAAGCTCGGCTTTCGCGTCTTCTCCGACGAGCCGGAGCATTGGACGACGGTCGGCGACCGGTCGGGAAAGTTCCTTCTGCATCTCTGCGAGGTCGGCGGTCGGCCGGGCAAGAAGCCTCCGCGCTCCGAAGTCGGCAACACGGGGATCCTCCTGCTGACCACGACGTCGTTCCGCGCCGAGTGCGCGCGCCTCGCCCGCAAGGGAGTGCGCTTCTCGATGCCTCCCCAGAAGCTTCCCTGGGGCTGGGTCGCGAAGTTCCGCGACCCGGACGGCAACGAGTTCTGGCTGAACCCCGCCGAGTAAGCGGGCCTCGGCGCCGGGGCACCCCTCGGTCTAACCCGCCGGCGCGCGGGGGTTCCGGTCGGGGACCGTGACCGCCCCACACCGAGGGCAGACCGTCGCCCGGCTCGAACCGCGCCAACCACAGCGGAGGCAGCGGTGGTCCGCGGGCCTCCTCGCGGTAGGAGTATCGCCCCCGGCCGCGCGCCGAACCAGCCCGGCCGACCAGGCGAGGATCCCGACTTCGACCGCGACCCCGGCCCCGACGAGAACGCCGCCGAGGAGTTCGGAGACCGACGAGCTCTGAACGATCCCGACGACGAGGAAGTAGGCACCGAGAAGGATCAGGAGATGGTAGAGCACCAGCGGGCCTCCGACGGTTCGAAGGATCGGTCCGGGAGCGCCCGAGGCACTTGCCCCGGCGCTCGGGGCCACGGCTTCGGAAGGCCCCGGGGCCGCCATGGCGGCGCGAGCCGGGGGCACCGTATCACCGTTGTCGCGATCGTACTCGGCGCCGAAGTCGACCCCGGGGAGTGCGGTTGTCGGGATTCGAACCCGAGTAGGTAGCTTGGGAAGCTACCGTCCTAACCACTAGACCACAACCGCGCGACTTCCCCGGAGGGGGTGCGGTTCTTACCGTTTGTGCGACCGGGGCCGGTCGCCGTCAGAGCAGCATGCCGACGGATTCGGGCGGAATGCTCGGAGCCGCCGCGAGGAGGTCCGGGTTCGAGACAAGGCGGTCGGCGAGCTGGCTCGCGAATCCGGCGTCCTTGAGGAGACGGCGGGCCTTCGCCTGGTCGGTGGTGGCGAGCGCGACCAGCGGATGGTTTCCCTCCCGCGCGACCAGGATCGCGACGCTCTGTACGTCGACCTTCCCCTTCGCGAGCGTCTCCAGCACGGCAAGGAAGCTTCCCGCCCGGTCTTCCAGCCGGACCGCGATCATCTCGCGGTCCTCGATCGGGTAGCCGGCCCCGGTCAAGAGCTCCCGCGCGTGGTCGGGGTCGCTGACGATCAGCCGGACGCGCCCTTTCGTCCGGGACGAGTCGACGCTGATCGCGGCGACGTTGATCCGATGCTTCGCGAGCGTCCGCGCGACGTCGGCGAGCGTCCCGGGGCGGTTGGAAAGGGAGAGCGATAGTTCGCGGAGGGCCATCGGGTACGTTACGCCCGCCGGACTAAAGGTTCGTCCCATCGACGGGAAAATTCGCGTGCCCGTTCGCGCATGTATTTATAGACGGAGCCGGCCTAATTCTCGATACCCGGGGCCGTGCGGTCCCGGTCGGTCCGTCTAATGGGGGGAACGAACAGCGCGACCGCGGGCCGGCGCTATCGCCGGGCCCGTCGACTGCGGAACCAGCGACGGGGCGTCGTGGCCGTAATCGGCACCCTGCTCGCGCTCCTGGTCTTCTTCGCGTTGTTCGGGATCTTCCTGACCCAGTACGTGCCGCTCTGGATGACGGACAACGAGGCGCTGTTCACCTCCCAGGCGTCCACGTCGTTCGCCACCTTCAAGTCGGTCGTCGACGAGCAGTACGCGCTCGGCGGCCCCCAGACCGTGGGGACCCCGTTCGTCATCAGCAGCCAGGGAGTCCCGCTCATCGCGCAGCCGACGGAAGGGACCCTGGTCTTCCTTCCCAACACCTGTCCGGGGTCGGGCGGGGCGAGCTTCTATTCGAGCGGCAGCGTGCCGAAGGGCGCCAGCGGCAACGTGACGAACCCGTTCGGCCAGCCGATCACCCCGACCTACTGCGTCTTCGCGAACATCACCGAGTCCGTGGGACCGGGAGGGATCCCGAACTTCGGCCAGCAGATCGCGTCGGGCACCCTCCAGCTCGTGCTCCCGAACCGGTACTACACGCCCGAGACGTTCTACTACGAGGAGGACGGGGTCGTCCAGAGCCAGAGCTCCGGCTTCCAGGTGATGGCGTTCCCGCCGCCGCTCAACCTGACGTACATCGGCGGGAACCTCACGGTGACCGCGAGCTTCCTGCAGCTCTACGGCAACTCCTCGACCGTCGTCGGCCAGGGCTCGGAGGAGGTCTACAGCCAACTCCGCTACTCGGACTTCCAGGCCTCGAACGGCGGCGGCAGCCCGTTCACGTTCACCTACGAGATCGGCACGCAGTTCCCGTGCGCCTGGGACCCGTTCCTCTACAAGCTGGTGACGAACAGCGGCCTTCCGAAGGCGGACTACAAGCTATTCGGTTTCTTCGGCAAGAACCCTGCCTCCGGGCCGAATCCGCTCCAGTCGGTCACGCTGACCCCGACCTACTCGGGGAGCTGTTTCAACACCAACGGCGCGACGACGATCCTCGCCTTCCAGCTGTCGAACGTCAACTACGCGCAGGTCTATGTAGCGGGCGTCCAAGTGTCGATGGGGATTGGGACCTCGTAGGACGATGGCGAGCGGTTCCGTGCGCGTGAAGATCCCCCGCGCGGGGGCGACCCCCGAGGGCGAGCCGTCGCCGCTCGAGGCCGCGCGGCCGCTCGAGACGCCGACCGACGTCCCGGGGACGTTCATCACGGCGATGCCGCCGCTCCCCGAGCCTACGATGAAGGAGCTCGAGGTGAACGCGGTGAACCCGCCGTACTCCTACTCCCGCGTCAGCTACAACGACCGGAACAAGGAGTACCTCTACGAGGTCATCGAGCCCCAGCTGACCCCGCGGGAGCGCCAGCTGGTCGACCACCTGAAGTCGACGCTCGCGATGATCCTCGGGAGCGAGGTCGGCAACCTCTCCACCGCCGACAAGCGGATCTATCTGCGCGGCGAGGCG
>Ga0187783_10003521_pt1 | contig 11535 bp, 7 predicted proteins | sample 1015_SJ02_MP02_2_FD_132471 | JGI IMG/M metagenome (GOLD analysis project Ga0187783, IMG submission 132471) | Tropical peat soil microbial communities from peatlands in Department of Meta, Colombia - 1015_SJ02_MP02_20_MG | ecosystem: Environmental > Terrestrial > Soil > Wetlands > Peat | place... | reverse complement strand
TCCAGAACCCAACGAAATGGTTTTCGCGCTGCGTACCTGGGGCGACCCCCTCAGCTACGTCAACTCCGTGCGTGAGGTTGTTCACCAGGAGGACCCACGACTCCCAGTGTCCGACGTGAGAACGCAGAAGGCGGAGATTGAAGCAGACATGCACCAGGAGATCATGCTGGCGGAATTGTGCTCGGCTTTCGCGATATTGGCTCTGACCATCGCCAGCGTTGGACTTTATGGAACGATTTCCTACGCCGTCACCCGGCGCACCGGCGAGCTTGGCATTCGAATGGCTCTTGGAGCACAACGTGGCACCGTTCTCCGGATGGTATTGCGCGAAGTCTTTCTGCTGGCAACGATCGGGCTCGCGATCAGCTTCCCGGCTGCTTTAGCAACCTCGAGGTTCGTCAGGTCATTTCTTTTTGGAATGAAACCCAACGATCCCGTTGCATTAGCGTTCGCTGTGACAATACTTTTTGGTGCAGCGCTTCTCGCTGGAGGCATCCCTGCGAAACGGGCTGCGAGCATCGAACCCATGGGGGCCCTTCGGCACGAATGACTGCCGCTAAATCCCGCGTGTGTTATGCCCTTCGCGCACTGCATGAGTCGCGGCACTCAGGAGTCAGGCGATGGTTGACGAAAACAGCGATCTCACAAACGTGCGCTGTTTGTTCGCCCTCAACGACGAAACTCGGTTACATCCAGTCGAGCGAGTACACGGAGCATCCTGAGGCTTGATCCCCGTGCCACTGCAACGGAGCGATTAGTCCTTAACGGCGTGGGGCTCACCGAACTCTCGGCCAGATAAAGAGTTGGAGAGAGAGGTGCTATGCTTTCAATCGGGACGGACGGATTTAGAGGGACGGAGGACTCTCTTCTGTAAGGCGGGGCTGGCGGAGCGGCAGGGAGATCGCACCGCTAAGTCGAACGTAGGTGCGTCCAGGAGGTTCCGGCATGGTGCTACAGAATCTCAAGATCGCTGTGCGGGGGCTGCTTCGAAGTCCACTGTTCACCCTGGCAGCGGTTGTGACGATTGCCTTGGGACTCGGCGCGAGCACGGCGATTTTCAGCGTAACCGACGCGGTGTTGTTGCAGCCTCTTCCCTACAGAGATCCAGACCGGCTGGTGATCGCCGGAATGGAACTGCGTCAGCGCCATGTCCGCGACCTTCCTTTTTCGAATGCCGATTTCATTGATCTGCGCGAGGGCACGAAAGATTCCTTCGAGGACATGGGAGGCGTGTTTACCACCCGTATCGTCATTGACCGCGAAGACGGCACACCGGAACAGGTACGATTAGCAGTCGCTACGACGAATTTTTTTCGCGTAATGGGTGCCGGGATTCTACTCGGGCGCGACTTTAACGACCAAGATGGGATCCCACAGCCAGTTCAACCGCCGGGTGCGCAGCCACAGCAGGCGCGGCTGCCGTTTATGGCGATTCTCAGCTACGAGTATTTTCAGCGACGATACGGTGGTAACGCGGCGATTCTCGGGCATGCGATGGTCACGGGTCGTCCATTCAGTCCGCTGGTTGTGGGCGTGCTGCCACGGGGATTTCGACTGTACTTCCCGCCGGAAGCGGACCAGGAGGCTAGGCCGGATATTTGGATCGCGAACCGTCTGACCTATGACCCGGCGAATCGCCTTACATTCTCCATCATCGCGATCGGCCGATTGAAGCCTGCAGTGCCCTTAGAGCGAGCCCAGGCGCAGGCCGACAAAGTCGCGGCCGAAGCGCGCAAGAGCTTCCTCATTTCGGGATCCGCGGGATATTACGTCGACATGGAACCGATGGGCCGCCACCTGGTGGCGAGAGTACGGCCTGCGATCCTGGCGCTAATGGGGTCGGCAATTTTCCTTCTCCTTATTGCGTGCGCCAACGTGGCGAATCTTCTGCTAGTGAGGGCTTCGCTGCGCGAGCGGGAATTCGCCGTGCGTGCGGCCGTCGGTGGCGGGCGCTGGCGCCTTATTAGCCCGCTCCTCACTGAAGCATTCTTGATTGCGGTTGCGGGCGGGCTGGTGGGCCTTGTGCTGGCAGGGATCGGGATACACGTGCTGCGCCTGCTCGCGCCAACGAACCTGCCACGGCTAGAAAGGATCCGAATCAATGGATTCGTAGTGGGGTTTATGGCACTGGCATGCCTAGCGGCGACTGCGATTTTCGGAATGGTGCCGGCCTGGAGAGCTTCGAAACCGGGAGTTGCCAATCTGTTGCGTGGCAGTAGCCGCAATGCAGGATTGCTGGGAAACAGTACGCTGCGAAATACGGTTGTGACGATGGAAGTCGCCCTCTCCTTCGTGCTGCTGGTCGGGTCAGGATTGATGCTGCGCAGCTTTCTTGAGTTGCAGCGTACGGATCCGGGATTCGATCCCCATCGACTGCTGACGTTTCAGGTTGCAGGGAATCGCGGCGGCGACACGCCGGGGGGGCGCGCTGCCTTCATCCGACGTATTCGCGACCGCTTGCGCGCAATTCCAGGCGTAGAGAGTGTGACCGCTTCCGATCCATTTCCTCTGGCAGGAGGTTTCAGTCCGATTCGCTGGGGCACCGAGGAGGCGATGGCGGACGCAAGCAAGTTTCAAGCAGCGAATGATGAAGCTGTGCTTCCTGGCTATTTCGAAGCGATGCGCGTTCCCTTGCTGGCTGGCCGAACGCTTACCGAGGACGACGATCTGCCGGGGCGCAATGTGGTCGTCATCGACGACGTTCTTGCCAAGAAAGCCTTCCGCGGGCACTCCGCCGTCGGCAAACGAATTCTGATTCGTGTTCGCACTCCAGAAGCGGAGTGGGTCGACGTGATCGGCGTGGTGGGGCATCAACATGAATCCTCGCTGACTGAGACAGGACGCGAGGAGGTCTACTATACCGACGGCTTTGTGGGATCGGGCCGAGTCGACTGGTGGGCTGTTCGCACACGCAATGATCCGGCGAACTACGGGAACATAGTTCAGGCTGCCATTAAGGAAGTCGATCCACACCTTTTCGTCAGCGAGATGCAACCGGTCGACGCTCTGATTGACCAGGCGCAAGCGGGCACCCGTTTTTTACTGCTGCTGATCGGAGTGTTCGCGGTCATTGCAGGCCTGCTGGCCGGTGTGGGCCTCTACGGCGTTCTCTCAACCGCAGTCCGGCAACGCACATCGGAGATTGGTGTGCGCATGGCCCTTGGAGCGCAACAGGAAAAAATCTTCCAGTTAGTGGTCGGACAGGGATTCCGTCTGATCGGAATCGGCATTGTCGGAGGCTTTGCCGCTGCCCTCGCATTGACGCGTTTGATGACTGCAATCTTGATAGGGGTGAGGGCCACCGACCCTACAACCTTCGTTGCGATGGCGATTGTGTTCCTGATGGTAGGCGCAGTGGCATCGTGGATGCCGGCGCGGCGGGCTGCCGCGCTCGATCCTGCTTCGGCGCTGCGAGATGAGTAAGAGATCATAACCCCACAGATCCTTCTGCCGACGGCACGGGATCAGCGCTCAGCCTGCCAGACCGCCTGAGCGGTCCGCCGTTGGTACCAGCGGCATAACCTCATTCCTGATGTGGCTCCGCCCAGCAATGAGTGACTCACTCGTGTCTCAATGCCACCATGGGGTCGACCTTGGTTGCCCGACGGGCGGGAACGTAACTTGCTACCAGCGACACCGCGGCCAGCACCAGCGAGACGCCGATGAAGGTCATAGGATCGGTGGGTTTCACGCCATAGAGCAAGCTAGACATGAAGCGCGTCAGCACCAACGCCCCAATGACCCCAATGCTCACTCCTAGCAGGGCGAGAAACATTCCTTGGCCGACCACAAGCCTGAGCGTATCGTGCTTCTGCGCGCCCAGCGCCATTCGGACGCCGATTTCACGCGTCCGCTGGGCGGTTGAATGCGACATCACGCCGTAGATCCCGATTGTCGCAAGCGTCATGGCAACTGCCGCGAAAAGACTAAGTAGAACTGTCTGGAACGCTCGATTCGAGACCGAATCGGCCACAACCTCTTGCATGGTCTGGATGCTGAAGAGCGGCTGATCCTTGTCCACCACCATAACTTGCCGACGCACGGGATCGGCCAGACTTCGAGGGTCCATGCGGCTCTTCACGATTAAAGCTGCGAAGGGCACGGGCAGTTGGGAGAGAGGCGTGTAAACCGAGGGGCGGACCTTATCGGCAAGTCCGTCCTGTCGCACATCGCCAACGACGCCTATAACCTGCCGCCACACTATCCGGCCCTCACTCTCGTCGCCCTCGTCGACGCTGACGCGCTTGCCGATCGGGTCTTCGTTCGGCCAATACAGCCGGGCCGCTGCCTCGCTCACAATGGCTACTCGGAGCGAGGTCTCGTTGTCGGCCCAAGTAAAAGTCCGGCCTCGGAGAAGCGGGATTCCCATCACCCGAAAATATCCTGGCGTGATCTTGGGACGCTCCGCCTGGATCCACACTCCACCGAATGTCGGCTCGGGATGGCCCTCGACACTCACGGAACCGGTGTCGTTGGTAACAAGGGGCACCGAATCCGCTGCTGCCACTGACTCCACGCCGGGAAGGGCCTCGATTCGGCGGATCGCCTCCTTGAAAAAGGCGGCTTGGCGATTTGGCGCGCTGTATCGAGACTCTGGGAGCATAATCATCGCGGTCAAAACATTTTGGGGGTTGAATCCCAACTCCACATTCGACAACCGGACAAAGCTCCGAATAAGCAGGCCGGCACCGATGAGAAGCATGAGCGCGAGGGCCGTCTCGGCGACAGCAACCATACGTCGGAGCCGTGGGCCTGACCCCAGCCGGCGGCTAGGTCCAGATTGTTTGAGCGCTTCGCCAAGGTGGATTCTGGAAGCCTGAAATGTTGGTACAAGGCCGAACAGGATTCCTGTGGCCGCTGAAAGGAGGGAACAGAAAATGAGCACCCGGCCGTCGACGGTGCTCTCGTGGAGACGTGGAACGCTCGGGGCCAACTTGATCAGGAAACTCAGGCCTTGAAAAGCAAGCAGCAGGCCCACGCCACCGCCGATCAATGCCAGCAGCACGCTCTCAGTCAGCATTTGTTTCACTATGCGTGAGCGGTTTGCACCGATCGCCAACCTTAGTGCCACTTCTCTCTGCCGCGCCACCGCACGTGAGAGCAATAAGTTGCCGACGTTAGCGCAGGCGATTAAGAGTACCAGCCCGACTGCCCCAAGAAGGACGAGAAGCGCCGGACGGACCTCCGAGGTCACGTTCTCTTCAAGTCCGGCAAGTTTGATGCCCAAGCTTTGGTCTGCCGCGTACGCTTGCGCCAGATTACGGGCAATTGCCTCCATGTCAGCTTGAGCCTGACTCAGGGTAAAGCCCGGCCTAAGCCGCCCCACGACGCGGTAATTGTGACTGCCCCGATCCGATTGAGATGGGTCCAATCCAAGGGGGAGCCACGCGCTCGGCACAAACCCCTCGGGTAGGTCAAGAGGAAATCTGAAACGCGGCGGCATGATACCGATGACCGTGTAGCTTTCACCATCGATGGCGACGGCCGTCCCTACGAGGTGCGGATCCGAGCCGAATCGACTGCGCCAAATTGCGTCGCTCAGCACTACGACACGGTTATGGCCGGGCTTATCTTCGTCGGGCAGAAAACTCCGCCCGAGCAGCGGTTGACTTTGCAGGACGGAAAAGAGACTCGATGATGCTAACACCACAAACAGAGCATCAGGATGATCTCCTCCCGTGATATTGGTAAGCCACGTCCGGTACGCCACAAGGTCCTCAAAGACCTTGTTCTGCGCCCGCCAATCAAAGAAATCCGGATACGACACCCAATCGCCCCACCGGTTTGTGTGGGGATTTGTCGACCAGACCTGGGCGAGGCGATTGGAATTCGGATAGGGCAGGGGGCGAAGCAGAACGCCATTTACTGCACTGAAGATAACAGTGTTTGCGCCGATACCAAGCGCCAGTGTGAGAATAGCAACCACGGTGAACCCGGGGCTACGGCCAAGCTGGCGAAAGCCGTAGCGCATGTCCTGGAATAATGTTTCGACGAAACGAGCGCTGCCCACATCGCGACATTCTTCCTTCATATGGTCCAAACCGCCGAATTCGAGCCTAACCCGGCGGCCAGCTTCCTCGGGCTTCATCCCGGTCGCGATGTAATCGGCTATTTGCTGTTCAAGGTGGAATCGCAGCTCGGCGTCGAGCTTCTTTTCCGTCAGCCCCCTGCGGAAGAAGCGTTGGTACCAGCGCATATAAACCTCCTGCGCGTACTCGCAACAAGCCGTGTCAGTCTGCGGCTCGAAGGATCAAAGCAACCGCGTCGGTCAGCTTTCCCCAATTCTCGACTTCGGCCTCCAACTGCTTCCGCCCTTTCGGAGTGAGCCCGTAAAACTTTGCCTCCCGGCCGGTTTCGGTGGTCTTCCACTCTGCCTTGAGCCACCCACGGTCCTCCAGACGATGTAGAGCGGGGTATAGCGACCCCTGTTGCAACAGGAAAAAATCTCGGCTGATCTGCTGAATCCGTTGCGCGATGGCGTAGCCGTGAATCGGCCCAAGCGCCACCACCTTCAGAATCAGCATGTCGAGTGTTCCCTTGAGAAACTCCGATTTCTCTTGGCCCATAGAACACCTAGAAGTTCTACCTATACTCCTCAACTGGCAAGCAGTCAAGGGCGACACGCCAGTCTGTCCGGATCATCTGTGACCTTATGATGAGGGGCAGCCGAAAACATTGCTAGGGGTCAACTCTCGGGTGGCCGACGATCCGGGACTCATATCGCCCCACCCTGCGGCCTTGTCCATGCGCTATTCGGTCTTGAACGGCGGACGCGAGAGACGTGAGCACGCAGAAGCCTCGAGGCCCTGAAAACAACCATCCAAAACCGAAACCTGGTCGAGGATTGAACCACGCGTACGCGCTTCACAGCAAACGGGCGGAAATCCAAACCACGTTCACCGCATGTAGCCTCTGAACCATGTGGTAATTCTGCTGTCGCGATCGATTCTGTTCTTGGCAGCTTCATGCACATCGTCTGCGTAGACGATTAATTCGTATGTCTTCTTGAGGTTCGAGAGCTTTGTTGCGAAGGCAAGGGCTTCGGTAACGGGTACTTCCTCGTCATCTGCACCATGAATGATAAGCAGAGGAACGTTCACTGCGCCGGGCCAATCTATCACGGACCGGTCTTGCAACGCCGACATTCCAATTTCAGAATAGTTGGGGATAAGTTCCGCCGCCTTGTCCACCAGTCCGGGCGCGCGGTCGCGAAAGGCCGCGAGGTCATATACGGCGCCGACAACTGCAGCGGCATTGATGTGAACCCCTCTCTTCATTGCAAGGAATGTCATCATGCCTCCGCGCGAGACGCCATACATGAACACGTTTCGGGTATCCGCATACGGCAGAGTCTTGGCGGTATTCAGCAGATTGGAGACATCGTCAAGGTCTTGCCCTCCGAGCTGCTCCCGTCCCTCTCCTCCGTCGTTGCCTCGGTATTGAGAGGCAAGCACTACGAATCCATCTTTGGAGAGGCGTTGCAAGTCGATCAAGTTGAATGGTTCAAGTTTGCCGAGGTCAAGAAATCCTCCTCGATTGAAAATGATCACTGGCAAGCGCCGGAATGAAGTGTCCCGGGGTTGCACAAGATATCCAATCACTCTGAGCCCGTCACTCCAGTATTTGATCCGAAAACAGCTCACCTCTGGATCATCTTTCTCTTTGTTATAGTCATCGCGACTATAGAACCGCTTTGTGAATCCTGATTGTTGATCATAGGAACCGAACTCACAGGGCCTCAGATCGAGAATGACGCCATCTTCTCCGGATTTCGGCACTTGGGATCCATTGGCCTGTCTCGGTCCAGATGAGAGCGCAACTAGAAGAGCGATGCAGAGAGTGGCTGTCCGGCGCATCGCCTAGTGGTACGAGAGTTTGAGCAGGGAAGTTCCTGCATTCTTCGAGAATTTCCTCACATTGTATGGGCAACGCGACGAACTCGCAGTCGACAGGAAGGCCTGTCTGACATACCGACCTTGAAACCGTACCCGGGAAAACCACCATTAAAGGATTTCAGGGGAAGCGGTAGAAACGTCGGCGCTCGGCCCGGATTAGTCCTCGTTGACGGCGTAGGGTTTACCGAACTTTCAAGTGATCGGTAAACGTGTGCCGACTTTCGATTTTTATCGCGATCGTACTCCCCATCGCTGATCTCGCGCATCATCGGCGCGGCGCAATGCATGGTGAATCAAGTGGGCCTGGTTAAGTTAGAGCACTCGATCCAACTCTCGATTGCCGAACCGATGAACAAAAAGGCCGCTTCGTAACACGCTTGTCCGTTCCACAACATTTCCGAGGACGCCGTCGGCGCCTGCGGTTAGGGTGGCGCCGTGCGAAATACAACATTCGACGCCGCCGAATGCGTCGTCTAAACATTCTGGAACAGGGGCATGAGAGCTGGAACCGAATACGTCGAAGGAGGACTCCATGGTCAAGCGTAGCTTTCGATCGCTGCTGATAGCGTGCTTAGTGTCGGGTGCATTGTGGGCGGCGAACGATCCGTTCGTCGGCGAATGGAAGCTCAACCCGACCAGAAGCATACTAACTGACCAGATGAAGGTTGAGAGCCTCGGCGCAAACAAGTACGCCTTTGACTTTGGCGCCGGAACCGCCGAGACTATCGTGGCCGATGGGACGGATCAGCCAGGCATTTTCGGGACCACCCTGTCTGTCGCTGTCGAGGGGCCCGAGGCCTGGAAGCTTGTGCGCAAGAAGGACGGTCGCATGCTCATCACGGGGAACTGGAAGCTTTCCGAAGACGGCAATACGCTCAGCGACGACTTCACAAGCATCGAGTCCAACGGGTCGACGTCCAACGTGAACTATGTGTACAAGCGAACGGGAGCGGGATCAGGTTTCGCAGGCACCTGGGAAAGCACGAGCGAGACATTGAAGTCGGTCTTTGTACTCCAAGTCCAGCCCTACGAGGGGGATGGCCTTTCCTTCATTTATCCCTCGAGAACGGCAAACGTGAAGTTCGACGGTAAAGATTATCCCAACCTGGGCCCGAACCTGACCCCGGGCTCTGTGTCCTCGGTACGGCGAGTGAACGAGCGCACTCTGGAAATGACGGACAAGATCGACGGCAAGGTAGTGGACACCCGGCAGATCGAGCTTTCTCCTGATCTCAAGACCCTGACGGTGACCGTGCACCACGCGGGTCGAAGCGAGCCGAACATCTTTGTGTTTGATCGGGAATAGACGTGCGAGTACACCCCTGCAAGTGGGGGTTCGCGATTCCGGCGGGGCGCTGGCCCGAGCCGTTTTCGACGGCATCCTGTCAGTGTTCTAGAATTTTGGGATGAAGAATCGGTGGACCCCCTGGATAGCGGCGATCCTGCTGTGGAGCACGCTCGGAGTGCTGTTTGCCCTGCCGGGTCTTTCGTCCAGCAATTGGAGCCGCGTTCTGCTTGGTTCTCTCGCTCAATGGTGGTCCTGGGGACTAGTTACCCCTCTGATCTTCTGGACAGATGCGCGGCTTCCCTTCAAAGAGAACCAGCTCGGGATGCGTATTCTCGCGCATTTGCTCACGAGCGTAGCTCTTACCATCCTCTACTTCTACGTGTTCCTTGCCATGCGCGCTTTTCTCGGCCTAGGTGCATGGAGTGTGCTGGCGGATACACATGCTCTTTCGACCGCATTCCGCCAAGGCCTTCTGTGGAGTTGGGTTGTCTATTGGGTCATCTTCGGGGTGCAACAGACTTTCCGATACTACCAACACTATCTTGCTAGTGAACTACGGCTCGAGCGAATGGAGCGCAGCTTTTCGCAAGCACGTCTGAATGCACTGCGCATGCAGCTTGATCCCCATTTCCTCTTCAATGCGCTCAACACCATCTCGTCGCAGGTCGAGCGCGATCCGAGGCTGGCGCGCACCATGATCGAGCACTTGGGCGATCTGCTTCGAATGTCGCTCGATGCGCGGGACAGGCAGGAGATTCCGCTTGCAGAGGAACTCGCTTTTCTCGACCACTACGTCGCTATCCAGAAGATTCGTTTCGCCGAGAATTTGCGCATCGAAATACAAGTCGCCCCCGAGGTGAAGTACGCGCTCATACCTTGCCTTATCGTGCAGCCGCTGGTTGAGAATGCCATTCGTCACGGCATCTCCCGGCGCGCCTCCGGCGGTACCGTGACGGTGATAGCCGAGCCCGGCCCGCACCAGGTACAGATTCGTGTCGTCGACGACGGCGTTGGATTGCCGCCAGGGTGGACGCTCGAAACATCCTCAGGTATGGGATTGTCCGTCACGCGAGAGCGCATCGTTGGTCTCCATCCTGACGGAAATAGCCGCTTCTCCGTCCGGCCACGTACCGGAGGTGGAACCGAGGTGGAGATCTCGTTGCCGCTGCGATTCGCAGGAGAGGGTGCCAATGGCCCAACCCGCTGAACGAATCCGCGTTCTCGTGGTCGATGATGAAGCGCCCGCACGCCAACGCGTGATCGATCTGCTCAAAAAGGATCCGCAGGTCGGCAGCGTACTGGAAGCAGCGAACGGAAAAGCTGCCGTGGAGATCATCGGACGCGAGGCGCTGGATCTTGTCTTTCTCGATGTGCAGATGCCCGAACTGGACGGTCTGCAGGTCATTGAGACCGTCGGTGCAGCGGCGATGCCGCTCACTGTATTTGTCACCGCCTACGATAAGCACGCCATCCGCGCCTTTGAAGCGAACGCACTCGATTATCTGCTCAAGCCGTTCAGTGATGAACGGTGGGAAGCCGCACTTACCCGCGCCAAGACTCGCCATGATGAGCGCAGCCTTCGGGAATTTGGCCGTAACGTCCTGTGCATGCTAGCCACTCGATCGCAGGTCGGCCGCTATCTGGATCGCCTGGTGGTAAAGGGCAGTGGATCGACGCGCTTCATTCGAGTAGCCGACATCGACTGGATTGAAGGCGCAGGAGTTTATGTGAATCTGCACATCGCCGGTAAAGAGTTGCTCTACCGATCCTCACTTAATGAGCTAGCCGGCCATCTCGATCCCATGCGATTCATCCGCGTTCATCGCTCCTCCATCGTGAACCTAGACAGTATCCTTGAGCTTCAGCCCATTTCACACGGCGAGTTCGAGCTTGTTCTGAAGGACGGCCACCGTTCACGCGTCAGCAGAACCTATCGCGTACAACTTGAGAAGCGACTGGGGCAATCCTTGTGACGATGCAAACTGGCGAGAAGTCATCCAGCTAATCTTTGGGAAGGTGTTTCGACAACATAGGTGACGGGAAACGGCGTAGGTTAAGGAAAAATGCATGGGGTCCAGGATAAAGGGTTAAGATTTGTGCCGAGGTGGTGCGGGAAATATGGGGACGTTGCGGCAAGACCTTGGATATTCCGTAAGGCAACTTGTTAAGAGCCCAGGACTCACGCTGACGGCGTTGGTTTCATTGGCCGTCGGCATTGGAGCAACTACGGCGGTGTTCAGCGTTATCTATGCAGCGCTGATCAACCCGTATCCCTTCGTGAGTGCGGACCGGATTGTGCGCCTTACGATTCAAAGCAAGGCGGGCCCGGGAGAATGGGCCAATCTAAACGGG
>Ga0187783_10003520_pt1 | contig 11536 bp, 10 predicted proteins | sample 1015_SJ02_MP02_2_FD_132471 | JGI IMG/M metagenome (GOLD analysis project Ga0187783, IMG submission 132471) | Tropical peat soil microbial communities from peatlands in Department of Meta, Colombia - 1015_SJ02_MP02_20_MG | ecosystem: Environmental > Terrestrial > Soil > Wetlands > Peat | place... | reverse complement strand
TGGTTTGCCCATCAGAACGCTATGGCGTTTGAAAGCGGGCCGATCCGGTACACCGAGCCACCCTTCCGCTTTATGAACGGAACCACGCACGTGCCCGCGCTCGAGGCCGCGCGGCCGGGTCTCGCCATCATCGCGGCAGCTGGAATTCCACGCATTCGCGAGAAATCGAAGCGCCAGACCGCACGCTTGATTGAGCTCGCGAACCGCCACGGCTGGCGGGTCAACTCGCCACCCGATGCGGAGAAGCGCGGAGGCACGGTATCGATCGACATGCCGGATTCGCAGCAGGTCTGCCAGGAGTTGCTGAAGCGGGAGATCCTCGTCGATTGGAGGCCCCAGGCGGGAGTGCGGTTCTCGCCTCATTTCTACACCAAGGACGAGGAGTTGGAGGTGGCGATAACCGCCGTGGAAGAGATTCTGAAGGGCCGGACATTGGCTGCCGGTTAGAACCCCAAGGGCAAAGTCAACGAAGCTTTCCCTCTGGCAACCCAGCCGTATCGCTGAGCCCGACGATGTCAGGGAAGGCCGGCAGGAGGATGCCGCTGCCTTCGATCCGCGACTGCGAGGTTGAAAGCCGAGGAGGGCGAGAACTTTCGGCTGGGATCGAGTTTCGACCTAGAGAGGCAAGGAAGCGACCGGTAGGGAGGTTACTTTGGGACGGTTACCAATGTTCTCAACGGCCGTCGCAGATGGGGGCCTCCTCCGTTAGAATTTCCCCGTGGCGGATGCGGTGCGCATTGCGATCTTAGGGGAATTCGATCCCACTTCTCCGACCCTGCCCTTTGTCGATCAGTCCTTGCAGCACGCCGCAGAGAAGCTGAGCTTTGGCCTGCAATCACAGTGGGTTCCAACCTCTTCGCTGCTGGAATCCAATGCTTCCAAGCGGCTGGAAGGTTTCGACGGGATCTGGGCTGCGCCGGGCAGTCCCTATAAGAGCTTCGAAGGGATGCTCAAAGGAATTGAATTCGCGCGGCGACGGGACTGGCCCTTTCTCGGCACCTGCGGCGGTTTTCAATATACCCTGATTGAGTGCGCGCGGAACGTGTTGGGCATCCAGGATGCCGACTCCGCCGAGAACAATTCCGGCTCAAAGAACATCATCATCTGTCCAGTTGCCTGCGCCGTACCCGGCCACGGGCAAGGCGCACCGAAGTTGTCGGGCGCCATTCCCGAAATTCAGTTGCGCCCCGGTTCTTACCTCCATTCCTTCTATGGACAAGACACCGTCACGGAAGAGTTCTTCTGTAATTTCGAGGTGAATCCGGAATATGGGTGGACCGCGATGGAGGCTGGATTCCCGGTGGTGGCGCGCGGCCCCCACGGTGAAATTCGCGCTATCGAGTCACCCACTCACCGTTTCTTTATCGCGACCTTGTTTCAGCCGCAACTCTCCTCCAAACCCGACCAACCCCATCCGCTCGTGATGGCGTTTGTGCAGGCCGCGGCGGACTGGGGCAGAAAGAAATTAGATGACAATGTGCTGGAGTAGCTCCGGGATGGGCATCGCATCCGCCTAGACGGAAGCCGCTGCGGAGCGCTTGGACCTGGCCTCGATCGTCTGCCCAAATGAGTCGTGCTCGCCCTGCCAGAAGATGCCCCAGCGCGAACAAACCACGGCCAAGCAGGGATCTCGCGCGATCGAACCTAGCCTTGAGGATGCCAACCTCCGACCCCCCTGACCCCTCCGACCCGAGAGGAAGTGGACAACGACTTTCGTGCCGCATAGACTTTGGACGCTTCCTTTATGCGATTGGTCACGTTTGAAGATCCCGGACGACGGTCGCGAATCGGCGCCCTCACGGGCGATGATTCGATCGTTGACCTGAACTCCGCGTGTGCGCTCTACCTGCGTGACGTAGAGCACGAAAGCGCCTATGCCCGTCTCGCCGATGCGTTGGTTCCGGCCAATATGCTGGAGTTATTCGCGGGCGGCGAGACCAGCCTGGAGGCGGCTCGCAAGGCTCTGGCCCATGCCATCGAGCTCGGCAACAACCCAGCTGGCGTCAGAGAAGAGGCCACGGCCTACGCGCCTGCAGGGGTGAAGCTGAAGGCTCCGATCATTCCCCGAAAATTCTTCCATACGGCAGGCAACTTTCGCGAGCACCATGAAGAGGCGAGCAAGGCCGGCTTTTCCCATCCTGTGCTGCCCTGGATCGTGTTTTTTCAGAATGTGGACGCGATCATCGGCCCCGAGGATCCCGTCATCTATCCCGAACATCTCACCCAGGAATTGGATTATGAGCTCGAACTTGCGGTGGTTCTAAAAAAGAGTGGCAAGCATTTTGCGCCGCAAGAAGCGAACGACTATATCGGCGGATACGTCATCTTCAATGACATCACCGCGCGCGATATCCAGCGCCGTGAAATGAAATCCGGAGTCTTCAGCTTCTGCAAGGGCATCGATACCTTCTGTCCGCTGGGACCTTGGATCGTTACCGCGGACGAGATTCCGGACCCGCACAACCTGGCGATGGAATTGCGGGTCAACGGGGAACCCCGGCAGCGCTCGCATTCGAGCCGAATGTCGGTGAAGATCCCCGAGATTCTGGCGCACTACTCGCCGATGGGATACAGTGCCGGCGACGTCGTCTCTACCGGCACGGTCTCCGGGGTGGCCGCATTCAGCGGCGATCCCAAGGCCTGGTACTTGAAGCCGGGAGACGTCATGGAATGCGCCATTGAGCACATCGGTGTGTTGCGCAACCCGGTGATCTCCTGGGTGGAAGCCTATGGTCACAAGCCAGCCGCGCTTACCCCGACGCGGCAGTAGGCTTCGCAGTTCACCCCGACGGGCCGCAGGAGCTTGGAGTAAACTTTTTGCTGAGCTGTCGGTCGAGAACTCTGGCGAGCTCATCGAGGCTACGGATAAGCCATGGGTGATTCCAAGGTCTGGGTCAGCGAGTTGAATGCGCGGCGGGAGATCCGCTCACCCTTCCCCAAAACCAAAGTTCACTTCTACGATACCACCCTGCGCGACGGTGAGCAGACGGTCGGTGTCGTGTTCTCCCCGCAACAAAAGCTGGAGATTGCGCGCCAGCTCGACGAGATGGGAGTAAGCCGGATCGAGGCCGGCTTCGCTCGTGTTTCTCCCGAAGACGCTGAGGCAATCGAGCTCATCCGGAAAGCCAATCTGCGCGCTGAGGTGTGGGGGTTTTCGCGGGCGGCGAAAGAGGATCTGAGAGAACTGTTGAGCCTCGAGCTGCGCGCTTCGGTCGTAGAAGCTCCGACCAGCGACCTGAAGTTGAAGGCTTACGGTATGTCACGGGAGGACATGCTGAAGCGGGTCGTGGATGCCGTCTCCTATGCCCGGCAAAACGGCATCCGGGTTGCGTTTTTTGCCGTGGACGGTACGCGAACCGACCTGGATGTTCTGCAGCAGACCTATTTAGCAGCGCTCGAGGCCGGCGCCAGCGAAGTGGTGGTGGCGGATACACTGGGGGCCTGTGGGCCGGAAGCAGCCGAGTTTCTGGTTTCTCAAGTTTGCTCTTGGATTGGGGCTGGTACACCCGTGCACTGGCATGGCCACAATGACTTTGGTTTGGCGACCGCCTGCGCCGTGGCGGCGGTTCGAGGTGGCGCCTCCTGGATCCAGGGGACGATGAATGGTATGGGCGAGCGTGCGGGCAATGCGGATATCGGGGAAATTGCTCTCGCCCTGCGCTGCCTTTACGAAGTGCCGGCTGTGCTGGACCTCGGGAAGACACGCGAGGTCTCCCAGTTGGTTGCCCGCGCCGCCGGCTATACGCTGGACGCCTGGAAGCCCTTAGTGGGGGAAAACCTTTTTGTACGGGAAAGCGGTGCCGTCGCCAGCCAGTTCCACATTCCCGAGGCCATTGAACCGTATTCCTCCGAACTGGTGAACGCTCGCCGCAAGCTGGTGCTGGGCAAGAAGAGCGGGCTCGATAGCATCGATCGCATCTCTAAGGAGCTCGGGCTTTCGGTTTCCGCCGAACGGCGGGGAGCGATCCTCGCGGAAGTGAAGAAGCGGGCTACGTTGAAACGCGGAATTCTGACCAACCAGGAATTCCTCGAGATCCTGACTCAGCTCGCCCCGTCGACCACGCACTAGACTTGGCTACGGCTTGAGCGTCAGATCTCCGGCGCCCACGTGAGCATAGAGCGTGTACTTGCCCGGGCCTTGGTGGTGAAAAGAACGAAACAGTCCATCTTTCGTCACCCCGAACGGGCCGGCATCGAGATCACCAGCCACGACGGACGCATTTGCCAGGGCATACGCCTCCGGGGCACCTACCTGTAGGCTCAGATCACCGGCATGGAGTTTCACGTTTTTGTTGCCCACAATGCCGTCTACTTGCGCGTCCCCGGCGGGCATTCGGAGGTACAGATCCGAGATTTTGGGAACTCGGATTTCGATTTGGAGGTCGTTGCGCGGACCGCCGTGTACGCGTAGTTCTCCCGTGCTGCCAACCGTTCTTAGGCTGATTTTGACCCCGCCAGCACGCCGGGCGTTCTTTCCCCAATAGCGGATCGTGATTTTGTTTTCGTCGCCGCCAATGATCTTGAGGTCCGCCGAACGGATATGCATTCGCAACTGTCCGCCGGAGGGGAAATCCGCGTCGAAGCTCTCTCGGCCCATTTCACTTGCCGGGAGAGTGTTTTGCGCAAGGCCAAGCCTGCTTGCAACGAGCAAGCAGCAGATTAGAAGGACAGAGCGCCGCATCGATCCCTCCCCTGAGCTGACAGCATACGCCAAAGTAGGTGCGTTGGCTCTACCCATCTGTGGGTATCCGATCCCAGGAAGCCGACCATCCCAGCCGGACCCTGCCCTAAGAGCGGACATAGGGCACCACCGCCTCGCCAAACAATTTGGCTTGACCAATGCGGTCATCGCCCCAGATTTCTAGCATGATGTGGGTGCAGCCCGCCTCCCGATATTCCCGGATACGCTCGATGCACTCCTCCGGGGTACCCGCGATCGGGCACACCTTCGTCAGCAGGGCATCACTCACCGCCTTGGCAGCGGCGGTGCGCCCGCCGCGCTCCATGGCATCGGCCACCGGGCGCAACTCCTCCAAACTCAGCCCGGCACACTCCAGCAGGACGTCCGCGGTGCGCCCGATGTTCTCGACTTTGTTGGCCAGATACATCGCCGCCTGCTCGCGCGCGCCGGCTTTGCCTTTGCTCGAATCCCGGCTGATGCTTCCTACGATCACCGAGCCCAGGATCAGCGTGGAGGGATCCCGTTCTGCCCGGCGCGCGCCGGCTTCCATATTCTTTCGGGAATGACGCACAAAGGCTGGAGTGGTGATGCTGGCCGTGAGCAGTCCATCGGCTATCGATCCGGACATTTTCTGGAGCACCGGCCCGGTTGCGGCAAGGTAAATCGGGGGTGTACCTCGTGGGGTACGTGCGTCGGGCTTGAGCGGCGGCACGTTGGCGGCAAACACCTTGCCTTGGTATTGGAATCGATCGCCTTGCAGCACGCCGCGGACGATTTCGATGCTTTCACGCATGACCGTGGCCGGGCCGACCTTCTCCCCGCTTTCTTCCCCGATCTCTTTCATAAAGATCTTCGAAGCGCCCAACCCGAGCAAGAAGCGGTCCGCGGCCAGTTCCTGCATGACGCGCGCTTCCATCGCAATCTGCACCGGATGCCGCGAGTACGGCGAAATGATTCCCCAGCCGAGTTGAAGGCGGCGGGTCGCGGCCGCAATCACCGCCAGAATCGCAGTCGAGGAGCGGGCCTCGAAGGAATGTTTGCGCCACCACGGATAGGCTTCGGCGACCCAGAAGGCATCAAACCCGGCCTGCTCGCAAGCTTTGGCCATGGCCACGGTCTCCCGCACGGGTTCCATGCTGAGTTGCAGGACTCCGAGGTTGAAGGAAACGGACATGGAGGGTTCGGTGCTATTCGGGCTCTCGCCAGGAATGCTCCAGACCTTTGATCAGAGTCCAGAGTGCCAGGTTCAGCGGAGTTGCCACTCCGACTTTTTCGCCCCATTCGACAATCGCTCCGTTCATGAAGTCCACCTCGGTTGGGCGTTTGGCCAGCACATCCTGCAACATGCTGGCGCGGTGCCTGCCGGGGGCATTCGCGCCTTTCTCCACCAATGCCCAAGGATCACCAAGAAGAGAAATGCCGAGCTTCTGAGCGACCGCCTCCCCCTCTCGAATGAGGTTCTCGAAGAGCCGTCCGGTGGGGCCGAATCGAGTTGCGCTTCCGTGGTCGAGCAACGTCAGAGCGCCAACCGGATTGGTGGAGGCGTTGAAAATCAGCTTGGTCCACTGGGCACCGCGGGCATCTTTGAGCGCCATGGTGTGCATTCCGGATCGGGTGAGCAGACCTGCCAATTCTTCGACCTTGGTCATCGGCGTGTGACTCGGCTCGAAGGGTCCGATCCAGGTATCACCTTGGATGTCATAGGCGATATGGCCGGGACCGATCGCATGCCCGGCAGGGAAGGTCGTACCCCGAATGACGAACTTGACATACTCGGCAATGATTTCTTCGTTGCCCGCTCCGTTTTGTACAGAACAAACCGCGCTGTTGTTGTCAAAGATCGCGGCGACTTGTGCGATCGCCGTTCTGGTATGGATCGCCTTCGTGGCCACAATGCCGTAATCGCAACGCGGCAACTGTTGGGGATCATTCGTCGCATGGAGCCGCACAGTGAAGTTCGCTTCGCCCGAAAGCCGCAAGCCATGACTTCGGAGGGCGTCGACATGCTCCTTCCAGACATCGTAAGCCCACACCTCAGCCTCGCCGGCTCTCGCCAGGTGTGCGGCAAACAGGCTGCCTACTGCCCCACAACCAAGGATGCAGATTCGCATAAGGTCGGCGATTCGGACTGCTTACTTCGCAGGTCTCGCTCCTGGGCCGCGGCTCTCCTGGCCGCGATAAAACCTCCACTCCACCTCCGCCAGTCGTTCCCCTTCCGCCTTGCCCACCCGGTACGTGTCCTGGGTATAGAGGCAGGCCGTGCCGTCCCGATCGACGACCTGGGGATGCAATGATAAAACCATGTTCTCCGCGAGCTGCACATCACTGTTTGCGCCGATCGAGGGGTGCTCGATCATGGTGCTGCCGATGCTGTGCCCGGAGAGATGACCAAGTGTGAATCCTTGCTTGCGGAAGGTTTCCGCGACGGCTCGGTGCACACCGCTGGCCATTTCACCCGCCCGCATACACTTTCTGGCCGCCTCGAGAGCTTCGGGATAAACCTCGGCCATGGCCTGGGTGCGCGGGCTGAGCTTACCCCGAATGAGGGGCCGGGAAAACTCTACCCAATAACCGCCTGCCCCCGTGATCTCGAGTGAGTAAAGCAGCAGGTCATCGGCTTCGACGACGCGATGGGCCGGCACCCGAAACCAAGCTTCCGCCTCTCCCCCGCTACCGGAGAGCAAAATGTTCATCATGCGCGGACCTGCACCGCGGGCAAAGAATCGCTCGACGGCTGGGGCCATGATTTCGGCTTCGGTCTTTCCCGGTTCGTAGGCTGCCACCAGAGCCCAAAAACCATCGAGGACGATATCCATGGCATCGCGAATTTCCCTAAGCTCTTCCTCGCTCTTGACGGCGCGCGCCATGTCAAATTGAAAATCGAACGGCACCAGCTCGAATGACGTGGCCGCCAGAGTTCGGTAGTCGCGGACGGCCATGATGAAGTCCATGCCGTACACGCCGACTCGCTTCCAGCGCAGCTCCTGCCCGCGGTCGCGAATCCATTGCCCAGGAATCTCGGGCCAAACCTGGTCTCGCACCCAAGGTTTTCGCTTGTCCCCGATCCAGCGAGCTTCCCGAGGAAACACCAGAGTCGGCTCGCCTTGGTAGGGCAGAACAACGTACACGTAGCGATGCACAACCTCGAATCCCGACACGTAGAGGACCGCGCCTTCAAATCCCGCATATTGATTGCCGCACACGATGAGCGCATCCAACTCGTAGCGCTCCATGCTGGTGCGGATGTTGTTGTAGCGACGATCGATTTCTGGTTGACTTGGCAATCGGACTCTCAGGCAACGTAGAATTTTACTCAGGTTTCGACAGCGCACAGATCGGCCGCGACCAGGGCATAAATCTTTGTGATCTCCACCAGAGTTTGGATGGCGACTTTCTCCCCTTCGACATCGCGCGGTCCGCTCGAAGGGCCGTAGTTGACGGTTTCAATTCCGTAGCGACTGAGTACGCTGGCATCCGAGCACCAGGTGACCACCTCACGCTCCGGGCGTCGGCCCGTGACGTATTCGTGATTCGCCTCAATGGCTTTGATCATTTCGTGCTCTTCGCTGATACGCGCCCCGGGAACGGAAACATAGGTTTCCCATTCCAGACCCCAGTCAGGATGCTTCCTCTCCAGCTGCACAACCATCTGCTGTAGGTTTCGTCGGGCTTCGCTCATGGGAATCGTCGGCGGCACCCGCACATCCAGGAACACATCCGTCTTCTCCGGGGTGCGACTGACGCGCCAAGGATGACCTCCACGAATGCACCCGAAGTTCACAACTGCCTTTTTCCCCCCATGCGACGCATTCTTCTCCCAATTGGCGGCCCACTTCAGAATGGTGTCCAGCAAAGCGTACATACGGCGGATCGAGTTCATCTCCCCGCGGGCTTCCGCGAAGGCGGTGTGCACGTAGACGCCGGCGCAGGAGATGCGCACCCAAAGCGAGCCGAAGTGTTCCAGCACGACTTTCATATCCGTGGGTTCGCCGAGTATGCAGACGTCGGGCAGGACACCGTGGTTCACCAGGTAGTGGGTTCCGATTCCGTAGCCACGGTACTCTTTGCCGCGGAATTCCTCCCACTGAGTTTTTTCAATCTCTCCCACCACGGCGGCGATGATCACATCACCTTTGAGCCTGAGTCCGGAGCGCTCGAGCGCCTTCAGGGCATGGGTATAGCAGACCAGCGCACCTTTCATGTTGTAGATGCCGAGGCCATAAATAAATCCATCTCGTACAACCGCGTGCGGCTTATAGCCGATCCCGGTGAGAAATTCCTCGCGGCCGGTGTTGGAGGTGTCCATATGACCGTTAAACATCAGGTTCTTGCCGCCTCCCGTTCCACTCCAGCGGGCGACGACATTCGCGCGCCGCTCCTCGATCTCCTGCCAGCTAACGTCGAGGTGGAGTTCGGCCAGCGCATGCTTCATATAGCAGGCCATCTCGAACTCGTCGCCGGTCGGGCTGGGAATATTGATCACATCGCAGCACATGGCCACGATCTCATCTTCGCGCACCTCGGCGATGATCTTTTCCGCCAGCTTAGCTTCGAGTTTCAAGGCCGACTTGGGCACCGTTCTCGGTCCTTACCTCTTGCTTCTCAACCTGATAGCAAGCGAAAATCGTCCGGGTACGTGCACAGCTTTTCGTTCCCGCTGTCGGTGATCAGGAAATCATCCTCCAGGCGCAGACCGCCGCCGCCTTCCCAATAAATTCCCGGCTCGATCGCCAATACCATTCCCTTTTGTATCGTGCCGCCTCCGGCTTGGTGAGCATAGGGCGGCTCGTGGGCGCGTGCCCCCACCCCGTGGCAGATGGGGTGGGGAGGCTGGCCGGGATATCCGCCTTCGGCAATGCGCGCACGAATCAGTCGATCGAGTCCCGGGAAACTGGCGCCATGGTGCGCATAGGCCACGGCCTCGTTGAAGACTTTGAGGAGAAGGTCCAGAAGCCTGTGATATGCAAGGGTGAGCGCGCCCGGGCAAACGTTCTTGGTCAGATCCGTCCAGTAGCCATCCGCGCACACCCAGATCTCAAACAAGGTGGGCTCGGTTTCCTGAATGGGGCGATCGCCGGTTGCGGTGAACGTAGCAATTCCCTTCCCCGACCACACCAGGGTGAACGCGCGCGCCATCTCCACTTTGCCCTTATAGCCCACTCCCAGTCCGTGAACCACACTTTCGTACATCCCCCCGACCTCGCTCTCTTTCATGCCCGGTCGCATCCGCTCGCGGGTGTGTTCCATGGCCAGGGCGGCGAGCTCGTTGGCCAGGCGCATGCGCTCGATTTCCTGAGGTGTCTTGATGCCCCGAGCCTGGTTCAGCAGGGGCGTCGCATCGACGACCTCCCCTGCGACACCGTGGAAACGGTCAAAATACATTTGCGTCGGTGTGGTCGGCTCGCCCACCATGCGATCGGCGGCTTGCGTTCCCATATTCAGCTCGATCCCGATCTTGTCGGTGAGGCTGCGTTCTTTCAGTACCTGCAAGACTTGGTCGAGGGCACGGTATTGCGGAGGGCGCGGATCGGTGGGGTGATAGCTCTTGAACAAGCGAATGTCCTCGGTCCAGGAATTCCGCTGGGCGTCGGCCAGCTGAGGCTCGATGGCGATCAACGTTGCTTCGCCTTGGCGGGGGAAGACAACCGCGTCGTATCCTTTCATCGGCCAGTAGTTCGTGAGATACACGATGTTGTCGGGCGCGCGCACAACCAGGGCGGTCAGGTCCTGATCCTTCATCAGGTCGCGGACGCGATCGAGCTTCAATCGATCAATGGGCCACGCCATTCAGCTCTCGTCTCCAGGCGCCGTCTTCCGCTCGTTCCTCTGCGATGGTGGCACCGGTTTGTTCTCATCTTGGAATGTCCACGAGGCCTCTTTGCCCCGGATCAGCCGGTACACCGCACAGTGGAGCGGCGCCCGCACCCCGTGGCGTTGCGCCTCGCGCGCGATCGCCCCGCTCAAGAAATCGACTTCGGTCGGTTTTCGTCGCCGAATGTCGTATAACATCGAAGGCGGATGATTGGTCAGGGCGCCAATCTTGTTCATCTGCCAAGGATCTTCCTCGAGTCTCACGCCGGCCGCCTTCGCCACGCGCTTCCCCTCCTCGATGAGCTCGCCGAGCAAGCATCCGAGGCTCGAGAATTCCGACTGGTCGGCGAAATGCGGCGAATGGGGAAGCTCGGTCAGCGCCGAAACTCCATTCACCGCAGCATTGAAGATGAGCTTTGACCATTGTGCCGGACGGGCATCGTGGAGTGCCTCGGCTTTGAGCCCGCTGGCCGAGATCAGGTCAGCGGCTTGCGCCACCAGAGCGTAGGGAGTATGCCGTGGCTCGAAGGGCCCGAGCCAGGTGGCGGTATCGAGTTCGTACTGCACATGGGTGTCGCTATGCTTGGTGCCGCTCATGAATGTGGTGCCGCGAATGACCTGACCGCGGGTCTCGCGCGCGATGATTTCCTCGCTGCCGAGTCCGTTCTGCGCCGAGATTACCGCTCCTTGGTCGAAACGGCAACCGACCAGCGCCATCGCCCCTTCCACCTGAGTAGCCTTGGTAGCGACAATGCCCAGTTCGCACTCCGGCAGGACCCTGGCATCGGAGGTTGCCTGCAGCCTGACATGAAAGGTATGGCGCCCGGAGACGGTCAATCCTTCGCGAGCGAGAGCCTGCGCATGGCCCTCCCGCCGGACAAACGCCCACACTTCGGCGACCCGCGCCAGATGCGCGGCATACAGACTTCCAATCGCGCCGCAGCCGATAATACAAACTCGTCTCATGTCGCGAAAGCGTCATGCGCGTGCAACGACGGGCGACGGGCGCCCGCGCCACAACTATCTTCGCTTCTCCACCTTCAC
>Ga0187783_10003519_pt1 | contig 11536 bp, 7 predicted proteins | sample 1015_SJ02_MP02_2_FD_132471 | JGI IMG/M metagenome (GOLD analysis project Ga0187783, IMG submission 132471) | Tropical peat soil microbial communities from peatlands in Department of Meta, Colombia - 1015_SJ02_MP02_20_MG | ecosystem: Environmental > Terrestrial > Soil > Wetlands > Peat | place... | reverse complement strand
GATGACCGCCGGGTCGTGGATCTACATCGGCACCCAGGGCATCTTGCAGGGGACGTACGAGACGTTCGCGGCCGTGGCGGCCAAGCGGTTCGGCGGCTCGCTGGCCGGCACGATCACGCTGACTGCCGGCCTCGGCGGGATGGGCGGCGCCCAGCCGCTCGCGGTGACGATGAACGGCGGCGTCGTCATCTGCATCGACTGCGACCCGTCCCGGATCACTCGCCGCATCGAGCACGGCTATCTCGACGAGCAGGCCGACGACGTCGACGATGCGGTCGCTCGCGCGGTCGCGGCGTCGCGCGCGAGCCGGCCGCTGTCTATCGGGCTGCTCGGGAACGCTGCCGACCTGGTGCCACAGCTGCTGCGGATGGCCGCGCCGATCAGCGTCGTGACCGACCAGACGTCGGCCCACGACCCGCTCACCTACCTGCCGAAGGGCGTTGCGTTTGAGGACATGGCCGCCTTGCGGGCCGAAGACCCCGCCGGGTTCACCATCAGGGCGCGCGAGTCGATGGCCGAGCACGTAGCGGCGATGGTGGGCTTCCAGGACGCGGGCGCGGAGGTCTTCGACTACGGCAACTCCATTCGCGGCGAGGCGGAGCTGGCCGGCTACGAGCGGGCCTTCGCGTTCCCCGGTTTCGTGCCGGCCTACATCCGGCCGCTGTTCTGTGAGGGGAAGGGCCCGTTCCGGTGGGCCGCGCTGTCCGGCGACTCCAAGGACATCGCCGTGACCGATGCGGCGATCCTGGACCTGTTTCCCGGCAACGAGTCGCTCGCCCGGTGGATCCGGATGGCGGGGGAGAAGGTCAGATTCCAGGGGCTGCCCGCGCGGATCTGCTGGCTGGGCTACGGCGAGCGGCACGTCGCCGGCCTGCGGTTCAACGAGCTGGTGCGGCGCGGGGACGTGGCCGCGCCGATCGTGCTCGGCCGGGACCACCTGGACTGCGGGTCGGTCGCGTCGCCCTACCGGGAGACCGAGGCGATGGCCGACGGCAGTGACGCCATCGCCGACTGGCCGCTGCTGAATGCGCTCGTCAACACCTCGTCCGGGGCGTCGTGGGTGAGCATCCATCACGGCGGTGGCGTCGGCATCGGGCGATCCATCCACGCCGGGCAGGTGTGCGTCGCGGACGGCACCGAGCTGGCCGACCAGAAGCTCGAGCGGGTGCTCACCAACGACCCCGGCATGGGCGTCATCCGGCACGCCGACGCGGGCTACGCGCGGGCGACCCAGGTCGCCGCGGAGCGGGGCGTCCGGGTCCCGATGAGCACGTCCTGACCGTGCGCGTCCGGCTGGCGTCGCGCGGATCCCGGTGTGCCGGGACGTCCACGGGCTGGCGAGCGTGAGCTTCGCCGAGCTGTGGGCGGAACTGCTGCCGCTCGGCCGCGACGAGCGGTCCGGCGGGTACCGCCGTTACTCCTGGACTGAGTCCGACGCGGCGTGCCGCGGCTGGTTCGCCGCCACCGCAGCCCGGCTCGGCCTGCTGGCCGAGTGCGATCGCAACGGGAACCTGTGGGCCTGGTGGGAGCCCTCGGCGGACGGCCTGGCGATCGTGACCGGGAGTCACCTCGACTCCGTGCCCGACGGCGGCGCGTTCGACGGGCCGCTCGGGGTGGTGTCGGCCTTCGCCGCTGTCGGGCGGCTGCGCGCCACCGGGTTCCGGCCCGCCCGGCCGGTCGCGATCGCGGCGTTCACCGAGGAGGAGGGCGCCAGGTTCGGCGTCGCGTGCCTGGGCAGCCGGCTGCTCACCGGCGCGATAGACCCGGCGACGGCGCGACGGCTGCGCGATCGCGACGGAGTCAGCCTGGCCGAGGCGATGCAGACGGCGGACCGCGATCCGGCCCTGCTCGGCAGCGACGACGAGCTGCTGGCCCGGCTCGGCGCGTGCGTGGAGCTGCACATCGAGCAGGGCAGCGCGCTCGCCGGCCTGGGTGCGGCGATCGGCGTGGCGGCCGGCATCTGGCCGCACGGCCGCTGGCGTCTCGACTTCGCCGGCCGGGCCGACCATGCGGGCACGACCAGGCTCGCCGACCGGCGTGACCCGATGCTGCCGTTCGCGGCCACCGTGCTGGCGGCCCGCGCGGCTGCCGAGCGGCACGGCGCGCTCGCCACCGTCGGGAAGGTCACCGCGGAGCCAGGCGCCGCCAACGCGATCAGCGCCGCGGTACACGCCTGGCTGGACGCCCGGGCACCCGACGACACGGCGCTGGCCGACGTGGTAGCCGATGTGTGGGACCTGGCGCGGCAGGAGTCCGCGCGGCACGGGGTGGAGGTGAGCCGGGCCGAGGAGTCGGTCACGCCCGCTGTCAGCTTCGACACCGCGCTGCGCGACCGGGTCACGGCCGTGCTCGCGGCGGCCGGGGCGCCTGCTCCGGTGCTGGCGACCGGGGCAGGCCACGACGCGGGAGTGCTGGCCAGCCGGATTCCCGCCACGATGCTGTTCGTCCGCAACCCGACCGGGGTGTCGCACGCGCCGGGCGAGCACGCCGAGCCCGCCGACTGCGAGGCGGGCGTCGAAGCGCTCGCGGCCGTGATCGCCGACCTGGCCGGTCAGTGATGGCCCGGCCGACCCGCTCCTGGCTGGCCGAGCTGGCCTGGTCACCCGCGCTGGGGCTGCGCGCCGACGTGCTCATCGAGGCGTCCGGGGACCGGATCACGGGAGTAACACCGGACGCCCCGGCCACCGCCCTCGATGTGACGCGGCTTGCCGGGCTCACCATGCCCGGCCTCGCCAACGCGCACTCGCACGCATTCCACCGGGCGCTGCGCGGGGTGACCGAGGCCGCGCGCGGCAACTTCTGGACCTGGCGCGAGCAGATGTACCAGGTCGCCGACCGGCTCGATCCGGACAGCTACCTGGCGCTGGCGACGGCTGCCTACGGCGAGATGGCGCTCGCCGGCGTCAGCTGCGTGGGCGAGTTCCACTACCTGCACCACGGGCCCGGCGGCACGCCGTACTCCGATCCCAACGAGATGGGCCGGGCGTTGATCGAGGCGGCCAGCCGCGCCGGGATCCGGATCACGCTGCTGGACACCTGCTACCTGGCTGGCGGACTGTCCGCCGATGGCAGGCAGCAGCCGCTCGAGGGGACGCAGCTGCGGTTCGGCGACGCCGACGGTGCTGCGTGGGCGACGCGGATCGAGGCCCTCGGCCCGGATTCCGTCGGCAGCCTGGGCCCGCACGCGCGGCTGGGCGCGGCGATCCATTCGGTGCGCGCGGTGCCGCCCGAGCAGATGCCGGAGGTCGCCATCTGGTCGCACCGATACGGCGCGCCGCTCCACGCGCACGTATCGGAGCAGGTTGCCGAGAACCGGGCCTGCCTGGCCGCGCACCGGGCGACCCCAGCCGAGGTGCTGGCCGAGGCGGGCGCGCTGGGCCCGCGCAGCACCGCGGTGCATGCGACGCACCTGACCGACAGCGACATCGAGCTGCTCGGCGGCAGCCGGTGCCACGCCTGCCTGTGCCCGACGACCGAGGCCGACCTGGCCGACGGGATCGGTCCCGCACGGGCGCTCGCCGATGAGGGCAGCCCGCTGACCCTCGGCAGCGACAGTCACGCAGTCATTGACCTGCTCGAGGAGGCCCGTCGGGTCGAGCTCGGCGAACGCCTGGCAAGCCAGGAACGCGGCCACTTCACCGCGGCCGAGCTGGCTGCCGCGGCCTCGACGGTCGGCCACGCGAGCCTGGGCTGGCCAGATGCGGGCGAGCTGGCCGCCGGCGGGCTGGCTGACTTCGTCACCATCGCGCTCGACTCACCTCGGACCGCCGGCGCACCCAGAGCGGCGGCGCTGGAGTCGGTCATCTTCGGAGCGTCGGCGGCCGACGTGCGCAACCTGGTCGTCGGCGGCCGGGACGTGGTGACCGGCGGGCGTCACCTGCTGATCCAGGACGTGGCCGGGGCGCTCTCGACCACGATCGGCGGCGTGCTCGGCTAGCCCGCGGCTAATTTCCGAGGGTGTAGGCGGGCGGCAGCTCGGAGCAGATGCTCGCCCCGGCGTTCCTGCTCTCTACGGCTGTGGCGCTAGAACTCGGGGCCGGCGCGGGGGTGGGAGCGGGCGAGCTCTTCCCGGCCGCCTTGCTCTTCGGCGCGCTTGACGCCGCCGGCGCGGGCTTGTTCACCCCGGCGAAGTCGGCGCCGAGCGTCAGCGTCACCGGCCCTGGGCTGCCTTCCTGGGGCGCCGGCTCGGCCAGGGTGTTCTGCCCGGCGGGGAAGGACGTGAGCGCGGTCATCAGCGTGTACGCGCTGTCCGCCTGGGCGAGGCCGGCGTAGTTCACGGTCGTCGTCGACGTGTACGGCGCGTCGCCGATGCCCACGACGTCGAAGCCGAGCGCGCGGAGCTGCTGGGCCGTCTGCGCGGCGAGGCCGGCCTGGCCGGTGCCGTTCAGCACCTGGACCTGCACGGAGCTGTATGGCTCGGTGGGCAGCGCCCCCGTCCACGGCTGCCCGCTCCTGATCATCTGGAACAGCACGTCGTCCTGCGGCTCGACCGGCATCAAGTGCTCGGCGTACGCGGGGTAGTCGAAGGTATCCGTGGTCGTCGGCATCGTGATGAGCGACACGTTCTTGGCCTTCAGGTGTGCCAGTGACTCCGCCAGGTGCATGAGGTCCGACACCGAGCCGAGCCCCTGGTCGACCGTCAGAGCCTGGGTCGCGGTGTTCGCAATGCCCAGCAGCTTCGGGATATCCGTGAGCAGGCCGTCGGAGTTGACCTGCTGGATTACCGAGGAGATGAACGCCTGCTGTACCTGGATCCTCGGCAGGTCGCCGCCTGGGTCAGTACCGCCGAGGTCGTCCCGCTGCCGCACGTAGGCGAGCGCTTCGCTGTAGTCGACCCAGTGCAGGCCCGGGCTCAGATTCAGGTTCGCGTTGACGTCGTGGTAGCCGGGCCCCGGCGGCACGCATACCTCGACGCCACCGAGCTGGCCGACCATCGTGCGGAACGAGTTGAAGTCGAACTCCACGAAGTGGTCCAGCTGGATGCCCGTGAGATCCTCGACGGTCTGCACCGCGCACGTGGGGCCGCCGATGTTCAGCGCGCCGTCGATGATCGCGCCCGGCGGGTACTGCTGGACCGGCCAGACGCCGTTACCAATGTACGAGCGCTCCTGGCAGGCGGGCTGGTACACGAAGGTGTCCCGCGGAATCGACAGCACGATGGCGTGGGTGTGGGTCGGATCCAGGTGGATCAGGAGCAGGTTGTCGGAGTTGCTGACCCCGGGCGTCGCGTCGTAGCCGAAGTAACCGCGCTGGCCAAGCCGGGTCTGCGAGCCGAGGACGAGGATGTTCAGCGCCCCGTACACGGTCTTGCCGGACAGGCCGCCCACCTGCACCTCGGTGATGTTGCCGTCGAGCCGGTGGTAGATGGCAAAGACACCGAGCCCCGTGACGACGGCGACGACGGCGACGAGCGTGGCGACGATGTAGCCGAGCTTGGTCAGCGCGCCCTGCCGGCGCCACCGGGCGCGGACCGTCGGGCGACGGCGAGCAGGCGGACGTGGCTGCGGACGACCGGCGGCGGAACGTACCCGAGTTCGGCTATCAGCTGAACCGCGCTGCATCTACCCTCCGTCCGGCTAGGACTGCCGATTGCCCGCCACCCGGCATGCATGCTAGCCAACGCCCGCGGGTGGTTCGGTGCTCTTTGCGACGGGCATACGGACTGCCCGCCCGGTTCCGCGCCGTTGGGCGCGGAGCGGCCAACTGTCCGTAGCTGGTCGGTAACGTTGCGCAATAACCGCGCTCAGTGGAAACGACGGCGCCGGGCGAGCGCCGCTCCGCCCGGCGGCGGCAGCGGTGTCGACCCGTCCGCGGGCCGGTGCGCCGCCGCCGCGACCTCGGCCAGCCCGAGCACGAACTGCTCGTCCGCCGGCGTGCGGAACTCCACCGTCAGCCAGTCCGACGAGCTGGCCCGCAGCGCGACCCGCGGATCGGCGCGCAGCTCAGCCCGCCTGGCCCTGATTTCCGCGCGGGTCAGCCGCAGGTCGAGCGCGTGCTCACCCTCGAAGTGGGCGATCTCCTTGCCGTTGACCCAGAAGCCCGGCCCGCCGATGAACGCCGAGTCGCTCTCGGCCACTCCGTCGATTTGGCACAGCGCCACCGCGAGCCTGTCCGTCATGCCGGCCAGCCTGACAGCGTCGCTGCCGCACGGCAATGGGGCAACGTCAGCGCGCCGGCGCCCGGCACCGTCGCACTGCTTCTTGCTGGCTGCTGTGGCACGATGCGCGGGTGAGCGTCCTCGTCACGAATATTGGTGAGCTGGTCACCAATGCGGGGGCAGCCGGCGGGTTCGCCGCGCTCTCCGGCGCCGCCGTGGTGCTGGACGACGGGCTCGTTGCCTGGACCGGGCCGGCCGCCGCCGCACCGGCCGCGGACGAGCGGGTGGATGCCGATGGCCGCGCGGTGCTGCCCGGATTCGTCGACTCGCACACGCACCTGGTGTTCGCAGGGGAGCGGAGCGCCGAGTTCGCGGCCCGCATGGCGGGGCTGCCCTATTCGGCCGGCGGGATCGCCAGCACGGTGGCGGCCACCAGGGCGGCGAGCGACGCCGGGTTGCGAGCCAACCTCGTCAGGCTCGTGGGGGAGATGCTGCGGCAGGGGACGACCACGTTCGAGTGCAAGTCCGGCTACGGGCTGACGGTGGCCGACGAAGCGCGCTCGGTCGCCCTCGCGGCCGAGGTAACACCGGAGGTGACCTACCTCGGCGCGCACGTGGTGCCGCCGGAGTTCAGCGGGGACGCGGCCGGCTACGTCGAGCTGGTCTGCGGCGCCATGCTCCAGGCGTGCGCGCCCGCGGCGCGGTGGGTGGACGTGTTCTGCGAGCGCGGGGCGTTCGGGGCGGACGAGGCCAGGGCCGTGCTCGCCGCGGGAGCGGCCGCGGGCCTGCGCGCCCGGGTGCACGCGAACCAGCTAGGGCCTGGTCCCGGTGTGCAGGTGGCGGTCGAGGCGGGCGCGGCGTCGGCCGATCACTGCACGTTCCTGTCCGATGCCGACGTTTCCGCGCTCGCCGCGTCGGCCGGGACGGTCGCGACGCTGCTGCCCGGGGTGGAGTTCGCGACCCGGTCGCCGTATCCGGACGCACGGCGGCTGCTCGCCGCCGGGGTGCCGGTGGCGCTCGCGTCGGACTGCAATCCCGGCTCGTGCTTCACCTCGAGCATGCCGCTGTGCATCGCGCTGGCGGTCCGGGAGATGCGGATGACCACGCAGGAGGCGGTGTGGGCCGCGACGGCGGGCGGGGCGCGGGCGCTGCGGCGCAACGACATCGGCCAGCTCGGCGTCGGCGCCCGCGCCGACCTGGTGATGCTCGAAGCCCCGTCGCACGCCTATCTCGCCTACCGGCCGGGCGTGCCGCTCGTGGCAGCGGTCTGGCGAGCCGGCCAGCGGGTCGCCTGACTGGTCGGGTACCGGGCCTCGTCCGGCATTCCCGCGCTGGCGCTGGACGAGCCGGGTGGCGCCGCGCAGGTAGGCCCATGCCTACCTGCGCTGGTGGTGATCGGTCGGCTGGCACTTTCCACCTCCTGTGGCTGTCTGGGCGCCCGGATTCACCCGGTATGCGGAGCCACGGGAGGTGGAAAGTCGTATCGGGCGACGATCAGCGAGATGATTCGCCGCTTTTGTGCGCGCATCGTGCGCCTGGCGGTCGCGGTCACCGCAGATAACCATTCGGGAAGGTGCCCGGCCACGGCCGCTTCGCCCCCTCGACCCGCACTTTCCACCTCCTGTGGCTGTTCGCGCGCCCGGATTCACCCGGTATGCGGAGCCACGGGAGGTGGAAAGTCGCATCGGGCGACGATCAGCGAGATGATTCGCCGCTTTTGTGCATGCGGCGCCGGGCCGCTGCTCCCGGTTAGCGGAGGTAGCCGCCGCGGAACCGGATCAGCGGGTCACCGGACTCGGCGGCGTAGGGCACGTTCGTCACCGCCGCCACGACGAGCAGGTGATCGCCGGCCAGGATCCGCTCGGTGACCTCGCACTCGAACGCGGCCAGTCCGCCGTCCGGAATCAAGGCACCGGACCGGTCGGCGCGCCGGTGCGGGACGCCGGCCAGCAGCAGCCGCGCGCTCGGCCGGCCCGCGGCGGCGAACCGGCCGGCGAGCACGCGCTGTCCGGCGGCGAGCAGCGTGACCGCGAACGGGTCGGCCTGGCCGAGCACCTCGGCCAGGTACGAGGACGCGATGAGCGACACCAGCACGAGCGGCGGGTCGACCGAGACCGGGCAGAACGCGCTGACCGTCGCCCCGATGTCGTCCCGGCCGTCGGCGAGCGTGAGCAGCGTGACCCCGGCGGGCCAGGCCGTGAGCGCGTCCAGGAAGCCGGCCGGAACCGGCGCGTCCGAGTGCTCGGCTCCGGGCCGGGCCGGTACCGGACGGCTCGCCGGCGGCTCCGCTGTGCGGCCCGGCACCGGACCGCTGGCGGGCGGCAGTTCGCTGCGCGGTGGCACGCTGCCGCGTGGCGGTACCGGGCTGCGCGGCGGTACCGGGCTGCGCGGCGGTACCGGGCTGCGCGGCGGTACCGGGCTGCGCGGCGGTACCGGGCTGCGCGGCGGTACCCGGCCACCCGGCGGCAACGGGTCACCGCGCGCCGCCGAATCCCGCTGCTTGTCCGGGCCGGGTGGCGGCTCGGTGCTGCGCGTTTCCGGGCTTGGTGACTCGCCGTCGGGAGGCGGGCCGCCGTCGGCCGACACGGCTACCTCGCCTGGCCGCCGGCCGGCGAACAGCCGCGGGGCGGCGAGCAGCCGCCGGGCGGTGAGCAGCCGCCGGGCGGTGAGCAGCCGTCGGCCGGCGAGCAGCCGTGATCCGGGTACACCGCCGTTCCCTTACTCGAAGACCCAGGTGCCCGGCAGCGTCAACGGTCCGTACGGTGACAGTCCCGCACGCGCCGCCAGCTCCCACGCCGGGCCCCAGGCGTCGGCGAGCAGGCTCGCCGACGCGACGCCGCGGCTCTCACTCGACGCGGCGGGCCGCAGCCGGTCGATTGGCCGGGCGTGGGGGAAGACGCGCAGCGGCGCGCTGTCGGGTAGCCCAGCCCGCTGGCGAGCGATCGCCAGCGCCCGGTCGAGGCCGCCGAGCTCGTCGACCAGGCCGTGCGCGAGCGCGTCCGCGCCCGACCACACCCGGCCCCGCGCCACCTCGTGTACCTGCTCGGGCGTCATCCCGCGGCTGGCCGCGACCTTGCCGGTGAAGTCCGCGTAGATGTGGTCAAGCCAGTCGTTCACCAGCGTCCACTCGTCCGGCGAGAACGGCCGGAGCTGCGAGAACATGGCCGCGTGCGCGCCGTGAGTGATCAGGTCGCTGGTCACGCCGACCCGGCCGATCGCCGCGCCGAGCACGGGCTTGCCGGTGAGCACGCCGATGGACCCGGTGATCGTGCCGGGCTGCGCGACGATCTGGTCGGCCGCCATCGAGATGTAGTAACCGCCGGACGCGGCGACGTCGCCCATCGAGACCACGACGGGCGTGCCGCCGGTTCTGGCCCGGACGACCTCGCGCCAGATGGTGTCCGACGCGACGTACGAGCCGCCGGGGCTGTTGACGCGCAGCACGATGGCGCGGATGTGCGGGTCCTTGGCAGCCGACCTGATCGCGGCCGAAATCGTGTCCGACCCCATCGCCCCGCCGGTCAGCGGCCCGCGGCCACTGCGGCCGCGCCGGATCGGTCCGGTCGCGTAGATCAGCGCGACTCCTGGCTCGGGGGCGGCCGGCACCGTCGTCACCACGGCACGGGCGCGCTCAGCCAGCGCCCTGGCGCGCTGGTAGCGGCCGAGGTATAGCACCGTCGCGTCGGGGCCGGCCTGCTTGCGCGCGCGGGAGTAGACCTCGTCCCGGTAGCCGAGCTCATCGACCAGGCCCTCGGCCTGCGCGCGGGCGGCCAGGAACGGTCCGGCGTCGATCAGCTCACCGACCCTGGCTCGCGGCAGCCCGCGCCGGTCGGCGATGGCCTGCACGATCTGCTCGGTCACCGAGGCGGTGAGCCGCTCGGTCGCCTCCCTGGCCGGCCCGGAGAACCCGGTCTCCGTCAGCTGCTCGGCCGCGCTCTTGAACTCGTGCCGCTTCGCCACCTGGAACTCGGCGCCGAACCGGTCGAGCACACCGCGGAGGAAGATCCGCTCGACCGCGATGCCCGTCAGGCCGAGGTCGCCCGACGGCTGCAGCCAGATCTGCTCAAACGCCGTGGCCAGGTAGTACTGCACGTTGCTGGCGGAAAACTCCCCGAAGGACTCGGCCCACGCGATCGTGGCCTTGCCGGCGTCGGCGAAGTCGGCGATGGCGCGCCGCAGCTCCTGGACGGCCGCGAGGCCGAGGCTCCGGCCGCCGAGGCGAACGACGAGCGTCCGGACCCTCGCGTCGTCGCGGGCCCGGCGCAGACCGTCCAGCACGTCGGGCAGCACCGCTCGGTTGCGACCCACGATCGCGGAGACCGGGTCGGTCGGCCTCGTTTCGGCCAGGCCGTCGGTGAGGTCAAGCTCGAGGATGAGCGGCGACGTACGCAGCTGGCGCAGCTTGGCCAGCCGGTCGGCAAGGGACGAGGAAGGCATGCCCTACAGCCTAGGCGCGCACGCCTGCGTTGGCCGGCCGCGGGCCAACGAGGCCGATACCATGTCGAAGTGGAGGCTGCTCCGGCGCGGCGCGCGCGCGATGGCTAGCCGGGACGGCAATGGCTGGGTTCGCTGCGCGCTCGGCCACCGGCACTGGGGCCGGTTCGGCGCGGCCGGCCTGCTTGCGTACGTCACCGGCGGTCCCGTCCTGCTGCAGCGGCGAACCTGGTGGAGCCACCACGGCGGGACCTGGGGGTTGCCGGGTGGCGCCAGAGACAGTCACGAGTCCGCGCTCGCGGCCGCGCTGCGCGAGGCGCACGAGGAATGCGGCGTGCCCCCGGACGCAGTGCGGCAGCGCGCGGTGTTCACGGATGACCACGGCGGCTGGTCGTACACGTCGGTGCTGGCCGAGGCGGATGAGCCGTTCGCCGCGCACTCCGACGACGAGGAGACCGACGAGGTCGCGTGGGTGCCGGCCGCCGCGGTCGCCACCCTCGGGCTGCATCCCGGCCTCGCCGCGCACTGGGTCAAGCTGGCCGCCCAGCTCTCGCCGGTGACCATCATCGTGGATAGCGCGAACGTGGTCGGCTCCCGGCCAGACGGGTGGTGGCGGGACCGGGTGGGTGCCACGGTGCGGCTTGCCGATGAGCTGATGCAGTGGGGAACGGAGGGTCTCACCGCGCTGCCCGCTGGCATGGACGCGGCCAATGCCGCACCGGACGGCGCTCCGCCCGCCGCCGACGGTACCGGCGAGCTCGCGCGGATGGCCGACGGCCAGACGCATCTGCGCTGGCTGCCGGACGTGGTGCTGGTCGTGGAGGGCGCGGCTAGGCCCGCGGCCGACGCCCCGGTGGGCGGACCCGTCCGGGTGCTGGCGGCCAGCGGCTCGGGTGACGACACGATCGCCGTGCTGGCCGCCCACACGGCGGGGCGGCGGATCGTGATCACCGCCGACCGCGAGCTCAGGGAGCGCTGCCTGGCCGCCGGCGCCGCGGTCGCGGG
>Ga0187783_10003518_pt1 | contig 11537 bp, 8 predicted proteins | sample 1015_SJ02_MP02_2_FD_132471 | JGI IMG/M metagenome (GOLD analysis project Ga0187783, IMG submission 132471) | Tropical peat soil microbial communities from peatlands in Department of Meta, Colombia - 1015_SJ02_MP02_20_MG | ecosystem: Environmental > Terrestrial > Soil > Wetlands > Peat | place... | reverse complement strand
GTGAGCATCGTGGGGAACCGCACCGTACTCCCCCGAGGTACACTCCAGGAGCTGTGCAACGAAGAAGTTCTCGTCGTACTTTTTTGGCACGTTGGACAGTTTCCTGACGTATCTGGCAAGGGGGCGTCGCTTGACAGTATCCCTGGATTCACTCGTCCGCCGCAGAGTATATGGCAAATCTCGGAAGAGGCCTACAGGATTCTATGCGGCAGAAAGACCGGACTGTGATGCTTCTCTCATTAAAACCCAGCTTCGCCGCGATGATTTATCGCGGCACAAAGACAATCGAGCTACGTCGCGTGAAACCGTCTCGAAGGTTTGCCAAGGTTTTGATCTACGAAACCTCACCGGTCAAACGGATTACCGGATGCTTCACAGTCCGTTGGATCAAGTCCTTCTCACCGTCCCGAGCGTGGGCTAGGTTTCGCGCCCGTCTTGGAGTGACTCGGAGGGCGTACCGAGCTTACTTCGAGGATTGCCGGGCGGCGATACTCCTTGCGGTTTCAAGGGTGCGCAGATTCTCGTCGCCAATCGAACTCTCGACCTGGGGCACGCGGATAAGTGCCCCACGGTCTTACCGCTACATCGATAGCGGTGTTCTGCTGGGCAAACTACCGATCGGGCGCGCCTACAAGCCAGCGCCGGATTAAACTCGATGATTGGCCCGGGGGCCGCCCCAGGGCCTTTGAACGGGTTTGCCGGCTGACTGTTGGACTCGTTGGAGGATGGGGGGAGCGGAGGTGGGAGGGTCCGCTCGGCCAAGACCTCGAATGATTGACGAACCCACTCCGGGGCTGGTTCCGACCCCATTCGGGTCCAGAGCCCCCCGTGTCCACTCAACCAATGATCTCACCGTGGCCAGCGGGTGATATCACGCGACCCGGAGGAGAGCGGCGAACCGATCGCGGACGGGGAGCGGCCTTCAAGCGGCAGGCACCCGCGGGAGGCAGGAATGTTGAGCCTTCTCGACGCGCGCTTTGAATTGCGCCAAATCTCCTGAGGACGAGTGAGAGGGAGCGAATCCATCCTGGGCCGGCAGGGTTCGGCCGTCACCAACCGTCGCACGTTTTACAAGCCCCGCCCTTCATGGACGGCTCGAGAAGAACGGTGAATCTGCGACCCCTTGAGTATTCAGCCCCCCTTCTTATGCGCCGAGCGAACGCGCCAGGGACTCGAGCCCGTGCCGGGTCGCTCCGCGACACACGCGGGAGACGGCTCGGCGCCGCCGCCCCCCTCGACGCTTCTGCGCGCTCGGGGACTCACCATGTTGGAACTGCCGCGTCATTTCCGAGAGGCTTAGAACGCACCCACTCGATCGACCGCCGGATTGGGCAATGATGGTCGTGAACCTGCGTCCTGCGAGACCCGCGGACGCTCCGACCATCGCAGAGATTTACAATCAGGGGATCGAAGATCGCGAGGCCACTCTCGAGACCGAGCGTCGATCCGCCGAAGAGCGACTGCGCTGGCTCACCGGTCGTGACTCGAAGCACCCAGTCATCGTTGCAGAGGTCGAGGGAGTCGTGACTGGATGGGGGAGTTTGAACGTGTTCAATAGCCGCCCCGCGTATGACCACGTTGCAGACTTTTCCGTGTACGTTGGGCGTGGATACCGAGGGAAGGGCGTGGGGAGCGCCCTGCTCCGGGAGCTCCTCGGTATCGCCCATGAGTTAGGGTATCACAAACTTGTCCTCACGGCTTTTCCCTGGAACCGTGGAGGGCTCGCATTGTACGGCAAATTTGGCTTCCGAGTCGTCGGCACCTACCGGGAGCAGGGGCGGCTTGATGGAAAGTGGGTCGACACCATCCTCATGGAGAAAATAGTGGACCGGTGATTAGAGGTCGGTAACTCCACTCTAGATCACGCCGTGCGATCTGATACGTGGTTGAACCCGGTGTGCCTCGCCTTCTCCCGGACAAGGAGGATGAGCGCAGACGTGATGCGGCGTGCGCGCGTCCGAGGGCGGGACTGCGATACGCCCGCCACCACAGACATGTCGAGGGCGACTGTCCCTTAGCTCCTCGACGCCCTGATCGCAGTTGCGGTGACCTTCGCCCCGCCGGCGATTCTAGGAGTCAGGGTGTCACGGTCAATATTCGGTGTCCAAGCGCTCGCGCCCTGCCGGATCCATGTTCGACGTTCTCATGGGAACACGCGCGATAACTCGGCGTCCGGACCATTCAACCGTCCCCTGGCGGGTGTTACCTTATCCTTAGCCGGACTCCATGCGCTTGGACCCGGTAATCGATGCCCATCGCCCTGGATATCACTCGAGAGGTCCGGGCGGCCCCTCCGCCCGGATGAGGGAATATGCCATGTCGCGTGGGGCAGCTTACGCAGACTCCCCGCGCGCTCCCCTCGCCTCGACGGGCGTTGGATTGACAATTCTCGCCGCCACTATCTGGGGTTCGAGCTTTGCGGCAGTGCAGGTAAGTCTCGGGTATACGAGCCCAGTTCTCCTCGTTGCACTTCGGTTCGGACTAGCGGGACTGCTCGCGGTGCTCGTCACTAGCCTGGTGGGTCGGTCCGGGCTTGCCCTTGCACCTCTTCGCACGCGACGCGCCTGGTGGATGGGGGCCCTGTACTCCTCCGCCTTCGTCCTCCAGTTCCTCGGACAGAGTATCGCGGGCATCGCGAATTCGACCTTACTGTCGAATCTCTTCCCGATCCTCGCCCCGGTGCTGGCGGTTGTCGTCCTCGGAGACGCTTTCGGAGCACGAACCGCTTCCGCTCTCGCGGTGGGAGTCGTGGGCCTCAGCGTGGTAGCGCTGCCAGGTCTCACGTCCTCTCCGGCCACTCTCTCCGGCGACGTGCTCCTGCTGGCGAGCTCGCTAGCATATGCATTGTTTATCGTCGCGAGCAAGAAGTATAGCGGAGATGGCGGCCCCGGGGCGCTCTCGCTCCTTGTGGTCGTTGGGGTTCTTTACTCGCCGGTCCTACTCTACACCCTCTTCTTTCACCGGCCGGAGCTGACACTTCCGATATCGATCTGGCTGGCCATCGTCTATCTTGCCGTCCCGTGCAGTCTTGTTGCACTGGGCATCTACCTGTTCGCTCTCCGCTGGATCTCGGCCTCCCGTTCTGCCTTCCTACTACTCTTCGAGCCCATAGTGGGAATTGTGCTTGCAACGATCTGGTACCGGAATTCGATCACTGGACCGATTCTGGTCGGGGGCACGCTGATCGTGGGTGCGTTGGCGATCGCTAACTGGCCGGAGAGGGGCAGGTAGAAGATTTCCAGCGTCGGTTACCCATCGTGCTCACGGGCCTTCGCCGCGTCTCACCGATCGCCCCAGCCATCTCACCTCGACCTCTTCGCGGGGACTGGGCGACGGTCAAATTTCAGGGCCGAAAGCCGGTCCCCGACGTAGCCGGCCCGGTACCTGGATCCTCGGTAAAGGCGCCATTCTAGCAGCTTGGTGCCTTCTCCACGGTTAGGGCGATCGTTGACAAGCAACGTTCTCGTCGATGGACATTCCGAAGAACATGTCGCCCTACCCCCTCGACCGCGCGGCCGGATTCTCGACCGCCGGACGCGGCCCGGGTTTCGTTGACTCGATTAGAGTTCGACTTCCATCAAAAGCCCCGACCTCTAAACTCCGTCACGTCCGTCAGAAGAAGGTGCTTTCGCCAGACTCTGGTGGGAGAGCGAGGTCCAAGCCGACCCCGCGCCCGGATCCCGTCTCGTACAGCATCTGCGCGGTGAGGGCCTCCTGCCAGGCCGCGCCGGTGTTAATGATGATTCGGGTGAACCTCCGGTCCCGGACGCTTCCATCCCGCACCCCCCGCATCAGCGGTTGGAGCTTTGATTTCCGTGCCTCGTGCTCGAAAAGAGAGCCAGGGCCACTGGCCTGCTCCACGCTGTCTGTCCACACGCGCCGCGCTTCGTCCAGGATCGGAACGTCGATCTCCGCTCGACGATAGCCGTTGACGCTGAGCAACAGCTTGGGCTCGCGGAGCATCGAACCGGTAACTACCGGGGACTCGGATGTCGTCACGAGCACGATGTTGGAACTTTCAGACACAACTTCCTCCGGTCCGCCTCCAAGTTCGACGTTCAACCCGAGCTCGGATTTGGCCCAGTCCCGGAACGTCGCTCGGTGCTCGGGATTCGGGCTCCACGCGATGACCCGGGGCGTGGGGAACACTGCAGCGATGCAGGCCAGGGCATTCCGAGCTTGGTGTCCCGTCCCGACGATGCCCACGTCCCGCAGGGCCGGGTCTACCAGATGGAGGGCCGCCGCGAGGGCCGCTCCCGTGCGCAGGTTGCCGACGAGTCGGCCGATGAACAGGGCGCGAAGTTCCATGTCGGAGTGGCCGTAGAGTGCGACGACCTGGTGACCGCGATCCGAGCCATCGGAACGGTAGAGGTACGAGCGAAACGCGAGAAGATTGGCGGAAGGGATCGCAGCTCCCATCCACGCGAGGGTCGTTCCGCGAGTATCCGTGCGCGTGCGTGGAAGGGGAACCACGTTTCCCTCGCCGTCGGCTCGATACCCCTCTTCGATCCGGGAAACCACTCCCGGAATATCGATGAGGCTCCTTAGGTCGTCGTCGCGGAAAATCCGGACCATTTTCGCATCGGAAGTCACCGTTTATCAGTACAAGTTGCTTACCGCTCAACAATGAAACAATGCAGTCGGGAAGGACACGATGCAGGGTGATCCTTTGAAAACGTCGCGCCCCTGCCCATCGCGGGGCGAAGCACTCGGGCTCAGTACCAGCACGGTGCCCCAACGTCGCGATCTCGATCTGTAAGACCGAAGGAGCATGACCAGAGCGGAGAGAACCGCGTCGACCCACGGGGGTCCGCGCGGCATCCGCGACCGCCGTCCGCGCTCCAATGTTCTCGGACGGGGCGTACGAATTTGACTCCGGTGGGCGGGACGTCCGACCCTCAGAAACGATAGGCGGAGGCGGCCGGGGTGCTCCAGTGCGAGCTGAGCACGGCCACCCGGATTGTCGGCTCAACATCGAACGGGATCCCGTCCGTGACTCAACTCTCTGCGATTTTCAGCAGCTGCTTCCCCCGATTCGAACCGCTGAAGACCCGGTTCAGAGCTTCCGGGGCCCGCTCGAGGCCGCTGAGCACGTCCTCGGGAGAGATGAACTCCCGCGCTCGGATCCAGCCCTCGATCGCCGCGCGGGCCTCTTCGTAGCGGTCCACGAAATCCCAGTGGAGGACCCCTTCCATCCGTCCGTGTCTCATTATCAAAGCTAGGTATCTCTTCGGACCGGGGGGAGATTCCTTCGCCAGGTACGACGAGGTTCCACCGCACAGTACTACGCGTCCAAAACGGCGAAGCCGCGCGAGAGCGGCATCAAGGACGGGGGCGACTCCCGAATTGAAGAAGAAGATGTCAATCCCATCGGGACACGCCTGGTTGAGCTGCGCTTCCACCTCCTCCGTTTGGCGGTCAATCACCTCGTCGAAGCGCAACTCTTTGCGAAGCCACTCACAACGTTCTCGCCCGCTCGTTATGCCAATGACTCGACATCCTAGAATTCGCGCAATCTGACCGGCAACCGACCCGACCCCTCCGGCTGCGCTGTCGACGACAAACGTCTCGCCGGGTTTTGGTCGACCGACGTCAACCACACCGAAGTACGCCGCCATTCCGGTCGCGCCAAAGGTCCCCAGCGCCATGTTCAGCGGCGTCCCGGGCGGGACCTTTCGCAGATGGAAGTCGGCCGGAGTCGGACCGAGGCCATTGGTGAGCGAATAATCCTCCCATCCGGACCAGCCCTGAACGAGGTCCCCTGCCTCGAAGCCCGGTACCCGCGATTCAACAACGCGGGAGGCAGCCGTGCAACGCATCACTTCTCCGATGGGAATGGAATATGCTCCCGCGTCACCGTTCGCGAAGAGGACTTGGGTAGGGTTCATGGACAGCCAGAGATTCCGAAGCAGGATTTCGCCGTCTTTGGGGGCGGGTACTGACGACTCCGCCCACGAGAAATCAGAGGCTGCGACGCGTCCGTCCGGGCGTCTTGAAAGGATCCAGCGACGGTTGACGTTCGAGGCCACGGAGTACCTTGAGTTCGAAGCTCTCCGAAGAGTCAACCGCCCCTATGTATGCGCTAGACAGCGCGGGCACCGCCGGCCCTCGAGAGAGGATGGACAGTGGACTACTCGCGTCCTCTTCATGGGAGGGACCTTCGGAGCCGCGTCACTTGGATCGCCTCGAACTCACTTTCCGGAACGCGCGCGGTGCAACGTCGAAAGTACCCGAGATATCTGGGACCTCGAATTGTAAAGATGCGGGGAGAACCGAAGATTGTCGCGGCGCAAGGAGGCTCGAATCCGCGCCCTCGAAAGCCGTGCGAGAATGGGACGATTGCGCGCACTCTTTGGATGAGAGAGAACTCCGATCGACGATCTGCGGTCCTTTTCGACGGGACTAACGATTCGATACCCAAGGTTGGATGCGCCTTCCAACAGCTGACTCACGAGCGCTTCGTTGTGTCGTTGAATGCGAGGAACGCCCAGCCGGTCGATGAGGTTGAGCGAGGCCTGCCAAGGCAGGAAGTTCATGAAATTGCCCGTGCAGAAGACGTCGAAATCGGAATGCCACCGTGACAGTTTGAGTTTGAACGACGTCAGTTTGGAACCCCAGCTGTGCGGGAGCCAATAGCATTGAACGCGTCTGAGCTCCGCTCGGACCTCGGGCCGTACCCATGCAAAGCCAGTTCCGTACGGCCCACACAGCCACTTGCATCCCGTCGAGACTATCGCGTCGACAGATCGGGCCAGGCCACGGAATTCTCTGGTCCCCAGACCTTGAGAAACGTTGAGAACGAACAGGACATCTCGGTCGTGACAGACTCGCCCGATCGATTTCACGTCCAAGACGGAGCCGGTGAAAGAGTTCACCCAGCTCAGCGCTACGAGGCGAGTTTCGGGACCGATCTTCTTCTCGAGTTCTGGCGGAGTGAGCGAGCCGCGGAGCGGGGTAAGGAGACGGACCTTCACCCGGGGTGACTCCATGCCGAGCCACGGGTAGACTGTGGCCGGGAATTCGTTTGACGCAGAAACTACCTCGTCCCCGGATTTCCACCGGAGGCCGTTTCGGAGGACATGAAGGCCGTAGGAGGCGGAGTTTCCGAGTATCACTTCGTCCGGCCGAACTCCGACAAGCGCTCCTAGGCGGCGCTTCAGTGACTGCGGAACCTTGGTGAAGTCGCTGTCGCGCAGGAGGGAGGGAACGACTTTCTGTCGCAGCGCACGCTGGGCGGCTGCGACCGCCGCTCGAGGAAGCGGGCCCTGATGCGCACAGTCTAACCAGGTCTCTCCTTCGAACGGCCCGAATTCGGACTCCCACGATCCGCCCCCATCCCTCGGCATCAACGCCCTCTCCTCGGAACCTCGGTGGCAACACAAGGCAAAGGGACCGGTTTGAGCGATGATACTCCACCTAGCACATCGGGAACATGACCGATGGATTTTTGGCGATGCGCGCGTCGCTCCCGTTTCGGATTGCTATCTCGGCGCCGCCCCCACGGGGGGGCCGAAGGACGGGCCGCGCGGGGATGGGTTTCGGCAGGCGGACCGCTCGCGCCGCGAGCTCCCGCGTTGTTCAAGGAGGTGGCTCCTGGCCCTTTCGCTTCCGCGGCCGAGACGAGAATCCAATGTTCCTGAGGAGACGCGTTAGCGCCCGTTCCGAGATCCACTCGACCCGGAGGTAGTCGACGATCTGAGCGCGGCTCATTCCGATCCTCTCCGCTTCCTTCACCACGTGGCGGTACGCTTCGATCTCCACCGGACTGTCGACGTACTCGTAGCGGTTATCGAAGATTTCACGCCCCTGTCGGAACTGCTGCACGTGGACGAGCTCGTGGATCACGTCCAGGTAGAGATCCCGGAACTTCCCATTCCTGAGATTGTAAGAGCTGACGACCAACGAGCCGTCAACGTCGCTGACTCCCATGTAGCCCGCCTTCTGTTCGAAGAAGCAGACCTTGAGGTCTCTCAGGATCCGGCTCGTGCTCGCTCCGAAGATAGACCGGACCGCGTCGATCTTATCGAACCCTCGAAAGTACCGCGAGAATCGGACCAGCGTCGGACGGCCCGTCCGGTCGATCTTCACTTTCAGGGGTTTCCGGGCGGCGGTCTTCAAGTAGCCGGGCCTTGCGCGCCTCACGTTCACCTTCAATCTACTGCCCATGGGTCATCCCGTTCTCCGACCTGGCAGTGCCGAGTATTCCCGCTATCGAGCGTTGTGGCGCCCACGATCTCTCCGTCATCCCCCCCGAGTTACGGAACCACTGACGATGGCTTCTGGTGGCGTCGGGATGACGGCGAGCTTTCGCACATCGCTAAACGCCAGCACCCCGAGATTCGACCCTGCCGCCCCCAACGCGCCCACCAGGTAGTCCAGGTGGATTCCGAACGTCCCGATGAGAATCCCACCCACTACGACCCCGGCCGGGCTCGCCGCGAGACTGCCGACCTCGTCGAGACTGAAGTATCGACCAAGGAGGCTGCTCGGTACGGACTTTTGGACTCCGGTGATGAACGTGGCATTGCCGAGTCCAAAGCCGAAACCCGTGAGGAAGAGTGCGACTGTGACGACGAGTGTGCTCGGGTACAGCACAAGGGCAAGTAGGGAGAGGCTCCCGAGTCCGCACCAAGCGCCATACGAGATCCCCCAGTGGCGCTCGGACCGCAGCGCTGACACCATCAGAGCGCCCACCGCAAATCCGAGGGCGAGTGCGACCGAAACGGCTGCGAAGACCAGCGCGTCCCCGTGCAGGATGGAGACGGCGTACACGACGAGGAACGGATCGATGAGATTCAAGAAGAAGTTCGCGCCGCAGGATTCGACCGTGAGTTTGACGATCGCCGGCTGCGTGCGAAGATAGACGAATCCTTCCTTGAGTTGGGAGAAAAAGGACGTGTCCGGGCCCGACCGGGAGATTTCTGGACCCGCTCGAGGGATTGCAGAGATGCCGATCACCAGGATCATGAGGGCGGCGAGCACGTATCCGACCCCATTCACCAGAAGGGTCGCCGTTGCCCCCGCGATCCCGATGAGCAGGCCCGCCAACGGGGTCCCGAGAATGGACGCGGCCTGCTCGCTGGACATGACCAGCCCGTTTGCGGATCCGAGCGCGTCCTCGGTCACAAGCGATGGAAGGGCGGAGTTCCGGGCCGGTCGGAAGGTAGATTGGCCGACCGAGATCGTGACGATTGTCCCGAGGACCACCAGAAGATGGAATCCCGCGAGGACGATGCTCAAGGATAGGACACCGATCGCGACGGCTTGGACGATATTCGCCAGGGTCATCAGGCGAAGTCGGTTGAAACGGTCGGCCAGCACGCCGGAGAACATTCCATACCCGACGAGTGGGACGAATTGCGCGACACCGACCGCGGCCACGTCGTAGGCCGAGTGGGTTTCGGCAAAGACCAGCCAGAAGATCGTAATCGTGGTAATCGACTGACTCATCGCCGCGATGGCAGAGCCCCCCCACACCGCGGCGAATCGTCGTTCCCGAAGGAGCGAAGTGCGGCCGGAGGGCGGGGCGGGAGCGGGCACGGCCGGCTCTGCCATGTCCGGTCAGGGCACGTTCCTCCGGGACATGCCCCGCCCATCGGTCGGCAGGACACGGGCCGGCAAGACCGAGGCCGAAACGGGGGAGTGAGCGAGTGATGACCGCGAGCGAAGATCGCACGTTCGGTGGGGACCGACCCCCGACCCCGACTCCGAACTCGAAGGGACCTTGATCGCTCCCGAGACCATAGCCATCGCTGCGTAGATTCTCGCCAGATTCCGTAGCCAGGGATCGGCGGATCTTCGCCGAGAAATCGGGTCGATAGGCTGGTCCCGGAATTCTCCGTGAGAACTCGTCACCGTCTTCTCGGTCACGGCCCTTCTGTGTGCGGGGACTCCGGTCTTACTCGGACCGGGCGAACTCGTCGACCGTAGTGGTAAGTCGGCGAGCCGCACCCCCGCCATCGGTGACGACCCGGTGCCTTACCGGAAAATTGGCTGAGTTCGCGACGAAACACATCCGATGCGCCGCGTCCTGCAATCGCGGTGCCACATCCGCTTCGCCCTTGGACATGGGAGCGGCCGATCCCAGTACTCCCGTTCCACCGGCGGCGCCGATGACGTGGTCCCGGCCGGGGTCCCGGTGACAGCTCGTGCCCGCACCCCGGTTTCCCGTCCAGCGGGCGCTGGCAGTGTAGTGATGACTCTCCGACATCGATCGCACGCCCGCGCCCTGATGGGTCAGCACGAACTGCCCCCAATATATTGGGCGGCCCGTCATATGGCGTGTGCCGAAGATCGCGGCCCCGGTCTCGGACCCGCTGGCCCGAGCGGGCTACGTGCCAGCATACGACGGCCGTAATTTTACTGGATGCGAGCCGCTGCCCTCCGTGTGAGAGAGTATCGACTTGCACTGGAGTTTAACGCGGGGTCGCTCGACTACCGAGGCAGAGTAAACGTTCGGGGGCAGCCCTTCGAGGCAACGCTCGACCTCAACGCAGTGAATCTGCGCATAGAAAGGGCCCTGGCGGATGGCGCACCGGTCGAGTTCTCGGTCGAAGATGCGACAGGGCTCCTCCAGGTGCGCGAAATCCCGGTCGGGGCGCAGGAAGTCACGGTGACCTTCACCGGGAGCGTCGATCCCGAACGAGTGTTCGGCCTGTACCGGTCTCCAATGGGCGGGAAGACCGTCTTCACCACCTTCCTCGAACCGAATGGCGCTCGTCGAGTGTTTCCCTGTCTCGATCGGCCGGATCGGAAGGCGGTGGTCGAACTCGAAATCGTGGCGCCGGGCGACCAGATCGTCGTCTCGAATATGCCGCGGGCGTCGGTCGAATCTATCGCCGACGGGCGCTGTCGTACTCGATTCCTGCCCACTCCCCCGATGTCCACTTACCTGCTCTACCTCGGGCTGGGGCCATTCGAAGAGCGAGAGGTCCCGTCCGATCACTATCACGTGATCGGAGCGTGCACGCCGGGAAACTCCGGGCGGATGGATTTTCTGCTCGAGGAAGCCGGACGGATCCTGGAGTACTACGCTCGCTACTACGACTCGGCCTATCCACTGCCGAAGCTCCACTGGATCGCGATCCCGCGTTACCCGTTCGGGGCGATGGAGAACTGGGGCGCGATCGCCAGCTCGGAGCTAGTGTCGTTCGCCGATCCCCTGGATTCTCCGGAACATCGTCGGCGGGTGTTCATGTACGGGGCACACGAGATCGCCCACCAATGGTTCGGGAATCTTGTGACCATGAAGTGGTGGGACGACCTATGGCTCAATGAGAGCTTCGCCACGCTCAGCGCCTACCGCGCCTGCGGCCAACTCCATCCGGAATGGGAGGCATGGTCCGAGTTCCTGAGCGAACAAGTGTCCGATGCACTGACGTATGACTCTCTCTCGTCGACGCATCCCATTCACGCCGCGATCACCGACGACGACCGTGCCGGGGAGGGGTTCGACGAGATCAGCTACGGCAAGGGGGCGGCGGTGCTCCGCATGCTCGAGGCATTCGTCGGCGAACCCGAGTTCCAGGACGGGGTCG
>Ga0187783_10003517_pt1 | contig 11539 bp, 10 predicted proteins | sample 1015_SJ02_MP02_2_FD_132471 | JGI IMG/M metagenome (GOLD analysis project Ga0187783, IMG submission 132471) | Tropical peat soil microbial communities from peatlands in Department of Meta, Colombia - 1015_SJ02_MP02_20_MG | ecosystem: Environmental > Terrestrial > Soil > Wetlands > Peat | place... | reverse complement strand
GCGCGTCGGGTTTGCGTTTTTGGACTGCAACATAGCCGCCTCATATCAAACCTGCTTTAATTTCCTTGAAGATTTCGTTCGTGAAGACCGGGTCTTCATTTACATGGACGAATACTTCCAAACCCACGAAGTGCCACGGATGTTTGACAGGTTTTGCGCAAACCTTGGCAAGCGCCACGGCCTCAAGCCGCGTTATATCAGAAATGCCGGCGCTTACGGCGCGCTGTTCATTCTGATGGCCGAACCAACGGGCGGCGCAGTCTCCACTGCAGCCTGATCCGATCGCGTGCTTGGTCTGAAGCCAGGCAACTGCACCAGGCGCCTGCCCGACAGAGCGGCCGATCACCGTCGTCGGCCTCCCGGCCCCAATCACCGGCCGCGAGCTTGGTTGCTTAAATAAGTTATCGTGGGGGCGAAGCGCCGTGCCCGATTCGTGAGGCGGATCTACAAGACCGAAACTCAAGCCCGTGCTATGGCATTCACAGCCCATCGAGGCCGTATGGAGTTTTCTGAAACGCCGTCCCACGGCAACTCTGGCACTTATGTTGGCGCCGCCGACGCTGGCGATCCTCACCGTCGACCGGTATGACTTTTGACCTTCGAGCCGCTGTGGCTAATCTGGTTCGTCGGCAATCGGTGTCGACCGCTTTGCGCTCGAGCGAATACTGGGCACGAGCGACCGAGTGGTGCCAATTGAGCGGCCCACTTTCAAGGGGGAGCCGCCACGGCCGCCCGCTTGAATTGGCAATCGCGCCCAAGGACTTCCTATGTCCAAGCCTGATTTCGTTCTGAAAGCCGATTGTTTGTGACCTCGCGGAAGTCGATCATCATTATTGGAGCGAGCTCCGGCATCGGCGCTGCCTTTGCGCGTGCACTGGCCAATGACGGACATAATCTCTTTATTTGCGCGCGGCGAGGGGACAGACTTGCCAAGACCGCCGAGGGATATCCGTCAATATCTTACGCATGCTGCGACGTCGGCCAGGAATCGGAGGTAAAAAACTTCTTCACTTGGGTGGGAGAGCGCGCCGGTTCGATCGATGTGCTGATTCATTGTGCTGGAGTTCTTGGGCCGATTGGTCTGTTTGATGAAGTCGACAGCAACAGCTGGTTCGAAACGCTGCGAACAAATCTGTTTGGAGCCTTTCTCGCCGCCAAGTATGCAACCGGGCTGATGAAATCGGAACGCAGGCCGCGGATCATCATGTTGTCCGGTGGCGGGGCGTTTGATCCTATGCCGTTCGTAAGCGCCTATGGCGTATCAAAAGCGGCGATTGTGCGCTTGGTCGAGACGCTGGCAGTTGAGCTCGCGCCGCGCAATATTGCCGTGAATGCCTTGGCGCCCGGTTTTGTTGCGACCGAGATACATGAGACGACGTTGGCGGCCGGACGGGCAAAAGGCGGACAACATTTTGAAAAGACCCTAGAGCTTATGTCCCAACGAGATGACGATATCGCAGTGCCCGTCAACTGTGTACGCTATTTGATTTCGGATGCAGCGGCGCGGCTCACAGGAAAGACCATCAGCGCTCGCTACGACGCCTGGGGACAACCGGAGTTCGATCGGCACATCGATCAAATTATGGCGTCGCCTCTTTATACGACGCAGCGGACGACGCCATCCCATCTCAGAGATACCATCCTTGCGGAAGTGCTGACGCGCGCTGCGGAAGCGAAACAGCACCGGCAGAAGCAGAGATCCGTTGTTCGTCGCGACGCAAAGTCGAATCGACTGCGCTAAAGGGTTGAAACGATGCAAACCTCGCACTCTGGGACCATTTTATCGTTGTATCGGATGGGCCGGCTCATTCGCCGGGTCGAGGAAATTCTGAAGGACGAGTACGCGCAACAACAGATGCGCTGTCCGATGCACTTCTGTATTGGCCAGGAGGCAGGACCGGCCGCGCTGGCGCCGCTGCTTCAGGCTGAGGATTACGTCGTTTCGCATTATCGGTCACACGGCTATTACCTTGCTAAGGGTGCTCCGCTTCAGGCCATGATTTGCGAGTTTTATGGCAAAGCTTCAGGCGCGAACGGTGGAACCGCAGGTTCGATGGAGCTTGCGCACGAGGATTCGCGATTCTTCAGTGGCGCCATCGTCGGCGGGCCACTGGCGATCGCAATGGGCATTGCCTTCGCTCTGAAGTACCGGAACGAGGCGGCGATCGCCGTCGCTGTTATCGGCGACGGCTCACTTGACGAAGGCGTCTCTTACGAGGCCCTGAATCTTGCCGCTTTGCATGGCGTACCTCTGCTCGTGATTTGCGAGAACAACCTCTATGCCGCACACACGCCGGCGGAGAAGCGAACGCTGTCGCGGTCTCTTATTGAACGCGCAAAGCCGTTCGGCCTACCGGCCGTGCAGCTTGACGGCACTGACATAGCCAAGCTTCATTCAGAACTGCGTGAGCTCGTCACCGAAATGCGCTCCTCGCTCAGCGGACCGCGTTTTGTGGAGATCGAAACCTACCGGTATTGCGGCCATGTCGGGCCGGAGGACGATAATTGGCTCGGCTATCGATCGGTTGAGGAAATCACGGCGTGGCGGCGACGCGATCCGATTGTGAAGGCGCGAGCCGACGCGCGAAGTTGCGGTATACCCGAGCCAGTCCTACTCGACCTTGACGAAGAGATCGAACGGGAGATAACCGCAGCGATCGAGAAGGCGAAAAACGACTCGTTTACGCGCTACGACTGGTCGCTCGACCAAGTGTGGTCCGGCACCTACGCACCCGTCGTGGGGAATTTTGGGAGCGGGTCAGTGGGGGAATTCGACAGCCGCCAGGCCGAAACGCGATTAAAGCCCTATTGAAGCCATGCACGAAACGATGACCCGAGAGTCGCCCGCAACCAGCGCCACGACCGTTCTGAGTTTTGGCGAGGCTATCAACGCCGCGCTTCGGCAGGCGATGGAGCTCGATGATTCAGTGTTTGTGTACGGGATAGGCGCCGACGGCGGCAGCGGAATTTTCGGCAGCACCACCGGGCTAGTCGATCACTTCGGGCCGCGGCGGGTGTTCGATACGCCGATTGCTGAGCAAGCGCTCACCGCAATGGCCCTGGGCGCGGCCGTGGCCGGTTTGAGACCAGTCCTGGTGCACCAGAGGTTCGATTTCATGCTCTACGCTGCCGATCCGATCGCGAACTGGATTGCGCCATGGCGATTCATCTCCGGCGGCCGCGCGAAAGTACCACTTACCCTGCGCGTGATCGTCGGAAAGGGCTGGGGGCAGGGCCCACAGCATTCCAAAAGCCTGCACACCTGGTTTGCGCACGTTCCCGGCCTTCAGGTCGTGATGCCGGCGTCTCCAGCCGATGCCAAGGGTTTGCTGCTGTCGAGCATATTCAGTGACGATCCAACGTTGTTCATTGAAGGTCGCGCCCTCTATGCGATGCGCGAGGCAGTCCCGGACCAGCCTTTTTTTATTAAGCTCGGCGAGGCCCTGACGCGGCGCAGCGGCGAAGACATCACCATCGCGACATTCGGCTCCATGATACCGGCGGCGCTGCAAGCTGCCGATCAGTTGTCGGAGGACGGCATCGGGGCGGAGGTGATCGATTTACGCTGTCTGATGCCACTCGACTCCAAGACGGTGATCGATTCTGTCCGAAAAACCCGTCGCCTTGTTGCTATCGAACCGGGCTGGCGGATGTACGGCGCCGCCGCGGAGATTATCGCCAGCGTCGTCGAGGTGTTGGGGCCTAAGCTCAGATCCGCGCCGCGGCGGGTGACTTGGCCGCACGCCTATGTTGGCGCCAGCCCGGCTCTCGAAGAGAAGTTTTATCCGACCAGCACCGATGTGGTGGCCGCCTGCCGGATCGCCATGGACAGGACCTCGGCGATATCGTGACGAACGGCATGACAGTACGACGTCCGTTCTGCTTCCTCACGCAATTTTGGGGACAGCGTTATCGCGATTACTTCGTTGATTTGTGCCTGCCGTCGCTGCTGGCGCCCGGCAATCTGCCACTCCTGCGCGCAATCGATGGCCATCGATTTTTGATTGCGGCGCCGAAGGAAGATTGGGACGCCATTAAGCATCTTCGGGTCATCGAACAGGCGCGGCAGTACGTCACACCGACATTGATCGAAACGCCCGCCCCGAGTGAAAGCAGTTACGAAGCAGTGCTGCGGCATCAGACCTATGGCCTCAAGCGAGTTTTGGAAGCCGCCTATGGCTATCAGTCGTTCGGTTCCGCGGTGTGGCCAGACACCATCATTTCAGACGGCATGGTTGCCGCGTTACTCCGTTTCGCTTTGGCCGGCCATCATCTGGTGATGCAACCGACGATCCGGCTCGCCGAGGAGCCTGTGCTTGGCGAGCTTACTGCCCGGGGTCTGCTGCCGACAGAGGAGAAATTGTCGAATATGGCACGGGCGATTGTTGTGACGCCGCGTCTGGCTGCGGACCTGTCAATCCGGCACCTGCATCCGGACGTCGAGATCTTTGAGGAAGGTCATCCTCGTCAACCGCCTCAACCGCCCTATCGGTTCTGGCGTGTGCCCAGTCGCCGCGGAATCATCCTGCATGTCTTCTCAGCGACGCCCGTTTTAATGGATTTCGCCGTCGTGCCTCCGGACCACGCGGCGTGTCTGGATCAATGGGACTGGGAGAGCGTTTATATCGGCCGAACGTTCTCTCATTGTGGAGGGCTGCATGTCGTCACGGATTCCGACGAATGCGGAATACTCAGCATCACCCCGGCCTTGGTAAACCGCGCAGCGTGCCTGCCGACGCGGCGCTTCGGCGCGCGTTGGATGCCGCAACTGGCTCTGCTGCGTGACATGCGCGGATCGCTCGCAGCCTACACGTGCCCGCAAGAGGACACGGTGCGGGGTCAGCTATTTCGAGCATCGGTGTGCTGGCATGCCGACGATCTCGATGCGGCGTATGCCAGGGAGCAACAACGCATCGCGCGTTTGATCGACCGCGCGGCGGGTGACTATTACGCCAACGGCAACCGCTTCCCATCACGAATAAGCGTCAAACCAAAATATCTGATAATCGATCTTTTCTCCATGCTCGAATCGACTTACAGGCTGTTCGGGCACATCCGTACTATCCTCCGTGCGTTCGGCGGCCACGCAGCAGATGCTGAGCGGGTTAGGCGTCGAATCGACTTGGTGGTTGGTCGTTACCGCGCTCAAAGATGATCGGCGAACCGGCTGCGCATCTTTCATTCAGCTATGTCATTCAAGCATGTCGCAGTCGCGGTACGACATCTCCAGGGGCATTGGCCGACCGCACAACTCGTGCGCCACGCGCAGCGGATTTCGTTTTGGATGGCTTCTGGCGGCGAGGACCTTGACCTTATCGATCCGACGCACCTGAGTTTCAGAAAGGTCTCCGGACGAGCAGTGGTCAGCCCGGCGCTATTCTCGGCAAACCAGGCTACTGCAGTCATTCTCGCCATCGGTCAATCCAACATCGCCAACGAGTGCGATCCGTGTGCGCGCCGTAAGCCTGAGGGCGAGGTCTTCAACTTTAATTTCTTCGACGGCAGGTGCTACGAAGCGTGCGATCCGCTGTTGGGCGCCAGCCTTGATCGAAGCAATGTGCTGACCAGAGTCGGCGAACTCCTTGTCAAGCGCGGCAGATACAGGCGGATCCTGTTGGTGCCGATTGCACACGGCGGGACCTTCGCGCGGGAATGGGCGCCTGGCGGCCGGATGTTTCCCAGGCTGGAATGGACGCTGAAGCAATTAAGGGAACGAAACATCGCGATCACCCATATCGCCTGGCAGCAGGGCGAATCTGAAGCCGCCGAACCCGATCCAAAACCTCTAGAATGGATCGACCGCCTAAGGGCCATGATCGATGCTATTCGGGTCACCGGCGTCGATGCACTGATCTACGTTGCGCAATGCACGATATGCCGCAGCGATCCGAGCGAGCAGATTAGGTCGGCCCAACGACAGTTGGTCGATCCCTCTGCTGGAATTCTACCGGGGCCTGACCTCGATCTGATCGGTCTGGACGAACGCTATGACGGATGCCACTTCTCCGGCGTGGGCCTCGATCGCGCCGCCGCAATGTGGTGCGACGCGCTATGCCCGGCGAGCTAATCGGTTTGGCCCTTGCCTGTGTATTTCGATCGGTGGTGAAGCCATGACTCAGTGCACAAAACTATCCGCTGTTGTGCTGGACGTAAAATTGCTGGGCCGGCAGCAATTAAAAAATGTCGTGAAAAATGAATTACACCGGAGTGGTTGCGCGAGATTCACGTTGGTTATCCGGTCTGGTCAGCGCCGGCGGGCCGCACGGACTGCACCAGGCGCTACAGTCCGAGCACGATGCGCTCGTCGGCGGCAATCTGCGTTCGCTAGCAATCATCGACGGATGCGCCGTCATAAAACTTTGAGGTACGCCGTTAGTCGCGCTGCGCAAATGCTTTTTGCAACAGTGATGATGCCGTCGCTATCGGACTCGAGTGTCTCGAGCGAATCATGCGGACGGTGATGACGCGCCTTTGCGGCGCGCGGCCTGCGCTTCATCAGTCGGGGCACGGTACGGGCGCCAGGGAGAGTTAGATGCGGCAGTTCTATTTCATGATTGTCGTATGGGGAGAGCGATACCGTGCCTTTTTCGCGGATTATTGTCTGCCGTCTTTGCTGGCACCGCAAAATCTGCCTCTTCTTTCGGCCAGTGATGGCCACAAGTTTCTGATAGCCACGACTGCGACAGATTGGAACGCATTGAAGCAATTGCCGATCATGAGCCGGCTTGCAAAATACGCGACTCCAGAGTGGATCGAGATCGGGTTTCCTGAACGCGCCGATGTTGTCTCGCGGTGCCGTCACATGAGCCTTGGTCATCGTCTGGTATGTGAGGCCGCACAGCGGGACCGCACGCTGGGCTGCCTTATCGCGCCTGATGCGGTCTATTCGAACGGCTTAGTCGCGCTCATCATGAAGCATGCCGCTCTGGGCACGCCAGCCGTCCTGCTTCCCACAATTACCTACACTGAAGGCGGCCTGTTTGAGGACTTTGGTCGGAGCAAGTTGCTCGAAGTCGGCTCGGCATCGCGCCCCAGCCATGACGTGATTGCTCTTGACCCCCGAACGATGGTGCGTTTCGCAGTTCGAAACCTCTTCTATAACGTACTCAGTCACGAGTGGTGTGCGGCGGATTTTGTGAAATGGCCTGCCATGTTCATGTGGGTGGTGCCCGCTGGCCGCGGCCTTTTAATGCATTGCTCCTACTTTTGGTACATTTTGATCGATTTTGCTGCTATAGAGCGCTACGAATCTCGCTCTTTCGACCAGACATCAATCGAAAATTCTTGGCTGTCCGATAATTTCCCCGATCCCACAAGTGCTTACGTCGTTCAGGATTCGGATGAAGCGATGGTGTTGAGCTGGACTTCTGCTCCCGTGCCCTTACCCGCACGACAGTACCGCTGGTACCTGCACCTCCCACTGTGGAGCAGCCTCTGCAAGGCGTTTTGGGTACGCCGCATGTGGCAGTTCCATAGGGATCTGGGCGACGTGCACAAAGTTTACGATCTGCGGTTTCCGGTCCGACACCACAGCGGGGACTTGGATGAGGTCTGGCAAAGAATCGAAGCCCGGTCCGACCGTGTAATGTTTTGGGTGTTCGGCGATGCTTTCAGCGAATATGCAACCACTCCTACTCGGCGGCTGATCGCATCAGTGCTGCGGGTCTTCTGGACCCTTGCGGTAAAGGCTGTGGCGCCGTGTACGACGACCGCGGCGCGCATGAAACTGCTCGCAAGCGCATTGTCCGGCGACCGGGAAGCAATCTCGCGCGTCCGGTCCAGGATCGACCTCCTGCTTCGCGGTCGGTAATCGAAGTGCGCAACGGTCGCGGCTTCTTTGGCGTGCGATTCTGTCCTGAAATTTCCAGCTCTTCTAATCCGTAGATTTATCAGAGAAACGATGAGGACAAAATCAGCCCTCGTGATCGGCATGGACGGAACCATTGGAGCGGGCGTGCTCCGTCTCTTTCGCGCTAAGGGAATACGTACTTACGGTACCACGAGGCGACCCCTAACTTCACCCACTGATGTATTTCTCGAGATGTCTAATCGGGATCTTACTACGGCTCACTTGCCACAAACCGATGTGGCAATAATTTGCACTGCTGCCAACGGTTTCGCTTATTGTCGTTCTAATCCTGGTCTCGCAACGCAGATCAACGCGGATGCGCCACGCGTTCTCGCTCGCGAATTAAGCCTGAGAGGCACACGAGTTGTTTATTTATCCTCGTCGGCCGTTTTCGATTTCGGTCGGCCGAATATAGGGGCGGAAGATCTGCTTTGTCCCTTGACAGTCTATGGCAGATCCAAGGCAGCAGGAGAGGAAAGCGTCCTTGCAGTCGGGCAAACCGCAACGATCGTCCGGCTTACAAAGGTGCTAACGCCGGAAATGACTCTCATTCGTAGATGGATAGGGGCTCTTCGTTCAGGAAAAAGGGTGTTGGCATTCTCCGACTTGCATTTTTGTCCGATTTCTTTGGAGTACATAGCGAGGGCTCTGTGGGAAATCACTGAAGCTGCGCTTCCGGGAATCTTTCAGGTCTCGGGAGCTGATGATATAACCTACTTCGACGCTGCCAAGCATATCGCGATGAGATTAGGACTTGATAGTTCCAGAGTCATCGAGGACCTAGCTGCCGCTAGAGGAATTCCACGAGAAGAAATTCCGACGTTCACCTCGCTGGACACCTCTCGCTACACCGCACTTACCGGGGAAGTCCCCCCGCAGCCATTCGAAGTTCTCGACGCTGTCTACGGCCCCGCAATAGCCAACGTTTTTGCGGCACAATGACAGGCGAAAACGGTACATACTGCCAAGTCTGCGGCAAAGAAAACCTCGAAATCATATCGGCATACGCAAAATTTGCGCGCGCAACCTCCGATTCCAAGCCTTGGCCGTCAGGGGGAAAGTTGGCAGTCTGCACAAATTGCGGTGCCATTCAGAAACTCCTCGACGCTCGTTGGATCGAGGAAATAGAAAATATCTATCAAAACTATGACATTTACCAACAATCGGCTGGCGCGGAGCAACTAATATTCGAAAGAGACGGACGCTCAGGACCTCGCTCCAAAAAACTGGTGAATCACATCAGAGAGCAACTGACGCTTCCACCAGTGGGCAAGCTGCTGGACATTGGCTGCGGCAACGGTGCGGCATTGCGCAGCTTTTCGGAGGTTCTGCCAAGCTGGGCGCTGTACGGCTCAGAACTCAGCGCTGCAACAATCAAGTCGCTGCAAATGGTTCCCAGATTCGCTAAACTTTTCCTCGGTAAATTAACAGAAATCGGGGAGCGCTTCGAGTTGATTTCAATCATACACACTCTTGAGCATGTTCTCTCGCCTCTAGAAACGCTCAAAGAGGCAGCGAACCTTTTGAGCCACCAAGGCGTACTCTTCATCGAAGTTCCCGATGTCGAGACATCCCCTTTCGATCTTTTGGTAGCGGATCACCTTTTGCACTTTTCTCGCGACACATTACGCCATCTCTTGGAACGCGCGGGATTCCAGCCGATATCTTTGAGCAACGATGTTCTTCCAAAGGAGATTACGACGCTCGCGAGACAGACCAGAGACTGTGGTGTCGCTACGCCGTCCCCAGTGCCGGGCATTCGCCTAGCAAATGACACCGTTGCTTGGCTAGCCGAAGTGGTCGCTTTGCTACAGTCGATGGCTAACCAGGGACCCGTCGGAATTTTCGGAACGGCGATCGCCGGAATGGCTCTTTATGGAGCGATTAGAGATTCCGTGCCGTTTTTTGTTGATGAAGATCCAAATCGAATTGGCCGTAGCTGCGATGGAAAGCCGATAGTTGCCCCAGCTAACGTGCCACGCGAAATCCCGATATTTCTAGCCTTTCCACCGACGGCTGCGCAGCTCGTTGCATCGCGGTGCCGGAGGATTGGCATAAACTGCATTCTCCCACCGCGTATGAGTGAAATCGCTGTGGGAACCGTTTAAGTGGAGTCTGGGTACAGCAAATCATGGCCCAAAGAAAGGAAATAGGAGCTGGCGAGCCTCATTATCGCAAGCTAATGGATGCATTGCTAAAGCAAGGCGTGGAACGTCTTGGTCTCATGACCGGCTGGGCCTGGCACGACGATCCGCGGCATCTATTATTTACATTGTCCCGTTATAAGTTCGTTGCCAAGATGATGGCTGGCCGCAATTGCGTCCTTGAAGTCGGTTGCTCCGACGGATTCGCGACCCGCTTAGTTGCACAAACAGTCAAATCAGTTGTTGCAGTCGACTTCGACTCGCAATTCATTAACGATGCAATCGAACGGCAGTCGGACCGCTGGCCGATTGAGTTTCGTCTTCATGATTTGCTTGTGACGTCTGTGTCAGGCGAATTCGATGGAGCATTTGCGCTCGACGTAATTGAGCACATTCCTCCGGTCCAAGAGGATCGTTTTCTAAACAATATTTGCTCGTCGCTTACAGCCAACGGAATTGTCATTATCGGTACGCCCTCGTTGGCCTCTCAACAGTATGCCTCGCCACAAAGCAAAGAAGGGCACGTGAATTGCAAGACTGCCGATGAGCTTAAGATGACGCTATTGCGCCACTTTTCACAGGTTTTTATTTTCAGTATGAACGATGAGGTCATACATACGGGGCATTCTAACATGGCTCATTATTACATGGCGCTATGTTGCTCGCGGGCGAGCATCGCTAAGGCGTAATCAGCACTTGAAGCCAGGGTTTGTCACGCCGTTGGGCAACCTGACCTGCTTTGATTTCCTGTGAAACTTCGCGCGGGAAGATTACGGATTCGTCTATGTGAACGCGTACTTCCCGACCTACGAAGTATTGCAAATCTTAGGCACCTTTAGCGCAAACCAGCGAAGGGTTTGCAGCCGCGACATCCGGAATGTCGGCGCGCCTATGGCGCTCTATCTTCCTTGATGCACGAGCCGCCCGGAGCCGCTGAGGCTTGATCCTTTCTACTGAGAATAATTTCGGTCGCCTCGACAAGAGAACCGACCACCTTGTCGGGCTTGGCCGGTTGCTCTTGCGGATAACCGTAATCAACAAAAATCGTAGCGCAGCCGGCGGAGCGACCGGCCTTCACGTCGCGCCAGCGGTCGCCGACCACGGTGCTAGACGGAAGATCGATGCCGTATCTGGCGGCGGCCTGCAGGATCAAGCCCGGCTTGGGCTTGCGACAGGCGCAATCATCGGCGTCGACGTGCAGGCAGATCATGATGTCATCGATCGGCAGTTGGCGGCGGATTTCGGCGTGCATCGCCTCCATGATCGCTTTCGGCGTGCGTCCGGTGGCGACGTCGGGCTGATTGGTCACGACAATGAGCAGGAAACCGGCGTCCTTCAGCCGCCGCGCTGCCTCCACCACGCCGGGCAGAATGCGAAACTCGGCCAAGCTCGTCGGCGCCACCGGCTTGCCGTCACGTTCCAAGTTGGCGTTGATGACGCCGTCGCGATCGAGGAAGACGGCCTTCACCATTTGGTGGCGTTCTTTTGCAGCTTCGGATGCGACACCAGGCAGTGCCAGATCACAGCCTGAAACGCTTCGGCATGT
>Ga0187783_10003516_pt1 | contig 11542 bp, 11 predicted proteins | sample 1015_SJ02_MP02_2_FD_132471 | JGI IMG/M metagenome (GOLD analysis project Ga0187783, IMG submission 132471) | Tropical peat soil microbial communities from peatlands in Department of Meta, Colombia - 1015_SJ02_MP02_20_MG | ecosystem: Environmental > Terrestrial > Soil > Wetlands > Peat | place... | reverse complement strand
TAGCGTCAGCTTGGCCCCATCGACCTCGATGCCGGTAAGCCCGAAGCGATGCCGGCTGCCCGGCAATAGATCCCGCAGCGAGTAATGCAGGGCGATGCGCCGCACTACGATCAGCGGCTGGTCGGCGCCGGCTACGCTGATGCCGTAGAAGGCGGCTGCATCCCATCCAACGCGCAACTGGGCGATCGTTACGGTCCGGCCGATCGCGAGCGTTCCGCCTGCTTGCAAGGCAACGCGCAACAGCTCGTGACGCCATGCGGCCGCGAGTGAGATTACGGTTAACGCGGCCGCGAGGCCGAACGCGAAACGCTTGCGCACGGTGTTCTAGCGGTTTCTATACCCGCTGCCCCGTGCGAGAACCCTCCGGGCTAAGCAGGTTCTAAAGGTCGAGGTTCTTTACGCTCTTGGCGTATTCGAAAATATACTGCTTGCGGGGTTCGACTTTGTCGCCCATCAAATCGGTGAAAATCTGCTCGGCTTCGACCGCGTCTTCGACCGTGATCCGCTTGAGCCGCCGGTTACCGACCTCCATCGTCGTCTCCGCAAGCTGCTCGGCGTCCATTTCGCCAAGTCCTTTGTACTGCTGAATCACGAAGTCTTTGCCGTCTTCGCCGACGATCGACTTGAGCTCGGCCTCGCTAAACGCCCACCACTGCTGCTTGCCCTTGCGAATTCCGTAAAGCGGCGGCTGCGCGATGAACACGTAGCCGTCCTCGACCAGTGGTCGCATCTGCCGATAAAAGAACGTAAGTAGCAGCGTTCTGATGTGGGATCCGTCAACGTCGGCGTCGGTCATGATGATGATCTTGTGATAGCGCAGTTTCTGTACGTTGAACTCGTCGCCGAAGCCGGTGCCCAGGGCAGTGATCATCGTACGAATCTCTTCGTTTGCGAGCACCTTGTCAAGGCGCGCCTTCTCGACGTTGAGAATCTTGCCGCGCAACGGAAGAATCGCCTGTGTGTTGGGGTCGCGACCGCCCTTTGCCGTGCCGCCCGCCGAGTCGCCCTCCACCAGGAATAGCTCGCTCTCGGCGGCGTTGGCGTTCTTGCAGTCGACGAGTTTACCCGGCAGCCCTGAACCTTCCAGCGCGTTCTTCCGGCGCGAGAGATCGCGAGCTTTCTTCGCCGCATCGCGAGCGCGCTGCGCTTGCATGCATTTTTCGACAATCGCGCGCGCGTACTTCGGATTCTCCTCGAAGAAAAAGTCCAGCCGCTCGGAGACGAGCCCGGCCACGATGCTGCGAACCCTCGCGTTGCCGAGCTTGGTCTTGGTCTGTCCTTCGAATTGCGGGTCTTGCAGCTTCACCGAGACCACCGCCGTCAGACCTTCTACGATGTCGTCGGTCGACAGCGAGTTATCCGCTTCTTTGAGCATGCCGCGCTTGCGCGCGTAACCGTTCACCGCGTTGGTGACGGCCTGCCGGAAACCCTGGAGATGCATACCGCCCTCGATGGTTCCGATGTTGTTCGCGTACGAGAATATTTGGTCGGCGTACGTATCCGTATACTGCATAGCGACCTCGACGTCCACGCCGTCGCGCTCCGCATGGGTCGAGATAATTGGAGTGAGAGGGTCTTTCTTTTCGTTGAGCCACTCGACGAACGAGACGATTCCGCCGTCGAACGTGTAGGTGCGCTCGCGAACGCTCTCCGCCCGCTCGTCGCGCAATGTGATCGACAGGCCGCGGTTGAGGAAAGCCAGTTCGCGCAAGCGTTTCTGAAGAATGTCCCAGTGAAACTCGGTGACTTCGAACATCTCGGGGTCAGGCTTGAACCACTGGAGCGTGCCCGTTCCCTCGGTTTTGCCGGCCTTTTTGAGCTTCTGCACCGTTACGCCGCGCTCGAACTTCATCTGCCAGATGAACCCGTCGCGCCTTACCGTCGTCACCATCCATTCCGAAAGGGCATTGACGACCGAGATGCCGACGCCGTGCAGACCGCCCGAAACTTTGTAACCGCCCTTTCCGAACTTGGCACCGGCGTGCAGGATCGTCATCACAACCTCGACCGCCGGAAGTCTTTCCTCGGCATGCACGTCGATCGGAATGCCGCGCCCGTCATCCTCGACGGAGCACGATCCATCCTTGTGCAATACGACTCGGACGTTACGAGCATATCCGGCGAGTGCTTCGTCGACGGCGTTGTCAACCGCCTCGTAAACGAGCTGATGAAGACCGCGTTCGGCGGTATTGCCGATGTACATGCCGGGACGCTTGCGAACGGCCTCCAGCCCACGCAACACCTCGATCTGCTCGCCCGTGTAGTTTGTCGTCATTATGCTTTTCGTTTTTTCTTCGCTTCGGCGCCGCCGTGCCGACTGTCACCGTAGAGCAGCTCCATAAGCTCGTTGCCCAGGATGCTGGCAACTGTTTCGGGGATGATTTGCTCGGGCGCAAGCCTGCTCTGCAGCAGCACGTACGAACTCGCCACCGCACGTTCGCGGCCGTCGAGCGAAATGCGCTTGGCGATGCGCGCCTGGGCAAGCATCCGCCACCAATGCCGAAGCATCCGGCTGCGAATGCGCTCGTACTCCCCTTCCCGTAACCCGTCCACCAACGCAGCCGTTCCAGCGTATCCCAGCCACGGCGCTTCAAACAGCAACCGCGCGGTTGCCGCCCCGCGACGCTCCTCTTCCAGCGCGGCACAAGGCGGGCATGCAACGCCGGCCGCAGGCTCGATCAGCGTGCCGCAACCGGAGCACTCCTTCCATCCTCGAGCGCTGCGATTTCGCCGGTCGTTCTCAACGTCGCGACGGAAGCGAGCCAGCGCCTCGGGTGCAGAGGCAGATGGGTCGCGGGTGGCGCGGCGCGCGGCCCTCGCAGGGACGACGCCACGTGGGGCCACGCTGGGGCGAACGCGCGGGGCGATGCGTCCGACTCGGCATCTGAGCCGTTCCACTCCAGCGCCGGGCAGGCGCGCCGCAACGGCGCCAACCACGTGTTCGGCTAGAAAAGCCAGCTGATTGCTCCAGGCGCTCGAGCGCGTAACGATCGTCAGCGTTCCCGCTGTGATCCCGGCCGGATGCGAGTTCATCGCAACCTCCGCCCCTACGATCTGCTGCCACCCGGCCTCCAAAAGCGCGATCGGCTCGGGAGGTGTCTGCGGCTGCGCCGGCGCCCAGCCGTTGAGCGCTTGCGATAGCTTCAGCACGCGACGTACGACTCTACGCGCGCGTTGGAAATTCGAGCCAGGTGCGCCGCCGCGGGCAGCCCCGGCGGGCAATGGGTCGCCGTTACGAAGGTCTGCTCGTATTGGGCGATCTCGGCAAGAAACGCGGCCGCGCGATCGTCGTCGAGCTCCGAAAGCACGTCGTCGAGCAGCAGCAGCGGCGCTTCGTTCGAACGCTCGCGCATGACCGTGTATTCGGCAACTTTCAGCGCGAGTACCGCCGTCCGTTGCTGTCCTTGCGATCCGTACGCGGCCAGCGAGATGCCGTCGAGCGTTAACCGCAGATCGTCGCGATGCGGACCGACCAGCGAGCTTTTGCGCCAGCGCTCCGCGTCGAGAGACTCGAGCAGTTGCTCTTCGAACGCGCCGGCGACCGCCTCCGAGCGCGGCGCTTCGAACGCGACGTCCGGCTCGTAGGCTAACAGCAGGGATTCCCCGCCGGCAAAGTGCCGGTGGGCCGTAAGTGCGGTCTGCGCGAGGGAGCGCACGAATCGCTCGCGCGCAAGCATGATCTCCGTGCCGGCGTCAACGAGCGCTCGGTTGTACGTTGCCAACAAGTGCGCGTCGAGCTCGATTGCGCCGCGCAACATCGCGTTCTTTTGTTTCAAGACTTCCCTGTACTTCGCCAGTTCGTAGTAGTAACGCGGTTCGGTCTGCGAGAGTGCAACGTTCATGAAAGCGCGGCGCGCCGATGGGCTGCCGGCGGCGAGCTCTAAATCGGCCGGAACGAACGTGACCACGCGAATTCGGCCGAGATAGCCGGCATAGCGAACCGGACCGGCGTTGACGGTGTACGTTTTGCGCGCGCCTCGGCTGGATCGCTCGATCGCGCACGCCAGCTCGACGGTTCCACTGCGCATCGTCGCGTGTCCGCGCAGAATTGCGCTGGTACATCCGTTGCGAATGGTATCCGCTTCGCGCGAAGTGCGAAAGGATTTTCCCGTACCGAGCATGGCGATGCCCTCGAGCAGGTTGCTCTTTCCTTGCGCGTTGAAACCAATGAAGACGTTTAATCCCGGCGCCGGCTCGAGCTCAAGTTCCTGGTAGTTTCTAAAGTTTGAAAGTGCTAAATGCGCCAGCCGCACGTCATTGCCGCAGCGGCATGAGCACGTAGAGCTGCTGACCCGCCTCCAGCGGTTCCAGCGGCCGGATCGCCGCCGGAGAAAGCGGGCCAAGGAGCTCGATCACCGTCTTTTCGCTTTTAATATGATTGAGAATCTCGACGAGGTAGCGCGCGTTGAATGCGATCGTGAGATCTTCGCCGGTTTGTTCGATCTCGAGCTCTTCGTACGCGTTGCCCGAAACGTCCGAACTCGCCGTCACCACCAGGGTATGATTGGCAATTGCCAGCTTCACCATGCTGGCACGATCGCCCGCGACGAGCTCCGCGCGCCGCAAGCTTGCAATGAACTGCGGCGTGCTCACCGTAATGGAACGGTCGAACTTAGCCGGAATAACCTGCTGATAGTTGGGGTACTGACCGTCGACAAGCCGAACGGTAATCGCCACGTTGCCGCCGGACATGTGAAGCTGATTGCTCTGCGCCCCCAGCGCGCTGACCGAGATCTGTTCTCCTCCCCCAAGATTGCGCGACGCCTCGGCCAGCGCACGCGACGGCACGATGAATTTCTCCCCGGAAGCGGCGCCTTCTTCGAGCGTCGTGACGAACTTCGCCAGCCGATATCCATCGGTCGCCACCATGGTCAGCGCGTTGCCCTCCACCTCTAGGAGAGTGCCCATCAGAACCGCGCCGCGCGCCTCTTCGCTTGAAGCCGCGAAGATCGTCGTTTCGATCCCGTCGCGGAAGCGCTTCCCGGCGATGGTAAACTGCGATCCGCGCGCGGCCGAGGGCAGCGGGGGATACTCTTCCGGCGGAAGGGCGTGAAAATCGTAGTTGCTCCGCTCGAATCTTACGCTGGCTCTTGTGGCCGTGCCGGTAAGCTCCAGCGTTCCCGGGGCGAGATTGCCGAGATAACTGGCAAACAGCTTGGCCGGTATCGTCACCGAGCCGCCCTCGGCGACCTGCGCCGGGAAGGACTGTTCGAGCGTCAGTTCCAGGTCCGTGGCGCGCACCGCGATTTTTCCGTCATCGGCCGCAAGCAGGACGTTGGAGAGAATCGGCACGGTGGTGTGCGCGTTGACGACCTTGCTGGCGGCGCCGACAGCGGCTGCGATGTCCTTCGTTGCGCAGGTAAACTTCATCGTTTCCACCGTTGGTCGCCGGCCTTCGTTTTCCTAGTAGAGAAAGAACCTAAGCCGCAGTAGCAGTAAAGCGGTGCAATCTGGGGACATCGTCGTTTTTCCGTTTGCGTGGATGGTTTTTCGCGTTGGATAAAGCTGTGGAACGGGGCGGGCAAAGGATCCACGTTTCCACCTGCCGCGCGGCGGCAAGCGTTTATCCTCAAGGATTCTGGCACATGGCGATAAGCTGTCGAATCTTATTGCGGTAAGCCTCGTCGCGCTGCATTTGTTCCTTAATTTTGTCGCGCGCGTACATCACGGTGGTATGGTCCTTCTTGCCGAAATCGCGCGCTATCTGGGGCAGAGAGTACGGAGTCAGTTCCGTCGCGATGTACATCGCGATCTGCCGCGGAGCCGCGAGGCGCTGATCGCGCCGTCCGTTATCCATTTCCTTAACGGTGAGGCCGTGGGCGCTCGACACCGTCTCCTTAATCTTGGTGATCGTAACCCGGTGCAGCGGTGCTTGAGCGACCGCGCTCTTAAGGACGTCTGCCGCGAGATCCGTCGTGATCGGGGCCTTGGTAAGCGACGCGTAAGCGATGACTCGGATTAAGGCGCCCTCCAGTTCGCGGATGTTCGATGGAATAACCTTGGCAATAAACGATGTTACTTCGTCGGGTACCGGGATATTTTCGCTGGCGGCCTTTTTGCGAAGTATCGCCTCGCGCGTCTCGAGGTCGGGAGCTTGAATGTCGGTCAGCAGGCCCCACTCAAACCGGGATCGCAGGCGCGCTTCCAGCGTTTGAATTTCTTTGGGCGGGCGATCCGAGGAGATGATGAGCTGACGTCCCGATTCGTGCAAGGCGTTAAACGTGTGAAAGAACTCTTCTTGCGTGGTCTCTTTTCCAGCGAGAAACTGGATGTCGTCGATGAGCAGCACGTCTACCTGGCGATAGCGATTGCGAAACTCGGGCGTGCGATTGTTTTGCAGCGCGATAATAAATTCGTTGGTGAATTTCTCGCACGTGACGTAAACCACGTTTGCGGCAAGGTTATCTTGGATCACGCGATGACCGATCGCATGCATTAGATGGGTTTTCCCCAAGCCGACCCCGCCATAGAGGAAGAGGGGGTTGTAGGCGTGAGCCGGAGCTCCGGCAACCGCTTGCGCTGCGGCGTGGGCGAAACGATTGGAATTGCCCACCACGAATTCTTCGAAGGTATAACGAGCATTAAGATTGGCGGTACGGAATTCCTCAAGCGGGCGCGGTGCCGTGCCCGGGGCGGTGCGCGTTCCTTCGGCCGGCTCCGCGACGGAAAGACGCAACTCGACGCTGGTACCAAAGAGCTCGCTGAGCACGCCGATCATTTGCGTACGCAGCTTACTGCCTACCCAATCCTGGGCAAACTTGCTATGCACTGCTAGGTGAAGCTCGTTGCCGTGGAACGAGATGAACCGGATCGGCTTGATCCACATCTCGAAAACGGGTTTGGAGAAGGTTCGCTCCAGAGTATCGAGTGCGGTTTGCCAGAGCTCGTTGGAGATGTCCGAGTTGATAGCAAGCGGCATACTCACGTCCTCTTCGCAATAGGATTGCCTCGCAAAAACACACAGCGGCCGTTTCTTTTAGGAAGTAAGCCGGCTGCGCCACCCCCGTGAGGGCGCTTCCTGTTGGCTTAATCAAGCCTCGCTCCTGCGCAAGCTATGCACGACTTTATCCACTTATCCACAGCCTTAAGGGCGCCTTATTTCGGGGGTTTTTCGGATTTATGAACGTCCGTGACGGGATGCCGCGAGAAGCCGCATTTTTCTTGGCAGGCAAGGCTTCTGGGCTGGGGAACGAGCGATCAAATTGGGCGTTCTCCACAAGCTTGTCCACAGGTGTGGAAAGGCGGGTACCGGCGCCCCGGCCGTTTGGAGAGCCGGGGCCGGCAAAAACGAAAGGACCCAGGGAGCGGTACTGGATCCTTTCGGCCCTAGCTACAAACAGGAGCTTAGCCCGGCTTCCACGGCGACCCGAGGCACTCCTGGAAAAATAACCAGAGTTAATTTAGATGCCTCCCAGGGGGTCGCGTTGCGTTTTGGGCGGGCTCTGATACAATGGCCGGGCTATGTTCAACTTCGATCTTCAGCTGTTCGCGTCGAAAAAGGGCGCGGGGTCGACTCGTAACGGACGAGACTCCAACGCCCAACGGCTCGGGGTGAAGCGCTTTGGCGGCGAACGCGTGATCGCTGGGAACATCCTGGTACGCCAGCGCGGTACGCGCTTCTATCCCGGAGCGAACGTGGGAATCGGTCGCGATCATACGTTGTTTGCCCTATCCGATGGAGTCGTGCAGTTCAGCAGCGGAGGCGAGCGTAAGCGCGTTTCGGTGGTGCCGGCTGCATAACGCGCACGCGTCGCCGATTCGGGGCCGTTAGGCCCCTTTTTGTTCTCCGGCGAAGCTGACCGCAAGTGCAGTTCATCGACGAGGCTGAGATTAGCGTCGCCGCAGGCGACGGCGGCAACGGCATCGTCGCGTGGCGCCGCGAGAAGTACGTCCCCAAAGGAGGGCCGGCCGGCGGCGACGGAGGCCACGGCGGGAGCATCTACCTCGAAGCAACGCCGGAGCTTTCGACCTTGGTTGAATTTCGTTTTCGTCGCGTTTTTGTTGCCGAATCGGGCAAGACGGGAGGAAGTTCGAATAAGTCGGGACGCAGCGGCGAGGATCTAGCGATAACGGTGCCGGTCGGAACGATCGTTTTCAAACGTCGCGGCGACGGAAACGAAGATTTTCTTGCCGATCTCAAGGACTCCGGCGCGCGCATCTTGGCGGCGAAGGGCGGGCGCGGCGGATTGGGCAACCAGCACTTCGCAACCAGCGTGAGGCAAGCGCCGCGCTTTGCCGAACGGGGCGAGCCGGGCGAGCGCTTTGAGCTGCGGCTCGAGTTGCGATTGCTGGCCGACTGCGGAATCGTCGGCGTTCCAAATGCCGGCAAATCGACCTTGCTTTCCGTCATATCGGCGGCGCATCCGAAAATTGCCGAGTATCCGTTTACGACGCTGGAGCCGCAGCTCGGCGTAGTGCGGATCTCCGACGAAGAGTCATTCGTCGTCGTCGACGTCCCGGGATTAGTCGAGGGCGCGCACGAGGGCGTCGGACTAGGCGACCAGTTCTTGCGGCACGTCGAGCGCACGCGCGCCCTCGTGCATCTCTTGGATGGCGCAAAACCTCTGCCCGAAATTTTGGCTGAGAAAGCAACGATCGAGTTAGAGTTGAGAGCCTGGAATCCCGGGCTGTGCGAAAAGCCGACGCTGCTCGTTCTCAACAAGCTCGATCTTCCGCAGGCGCGCGAGTCGCTGGGCGAACTCAAGCGGTTATTCCCAGAGATGCGGGGCATCAGCGCGGCAACCGGCGAGGGCGTGCGCGATTTGACGCTTGCGATTGCGCGATCGATCGAAGCCGCGCCGATGCCGGAAATCGCCACGCCGCCTGCACGGATCGAGCTCGCACCGGCCGACGCCGTCCGGATCGAGCGCGCCGCCGACGGCGCGTTCGTGGTCTCGGGCGAGCGGGTCGAGCGTCTGGCCGCGATGACCGATTTCGATTCGGACGAGGCGCTGGCGCGCTTCGAACGCGCGCTTGCGAAGATGGGCGTGGAGCGCCGGCTTTCCGAGCTTGGTGCGCGCGAAGGGGATACGGTAAGGATCGGTCAGTACGAGTTCACGTATTCATGAGGCTGGGCGTTTTTGGCGGCACGTTCGACCCGGTTCACAACGCGCATCTCTTCGTTGCCGAGTCGGCGCGCCTGTTGGAACGGCTGGACCGCGTGCTTTTCGTGCCGACCGGCAACCATCATTACCGCGATAAGCCTCAAGCAGACGCAGCGCATCGTTGTGCGATGATTCTCGGAGCGATCGAAAGCAACGCCGCATTCGCGCTCGACGAAACGGACCTGCGCCGGCAGGCGACGGGCTACACCGCCGACCTGCTGCCGCTGCTCCAGGCAAAATATCCCGCGGCGCGCTTCACCTTCATCATCGGTTCGGATTCGCTGGCCAGCGCGACGTGGGTTCGTCTCGACGAAGTTCTCGAGGCACTCGAACGCTTTGCAATCGCGCCGCGGGCCGGCGTTCGGCCCGATGCGTTGGCTCGCGTCATCGAGGCCGTGCCCTCGGCGTTGCGCGAGCGCGTCACGACGCTCAACCTGCCCGAGATCCCCGAGTCGGCAAGCTTGATACGATCGCTGCTGCGGCAGGGTCGCAGCATTCGGTACCTCGTTCCCGAACCTGTTTGGCAGTACATCGTCGCTCACGGTCTGTACGGATTTGGCGCGCGTGACGCGTAGTTTGGCCTTCGTCGCTGTTGCCGCTTGCGCTCTGGCCGGATGCGCGGCCACCCAACCTGCCAACGACGCGGCGGTGTGCGCGGCCTATTCGAGCGAAAGCTCGCGCGTCGAGGTGATCGCGGACGGTACGGTGACGCGTCTTTTAGGAACCCAAGAGGGCCGGCTTAGTCCGCACGAAGGCTTTCTCGTCCGGCTCGCCACCGGATGCGCCCTCGTCGTGCGCGTTGAAGCAAACACCGACTTTACCGGACCGGTCCCGCTGGCACTCGGTCAACGCGTCGTCGTCAAGGGCGAGTACGAATACTATCCGCTCGGCGGCGTAATTCATTGGACGCATCACGATCCGCGCGGGCGGCATGAAGGCGGATACATCGAGTCCGGCGGACGCCTCTATTTTTGACGGCTCGTGCAACCTCTGTCGCGCATTCTCTTGGCCAGTCAATCGCCGCGACGGTACGAGTTGCTGCGATCGCTTGGGCTTGGGGTCGACGTGCTGGCGACCCGCTACCAAGAAACGGCCGTCGCTGGGTTGACGCCCCCGGATTTGGCCGCTTATCACGCCGCCGAGAAGCTGCGCGCGGCGCTGGGGCTACGTCCCGCCGCACCGGCCCTGCCGGTGTTGGCGGCCGACACGGTGGTCGACGTCGACGGGCGAGCGCTAGGCAAGCCGCGCTCGGGCGAAGAGGCACGCTCGATGCTCGAGCGTCTCTCGGGCCGAGAACACCTCGTCCACACCGCCTTTGCGCTGGCCGCGCCGGGGGCAGATCAATGGACGCAAGAACGCGCTACGACGCGGGTGCGCTTTTATCGCCTCGCGGCTGAAGAAATCGCCGAATACGTCGCAACCGGTGAGCCGTTCGACAAGGCGGGAGCCTACGGAATTCAGGGCCGAGCCGCATCGCTCATCGAGTCGATCGACGGCGACTTCTATACGGTGATGGGGTTGCCGTTGGCGCGCGTGATTCGGGCGCTGCGACGGTTGGGATTCGCCCTCCCGAAGGCGAACTCGCCGTAACCATCTTTACTTATCGGGACGAGCGCAGACTTTTTGCACTGATCGGCATCATCATCGTGGCCGCGTTGCTGGCTTTGATGCAGATCGGCGCGCAGCGCAGCGGGAGCGTAGGCCCGATTACGACCGTCGCGAGTTCGCTCTTCGCCGCTGCCGAAATAGGAATCGCCGCGACGCTGCGCGGCGCCCGGTCGTTTGGAAACGGCCTGCTCTCGTTGCCCGGTCTGGAAGCCGAGAACCGGGAGTTGCGCAGCCGCAACCGCGAACTGATCCAGGAGAACGCTCGGCTGCACGAGCTCGCTGCAGCCTATGCGGCCGAGTCGGCAGTGCGTCCGGCGGTCGATCTGTATGACGGGATCGAGGCGCGCGTGATCGGTTTTCCACCCGAAAACGAATCGCGCGCGGTGACCATCGACAAAGGCTGGCGTTCGGGAGTGCGTCGCGATGACGGAGTGCTGGCCGCCGATGGTATGGTCGGCCGAATTGCCTCGGTGGGCCCGTTCACCAGCGCCGTAGTCCTTGCGACAGACTACACCAGCCGGATCCCGGCGATCGTCCGGCGCGGACGCTGGTGGGGAATTGCGCGCGGGAACCTGACCAGCGTCAGAGTTGAATTCATTCCGCAAGATGCTGTGCTGCGCGTCGGCGATGTCGTCGTCACAGGCGAAGGACGTTCGTTTCATTCGGGCGTTCCAATCGGCACGATAACGGCGATCGAACGCGGCGACACGACGCTCTATCAAACCGCCGTGCTGCGAACGTCGGTTGACTTCGGTGCACTCGACCGGGTTGTCGTCGTTTCGCACTAAACCGCACGTTGCGCCGTTCGTCGGGCCGCCCTGGTACGTCGC
>Ga0187783_10003515_pt1 | contig 11542 bp, 8 predicted proteins | sample 1015_SJ02_MP02_2_FD_132471 | JGI IMG/M metagenome (GOLD analysis project Ga0187783, IMG submission 132471) | Tropical peat soil microbial communities from peatlands in Department of Meta, Colombia - 1015_SJ02_MP02_20_MG | ecosystem: Environmental > Terrestrial > Soil > Wetlands > Peat | place... | reverse complement strand
GCCGGCGCCGTTCGGGCCGAGGAAGGCATGCACCTCGCCGGCGCTGACCTCCAGGTCGAGACCGTCCAGCGCCCTGGTCCGGCCGAACGACTTGCGCAGGGCCCGGATCTCGATCGCGTTCGACATGGTCTCAGCCTACAGAGATTTCAGGAAATTATGAAAGTTAGGAATACGATATCCTCATGCTTGGCGGGAGGTGAGCTCAGCATGCCTGGCGGTTCCGACGTGGCAACAGGGGCGAAGGACCCGCTGTTCGGTTACCGCGAGCGGTTCGCGTCGGTCCTGGTCGCGGCCGGCTTCCCGGCCATGCCGGCCAGGGTGTTCGTCGCCCTGCTGCTCACCGACTCGGGCCGGCTGACCGCGGCCGAACTGGCCCGGGTGCTGCAGGTCAGCCCGGCCGCGGTGTCCGGCGCGGTGCGCTACCTGGCCCAGCTTGGCCTGGTGCACAAGGAGCGGGTGCCTGGTTCCCGGCGGGACTACTACCGGATGCCCGACGACGTGTGGAGCGACATGTTCCGGCTGCGGGACGCGGTCATGCAGCGCTGGGCGGCGCTGGTCAGGGAGGGCATCGACCTGCTCGGGCCGGACACGCCGGCCGGGGAGCGGCTGGCCGGGCACGCCACCTTCTTCGAGTTCGTCTCCCGCGAGATGCCCGAGGTCCTCAAGCGCTGGGACGAGTACCGGGCGGGTGCGTCCCGCTCCCGCTAGCCTGTCCCTTATGCGGTATCTCGTCCGGGAACGACTGTTCTCAATCACCGATGATTTCTGGGTCACCGACGAGCAGGGCGACCGGGTCTTCTTCGTCGACGCGAAGATCCTGTCACTGCGCCACGCCCTCGAGCTCAAGGACGCCTACGGGCGCAGGCTGGCCACGATCAAGCACAAGCTGGTGAGCTTCACCGACGCGATGGAGATCGAGGACGACGGCGGCGTGGTGGCCACCGTGCACAAGGCGGTCCTCTCGCCGCTGCACCACCGGGCCAACATCGACCTCGCCGGGGGCGGACGGCTCGAGGCGGTCGGCAACATCGTCGACAAGGACTTCGAGCTCCGCGACGGCGGGCAGGTCATCGCGCGCGTCTCCCGGGCCTGGTTCCGGATCCGCGACACCTACGGCGTGGACGTGGCGCCCGGCCAGAACGACGCGTTCATCATCTGCATCGCGGTCTGCCTTGACCGCATCCACGCCGAGGAAGAGGAGCACCGCCGCCGTTAGGCCTGTGGCACCTGGTCATCAGGCAGCGTGAACGGGCCGCCCAGGTACCGCAGCACCGGGTCGGTCCACGGGTCGGGCTCGCCGCTCTCCGCGATGATCTCGGCCGCGTAGGCTTCCGCGTCGTCCCGCGGCTCGTAACCGATCTCGGTGGCCTCGGCCAGCGACACCCAGCCGCCGCGGGTGTTGGCCGAGACGCCGTAGACGACCCGGAACCCGGGCCGGTCGGCGGCCAGGCACGCCTCGAAAAGCCGGCCGGCGTCGTCCGGGGACAGCCAGGTCGACAGCATCCGGACGTTCGTCGGCCGGGGTACGCACGTCAGGATCCGCACGCAGATCGCGTCCAGGCCGTACCTGTTGTGGTACATCGCGGCCAGGGCCTCGACGGCCGCCTTGGAGACGCCGTAGTTGGTGTCCGGCACCGGGAAGCCGTACTCGGGCACAGGGAAGGCCTCCCGCGGGGTGAAGCCGACCGCGTGGTTGGACGAGGCGAAGATCACCCGCGGCGTCCCGGCCAGGCGGGCCGCCTCGAACGTGGCCTGGCCGCCGTTGATGTTCGTCTCGGCGATGCGCGCCCAGGACGCCTCGCCCGGGATCCCGGCCAGGTGGATGACCGCGTCCGCGCCGCGGCAGGCGGCCGTCATCGCGTCCAGGTCGGTGACCGAGGCCTGGATCGCCTCCTCGCCCGGCCCGGCGGTCACCGGGGCCAGGTCGAGCAGGCGAAGCGTCCGGTCCGGCCTGGCCAGCCTGGGCCGCAGCATAGATCCGACGAGGCCCGCGGCCCCCGTGATGACAATGACCGACACCGTAAACCCCCCATCGCGGCAATTGGACATTCCGTGCCATCCCGGGCCGGTCACAGACGCGTACCAGGTCGTGCACCCACCTTTTTTATCAACCCGTACCGGCCTTACGCTCAGATTCTGATGGGCTGGACACGGGGTTTCCTGACGCTGCCGCGGATGAATGCGCACCGCCTGGTGATCGTCGCGGCGGCCTTGACCACGCTCGTGGCCGCGGCCCTTGCCATCGCGCTTGCCACCTTCAGCGGCCAGGCGCTGCCGCGCGCGGTGCGCCACGACCTGGGCAGCGCGAGCGGGACGACGCTGTCCGCCAGCGGCGCCGTCAACGCCGGCCAGGCCGCGCAGTACACCTCGATCCTGCCCGGCCAGATCTCCTCGGCCCTGGGCGGCACCGCGTTCGCCTTCTACCACGCCGACTGGTCCGACCCGCTCGGATTCGCGCCAGGCTCGCTGCCCGCCGCGCCCGCCAGCGCGGGCAACACGCCGATCGCCGAGGCCGCCGCGCTGTCCGACGTCACCGCGCAGGCGGAGCTTGTAGCCGGTGCCTGGCCCTCGTCGTCCGCCGTCGCCGGCGGTCAGCCGGTCCCGGCCGCCCTGTCGACGACGGCCGCCGCGCTGCTGCACGTCGGCGTCGGCGACGCGCTGCGGATGAAGGACCGGATATCGGGGAAGTTCGTCCGGTTCGTCGTGACCGGGCTTTACCGGCCCCGGCACGTGTCCGCGCCGTACTGGGGCCTGAACGACATCGCGCAGTCCGGCTCGAGCACGGCCAACAACTACACCACCTACGGCCCGCTGGTCGTGCCGGCCGCGGCGTTCTCCGGGGCGCTCGTGGTGGACGCGGGCACCTGGCTGGCCCAGCCGCAGACGGCCAGCATCCCCGCCGACCAGCTCACCACGGTCGCCAGCAACGTGAACGGCCTGCGGCAGTCGCTGGCGGACGCGCAGCAACTGCCCGCCCTCACCCTGACCACCAGCCTGCCCTCGGTGCTTGACGGGACGGCGAGCGACCTGGACGTCGCCCGCTCGCTGCTGGCGATCTGCGCGGTGCTGCTGTTCCTGCTGGCCGCCGCCGCCCTGCTGGCCGCGGCCAGGCTGCTGGCCGGCCAGCGGGAGGGCGAGTCGGCGATGCTGACCGCGCGCGGCGCGACCCGCTGGCAGCTGCTGCGGATGACCGCCGCCGAGGCCATCCCGCTGTGCGTGCTGTCCTCGGCCGTCGGCGGCGTGATCGGCGTCCTGCTGGCCCGGCTGCTTGCTTCGGGGGGTTCTGGGCGCCCCGGGGGCCCCGGGGGTTCCGGGGCCGCAGGCATCGCGCCGGGCACGGGTGCCTGGCTGGCCGCCGTGGCGGTCGCCGCAGGGGCGGTGGTGATCATGCTGGTCCCCGCGCTGACCACGGTGTCACCTGGCACCGCCCGGGCCCGCCGGGGCAGGCAGGCCGCCGTCTCCGGAGTGACCCGGGCCGGCGCGGACGTTGCCCTGGTGCTGCTGGCCGTGCTCGCGGGCTGGCAGCTGCGGCACTACTCCGCGGTATCGGCCGGCGCCAACGGCAACTTCGGCATCGACCCCGTGGTCGTGATCGCGCCCGCCCTGGCCCTGGTCGGCGGCACCGTCCTGGCGCTGCGCCTGCTGCCGGCCGGCGGCAAGGCCGGCGACCGGCTGGCCGCCCGCGGGCGGCGGCTGACCGCCGCCATGGCCAGCTGGCAGATCAGCCGCCAGCCGATCCGGCAGGGCGGCGCGGCGCTGCTGATCGTGCTGGCCGTGGCGACCGGGACGCTGGCGCTGGCCCAGCGGCAGAGCTGGACCCGGTCCGATCACGATCAGGCCGCGTTCGCCGCGGGCGCCGACGTGCGCGTCGACGCCAGCGAGCCGCTCTCGGCGGCCCAGGCCGCGGCGCTGGTCCGGCTGCCGGGGGTGATCCACGCCATGCCGGTCGCGGCCTTCCCGCAGGTGGCCAACGGCACCGAGGTCCTCGCGGTCAACTCCGGCCAGGCCGCGGACGTGACCCTGCTGCGCTCCGACCAGTCGCGGCTGTCCCAGGCCGCGCTGTTCGGGAAGATCACGCCGGCCGGGGCACCGCCGGGGGTGACGCTGCCCGCCGGGCCGTCCGGGCCGTCCGGATCCTCCAGGCGTTCGGCGCAGGTGCAACTGACCGCGCGGCTCGGCCCGGCCTCGCTGAGGCTGGTCCCGGCCACGGTGAACGTGTCGGTGGAAGACGCCTTGGGGGACGTCTACGAGCTTGACGCGGGCACGCTGCCCGCCGACGGCCGGGATCACACCCTTACCGTCCCGCTGTCAGGGAGTTCCGGTGGCGCCGTCTACCCGCTGCGGCTGATCGGGATCGACCTGAACTACACGCTGCCCGCCAAGCGGACCGGTGAACTTGCCAGTTTCACCTTGGACAGCTTCTCCGGCGGGGCGGGGACGGCGGCGAGGCCAGGCAGTGCGCTTGGCCCCTGGTCGGCCCTGGGCTCCTCGTCCGAGCTGGCCGGCGTCCGCCAGACCACGGGGACGGCCGGGCCGTCCGGCCTGCCGGCCGTCACCACCAAGGCCGCCAGCGGCACCGCGCTGACCGTGGCGTTCAACCCGGGCTACGGCCTGGCGCCGAGCGGTTTCGCCAACGTGCCGCCCAGCCCGGTCAGCGGGGACCTGACCCTGACCGGGACCCACCGCGTCGCGGCGCTGCCAGGCATCGCCACCCAGGGCTTTCTCGCCTCGAGCAACGCGAGCATCGGGTCCCTCGTGCAGGTCAACATCAACGGCGCGGTCCTGTTCGTGCGGATCGTGGCCGCGGTGACGACGTACCCCACCGTGTCGTCCGGCGGCGCCCTCATCGTGGATCTCGGCAGCCTGCAGGGCGCGCTGAACAGCGGTTCGCTGAGCGCCGCCCAGCCGACGCAGTGGTGGCTGGCCACCTCGGGCGGCTCCGGGCCTGCGGGTCTGGCCGCCGTCCTGCCTCCGGGGTCGGCCGTCACGTCCGCGGCCGGGGTGGCCGCCGGGCTGCTGGGCGATCCGCTGTCGACGGTGCCGCAGCAGGCACTGCTTGCCGTCGCCCTCGCCGCCGCGGTGCTGGCCATCACCGGCTTCTGCGTCAGCATCGCGGCCGGTGTCCGCCAGCGCCGCGCGGAGAACGCCCTGCTGGCCGCGCTTGGCGTGCCGCCCCGCACGGCGGCCTGGCAGCTTTGCCTGGAGAAGCTCATGCTCAGCCTGCCCTCGGCCGTGGCCGGCCTGGTGCTCGGCGTGCTGCTGGCCGAGCTGCTTGTCCCCGCGATCACGCTGACGTCCTCGGCCACCGAGCCGGTGCCGCCGGTGGTCATCCAGTTCGGCTGGGCGCAGATCCTCCCGCTGGCGCTGGCGGTCGCCGTGCTGCCGGTGCTGGCGGCCGCGCTCACCATCGCGCGGCGTCCTGATGCTGCCGCCGCGCTGCGCGCCGCGGAGTCAGCATGATGCCCGCCAGCAGGCGGCGGTCCGCGGGCGTGACGCGGACCGCGGGCCTGGAGCGGGCCGGGGGCCTGGGGGGATCCGGGGGCCTGAGGCGGGCCGGGGGCCTGAGGAAGGCCGTGGGAGACGCGGGCCCGGCCACGATCGCGCTGGCCCTTCTGGTCTGTGGCTGCGTGTTCGCCGCCATGGCCGGCCCCGCGCTCAGCCTGCACGCACGGTCCCAGGCGCTGCAGCAGACGCTGGCCAAGATCGCGCCCACGGTCAAGACCGTCCAGATCAGCGCGGCCTGGAGCGAGTTCATGGACGAGCTGGTCGACTTCAGCGGAGCCGGCCAGATCATGACCCAGGGCCAGCTGACTGCGAGCACGCGGGAGCTGAAGGCAGGCCTGGCCCACACGCCGCTCCCGGTCGCGGCCGGCAACTGGTCCAGCATAAGCACGGAGCCATCCGTGGTCGCCTCGGGCGCGGCGGCCAGCGCGTCCATCTCGGGCAAGCCGCCCGCGCTGGAGGTACTCTCCCGCGACCCGTTCACGGCCAACGCCGCGCTGGTGGAAGGCAGCTACTCCTACCCGGGCCGGGCCGAGCCGGCCGGGACGGTGGCGGTGGCGGTCACCCCGCCGACCGCCGCGCTGTTCGGCCTGCACCCGGGCAGCCGGCTGACGCTGAGCACCGCGACGAACACGGTCACGCTGATCGTCACGGCCATCGTCCGGCCGCGCGGGGCCGGCTCCACCTTCTGGACGCAGGACCCCCTGGCGGCACAGCCCTCGCTCGTCACCCCGGCGAACGGGGGGAAGTACTGGGCCGGGGCCGCGTTCGCGGATCCGGGCCAGATGACCGCGATGCAGACCGTGTTCAGCAGCCCTGGCATGGAACTGATGTGGGAGTTCCCGCTCGCGCTCGGCGGCGTCACCGGGGACCAGGTCCAGGGCCTTTACAACGACCTGAACCGGGCCACCACGGTGACGCCGGCGCTGAGCGGATCCCTGCAGCCGGCCGGGGACACGCTGACCGTCACCTCGCCGCTGATCCCGGACCTGTCGGTATTCCTGAGCACCCAGGCCGGCATCGAGACCGTGCTGTTGCTGCTTTCGGTCAGCCTGCTGGTGATCGCCGCGGCGGTGATCCTGCTCGCGGCCAGGATGCTGGTGATCCGCCGGGCCGGGGAACTGGCCATGCTGCGCGCGAGGGGCGGGTCGCTGTGGCAGGTCACCGGGCTGATGGCCCGCGGCGCCTTGGTCGCGGCCATCCCGGCCGCGGTGGCCGGCGCGGCCGTGGCCATCGCCGCGATCCCGGGGGACGCGGCGGCGTCGGAGCTGGGCTGGGTGCTGGCCGCGATCACGCTCGCGGTCGCGCTGGCCGGGCCGGCGCTGATCGCGGCGTGGGAGCATCGCAGGCCCGCCCCGGCCATCAACCCGGCCCGGATCACCACGGCCGATACCGGCCGGCGCCGGGCGTCGTGGCGCCGGCCCGTGGCCGAGGTCACGGCGTGCGCGGCCTGCGTGGCCGGCCTGGTCGTCCTGCGAGGTCAGGGCGTGCCGGCCGGCGGCCAGGTCAACCTGCTGCTGACCGTAGCGCCGGTGCTGGTAGCGGTCCCGGTCGTGGTGATCATGCTGCGGCTGTACCCGCTGTTCGTCCGCGGCCTGCTCCGGCTCTGGGCCCGCGGCCAGGGCGCGACCGGCTTCATCGCCCTGTCGGCGGCGGCCAGGTCCTCGCTGACCGGGGTGCTGCCCGCGTTCGCGCTGGTGCTCGCGCTCAGCCTGGCCACCTTCGCCGGGATGGTCAGCGGCGGCATCGCCCGGGGCGAAGCCGCCGCGGCCTGGAATACCACCGGCGCCGACGTGCTGATCCAGGCCGGCCCCACCTCCGGGCCGGTCACCCCGGCCACGCTGAAGGCGATCGGTGGCGTCCGCGGCGTCTCGCACGCCACCGCGGTCTGGAACACCACGTGGGTCACCCCGTTCGGCCAGGCGGTGACCGTGGTCGCGGTCGATCCGGCCAGCTACGCGGCCGTGACCGCGAGCACCCCGTTCCCGCCCCTGCCCGCGGCCAAGCTGGCCGGGGGCTCCGCGGCGCTGTCGTCCGGCGCCGCCGTGCCGGTTCTCGCCTCCCCGGACGCCGCCACCGTCCTGGGCCACGGGACGACGCAGCTGACCTCCCTGAGCCCGGTGGGACCGTTCACCGTCCGGGTCGCCGGGATCCTGACCGGCACCCCGGCCCAGCCCGGAGGCGGCACGTTCGTCGTCATGCCGCAGCTGACCCTGCCCGGCCCGGCCGGCCAGCCCGCACCGAACATGGTCCTGCTCAGCGGCTCGGCGATCGACGCCAGCCAGCTGGCCGCCGTCGTCAACCGAACGATCCCCTACAGCACGATCACCTTCCGCTCGGCCGTGTTCGCATCGCTGGCCGATTCGCCGCTGCCGCACGGCGCCGCGCTCATCGTCTCGTTCACCCTGGCCGAGGCGGCCGTGCTCAGCCTGCTGATCGTCGTCCTCGGCCTGGCGCTCGGATCGGCGGACCGCGAGCTGACCCTGGCCCGGCTCACCGTGATGGGCCACCAGCGCGGGACCGAGCTCGTCATGGCCGAGGCCATGCCCGCGGTGCTCGCCGCGGTCGTGGCCGGCCTGGTCTGCGCCGTCGTGCTGCCCCACCTGATCGGCTCGTCCATCGACCTGTCCGCGTTCACGGGGATGAACGCCCCTGTCTTGTTCCAGCCCGACGTGACCGCGCTCGGGCTGCCCGCGGCCGGCGTCGTGGTCCTCGCCGTGGCGGCCCTGGCCGCCGAGGCCAGGGCGCTGCGCCGCCGTGGTATCGCCGACATTTTGCGCGCAAACTAGTACGTAGAGGAGTTGAGCATGGGCACCAGCGTCTCCGACCTAGGCGCGGAATCGGCGCGGCACCACCGGGACTTCGGTGCGGGCTCGCTGATCGTCTGCGACCGGCTGGTGCGCATCTACGTCGCGGCGGGGATCGAGGTGCAGGCGCTGCAGGGGCTCGACCTGCTGGTGCAGGAGGGCGAGGTCGTCGCCCTGGTCGGGGCGTCCGGCAGCGGCAAGTCCACGCTGATGAACATCCTGGCCGGCCTGGACACGCCCACCGCGGGCTCGGTTCGGGTGGCGGGTCACGACCTGGCGACGATGAGCGCCCGGCAGCGCCTGGCCTACCGGCGCCGGGTGGTGGGCTTCATCTGGCAGCAGACCTCACGCAACCTGCTCCCCTACCTGACCTCGCAGCAGAACGTGGAGCTGCCGATGCGGCTGGCCGGGGTCCGGGCCAGGACCCGCCGCCTGCGCGCCGCCGAACTGCTCGAGCTGCTCGGCCTGGCCGACTGCCTGCAACGCAAGCCGCACCAGATGTCCGGCGGGGAGCAGCAGCGGGCCGCTATCGCGGTCGCGCTGATCAACGAACCCAAGGTCCTGCTGGCCGACGAGCCCACCGGCGAGCTCGACTCCGCCACCGCGGCCGAGGTGTTCAGCGCGCTGCAGAAGGTCAACGCCGAGCTGGGCGTGACCGTGCTGATCGTCACCCACGACCCGGCGGTGTCCTCGGTGGTCCGCCGGGTTGTCGCGATCAGGGACGGGCGGACCAGCACCGAGACGTTGCGGGACACGACGGTCGGCGACGGCGGAGTGCAGCCGCACGCGGTCGAGTACGCGGTGCTTGACCGGGCCGGCCGGCTCCAGCTGCCGCGCGAGATGACCGAGCCGCTCAACATGCGCGGCCTGGTGCGGCTGGAAGCCGAGCCCGACCACATCGGCGTCTGGCCGGATAACCGGCGCTCCCGCAAACCCGCGGACCCGCCGAGTCCCGCGGGGGAGTCCCGGTGACGGCCGCGACCGAGATGGTGGCCGTCGAGGGAGTCACCAGGACCTTCGGCACCGGCCGTACCGCCACCCGCGCGCTGCGCGGCGTCTCCTTCACCGTGCCGGCCGGCCAGCTTGTGGCGCTGCGGGGCAGGTCGGGGTCGGGCAAGACCACGCTGCTCAACATCGTCGGCGGCCTCGACATGCCGGACGACGGCGTGGTCCGGGTCGGCGAGCACGAGGTGACGGCCATGTCCGAGGCCGAGCGGCTGCGGATGCGCCGGAGCTCGGTAGCGTTCATCTTCCAGTCGTTCGGCCTGATCCCGATCCTGTCGGCCGCCGAGAACGTCGGCGTGCCGCTGCGGATCGCCGGCGTGCCGTCGAAGGAACGCGAGGAGCGCGTGGGGCTCATGCTCGACATCGTCGGCCTCGGCGAGCACACCAGGCAGCGGCCCGGCGAGCTGTCCGGCGGCCAGCAGCAGCGGGTCGCGATCGCCCGGGCGCTGGCGGCAAGCCCGCAGCTGCTGCTCGCCGACGAGCCCACCGGCCAGCTGGATTCCGAGACCGGCAAGCAGATCATGCGCCTGCTGCACGCCGTGGTCGAGTCCGAGGGCGTGACCGCCCTGGTCGCGACCCACGACCCGAACCTGATCAGCATCGCCGACTCCGTCCTCGAGCTCGAGGACGGCGCCATCAAATCCGGGTGACGCCCGCAACATCGTGGGTCGCTGGCCGTGTAATGACACCGTGTCATGGCACGGGTGTTGGCCCACAATCGGCGTCGGTCGGGCGGGCGTCAGGTGACCGGGGTGCCGCTGGTGGCGGTCAGGTCGGCGAACAGGGCGGTCAGCTGGGCGGTTACCGGGCCGGGCTTGCCGTCGCCGATGGTTCGGCCGTCGACGGCCACGACCGCGGCCATGCCGCCCATGGTGCCGGTCACGAACGCCTCATCGGCCGTGTAGAGCTGGGGCAGCGTGTAGTCGCCGGTCTGGCAGGCGATGCCGGCCGACGCGGCGAGCTCGAGCACGGCCGCCCTGGTAATGCCCTCGGGGCAGGACACGGTGGTCGGCGTGGCCAGCGTCCCGCCGGTGACGAGGAAGATGTTCGTGGCGTTGGTCTCGGCGATGAAGCCGCGGTCGTCGAGCATCACCGCGTCGTCCGCGCCTGCCACGTTGGCCTCGATCTTGGCCAGGATCGACGGCAGCAGGTTGTTGTGGTGGATCTTGGGATCGAGGCAGTCCGGGGCCGGGCGGCGCACGCTCGCGGTGACCAGCGTGATGCCGGAGGCGTCATAGACGGGGTCCTTGTACTCGGCCAGCACGATCAGCGTCGGCCCGGCCTGGTTGAGCCGCGGGTCCATGCCGGAGGTGACCTTCACACCGCGGGTCAAGGTGAGCCGGATGTGCACGCCGTCCCGCATGCCGTTGGCGGCGACCGTATGCCTGATCTGATCGGTGATCTCGTCGGCCGAGGGGATCTGCTCGAACGCGAGCGCCTTGGCCGAGGCGCGCAGCCGGGCCAGATGCTCGTCCAGCCGGAAGATCCGCCCGCGGTAGAGCCGCAGGCCTTCCCAGACCGCGTCGCCGCCCTGGACGGCCGAATCGAACGGGCTGATCGCGGCCCGGTCGCGGTGCGTGAGCTTGCCGCCCACGTTGACGATGAGGTCGCGGTTGCGTTCATCGTAGCTCTGCAGCATTCGCGGCTCCCTGGGCCGAGATTCGGTACCGGTGCAGCCGCAGGTAGTACGGCAGGCAGCGGTCGGCGAGCGGTTCGAGGCGGGCGGGCAGCGGCTCGGCCGGGGGCCGGTAGGGCGCAAAGCCGGTCGAGGCGTGCACGCTGCCGTACCAGTAGGGCGCCCAGACGCCGTCGCTGTCCCGCGGGCCCGGCGGCCAGGCCAGCATCTGGCGCTCGAACGGCACGTCGAGGGCATGGCACAGGGCGCGCAGGATCCCCTCCGGATCGGCGAGCAGGTCGCGGGAGTCCACGACCGGCCCGCCGAACCTCTCGAAGATCTCCGCCTGCTGCCGCAGGCCCAAGTCGTCCAGGTCGGGCTCGGCGCGCACCCGGGCGTAGGAGGCGAGCAGTTCCCGCGGGTCCCTGATCAGGTGTGCGTGCCGCAGCGGGGCGAGGGCGGCGCGGTCCACCTCCGGCAGCAGGTGGTGCGTCATGTGCTTGGCGTAGCTGATGGTCGCGCCGGGCGGAAGCGGGCCGCTGGTCGGCCGGGCCAGCACCGCCCGCCAGTCCGTGGGCTGGCTCGCGATCACGGCGCTGCGCCCGGGATGGTC
>Ga0187783_10003514_pt1 | contig 11543 bp, 10 predicted proteins | sample 1015_SJ02_MP02_2_FD_132471 | JGI IMG/M metagenome (GOLD analysis project Ga0187783, IMG submission 132471) | Tropical peat soil microbial communities from peatlands in Department of Meta, Colombia - 1015_SJ02_MP02_20_MG | ecosystem: Environmental > Terrestrial > Soil > Wetlands > Peat | place... | reverse complement strand
CTATTATGCGGCAGAGATTGGCGCGGGACAATCAGGCCAAAGAAGGGGCCGTGGGCACCTGGAGCCCCGTCCCATCCCTACCGCGGGGGGGGAGCCAATCGGATTCACGCATGCGATAATGCTAAGGGCATGCGTAACATCAAACTTACCATCTCATACGATGGCATGGGCTTTCACGGTTGGCAATTTCAGCCCGGTGTTCTCACCATCCAGGGAACAGTGAATGAGGCCGCGCGCAAGATCACGCAGGAGAGAATCGTCGCCCACGGTGCGAGCCGCACCGACGCCGGCGTGCACGCCCTGGCTCAAGTCGCGCACTTTAAAACGCAATCGACGCTCTCAGCTTTGGAATTTCAGCGCGCTCTAAATGCTTTACTTCCTCCTGCCATTCGCGTCATTGCAGCCGAAGAGGTGGGCCATGACTTTCATGCCCGCTGGCTTGCTCAGGCCAAGACCTATCGGTATCGTATCTATCGCGGCTGCGTCCTCCCGCCCTTCGAGCATGGTCGGGCGCTGCACTACCCGTGGCCGCTCGAGGAAGAGCGCATGGTCGAAGCCGCTCGGCTGTTCGAGGGCGAGCACGATTTCAGCTCGTTCGCAGCTTCGTCGGGCTCAGAAGACGACGATCGCGACCGTAACACGGTTCGGGTGATTCTCTCCTCGGAACTTGTGCGGGAATCGGGCCGCGACGAAATGGCCTATCTTGTGCGCGGTCGGTCATTTCTTCGGTATATGGTGAGGAAGATGGTTGGGACGCTAATCGAGGTGGGGAAGGGAAGGCTCACACCGCAGGACATCACGCAACTGTTCCAATTGCGGGACCGCTCCCGCTCCAGCCCAACGGTTCCGCCGGAGGGTCTGTATCTGGTTTCGCTCGACTACCCTGACCCGGCCGATTCGCTCGCTTCCGCAGCAGGGCGTCGCGTTTCGAGGTCAAGCGGTTAGGCCGATAGCGACGTGAACTCCGCCTAACTGTAGGCAGCTTTGCGTTCTTGATCAGCGTTCGACCCGGTCACTTTTTTTGGGGTACAATTTTCCTTGTGTTCCATGAACGCCGAACTGATTTATGATTGGAACGCTCAGTCCGCGCCGGAAATACCCCCGAACCGGCGCGTGATGCTGAACGACGAAACCCTTCGCGACGGTCTACAAAATCCCTCCGTTCGTGACCCCTCGATTAGCGAAAAAATTCAAATTCTGCACCTGATGGAGGACTTGGGCATCGACGAAGTCAATATTGGCCTCCCCGCCGCCGGGCCGCGCGCCGCTGCCGACTCCGAGGCGTTGGCGCGCGAAATCGTCGGCTCGCGCATGAAGATTCGCCCCAATTTGGGCGGTCGTACGCACCGGGGGGATATTCAGGCAATGATCGACGTTTGTGAGCGCGTTGGACGACCGATCGAAGCGGCCGTGTTTCTGGGATCGAGCCCGATTCGCCGCTTCGTTGAGGATTGGAGCGTCGACCATCTTAAGCGAACCACCGAAGATGCCGTGACCTTCGCTGTGGCCCAAGGACTGCCAGCGATGTACGTTACCGAGGATACGATTCGGACAGATCCTTCGACGATCCTGGCACTCTACTCGACGGCCATTCGCGCGGGTGCGCGCTCGATTGTGCTGTGCGACACCGTAGGGCATGCCACCCCGGTAGGCGCCTACAATCTGGTGAAGTTCGTGATCAAGGAAGTCGTGAAACCTTCGGGTGAAGAAATCCGTGTGGATTGGCACGGACACAACGACCGCGGCCTCGCCGTTGCCAACTCGCTGGCGGCCCTTGCTGCGGGAGCCGATCAGGTGCACGCGGTCGCCTTGGCGCTCGGTGAGCGGGTTGGCAACACGCCCATGGAAGTGATGCTCGTGAATCTGCGCCTTCTGGGGTTGATTGATCGCGACCTCTCGAAGCTGAAGGAATACTCCGAGACAGTTGCGCGGGCGACCAAGACGGTCATCCCGCCGAATTATCCCGTCGTTGGCCGCGACGCCTTTCGCACCCAGACAGGCGTGCACGCCTCGGCTATCGCCAAGGCGCACAAAAAGCATGACGTGAATCTGGCAGACGCCATCTACAGCGGCGTGCCCGCGCATCTGTTCGGCCTCGAGCAGGTCATCGAAATCGGCCCAATGAGCGGTCGCTCGAATGTGGTTTACTGGTTTGGCAAACACGGCATGACCGCTACCGACGAAGTCATCGACCGCATTCTCTCTGCTGCCAAGCGGTCGACGAGCGTGCTCACGGAAGAAGAAATTCTTGTGCTGGCAGCGTCTTCGCCGGCCTGAACCACCGACGTGAGCACAACGCTGCGGGGGCATCGTCCGGGTCGCTTTTCGTAGCTTTTCCCGCCATGGGTGCCAATGCGTTCCAGCCTCGAACGCGGGGCGTGGCCATGGCGTGTACATCTTCGACGACTGGCGATAAAATCCCGCACGAATCGCGTGAAAGTCGCTTTCATCTGCTGTATCTTTTTCTGGATGGGCCCGCTCTCGGTTCGCGTCACCCAAGAACCCGTCACGCAGTTGGCGGAGGATCCGCGCTGTGCACGCGGCCTTGCTTGGATCGATGAGAACACCGCTTGGGTCACCGAGCAGCAGATTCGGCTCACCGAAATCCCTGCGCCCGAATTCGGCGAAGCTCGCCGTGCCCAAGCATTAAAGGACCTTTTCTCGGCGAGCCGCTTACAGGCCCGCATCGACAAAACCGGCAACGTGATTGCCGAGCGCCCATCAAGTGATGGGACAGGAGCGTCCGATTTAAGGGGTGTAATCCTTATCGCCGCGCACCTCGACACGGTTTTCCCCGCGAACACAGATGTGCGCGTCAGACGCGACCACGCTCGTCTGCTCGCGCCTGGAATTTCCGATAATGGCGCAGGTCTGGCTGCGCTCGTGGGACTGGCGCGGGCGCTTGCCGAGTCGGGGATTCACACGGAGAAGACCATCGTTCTGGCTGGGGACGTTGGTGAAGAAGGGGAGGGAAACCTGCGCGGTATTCGCGCTCTGGTCGATTTCTATGGCTCGCGGCTCGCGGCCGTGATCGCGCTCGACGGTCCCTCCTCTGATTACATCACGACCCAAGCGATCGCCTCGCGGCGCATCGAAGTCGACATCAGCGGCCCCGGCGGGCACAGTTGGTCGAACTTCGGGGCGCCGAATCCGATCACGGCTATCTCGCGCGGCATCGTCCGCTTTTCTTCTACTTCGATTCCGACCGATCCCCGCAGCACCTACAATTTCGGACTTGTGGAGGGTGGCACCTCGGTGAACTCGATTCCCTCACGTGCCGCTGCGAAAGTGGATCTGCGCTCTGAAGACGAGCGCGAGTTGGCGCGCCTTGAGTTGGCTTTGCGTGATGCCATGCAGGAGGGCGTGAACGACGAAGTCTCCCAAAAGGCGGCCAGGGGCGACGCACTTCGGCTGAATTTCCGCTTGCTCGGCACACGCCCGGCGGGAAAACTCCCGGACGATTCATCGCTCCTTGCCACCATTCGTGCCGTGGACCGCCACATCGGCAATGTCTCACGCCTCGAAAAAAGCTCTACGGATGCCAACCTTCCGCTTTCGCTCGGAATCCCTGCGGTCGCAATGGGCGGGGGAGGGAAAGGCGGCGGCTCGCACACGAGTGAGGAATGGTACGAACCGGCCGGCCGCGAGCTAGGCCTCAAGCGCCTATTTTTGGCAGCCGTCTCGGTCGCGGGCGTTGAACGATAGACGCCTTACGCGCCACCACAACGGATCGATGCTGCTGGTGTCTAGGGGTGCGGAGCTTCGGTCTGTGCGCGCCCGACTATGGCTTGTCGCACCGGTTTGCGCCGCATACACTCGGTAGCTCATGCCTACCAAGCGCTTGCTCGCTGACCTCGCCCTGGCCCTCTGCGCCTTGATCTGGGGTACGACTTTCGTCGTTATCAAGGACGCGCTGGCCGACATCTCCGTGCTCGCCTACCTAGCCCTACGCTTCGGACTCGCCGCTATCGTCATGGCCGCAATTTACTGGCGCACGGTGCGGACCCTGACGTGGCCGGCGGTTTGGGCTGGCGCACAGATTGGCGTGGTCATGTTCGGCGGCTACATCTTCCAGATCACAGGCCTAAAATTTACAACCCCCTCGAAGGCGGCCTTCGCCACCGGAACGTTCGTCGTCTTCGTACCGATCCTGCTGGCATTGTTCGGGCGCCGCCGGATCGCCCTTTGGATTTGGCTGGGCGCGGCGGCGGCATTCGCTGGTCTCTATTTCCTCACGGTCCCACCGGAAGGCTTCGGCGCGCTGAACCGCGGCGACCCGATCGTGTTTGTCTGCGCGATCATGTTCGCGCTGCAGATGATTTTCATAGGGCGCCACGTAGGCCGCTACTCTGTCGCCGCGCTCAGCTTTCTTCAAGTAGCGACCACCGCCTTGTTATCCACCGCACTTTTGTGGATCGCCTCGGCGGCCCACTGGGAGCACCCACGCATCACATGGACTGGCTATCTCATCTTCGCCATTCTACTTACGGCCCTTGGGGCGACGGTTCTCGGCCTCTCTTTCCAGACCTGGGCGCAGCAGTACGCTTCGCCCTCCCATGCCGCGATCCTCGTCAGTCTTGAGCCGGTGTTCGCCGCTCTTACTTCGCTCGTTCTCGCACGAGAGCATCTTGGCACGCGCGCCCTTATCGGTGCTGCGCTTATCTTTGCCGGCATCCTGGTCGCCGAACTGAAAGGCGCCGGCTCGGCCGAGTCCGACTCTCTGGCCGCAGTCTTCCCGTCGTCCGAGTAGCGTCCCGCGCCGCTTCGTAGTGCGCTAAACGCCGGGCCGCCTATGACGCGGAACGAGTTTTGCCAGTTAGCTGCACGACACGTCGAAAAGAGTGATCGAACAGCGGGAGGGTTTCGCTCCTACCGAGCTGGGTAATCGTAACCTTTTCGCCTCCGGTCGGTTAATGCTATAGAGAGCTCGTTGCTTGGAGAACGGGTTGAAGGCTCCACTGAAAGAGGCCGACGAAAAGTTGCTCGTCGACGCGGCGCAGAAGGATCCGCGTCGTTTCGCCGACCTCTACGAAGCCAATTTCGAGCGTGTCTATGCGTTCGTGGCGCGCCGGGTACGCAGCCGCGCAGACACTGAGGATCTGACCGCAGAAGTCTTTCAGCAGGCGCTCGCGAAGCTGCCCAAATTCGAGTGGCGCGGAGTTCCGTTTTTGGCATGGCTGTACCGCATCGCGGCGAACGCCATTGCCGATCGTTGGCATCTTGCGTCGCGCGAGCAAGGAAATCCTGCGCCGGACAGCCCGTCTGACAGACCGACGCACATCGAGTTGGAAGGGGTCGAGACACGGGCGCGACTCTATCGCTTGGTGAGCACGCTGCCTGTGCAGCAGCGACGCGTCATCGAAATGCGTTTCGGCGAGGAAAAAAGCATCCGCGAAATCGCGCTGGAGCTGAAGTGCACATCCGGAGCGGTCAAGCAACTGCAGTTTCGCGCGATCAAGGCTCTTCGGGGTCAGTGGGACGGGAAGCCTGGCACGAACACGAGAAAAGCACATGGCTAAGCAAAACCCGAGCGAACAACTTGATCGAGTCGTGAGTGCAATTCTGGGTCTGTCCGCTTTACCGCTTTCGCCTCATGACGTGTCGCGACGATTCGACCCGGCCGTTGCGCCCTTCATCGAAGTGATCAGTGACCTGAGAAAACTGCCTCGGCCCGATTTCAAAGAGCGTCTCAAAGCCGATTTGGAAAGGAGAGTAGGTATGACTGCATCAGCGAAGCAACCGCAGGAACATGCCTCCCTTCGGGAGGGTTTTCACAGTATCACGCCGTACCTGATCCTTACCGGCGCGGGATCCTGGATCGAGTTCGTAAAGCAAGCCTTCCGCGCCGAGGAGCATCTCCGCGTCCAACGTCCGGGCCAGGGCGACGACATCATGCACGCTGAGGTCCAAATCGGCGACTCGATGATCGAACTGGCCGATGCCAACCCGCAAATTCCTGCGATGCCCGGTGCCCTTTGGTTTCGAGTCGACGATGTGGATGCTGCCTATCATCGTGCGCTCGAAGCAGGTGCAACGCCGATCCAGGCTCCTTCGGACCAGGAATACGGCTCGCGCGACGGCTCGGTGAGGGATCGGTTTGGAAATCACTGGTACCTCTATACGCCGAAGCCGGACAGCAGGCTGTTTGAAGGTCTGCACAGCGTGACACCGTATCTGCATCCGTTGCGAGGTGCGGTGCTGATCGAATTCCTCGAGAAGGCGTTTGGCGGCGAGGAAGTATATCGCGCCCAATCACCCGATGGGGTGATTCATCACGCCCAGGTTCGCATTGGCGATTCGATGATCGGTATGGGCGACGCACATGGAGTCTATCAGCCGATGCCGTCCACACTGCATCTTTACGTGTCCGATGCAGACCAAACCTACGAGCAGGCGTTGCGCGCCGGTGCCCGTTCAATTCAGCCGCCTGCTGACCAGCCCTACGGCGAACGAAACGCGGGCGTGGTGGATCCGTTCGGCAATCGTTGGTTCATTGCCACGCCGACGCGGCGCTAAAATGGAATGGGGTGATTCACAGCGCGGCGGCGCGTCGTTTCTTGACGACCTGAAAACCAAGCAACTCACGGCGCAGTCGGGCAGCTTTTTATTTTGGATTCTCAGTGAGAGGACAGGCAAATGGCAACCACGCCCGGCGGAATCGGCAATGTCACGGCCAACCAGGCTCTGTTGGAAATGGCCATGGCGTACTCTCGCAGCCGCGTCGTATGCACGGCGGCACGGCTCGGTGTCGCAGACGCGCTTGCCGAGCGGGAGTGCAGTGTGGATGATCTCGCTCAAGTTTGCAGGGCGGACCGCTCCTCGCTCTATCGCCTGCTGCGAGCGCTCGCCAGCCTCGGAGTTGCTACCGAGACCGGGTCCGGCAGGTTCGCTTTGACGCCGTTCGGCGAACCTTTGCGCAAGGACGCTCCGAACTCAGTTTGGCCCGGAGTGGTGCTTTGGGCGGACCTCATCGAGGACAGTTGGTCCTACCTCACCGAGTGCGTGCGCACGGGCCAGACAGCCATGCAGGTGATGGAAAGCCAGGGAATTACCCCACGCTGGTCGAAGGATCCGGATGCTAACGCCATCTTTCGCGCAGTGATGGGCACAGCGCCTTCGGAAGACTACCTGCCGATTGTACGGGCCTGGGATTTCAGTGGTTCTCGAGTTGTCGCAGACCTGGGCGGAGGGGGTGGCGCGCTCCTGAGCGCAGTGATGAAGAGCTATCCTAATTTGAAGGGCATGCTCGTGGATCGACAGCAGTCGACCGAGGCAGCAGCGCCCCGTTTTCAAGCCGAAGGTCTGGCGGCCCGGTGTCAGTTCATCGCCGCTGATTTGCACGAGTCGGTTCCTTCGGGGGCCGATGTTTATCTGATGAAGCACGTCCTCCACGGCTGCCAGAATGAAGTGGCCATCAAGATCCTGAAAAACTGTCGCGCGGTGATGCACTCCGACGCAGTGTTGTTGGTCGTGGAATTCGTTTTGCCAGACGTGGTCTCTCACGCCGTTCCGAAACTCGAGGGCCTCTTTATGAGCGACCTGAATATGATGACGGTTACTGGCGGGAAAGAACGCAGCGCCTCGGAATGGAAGTCGGTGCTCGGGGCCGCACAGCTTCGCATGGGACGCGTCGTCCCAGTGGCCGCGCAAGATCGATCGAGGCCGAACGCCCCGGTCGTGGAAGGGGTTTCGATCATCGAGGCCACACTCGAGCCATGCTGATGTTCCCAGGTTTCCGATCGAGGGATGAAGTTGCGGCAGGAAACCGGTGCCAAGCATTCTCAAGAGTGCAGTCGAGCCCGTTGTTACGATTCCGCCGCAACGGGGCGTTTTTCCGCGGCTTCGTCCTGGAGGCGCACACGATCCACGGCGAGCCCGGCCTGTGCGGCGATCACGGCGAACACGTTGAGATCGTCCACGGTGAACATTCCGCGGCGCGATAGATTATCGACGTAGAGCAGCCCGAACCGCCGTTCCTTCATGCCCAGCGGCGCGCACATCGCCGATTGAATCCCCGCAGCCACAATGCTCTTGCTTGCTGCCAGGCGCGGATCTGCCTGCGGATCGGAAACCAGCAGTGGCAGCCCACCCTGCATCACCTGTTTGATAATGCTTTGCGAGATGGTGAGCTGGGGTGAGCCGTGCCCCTGCGGGCCGTTGGCTCCTCGGCGATGGCGAATGAGCGCGGGCTCAAAGGCGTATCCACCCTTGCTGAAATCGCCCTGGCCCATCGACTGCCGGTTGAGCAGCATTACGAAACTCCGCTCGGCGCCCTCCATTTCGAGGATGAGTTCGAGGATACGCTGCGTCACGTCGCTAACCGTACTGAGGTCTCCCAGTGCGCGATTGACGCGGTAGAGCAGCGTGAGGAGGCGATTCTCGCGCTCGAGCGCTTGGAGGCGGCCAGCCGAAGTGGCCGGGTGCGCCGAATCGGATAGCGCAGCGCCGGCCAGCGGCTGGACGGGCAGGAAGCTTGCCGAATAGGCGGGCTCGGCGATCACGCGCGCGACGCGCGGGGGGAGATCGGCCGTGCCGTAGGTAATCATGTTGCGCGCGGGTGAATCCTCGAAAAAGCGCAGGCGATATTCGCCGAGAACAATTTCATCGTTGGGTTTGAGGGTAGCTTCCTTCGTCGCTGCGCCGTTGACCTTCACACCGTTGGCGCTGCCGCGATCGATGATTTGCCATTGGCCTTCTGGGCTCGAACGAACAACAGCGTGCAGGCGCGAAATGCTGGGGTTGTCGAGGACCAGACTGCTTGCTTTGGCTCTCCCGATAGAGATGGGACGATCGCCGAGGAGCTCGAAAACGCGTGCGTCTTCGCCTGGATGATAAATCAGAAATCTCGGCATTCGGCGGGCCTCTGGTCCATCTTCGGCCGGGCTCACGCAGGAATCAAGACGCGCCCCGCCACCTTTTGTCCGATCACTAACTTGCCGGTGCTACAGGTTCCTGTGGCACGGGTTGAGGTTATTCGTGGTGGTATTGCACGTCGAGGGCGGAGTGAAGCGACGGGATGCGAAGATTCTTCTTCTCGAAAGCAGCGATTTCGGCTTCGTGGACCAGCGTGAGGCCGATGTCGTCGAGACCTTTCAGCAGACAGTCGCGGCGAAATGGATCGATGGTGAACGAATAGTTGAGTCCGGCGTCGTCTGTGACCATTTGTTGCTCGAGATCGACTGTGACACTGTAGCCCTGGTTCGCTTCGCTGCGCTTGAACAGCTCATCGATCTGATCGTTCCGAACGGTGACGGGCAAGATGCCGTTCTTGAAACAGTTATTGTAAAAGATATCGGCGTAGCTGGGCGCCAGAATGGCACGGAATCCATAATCACGAATCGCCCAAGGGGCATGTTCGCGGCTCGATCCGCAGCCGAAGTTCGCCCTTGCCAGAAGGATACTCGCGTCCTTGTAGCGCGGCCGGTTCAACACGAAATCCGGATTGGGCTGTTCCCCGGGCAAATACCGCCAGTCATAAAACAGAATCCGGCCGTACCCTTCACGCGTCAGGAGCTTCAGAAACTGTTTGGGCACCATTTGATCGGTGTCGACATTGACACGGTCGAGCGGGGCAACGACACCTCGGTGCGCTGTGAATGGCCGCATCGCTATTCGGTTCCGTCCGCGCTTGACCAGTTACGAATATCGACGAAGTGGCCCTCGATCGCGGCGGCGGCGGCCATCACCGGGCTGACGAGATGCGTCCGGCCGCCTTTGCCTTGGCGGCCTTCAAAATTTCGATTCGACGTGCTTGCGGAGCGCTCGCCGCTGAGCAGAACGTCATCGTTCATGCCGATGCACATACTGCAGCCAGCATCGCGCCACTCGAAACCGGCATCACGGAAAACCTTATCGAGGCCCTCTTTTTCGGCCTGCGCTTTCACGACGCGCGAGCCGGGCACGACGAGAGCCTGCTTGAGGGACTTCGAAACGCGCTTTCCAGCGGCGACGCGAGCCGCAGCGCGCAAATCTTCAAGACGTGAATTTGTGCACGAGCCGATGAAGACGCGGTCAAGCGGAATATCCACAATGGGGGTGCCGGGCTCAAGCGCCATGTAGGCGAGAGCGTTCTCGGCGGCCTTGCGGTCGACCGGGTCCTGAAACGACGAGGGATCAGGGACGCGGTCGGTTACCTGGGTGACCATGCCGGGGTTTGTGCCCCAGGTGACCATTGGAGCGAGGTCATCCGCCCTGAGAACCACCGTCGTGTCGTAGGGCGCACCGGGATCGGTTGCCAGCGATCTCCAGTAATCGATGGCGATCTGAAAATCCTTTCCCTGTGGCGCAAACGGCCTTCCTTCGACGTATGCGAAGGTAGTTTCATCCGGTGCAACCATACCGGCACGTGCCCCCGCTTCGATCGACATGTTGCACATCGTCATGCGCCCTTCCATGGAAAGGTTGCGAACCGCTTCACCGGTGTACTCCGCGACGTGGCCATTGCCTCCCCCGATGCCGATCTTGCCGATGATGGCTAGGATCATGTCCTTGGCCGTGACACCGCGAGGGCGCTTGCCCGGCATGTCGATCTTCAAGGTCTTCGATTTGAACTGTGAGAGGCACTGTGTGGCGAGCACGTGCTCAACTTCGCTTGTGCCAATGCCAAACGCAAGCGCGCCGAGCGCGCCGTGCGTAGACGTGTGACTGTCGCCGCAGACGATGGTGGCACCGGGGAGAGTAATCCCGAGTTCAGGGCCGATGACGTGCACGATACCCTGATTGCGGCTGTGCATGTCGAACAGATTAATGCCGTGCTCCTGACAATTGCGCGCCAGCGCTTCAAATTGGGAGGCGGCGTCTGGATCGGCGACCGGCAGCAGGCGATCCTTGGTCGAGACGGAGTGGTCCATGACGGCGAAGGTCAGCTCGGGCCGTCGGACTCTTCGCCCCGCAACCTTCAGACCGGAAAACGCCTGCGGTGACGTTCCCTCGTGAACGAGATGACGATCGATATAGATCAGCGACGGTTGCCCAGGCTCCTCATGGACAACGTGTGTCTCCCAGATTTTTTCGTAGAGTGTGCGTAAGGCCATGGGCGAAACTCGCAGCCATTTTAGCAGGGCTGACATGGTTCCGGCTAGGGATCGGGGGCAGGGCCGCTGGCGTGGCCCATAAAGCGGGGAGTGCTAGAACTCGTCGGATTCTTGTGTATAGGTAAAACCTAGCAGTCTCGCGCTTGCGCCGGACTTTGAAATCTTGATACGGATCGGTGGCTCTTCCTCCGATCCGGTTTTGCGTAACACCGCAAATGTGGTCAGCGCTTCGCTGTATATCTTGGTGATCAAGAACGTATCGCCGCTGTCGTCCTTCTTCCATACCTGGCCGACTTGAACCTTGTGGACGGGCACGTTATGACTCTAGACAGATTCAACGAGTGCGTCAATAAGTGTCCCCGGGTATGCTTCGCGTGGAAAAACCGGCCTCCTTTTCTCGCCCGACCCGTATCTTTTTGCACGCTTCGTTCTCTTGTGGCATCTTAGTATGCGGTGCGTGGACGCCATGGCAGACGACAAAAAGAAGATCGCCGTAGTGCTGTTCCAATT
>Ga0187783_10003513_pt1 | contig 11544 bp, 8 predicted proteins | sample 1015_SJ02_MP02_2_FD_132471 | JGI IMG/M metagenome (GOLD analysis project Ga0187783, IMG submission 132471) | Tropical peat soil microbial communities from peatlands in Department of Meta, Colombia - 1015_SJ02_MP02_20_MG | ecosystem: Environmental > Terrestrial > Soil > Wetlands > Peat | place... | reverse complement strand
TCCCGGGTCGTGGCCATCGGTTTCGTTGAACTGTTTCTCCTTACCGTGGCGATGTTGTGCGGCGTTGTGATGCAAACGCTGGCCGGCTATCACCACTACGAGTTCGCACAGTATTTCAAGGAGCTGTACCTCATTGTGTTTCCGCAAGTGATGGCTCTCGCCCTGCTGGCCCTTTTCATCCAGACTCTGGTGCACAACAAGTTCGTCGGCCACGCCATCGCCATCGGCTTGATCGTCATGACGCCGATTCTGTACAACTTCGGCTGGGAGAATACTCTCTATCTCTACGACGCCACGCCGCCCTATACCTACAGCGACATGAATGGTTACGGTCATTTCGCTCCCGCCTTGTTCTGGTCGATCGTCTACTGGTTTGCCGCCTCCCTGCTTCTCGGGGTCATTTCCATCGCTTTCGCTCGCCGCGGAAGCGACGAGGGGCTGTCGGCCCGCCTGCGGCTCTCCGCAGGGCGAATGCCGCGCCTGGTTCCCGCCGCGGGTCTCTGCCTGCTCGCCGCGCTGGGTAGCGGGGGGTGGTATCTCTACAATGCGCACGTCCTCAACGAGTATCTGAACGCCAAGCAACGGCGCGACATTCAGGCCGGGTACGAACGAGACTTCAAGAAGTACGAAAACGTCCCGCAGCTCAAGGTCACTGCCGTTGACAACGCCGTCGACATCGATCCCGCCCATCGCTCGTTCTCCGGGTGGGGACATTTCACGCTCGAGAACAAAACCTCCGCGCCGATTCGACAGGTTCACATCACCGACGTGAACCACTCCGTCTCCGACATCGAGTTCGATCACCCGTTTCATCTGGCTAGCTCGAGTCCCCGCCATCTCTACTCGATCTACGTTCTCGAGCAGCCGCTCGAGCCCGGCGAGACGATCCACATGACCTTCCACGTAGGCTGGACCTCCCGCGGTTTCCGGGACGGCAATGAGAAGCCTGAGCTGGCCTACAACGGCACCTTTTTCGACGCGAGCTATTTTCCCTCGATCGGCTACACGCAAGGGTATGAAGTGGATGATCCCCGCCGCCGCCGCGAGGAGCACCTTGGCTTGCTCGAAGAAATGGCCGAGCGGGGCGATCCGCGACAGTCCCTGTACAGCATTTTTTTCAAGGATTCCGACTGGATTCGTTATCACACCGTCGTGAGCACCTCCAGCGATCAAATTGCCATCGCGCCAGGCTATCTCAAACGCGAGTGGCAGCAAAACGGTCGCAACTACTTCGAATACGATATGGGATCCACGCCCATTCTCGATTTCTACGCCTATCTGTCGGGCCGTTACACGGTCCGGCGAGAGCAATACAAAGGTACGAAGCTCGAGGTTTACTACATCCCCGGTCACCAATACGACATCGATGACATGCTGGCTGCCGCCAAGGCCGGCCTCGACTACTACCAGGCCAACTTTAGCCCGTACCAGTTTGCCCAGTTCCGCATCATGGAGTTCCCCCGCTATCGGCAGTTCGCACAGTCCTTCTCGAACACGGTTCCGTATTCCGAGGGGATCGGCTTCATCCAGCGCATGGTGAAAAAGAACGACATCGACTTCACCTATTTCGTCACCGCCCACGAACTGGCCCATCAGTGGTGGGGCCACCAGCTCATCGGTGCGAACGTCGAGGGTTCGAACATGATGTCAGAAACCCTGGCCGAATATTCCGCACTGATGGTCATGCAGCATAAATACGGTCGCGACAACATGCACCGTTTTCTCCGGCATGAACTCGATGTCTACTTGCGCGGACGCGGCAGCGAGGTGCGCCGCGAACGGCCGCTTTCCGAGGTCCAGCGGGAATCCTACGTGTGGTATCAAAAGGGCGGCCAGATCATGTACACGCTCGCCGACTACCTTGGCGAGGATCGAGTCAACTCGGCTCTCCGCAATTTCCTCCTCGAGTATCGTTATCGAAACGCTTCGAGCGGCCCGACCGTCCCCTACCCGGACACTCGGCAGCTCGTCGCCGCCCTCCACGCCGAGGCTCCTCCGGACCTTGCCTACCTGATCGACGACGGGTTCAACTCCATCGTCCTGTACGACAACAAGGCCATTTCCGCAAACGTCACGCCGACCGCCGACCACAAGTTCAAGGTCAACCTCCGCGTCGAGGCCCGCAAGGTCAAAGCCGACGGAAACGGCAAAGAGACCCCCATGCCGCTCAACGACTACATCGAGATTGGCGTCTTCAAGGGCAAGAAGGACGAAGAACAGCCGCTCTACTTGAAGAAGGTGAGGTTTACGACGGAGCAGAATACATTCGAGATCGTGGTCGATGAAATGCCCACACGCGCCGGCATCGATCCGTACAACAAACTCATTGACCGCGTGGCCGACGACAATATGATTGATGTGACCAAGCCCTAATCTCCCTCAGAGCAGCCAAGCTCGGGCTTCTTTTGAGCTCATCCTGGATAACCGAGTGTTCTGTCACCGCATCGCCTGCTTGCTTTGCCTGATCGTGTAACCGCGAAGCGCACCACGCTCGGGACGGAAAATCAATCTCGCGCGTTCGGGCCGAAAATATGGGACATTACTTCTGCCGCCAGGGGCAGTCGGAGGTGGCGAAACGTGCCATTGAAAATCAAAGCGAAGGGCGCAGGCTGCTGGGACCTGGTCAGCCTCGGCGAAGTGATGCTGCGCTTTGATCCAGGTGAGAAGCGCATCTGGACGGCACGCGACTTTGAGGTGTACGAAGGCGGCGGGGAATACAACGTGGCGCGCGGCCTCAAACGCTGCTTCGGTCTCCATACGGCCCACGTCACGGCGCTCGTCGATAATCCCGTCGGCCGACTGGTCCAGGACCTGATCTGCCAGGCCGGCATCGACCAATCACTTATACGCTGGGTGCCTGACGACGGCGTCGGCCGCACGGCACGCAATGGTTTGAACTTCGTTGAACGCGGATTCGGTGTTCGCGCGGCTCTGGGGTGCTCTGACCGCGGCCACACCGCGGTTTCGCAGCTCAAGCGCGGCGAACTCGACTGGGATGAGATCTTCGGAAGCAGAGGCGCGCGCTGGTTCCATACGGGAGGCATTTTCTGCGCGCTCTCACCGAGCACGCCGGAAGTCGCGCGCGAAGCCATGGAAGCGGCCAGGCGCCACGGCGCGATCGTCTCCTATGACCTAAATTACCGCGAGTCTCTGTGGAAGGGGATGGGAGGCAAAAAACAGGCTCAGCAAGTAAACCGCATGCTCGCGCCGCTCGTGGATGTCATGCTCGGCAACGAAGAAGATTTTTCCGCTGCGCTCGGATTCGAAGTAGCCGGCGTCGACGAACACCTCACGGAATTCGAGACGGGTGCATTCCGAAAAATGATGGAGGGCGCGGTCAAGGAATTTCCCTTCCGAGTTGTGGCGACTACCCTGCGCAAGGCAAAGACTGCAACACGCAATGATTGGGGCGCAGTCTGCTATGCCGACGGGACGTTCTATGAAGCCAGGCCGCGCGAGAATCTTGAGATTCTCGACCGCGTAGGGGGCGGTGACTCGTTCGCCTCCGGGCTGATCTACGGTTTTCTGTCCGACCAAGGGCCGCAATGGGCGGTTGAATGCGGTGCGGCTCACGGCGCACTGGCCATGACCACGCCCGGAGACACCTCCATGGCGACTTTGCAGGAGGTTCTGCAGGTGATGAAGGGCGGAGGCGCGCGCATCGCGCGCTAAGGAGCCATGACCGAGGATCAGGTTCTCGAGAGGATCCGTGAAATCGGGATCGTCCCTGTGGTGCGCGCCCTCACGCCCCAGCAGGCGCTGGGCGCGGCCGAAGCCGTATCGGCGGGCGGAATCCCCATCGTCGAAATCACCATGACCGTTCCGGGCGCGGTTCAGGTCATCGCCCAGCTGGCTCGCGAGGGAGGTAAAGACCTGCTGATCGGTGCGGGCACGGTACTCGACAAGCAGGCGGCCCGCCAGTGCCTTGACGCAGGTGCCCAGTTCATCGTGAGTCCCGGATTCGATGGGGAGACGGTCGAACTCGTTCGCCGCGCAGGGATTGTCATGATGGCCGCCGGACTCACGCCCACGGAAGTGATTACGGCCTGGAAAGCCGGCTCTGCCCTCGTGAAGGTCTTTCCCTGCGGTTTAGTCGGCGGACCGAAGTACATTCGCGCGCTGCGTGGACCCTTGCCTCAGATCCCGCTGGTCCCCACCGGCGGAGTGAATCTCGAAAACGCCGGTGAGTTCATACGGGCTGGCGCGGCTGCCCTGGGCGTGGGCGGCGAGCTCGTGGCGCCCGATGCGCTGCGCGTCGGCGATTATCAGCTGATTGCGCAGAGCGCGCGCGAGTTCCTCGCCCGCGTCGAAGACGCCCGCGCTCAGAAGCAGCCCGCACACTAACTCGTCCTGGCGATAGGCTGTTCAGGATGAGGGCATGGACCTCTCTGGCGAGGTACTGCCCTGGGTTGGCCCGGCTGTTCCTTGTGATGCGGGCGGAGTGAGATCGAAAAAGCCGCTGAGGTCGACGTGCCCGGCGAGCGTGTCGACTTCCTGGCCGTGGATCAGAATCTTCAGCCGGCGCAACGAGGGCACATTGCTCGCCAGCGTTTCGACGATCGAGTCGACCACCCTTTCTTCACTTGCGATCCCGGATGGAATTTCCGTGACCAGTGGGTCGGAGAAATCGGCGATCGCAGTTCCGTCGGGCAGGACGTAAAAGCCGAGCAGCACGGCATCCGCCGGAAGGATCCTCTGCTCGGGGCTTGGGCTCGATATGAGCTCGTTCAGTACCTGTTTGGAGCGCTGGACCGGGTCGTCCGAGAGGGGAAGTTCGACCTGAATAGGCGCGATCCGGTCGGGGCCCGCAGCCCAGAAAATCTTCGCCTGCTGTTCAACGTCGGTAGGGGTAGCGATCGGGGAGGTCAGGACCTCCCGGCGAGCCTCTTCCTCGCTCTGCTGGCTTTCGGACATGCGCTCGATGTGCTGGTGAAGGTCGTGAAGGCTGGCCAGGCCGAGCAAGACCGCCACGGCCAGAATACCGAGCGCAAATCTCAAATTGCGCGGCATCAGTTTCCACCTGCCGGTCCGGAACGAAAAGACTCGAGCGCCTGGGCAATCGAGTCGGCCAGAGGCGCCCCGAACGCCGTGAGCGAACTCGGATCAGAGACCGATACGCTTGATATTTCGATGGCCACCGCGGGCGTGTCGACCGACCGCAGCTCCCGTACAGGAACGGCCGCCGCCGTCGATGGGGAGCCGGGAAAATGCTGGGCCAGTTGCGTTTGCAAGAGGTCAGCTAAGTCATGGCTTCGATCGAGGTGGGGCAATTGCGCGCCCCACCATTCGACGAGGGAAATCGCGGCCTTCGCTTTGCCGTTCCCGGCTGTCGCCGGCCCGCCGGGGGAACTGCCGAAGCGGTAATAGTAGACGCGAGCCGTTCCCGGCTCGCCCATGGTCGCCACATGCAGGCTGATAAAGATCGCGTTGTGATAAGCGTTAGCCATAGACGCGCGGTCATCGTAGGAGGGATTCGAATCGTTGTTGCGCGTCATGGCCACACGAAATCCCCGGCGTTCGAGTTCGCCGCGGACAACGCGCGCGTACTCCAGGACCACATCCTTCTCGATGGCGCCAGATTCACCTCGCGCGCCGGTGTCCGTCCCGCCATGTCCGGGATCGAGCACGATCATGGGGCCCAAGGGAACGGGCGGAGGCGGAACGACCGGCTGTTGCTGCTCCGGCTGTGAGGACGGTTGCTGCTGGCCCGCGGAGGGAGGTTTCGAGGGCGGTGCCTGCGGTTGTGGGGGCGTTTGCTGCTGGGCAGGCACCTGCCCGGGTGATGGAGCCGGATTCGGTGATCGCGGCGCCGTTTGCTGAGGCGATGTCTGCGCCGAGGCATTAAAAGGCGTCGAGGCGAGCGCAAAAACGCCAAGAGTTGCCATGACGCCCAACCGAAACAATTTCCGCACGGTAAAAGAATAACAGAATGTCGGCGGATCCAAGCGCAACCAAACGAAGGGGTCGCGTGGCCGCTCAAAGGTCGCCTGGGACAGCTACGCGAGGGCAGGGCGGCCGTCCGAGAACCCTGGACGTGTCCGGATTAGGCGGCTTTGCGCTGACCCAGGGCGGTGATGAGCCAGCCGTCGCGCCGAATGCTACATTTCGCGAAATAAACGGCGATTCCGCTGGCGATCAGGATTGCGCCGAGGGTGAGTCCGCTCATGCCCCAGATCCGTTCACTTTGGCCATGGACAATCGAGAAGCCGAGAAGCATGGCCGGGCAGACGCCACAGAGGATCGCTCCGACCAGGCCGCCCGGAACGCGAAATGGCCGCCGCAGCTCGGGCTCCTTGAGGCGGAGGACAACGAGGGCAATAAACTCTAGCAGCAGACTCATGCCGTAAAGAAGAATATCGATCGTAACCAGCCGTTCGAATCCGAGGCCCAGGCACATCGCCCAACCCGTGGCGAGCACGAGAATTGCAACCCAGGGCGCCCGGGTCGTGGGGTGCAGCTTGCCGAACAGGCGAGGAAGCATGCCGTCCTCGGCCATCGCCAGGGGGAGGCGCGAATAGCTCATCACCAGCGCGTTGAACATGCCGAAACCGCTCATCATGCCGCCCAGCACGAGCGCGACGCGCAGCCAGTTTCCCGCCATGAACCCGGCGAAATCGGCAAACGACCCTGTTTCGAATGACGCTGCCGGCATGCCGGTAACCCACATCGCCAAAACGGGAAGAATGTACGTCAGGGAGACCACAAGCACGGCGAGCAGCATCGCGCGCGGATAAGTGCGTTGGGGGCGGCGAACCTCGGCGGCAATGGTCGAGGCATTGTCCCAGCCCATGTAGTTCCACATGCAGATGAGCAGGCCGCCGACCATGCCTACCGTCGAGGTCGTAGGCGCCACCGTGCCAGAAAAAGCGCCAGCCTTGAAGGGGGCGACCAGGACCATCACGGCGAAAGGCGCGGAAAGCAGGAAAAACAACCACAAGGAGGAGATGGCGACCACGCGGATGCCCGCAATGTTCATGGCCGCACAAACGGCGACGATGCCCAGCATCACCATCAGCCCGTGGTGTCCGGCCGCGAACCAAGGTACCAGCCGCTTGAGATACTCGACGAAAAGGGTCGGGTAGATCGCCATGTCAAAGACGCTGGCGACTAAGGACAGCCAGGCCTCCTGAAAGCCCCAGAAATTGCCCATGGCGCGCCGAACCCAGGCGTAGTAACCGCCTTCGGCAGGAACCGCGCTCGAAAGCTCCCCGATCATGAGGGCGGTCGGCAGGCTCCACAGGAACGGCGTCAGCAGCAGGATCAGGAGCCCTCGGCCGTACCCCGCGCCGTGAATGATGTCCTCAGTGCCATAGGCGCCGCCGGAAACCATAAAAAAAGTTGCGGCCACAAGCGGCCAGAGTGCGAGTTTCGCGATTCGCTTTGTTCGGGGAACTGTTCGGGAAGGGAATTCGGCTGGGAGGGATACGGTGCTCAATTTTTTGTCGCGTCCTCCACGGGCGACCCTCGCTCTCTAACCAAAAAGTGGGCCGCGCTCGAGGCGCGAGGAGCGAGTTCGCAAACGCAGAATACGAAAATTGGCGAGCGATGCAACAGAAATCTGCACCGAAATGAAAATTTCGGGCGGAGTGGAGCCATGGCGATGCTGAAATGGCTCTAACGTCGACCGCCGAAGGGTCAAGCCCCGGGATGCGCAGGGTTAGGGCGAGCATTGACTCCGGTAAGGCTGTCTCAATCGTGCCTGGCTTATCTGCGGCTCGCGTTGTGGCCCGGTGGTGGTGACCTGGGTCGCGGCACACCGCGCATGGGTCGCCCAAAACGGCCTGCCCGTCCGCCCAGGAATCGAGGCGCGACGGTTGCGGGCCCTTCTGCTAGGCAGGAGGAGCGAGAAGAAGACAGGAATCGGCATCGGATTCGAGTTTGAGTAGACGCTACCGGGCGCACTCTATGTGCTTAGGGCCGGGAACTTCCTCCGGCGGCTGGCCGGTGCATCGCTTGTACGGCCGCCGCCCTGATGCGGGAAGGCGAAGCAATGGGTTCAGGGGGGACAAGTTGCCCAGTCAGTTCCTGTTCGGCTGCCAGCCAATGTTCTTCGGCATGGCCGTTCTCCCGCCCGCGCTCCTCATAGATTTCGTAGGCTCTCTTTTCGATCTCGTCTCTGCTGGGCGTGCGTGCCATTGATGCACCCTCCACGGAAGGATTGAAGCTCCGCGCACCGAGCGCGCAGAACCTCGCGCGTAGCACGTTAGTTGACCTTCCTGCGGGCCGCAATCCGGTAAAGAGTGTAGGGCCGATTTCCTTCTGAAACGTGACAGAGGCGCGAGTATTCTGAGCGAGCACCCCGAGGACAGTACTGGTTTGCTTGGGGCGGCCGACACTCCGGCGCACCCGTGCGCCGGCGTCACCATGGGCGGTGAAATCAAATGCGAAAAGGCGGCGTCCCCAGGTCTTGGTCGGCCGCAACCTCTCGGGCTCCGGGAGAACCGACGGCCGGTAAGAGCGTGCACGGGAGACACTTGCAAAATTGCAGGGAGGATTGCCATCATCGGTCAACTGGATTCGGCAGGAAGAAATGTTCAGCGAATGGATCGCCGGCGGCAGAGAGGATGAAGATCCCGTTCACGGCTTCCTTGACTCGCCGGTCGAGGCGAACGGCGATGGCTTCCTTTTGACCCACGGCGCAGGCGGAGATTCCAGGTCACGACTGCTCGTGAGCATGGCTGAGGCGTTTGTCGAGCGAGGTTTTCACGTCCTGCGCTTCGACCTTGCTTTTCGCCAGGAGCGGCCGCATGGGCCGCCGTCGTTCGGGGGTGCCGCGCGAGATCGCGAGGCGATTCGGCGGGCGGTTTCGGCCATGAGGAAAAAAGTGCCCGGACGCATCTACTTGGGCGGCCATTCCTATGGCGGACGGCAGGCTACCATGCTCGCAGCCGAGGAGCCGCAGCTCGCCGAGGGCTTGCTTCTGCTGTCGTATCCGCTTCACCCCCCTCGCAAACCGCAGGAGCTTCGCGTCGCTCATTTCCCGAAGCTGCGAACGCCCGCGTTTTTTGTGCACGGCACGCGGGATCCGTTCGCCTCGGTCGAAGAAATGGAGTCAGCGGTCCGATTGATTCCCGCCCCGCACACGCTCCTCGAACTGGAAGGGGCAGGTCACGACCTGCTGCGGAAAGGCGGTTCTGCGGAGACGCCGGCGCAGGTGGCGAAGGCCTTTCAGAAGTTCATCGCACTCTGAAACAAACCTTCCACAGCGACAGGAGAGGTAGGCGAGCATCACTCGCCCGGATGATATTCACGCGAGGTGTGCCCGTGAAGCTCCGATCGATAGTAGTAAACGTCGCGCAAATCGCCCCTGCTGTACCGGCGGGCCTCGTCATCGAAGTGAGGAGAGGAGGGATCTCCGCTTTCTCCGCCGGCGGTAACCGCCTTGGCGTGCACCGTGTTGCCGAATTCGACGACAGCCACGAAACTGTTGCCGCTCGTGCCATACCACTTTTTGGTTTCCGGATAGGCACGCGCTCCGAAGGAAGCCAGTGATCCCCACTGCGCGGAAGTGAACTCGACGGGGATGCTGGGTTTTCGATCGTCAAAGTGCGGAATAATGTCGTCGTTGAGGCGCTGAAAACGATTAATGTCTCCCCAAGGCGTGTTCCAGCTCCCAAAGTCAGCGGCGAGTTTGTCACAGGCTGCCGAGAGTGATTGCAAAAGCTGCTCGGGCGGCACCTTGTTTGCGACGTAGTCGTAGGTGGTCATTCCCAGATTCCTGGCGTCGCGGCCAACGTGTCGCACGACATCCTCGCCCCAGAACACGGCAAGCGAGGTCGGGACCGAATCGACTCCCCAGCGAAGATCCCAACCGCGCAGGGCTCTGACCGGGTCGGCCAATTTCGCTTTCAGCGGGTCGGAGTCAGCATCTTCCTCCCAGGTCTTGATCAACCGAGGCAAGGTCGGTTCGAACCAGGGAAGATAGCTGTCGAAGGCGGCCCCGATCAGCGCATCGAGGGTAAAGTCGTGCCTGTGTTCGAGCACTCTGACCGCGTGAAGTCCCCGCGCCGATTCGCCACCGGTTTCGACGTAAACCGGAAAATCCTGCTTCTTGAGACTGCCGGGACCGGCGGCCGACCAGGGGGCATCATTCGAGTTATAAATCCAGCCATTCTTGGGGTTGAGCAGATGAGGAGTCTCCTCAATCGAGAGCAGGCCATGCCAGTCGCTCCGGGGATCGCTGCCATCGACCGGCTTGGTCCAATCGAAGCTCGGATCCCGCCGGGGAACAAAATTGCCATGGAAGTAGGCGATCTCACCGTCGGCGTCGGCGAAAATCGTGTTGTTGGATGAATTCGTGTGAAGTTCCATGGTTTGCCGAAATGACTTGTAGTCCCGTGCCTTGGTGCGCGTGTAGGACTGCATGAGCGCCTTGACCGGCTCCTGCATCAGTCGGATGGTCACCCATTTCCCGTTCTGCTCCCCGATGACAGGCCCGTGCCGGGTGTAGTAGACCGTGAAGCTCTTCTGCGCCATGCCCTGCGCAATTCGATACGATACCGTGACCGTTTTCGCCGTGACCGGCAGTTCCTTGTCGCCATATTTGTAGTCGTAGCGATTGCCTTTCTTCTCGATGGTTTCGAGGTACTCGCTGATGGCATTGACTCCGCTCGATGTGTGCATCCATCCGGCATGATCGTTGAATCCTTGGTAGACAAAGAATTGTCCCCAGGTGACGGCCCCATAAGCGTCCAGGCCCTCGTCGCTGGCCATTTCGAGTTCGGAGCGAAAATAGAATGAGGTGTGCGGATTGATGAGCAGCAGAGCGTGGTGGGCGAGGGTGTTCGAGGGTGCAATGGCCATGCCGTTCGATCCGCTCGGCTCGGCTGGACCATCTTCAATCCTACGCGGAGGGTTCTCGACGTGCTCGCTGCCGTAGAATGCGGCGAGCTCGGAGAGGTTCACGCGCTCGATGTCGCCTCCGATACTGCCCTCGGTAAACGTGAGCGCCATCCACGGCTCGAATCTCTTGATGACTCTCGGTTTCACATCGGGGTGTGTGTAGAGGTAGTAGTTTAGCCCGTCCGCGAACGAGTTCATGAGCGCTTTCAGCCAAGCGGGGCTGTTTGCGTAGGCCGCTTTCATTGCTTCGGGATCAATGAACAGTTTCATCCTCAGGTCCTGATAGATTGTCGACGGGCCTTCGGCTTCTGACATTCGTCCCATGGCGTTGATGTAATTCGTCTCGACGCGACTGAAATCGTCTTCGGCCTGCGCATATTCCATCCCGAACACCGCATCTCGGTCGGTCTTTCCAAACACGTGCGCAATACCCCAATCGTCGCGGATGATCGTGACGCGCCGAGATTCGCTCTCCCATCGCGCAATCTCCGGACTCTGGATTCCAGGCAAGGCCATACAGGTGAGAACGATGAGGACAGCGAGAGCACTCTTCTTCACGCTTAGGGTCAAAAGAACCCGAGGGGCGGTCATAAGGTCGCCCGAGCGTAGCACAATTCTCAAAAGGTGTCGGCTCTGGCCTCGACAAAAAGGCAATTTCCGCCGCCAAGGCGGGATTTCCCCGACGCGCCGGCAAATTGAATT
>Ga0187783_10003512_pt1 | contig 11546 bp, 11 predicted proteins | sample 1015_SJ02_MP02_2_FD_132471 | JGI IMG/M metagenome (GOLD analysis project Ga0187783, IMG submission 132471) | Tropical peat soil microbial communities from peatlands in Department of Meta, Colombia - 1015_SJ02_MP02_20_MG | ecosystem: Environmental > Terrestrial > Soil > Wetlands > Peat | place... | reverse complement strand
TTCGCGGCGCACGCCGTGGTGCACGTCGGCAAGCACGGCAACCTGGAGTGGCTGCCCGGGAAGACGTCCGGGCTGTCGGCCGGCTGCGCCGTGGACGCCGCCATCGGGGACATCCCGCTCGTCTACCCCTTCCTCATCAACGACCCGGGCGAGGGTACCCAGGCCAAGCGCCGCGCCCACGCTACCCTGATCGGTCACCTCGTCCCGCCCATGGCCCGGGCCGACAGCTACGGCGACATCGCGCGGCTGGAACAGCTGATGGACGAGCACGCGCAGATCGCGGCGCTTGACCCGGCCAAGCTGCCCGCCATCCGTGCCCAGATCTGGACGCTGATCCAGGCGGCCAGGCTCGACCACGACCTCGGGCTGGACTCCCGCCCGCACGACGCGGAGTTCAGCGACTTCCTGCTGCACGTCGACGGCTGGCTTTGCGAGATCAAAGACGCCCAGATCCGCGACGGGCTCCACGTGCTCGGCGCGGCCCCGGCCGGCGCCGCGCGGATCGACCTCGTCCTGGCCATCCTGCGGGCTAGGCAGATGTGGGCAGGCCGGGCGCAGGCCCTGCCCGGCCTGCGGGAAGCACTCGGCCACGCCGAACGCTCCGGCGATCGCGCCGACACCGACGAGGTTGAGGCCAAGGCCAGGACGCTCGTCGAGGCCATGGAGTCCGCCCGATGGGACCCGTCCGCGGTCCCCGCCGTCGTGGCGGCCACGCTGGGAAGCGCGACACCGGAGGTGGCCGCCGTCCTCACCTTCGCCGCCACCGAAGTGGTGCCCCGGCTCGCGGACACGACGAACGAGATCGGCCGTACCCTGCACGCGCTCGACGGCGGGTTCGTCCCGGCCGGGCCGAGCGGCTCGCCGCTGCGCGGGCTGGTCAACGTGCTGCCGACCGGGCGCAACTTCTACTCGGTCGACCCCCGCGCCGTGCCGTCCCGGCTGGCCTGGGAGACCGGCCAGGCGATGGCGGACTCGCTGGTCGAACGGTACCTGGCCGACACCGGAACCTACCCCGACTCGGTCGGCCTCTCCGTCTGGGGGACGGCAAGCATGCGGACCTCGGGCGATGACGTGGCCGAGGTGTTCGCGCTGCTCGGGGTGCGGCCGGTGTGGGACGAGGCCTCCCGCCGGCTTACCGCGGTGGAGCCGATCGCGCTCGATGAACTCGGCCGGCCGCGGATCGACGTGACCGTCCGGATCAGCGGGTTCTTCCGTGACGCGTTCCCGCACGTGGTGACGGTGCTGGACGACGCCGTCCGGCTCGTCGCCGGGCTGGACGAGCCCGCCGAACAGAACTACGTCCGCGCCCACGCCCAGGCCGACCTGGCCGCGCACGGCGACGAGCGCCGCGCCACCACGCGCATCTTCGGCTCCCGGCCCGGCGCCTACGGGGCCGGGCTGCTGCCCCTGATCGACGCGCGGAACTGGCGCGATGATGCCGACCTGGCCGAGGTTTACGCCGTGTGGGGCGGTTTCGCCTACGGCCGCGGCCTTGACGGCCGGGAGGCCCGCGACGACATGGAGCGCGCATACCGGCGGATCGCGGTGGCCGCGCACAACACCGACACCCTCGAGCACGACATCGCCGACTCGGACGACTATTTCCAGTACCACGGGGGGATGATCGCCACCGTCCGGGCGCTCACCGGCCGGACGCCCCGCGCGTACATCGGCGACTCCACCCGCCCGGACACCGTCCGCACCCGCTCGCTGGCCGAGGAGACCGCCCGCGTTTTCCGGGCCAGGGTCGTGAACCCGCGCTGGGTCGAGGCCATGAAACGGCACGGCTACAAGGGCGCGTTCGAACTCGCCGCCACCGTCGACTACCTGTTCGGCTACGACGCGACGGCAGGCGTGGTCGAGGACTGGATGTACGAGAAGCTGACCGACACCTACGTCCGCGACGAGCAGATGCGCGAATTCTTCCGCCGGTCCAACCCCTGGGCCCTGCACGGCATCGCCGAACGGCTGCTCGAGGCGGCCGACCGCAAGCTCTGGAACGCCCCTGACCCGGAGACGCTGGCCGCCCTGCGGCAGGCCTACCTGGAGGCCGAGGGCGATCTCGAAGGCCGCTGAACCCGTCCGCGACGTGGAATAGTTGGTCCGTGCACCTGCTGCCTGCCGAACGATCGGATCACCGGATCATCGACGGTGAACGCGTGTGCGAGGCGATCGCCGCCATCACCTGCCCTTCGGCCGCCATCCAGGCCCGCGCCAAGGCCTTCGCGGTTCTCGGCGACCCGACCAGGCTCACCCTGCTGATCGCCATCAAGGCGGCCGGGCCCATCAGCGTGTCGGACCTTGCCGCGGCCACCGGCCTGAACGGCACGACCGTCTCCCAGACGCTGCGCTACCTGCGTGCCGCGCAGGTGGTCACCGCCGAGCGGGACGGAAGGGTGATCCGCTACCAACTCGCGGACAGCCCGGTCGGGGCACTGCTGGCTCGGCCGTAGCGGCGCGGGGCCAGTTGCGAAGCTATCTGCGCAGCTGGATATCTGATCATCTAGTGATTCTTGACGGTGTTGCGCCCCCGCAGGTACGGTGCCCATGACCCCAGGGGCACCTGGGGTTGGCCGCCAGCCAGCGAAGTCCGGTGAGAGTCCGGCACTGTCCCGCAACGGTCAGGCCCCCTCGGGGGACGAGTCCGGTCGCCTGGCCTGGCCTGCCTGGCGAGCACCAGTCCTCGGAGGAAGGACGGTATCCCGGTGGTCCGTGCGCGACTGCATACGGTCCCTACCGCGCTGGCGATACGCGAGTGGGGGCGGGGTGCACGAGGACGATGACCGGGCCGGTCCGGCCGAGCTTGCCGCACCCCGCGACGAAGCAATCCCGCAGGCCGCCGGGCCCGCCGGCGCACCCGCCGGACCGCCGGGCCGCACGTCCTCCTCCTGGCCTGCCCGGCGGGAACGCACGCCGCTGACGCTCGTGCTCGCCGTCTGCGCCGCGCTGCTGGTCGTGACGATGACGTTCGGTGTGGCCATCGGATCGGTCCCGCTCAGCCCGGTGGCGGTCTGGCATGTGGTGGCCGGCGGCCTGGCCGGTCATCCGGAGAACACCGTGGCCGGGATCATCGTCTGGCAGATCCGGCTGCCCCGGGTGCTGCTGGCGGCCGTCGTCGGCGCCGCGCTCACCACCGCGGGCTCGGTCGTGCAGGTCCTGGTCCGCAATGCGCTGGCAGATCCCTTCCTGCTCGGCGTGTCGTCGGGTGCCAGCGTCGGCGCCACCGCCGTGCTGCTGCTCGGGGCGTTCGCCTCGCTCGGCGTGTGGGCGATCTCGGTGGGCAGCGTGCTCGGCGCGCTGGCCGCGATGGCGGCGGTGTTCCTGGTCTCCCGGTCCGGCCGGGGGCTGGCTCCCACGCAGCTCATCTTGTGCGGGGTGGTGCTCTCGGCGCTGTTCGAGTCGGTGACCAGCTTCTTGATCTTCCGCGGGAACCCGCAGGCGACTCAGTCCGTGCTTTTCTGGCTGCTCGGCTCGTTCGGCCTGGCCAGCTGGAACCAGCTGCCGATCCCGGCCGCCGCGCTGGCCGTGGCGATGATCTACCTGCTGGCGCAGGGCCGGACGCTGAACGCGCTGGCCATGGGGGCCGAGCCGGCCGCGTCCCTGGGCGTGGACGTGCGGCGGCTGCGCCGGAACCTGTTCCTCGTGACCTCGCTGATGGCCGGGGTCGCGGTCGCGGTCAGCGGGATCATCGGGTTCGTCGGCCTGGTCGTGCCGCACATCGTCCGGCTCATCGTCGGATCCGACCACCGCCGGGTCCTGCCCACCGGCGTACTGTTCGGCGCCTCCTTCATGGTCCTGGGCGATCTGCTGGCCCGCACGATTGTCGCGCCGCAGGAGATGCCGATCGGGGTGATCACCGCGTTCATCGGCGCGCCCACCCTCATCGTCCTCATCCGCCGCCGCCCCTACCTGTACGGCGCGACGCAATGAGCCTCCGGCTGGACCACCTGGCGGTCGACATCGCCGGGCGGCGAATCGTCACCGGCATCGACCTGACCGTCGGCGACCACGAGTTCGCCGGGCTGGTGGGGCCGAACGGGAGCGGGAAGTCGACGATCCTCAAGACGATCTACCGGGTGCACCCGCCGTCGGCCGGGCGGGTGCTGCTCGACGGAACGGACCTGCTGTCGCTGCGCCCCAAGGAAGCGGCGCGGCGCATCGCGGTGGTCACGCAGGAATCCACCAGCGAGTTCGATTTCACCGTCAGGGAGATGGTGATGATCGGCCGCACGCCGCACAAGGGGTCCTTCGAGCGCGACACCGTCACCGACCGCGGCATCGTCGACCAGGCTATCGAGCGCGTCGGCTGCCAGCAGCTGGCCTATCGCCGCTTCAACACCCTGTCAGGCGGCGAGAAGCAGCTCGTCCTCATCGCCAGGGCGCTGGCCCAGGAGGCCGATCACCTCGTCCTCGACGAGCCGACCAATCATCTCGACATCCATCACCAGGTCGAGATCCTCGAGGTCGTGGCCGGACTCGGCGTCACCGTGCTGGCGGCCCTGCACGACCTGAGCCTCGCCGCATTGTTCTGCCGCGACATCTACGTGCTGTGTGCCGGCCAGCTGGTGACTGGCGGGCCGCCCGGCCTGGTGCTCACGCCCGAGATAATCCGCCAGGCCTACGGTGCCGATGTCCTGGTCATCGAGCACCCCGACACCGGGACGCCGCACCTGATCCCGCGCCGCGTCCAGCCCACCACCCGAGTTCACCCCACCGGGGACGCGCCCGCCCGCTCAGCAGCGCAACCGGACACGCCAGCGTAACCGAAAGGACCCCCGTGCCTCACAACCACCGCTCCCGGCCCACGGCCCGGCCACGCGCCCGGCGCGCCCTGGCGATATCGGCCACGCTGCTCGCCACGGCCGTCGGGCTGACCGCCTGCAGCAGCAGCACCCCGGCCGCCACCACGTCGGCCAAGGCCAGCACCGGGTACCCGGTCACCGTCAGCAGCTGCGGCGTGCCCGTAACCTTCGACCGCGCGCCGACGCGGGCGGTATCCAACGACATCAACACCACAGAGGACATGCTCGCCCTCGGGCTTGAGTCGCACATGGTCGGCGACTTCGGCGCGGTCGGCGACGGCCCGGTCAACCAGCCGATACCGCCCCAGTACCAGGCCGGGTTCAATAAGGTCCGCGATGTCGACCCCCAGAACTACTTCACGCTGGAAGAGCTGGTCGGGCTGCATCCCGACTTCCTGTTCGCGGGCTGGAACTACGGCCTGCAGGTCGGCACCAACCTCACGCCGACCTACCTGGCCAAGTTCGGCATCAAGACGCTGGTGCTCGAGGAGTCCTGCGCCCATGTCCAGCCGGGCAAGGACTCGATCAGCATCAATGACACCTACACCGACCTGCGCAACCTCGGAGCCATCTTCGGAGTCCAGGCTCGCGCCAACAGCCTCATCGCCAGCATGCAGGCCCAGGTGGCAGCGGTGCAGGCCAAGGTGGCGGGACTCAAGCCCATCACCGTGTTCGACTACGACAGCGGCGAGGCCGCGCCGGTTACCGGGCCCGGGCTGGCCATGCCGACCGCGGAGATCAGCCTGGGCGGCGGGATCAACATCTTCGCCTCGCTCAAGCAGAGCTGGACCACGGTGTCCTGGGAGCAGGTCGTCGCCGCCCAGCCGCAGTGCATCATCATCAACAACTACAGCACCCCCACGGTGGCCCAGAAGGAGAAGTTCCTGGAAACCTACCCGGCCAGCAGGAACCTTCCCGCCGTGCGGAACCACTGCTTCCTGCCCCTCAGCTACGACGAGGTCACCCCCAGCCCGCGCAACGCCGAGGCCGTCGTCGCCATCGCCCACTGGCTGCACCCGTCGGCGTTCGGCCTGCCCGCCGACGGCTCATGAACCACCGGACGCGATCTGGACCCGGGCGCCGGGATCAGAAGCCCTTATCGCTCAGCCAGGACAGGCAGGCCTTGGCCACCTGGCTCCAGCCGGCGTCGATCGTGAGCGAATGACCGCGGTCGCTGAATTCCAGCAGCTCGGTCGCCGCCGGCGAATAGCGGTACTGCTTCAGCGTCGACTTGGTGATCGCTTCGGGAACGGTGTGATCCTGGCCGCCCATGATCAGCAGGAGCGGTCCCCGGCTCGGGTTCCGCGTGTCCACCTTGGCCGGGGAGTGGAGCGAGAAGTTGGCCGCTGCCGCCTCGAACAGCGGCTTGCCGGGCGCCGGCACGACCCACCGCTCGTAGAGTTCGCCCGACTCCTCGTCGCTCAGCGCGTTCCCGAAGCTGTAGCGGAACTGCTCGGCCGTGAGCATGACCGAGCGATGCCGGTTCGCGGGGTTCTTGAATACAGGGAGCGTCGCCCGCAGGGACGACAGCGGGAGCGGGAGGACCCCCTTGATCTGTGCCGCGTCGATCGCGATGGCGGCCGCCGCCCGATCCTGCCCGAGCAGCTTCTCGGCGATCATCCCGCCGAAGGAATGGCCGATCAGCACCGGACTGGCAGCCAGGCCGCCGATGATCGAGGCAAAGTGCTCCACGACGTCGTCGATTCCCTTGTCGGCCACCGAATCCGGGTTGGCCCGGGCCAGCTCGACCGTCTCCTGATCGCCGGGCCAACCCGGGACCAGGACGCGGTAGCCGGACTGCTCGAACGCGGACGCCCACGGCTCCCACGAGCTCGGGTGCAGCCACAGGCCGTGAATGAATACGACGGGATTAGGTTTGTCAGGCATCTGACCTGGCCTTTCGTTATTGAGGTCGGGGGCGGCTACCAGGTAGGGATGAGGCCGCCGTCGATGGTGATGTCGGCGCCGGTGACGTTGGCCGTGCGATCGCTGGCCAGGACGACCACCAGGTCGGCGACCTCTTCCGGACGGCTGAACCGGCCGGTCACCATCTGGCGCGCGGCCTGGCTCTGGACGTCCTCGGGCCTCGCGCCGGTCGCGCGGCTGACCGTCTCGGCCACTCCGTGGTCGCCGAGCCACAGGTCGGTGGCGACCGGGCCAGGGCTTACCGTGTTGACCCTGATGCCGTGCAGTCCGGCCTGCTTGGACAGCGACTTGGAGAAGTTGGCCAGCGCCGCCTTGGCCGCGCTGTAGTCCATCACGGCCGGGTCGGGCAGGAACGCGTTGGCCGAGCTGATGTTCACGATCGACCCCTTCCCGGCGGCGAGCATGACGGGCAGCGCGGCGCGGGTGGTGCGCACCGCCGCCATCAGGTTGAGGGTCAGCGAGGCCTGCCATTCCTCGTCGGTGATCTCGCCGAACCCGCCCGGCCTGGCCGGAGCGGCGCCGACGTTGTTGACCAGGATGTCGATCCGGTCGCCCGCCGCCGCGACCAGCCGGGCCGGCCCGCCGGGTTCGGCCAGGTCGACCTCCACCGCCCGCACCTGGCCCGCGCCGGCCAGCTCGTCGAGCTCGGCCGAGGACTTCAGCGCCCCGGCGGTGACGCGCACGCCCTCGGCTACCAGGCCGCGCGTGACCGCCAGCCCGATTCCCCGGCTGGCCCCCGTGACGATCGCGGTCTGCCCGTTCAGGCGAAGATCCATGGTGTCCCTCCTTCGGCCGGCCGTCCCGGCCGGGCTGTCAGGCGGCGTGCACGCTGTCAGGGAGGTACCCGATCTGCTTCAGGAGCCCGAACTGGTCCTGGAGCGTCAGGATCTCGATGACCTTGCCGTCCCTGAAGTGCCAGATGGCCGAGTCGCGGACCTCGACCGGTTTGCCGGTCGCCGCCACGCCGCCGTACGGCCCGTTATGCGTGCCGCGCCAGATCAAGGTCACGGCGAGCTTGTCGCCGCAGACGAACATGTCCTGGATGCTCGTGGTCAGGTCAGGAAAGGCGGTGAGCCGCTCGCGGATCCGGCCGACCGGCCCGGCCACGCCGACGTGGACACCGTTGTTCCTGACTTCCTCGCTGAAGATGTCGTCGGCCAGCGCGAGGTTTCCCGTCCATCCCTCGGTGAACCATCGCCGTGCTACGGCCATGTACTGTTCGCCGGTTTCCGGCTCGGCCGGGCTCGTCATGACTTCTCCTCTTGCCTTTGCGCGATGACTTGACCGGTACCTGTCCAGGCTCGCCCCCGGCCACCGGCCCGCGCTTGGGTCAAATGACTGAATTCCGGCGTCCCGGCGGCGTGGCGACACAGATCACACGAAGGAGGTGATGCCGCCTCATCACGCCAGGTATGAGGCTGGTGGCGCAGGCAGTAGAAAGGAGGGGGGCCCATGGCATACGGGCACGCCGAACGTAACCTTGCCCTCATACGTCAGCTTGAAGCCGAGACGAGACAGCTGCTCGGCAGTCTTGCCCAGCTGGATCAGGAACAGCCTGCCTGGCCGGAAGAAGCAGACGGCTCAGGCGCACCCGGGCCGCAGCGCTAGGCGCGGTGGCCCGCGTCTACCATCCGATGAAGGAGGGGCAGATGACCGTGGAAAGGACTCACGCCGGCCATCAGACCAGGTATGAGCTGCGCGACGAGACGGGGCTGGCCGGCGTGCTGACCTACACCGCCGACCCGGAAGGGCCTGCGACCTGGAAGATCCTGCTGCCTGGTCCCGGCGGCACCGAGGACCTCTACGGCACGGAGCGGTTTCCCGACCCGGACGCCGCGCGGCTCCAGGCCTGGCTCAGCCCCTTCGTCGGCAGCGACCACGCCGCCGAGCTTGCCGGCGCCGTCGATGCCGCCCCGCCGGCGCCGGCCGCCTGGCGGCAAGGCGGAGACTCGCCGTTACGGGCAGGACGACGCGGTCCTTGTCCCTTAGCGGGCGGGGACGTCACCATGGGGGATGTCTCAGCGGAGGAGAGAACGCGGTGGACCTGGAACAGGCACTGGACAGGATCGCGGAGCTGAGCCGGGAAGAGCTGCGCATCGTGCGCAAGCGGGCGGAGGAGAAGACACCCCCGCGCGACCACGGCCAGGACTATCACGAGATGACGCGGGCCGCGGACCGGCTGGATCATTACGCGCACCTGCTGCGACGGCTGCATGACAGTGAGTTCGGGCACGGATGGCGGCACGAGAGCCAGCAGGATGGCGGCGGCTGATCGGCCCCGAGCGCGACGCGCCGCGGGGCCGAACGGCCGAACCGCGTTCACCCGGAGTGCATGAGATCGTGCCAGGAGGTCTCCGTCACGTGCACGTCGAAGTACGCCGCGGCCTCGCGGATATTCGCGAAAGCGAGCGCGCGGTCGGCGTCGCTGACGCCTTCGACCTGGTCGAACCGGGCTAGCGCGTTGCGCACGTGGCTGGCCGACACGAGCGGTTCCTTACGCGAGGCGGGGAACGCGAACGCCGAATCGGGCAGGCTGTGGGTCTCGGCGGCATCGAGCGTGCCGCTGAACTGGTCGGAGTCCGCCGGCGGCCGCCAGGTGGGCGTTTCGGACGGTGAGCCTTGCGACATCGTCTGTCCTTTCTTCTCGCCGGGACGGCAATCGCGCGGGATTCGGGTCGGCTGACCCGGTCGAGCCACCACGTTCCGTTCGATGAAAGATCTTTCTTATTCCGAACGGGCCGTGGTGCACGGCGCCCCGGCCCGGTTCCGCCCAGCCTCCCGCCGGGGGCCTTCCTTTCATAGCACGCGCAATCACCAGCCACGACGAGCGGGGGGATCCGGCCCGGCCAGGTCCCCCCGCGCGTGAGCGATCGCCGGCCGCCACCTGTGAGATCCCCTTGACTGATTAGACCTGTCTGTCTATGATCTAGAAGTGTACAGACCTGTCTACTCAATAAGCGATGGAGCCGACATGACGAAGCACTACGGGGCCGAGGCGGGAGCAGGCGTCGCGCAGGCAGCAGCGGGCCCGCGTCTGGCCCTGCGGGTCCTCCGGCCCGCCGGCGCGACCGCCGCGGCGCTTCCGGCGGGGCGGCGGCTGAGCGGCAGGCCGGCCGTCTTCGCGCTGGCCTCGCTGATCGTGGCGCTTTTGGCCTCCTCCGCCGCCCCGACCCCGCTGTACGCGATCTACCAGGCCCGATGGCACTTCACTCCGATCACCACCACGGTCGTGTTCGGGGTGTACGCGGTGGCGGTGCTGGCCTCCCTGCTGATGCTGGGCAAGCTGTCCGACCACGTCGGACGCCGGCCGGTGCTGCTGACCGCCATCGCCGTGCACGCGGGCTCGCTGGTGATCTTCGCCACCGCGACCGGGGTGCCCGCGCTGCTGGCCGCTCGGGTGGTCCAGGGCCTGTCCACCGGCGCGGCCCTTGGCGCGATCGGCGCGGCCATGCTGGACATGGACCGCGACCTCGGCACGTTCGCCAACGCGGTGGCGCCGGGCATGGGCAGCGCGAGCGGCGCGATCTTGTCCGCGCTGGCGATCCGCTTCCTGCCCGACCCCACCCACCTCATCTACCTGGCCCTGATCGGCGTGCTCGCGGTGCAGGCGGCCGCGATCGCGGCCATGCGCGAGACGGTCAGCCGGGCGCCGGGCGCGCTGGCCAGCCTGCGGCCTGAGATCACCCTGCCGAGGGCGCTGCGGGGCCCGGTGCTGACCGCCGTGCCTGTGCTGTTCGCGGTGTGGGCGCTGGCCGGGCTGTATGCCGCGCTCGGCCCGGCGCTGGTGCACGCGCTGACCGGCTCGGGTGACGTGGTGCTCGGCGCCCTGAGCCTGTTCGTCCTGGCCTCCTCGGCCGTCGTCGCGACCATCGCGCTGCGCCGCGCCGCGGCCAGGACGGTGATGCTGTCCGGCATCCTGGCCCTGATCACCGGCGTGGCCGTGACCATCCTTGCGGTGAGCCTGGGATCGGTGGCGGTCTTCTTCGCCGGCTCGGCGATCGCCGGCGCCGGGTTCGGCAGCGGCTTCCAGGGCGGCATCCGCACGGTCGTGCCGCTGGCCGCGGCGCACCAGCGGGCGGGCGTGGTCTCGCTGCTCTACGTGGTGTCCTACCTCGGGCTCGGCGTGCCCGTCGTGCTGGCCGGGTTCGGCGTGGTGCACGGCGGCGGGCTCATCGACACCGCCCGCTACTACGGCGCGGCGGTAATCGCGCTGGCCGCGCTGGCCCTGTTCGGCCTGGCCAGGAACCGGTCTGGCCGCGCCGCGGAGCCTGTCGCCTGCCCGGCCCAGGGCATACGATAGACAAGTCTGTCTGGAAAGGTGGCCGTCACCATGGCTGTCAGGGAAGCGGGCGCGGTCCGGCCGTCGGCGCGTGAGCGGCTGCTGGCCGCGGCCAACGAGCTGTTCTACAACGAGGGCATCCACACGGTTGGCATCGACCGCATCATCGAGCAGGCCGGCGTGGCCAAGGCCTCGCTGTACAACACATTCGGCAGCAAGGACGAGCTGGTCCGGGCCTACCTGCAGGCCCGCTACGCCAGTGTCACCCAGCGCATCACGCGGGCGGTGGAACGCTACGACACCCCGCGCGAGCGGCTGCTGGCCGTGTTCGAGGGCCAGGGAGAGCTGTTCGCCCAGCCGGACTACCGCGGCTGCGCGTTCGCCCGGGCCAGCGCGGAATCCCACCCCGGCGACCAGGCCGAGCAGGCCGCCGAGGCCTACCGTCGCTGGGTGCGCGCGCTGCTGACCGAGCTGGCGGCCCAGGCCGGCGCGCCCGAGCCCGAGGTCCTGGCCCGCCAGCTGCACCTGCTCTACGACGG
>Ga0187783_10003511_pt1 | contig 11549 bp, 9 predicted proteins | sample 1015_SJ02_MP02_2_FD_132471 | JGI IMG/M metagenome (GOLD analysis project Ga0187783, IMG submission 132471) | Tropical peat soil microbial communities from peatlands in Department of Meta, Colombia - 1015_SJ02_MP02_20_MG | ecosystem: Environmental > Terrestrial > Soil > Wetlands > Peat | place... | reverse complement strand
AGCGTTCATCGGAAGCTTTGCTCGTTGAAAAAACGGATGATTTTGATTACACCTTATCGACCGGCCGAAATGTGGAAGGAACAAAGACCGGACGACGAAGTCCTGAATTCTCTGGAAGCGATCGTCGTCCAGGCGCAGGTGTTCGAAACTGACTTGAGAGAATTCGGATACCGGGGCAAGGTGTTCATTCTTCCCTTGCCGCCTCCAGATGCAAAGAAAGCCTTTCCCTGGCCGCGGACCGGACGACTGGAGGTCGGATTTCTTGGGCGGCTTGTGCCGGACAAGAACGTCGAGTATTTGATCCTTTCCTTTTCACAGTTGATCAAGATCGGAATCAAGGCTCGACTCAACATCTTCGGAAATGGACCTGAGCTAAAGGCGCTTCAGTCAGTCACAAATCGGGCAGGGATTGCCGATCATATTCAATTTCATGGGAATCAGGTTCATAGCGAGGTTCACAGAGCGATCGATTCCTGCCATTTCTTCGCTTTCACGTCAAGGACTGAGGGGCTGCCGATTGGTGCTTTGGAAATCCTTTCGCGGGGAAGGCCGATTGTGGGGACACCGGTCGGAGCTTTTCCTGAGGTGCTCTGTGAAACGCTGGGATCCGTTGCTCCTTTGAATCATCCCGAAGCCTTTGCTGCAGGAATGAGGGCCTTAGCCGAATCGCTCCTGAAGGGCGAAACAACACCGGAAGATGTGCAACAGGCGTACAGAAACCGATTTCCGCGCCGGCAGGTAATCGACGATTATTTGCGAATTTTCACAAGTTCTGATTCTCCGGTTAGCTGCTCCGAGACGGAAGTTGCTTGCGTACCCTGAGCCAGGCTCACTATTTCGAACGGTGACGAAACTCTGGGATTGAAGCCGCTCAGATCAGGGCTCAAGCTCTGACGCGGAGAATTGCCTCAATCTTCCAACGGAATTCGCCGTTGGTGACAAGGGTTATCGGGAGGCTGAATGCGCTCGTTCGTTGTAATCGCTACAAAGGGCCGCCCACATGAAATTCGCCTGACGCTGGACTGTGTGAAGAGCCAGACACGACCGCCGGATTTCACGGTAGTGGTTGGAACCGCAGAGAGCGACATAGCGGAAATTCGAGATCATTCGCTTCTTCAGCCTGGAATCGGCTATGTTTCCATCTCGCCGCGCATCGGGCTCACCGTTCAGAGGAATCGCGCGCTGGAGATCTTGAATGCCCGAGGTCTGCTGGATCTTGCAAAAGAACGGTTCTTTTGCGCGTTTGTCGACGACGACTTTTTGGTGGCGCCGGATTGGCTTGAAGCGGCACATCGTCGCCTCGAGAAGGACGACATTGCGGGGCTTACCGGCCGCGTGTTGGCAGATGGCGCCAGGATGGCTGGTCTCACCCCGCAACGCGCCAAGATGTTGATGGATTCGGCGAGTACTTCATACGAGCGCGAGCTTGAAGCAGGTTGCTTGTATGGCTGCAATATGGCTTTCATTGACAAAGTCGTCGTTCAAAACCGATTCGACGAAAACATGCCTCTTCAAGGCTGGTTGGAAGACGCGGAGTATTCCCACAAGGCAAAGCGAGTGGGGAAACTCATTTACTTCCCCGGCGCCAAGGGTGTCCATCTCGCTGTCCAGTCGCACGGCGGGGCGCGTGGTGTGAGATTCGGCTACTCTCAGGTTGCGAATCCAATCTATTTATCTCGAAAGGGAGCGATGTCGATGCAAAACGCCATCCGCCTTGTTGCGCTCGGGCTGGCTTCCAATACGGTTGGCTCCCTGTCGAGGCGGGCAAAGATTGACTATTCTGGCCGCTTACTTGGCAATTTGTACGGATTGGCAGATCTCATAACGTTTCGCAGCGATCCCACGAGGGTGGTGCGGGTCTAGGCCATATGATCTGGGTCTCGTTAACTATTATGATCGCGGTCATCGTACTTTCGGCCGCCTCTTTGCGCAGTTGGCGTGGAGACGCAATTGGCATCCCGCTCATCGCCATCGGATCATTTGCGTTCCTGTACGTGATTCAACCGTTGCAACTCCTGTGGACCGGGACATATCGACTGTTCGTGACCGATTGGCAAATGTCAGAAGGGCTCCTCGTGCCTGCACTTATGCTCGCCGCTTTCATGTGGGGCTGGCTGCATCCATCAGGATCACCGCGGACCATGAATGCACCGATGTATCAGCGGACGGTGTGGCACTTTGGTTTCTGGATTGCCTGCATTGGCATGATTTTGTATCTGGTATTCATCGAGCGCTCAGGCGGATTCAGGGCCTCTTTCAGTGAGGTCCACGGCAAAGCTATGGCTTGGGATAGCAACACTGCCTATCTCTACTCCGGACCATGCTGGATGTTGAGCGGATCGGTCATGATGTTTCTGGGTAGTCCAACCTTCAAGAATCGAAAATGGAAGAGTGCGACACCCTATGCATTCCTCTGCATCTATCTTGTTCACGCGATCTTAGTTGGAGGCCGCGGAGGTCTTTTTGCTGTCATAGCGACATGCTTTGTAGGCAGTTCAATCGCGCGCCGTGTGAAGATTCGTTTCGCGCAAGCCGCGATCATTCTCCTGCCAGTATGCGTCGGAGTCGTCTTGATGGTGGGATACAGAGCTTTTCTTCACCTGGGCGCAAAGACGGAGGAAGAAGTCCCGTCCGTGGAGTCAGCCTACAATGAGACTGCCGGCATCAGCGAATATGATCAGGAACACGACACTTCGGGGCAAGAATTCCTGTATCACGCCGCTCAACTAAGTACGATAGAGCAAACTGGAAAGCTCGATTATGGCTTGAGCTGGATTGAGTTTCTTGCTATCAATCCTATCCCAAGGCTTCTCTGGCCGGATAAGTCATATCCACCGAGCCGCGCCGTCACTGCGGCGGATATCAAGCAATATACTTCGCTTGCAATAGCACCCGGTGCGGCGTGTGGAGTCGTGGCTGATCTCTACGCGCGCTTTCACGTGTTTTCAGCGATTTTTTTCTTTGCCATGGGCTATTGTTTTCGCAGGCTCTTCATGGCAGCGCGGAGCCTGAACTCGCCGATTTCAGCAGTGAGCTATGTGATGCTCTATGCAGTAAGCCTGAATATGTTCGCGCAAGGTTTTGGGGCGATCTTCGTTCCGTTTTGCTACTCGACGGCTCCGATCGTGCTTTTTTCGTGGCTGACAAGTGAGAGCAGAAGAAGAACAAGGCGACGCCAACAAGATTTGATCTTGATTCAGATTGCAGCTCTGCACCGGCAGGCAGCCGCGTTACGCGAGGAACAATGGTCGTCGTCGCACAGCTAGGAGCGCGAATGCATTATGCTGTGCCCGCGATCCTGGCACGATACGGAATGCTCGAGCGCCTTTATACAGACATCTACGCTCCGAATGTACCGGAGCCACTGCGGAGATGGGCGTCCCGGTTTGGGCCTGCGCCTTTGAGGAGATGGCTCGGACGTGCCTGCGACGATATACCACCGAAACGAACCGTTTCATTCGGCATCCTGGGAGTGGAATATCACCGCCGGAGGCGGCGCGCAGCTGCTCGAGGATCGACCGCGGCGGTCGATCTTTGGGCTGGCAAGGAATTCTGCCGCCGCGTGATCCAGCGAGGGCTTGGACGCGCGAAGGGCGTTTACACATTCAACTCAGCAGGTCTCGAACTGCTCCGGTATGCCCGAGAACATGGCCTCTATCCAATCACGGAGCAGACCCTTGCACCAGAAGAAATTTACCAGGAATTCCTTCGCCAAGAGCAAGAGACCTACCCCCGATGGAACGCTTCGTCCGTCGAGAATCATCACATTCACGATTACGAAGAACGGGAGCGCATGGAGTGGTCAACCGCAGCACTGATTCTCTGTGGTTCTGAGTTTGTTCGTGACGGCATCGGGAAAATGGGCGGCCCCGTCGAACGATGCCGCGTTGTTCCTTACGGAGTCCTCCCTGCCACTCAGACTCTGCCTAGGGGCAACCGGCACCAGCCGCTTCGCGTTTTAACCGTGGGAACAGTTGGGTTGCGGAAGGGAGCACCATACATCGCCGAGGCCGCGCGAATTCTGAAACAGAAAACGGAGTTTCGCTTGGCGGGCCAAGTCGACGTCAGTCCGTACGCGCAGAGATTGCTCAGCGAGCACATTATTCTCCTCGGCTCTGTGCCGCGCTCTGAGATCCACCGGCAATTCGCTTGGGCGGATGTATTTCTTTTGCCAACGTTATGCGAGGGTTCTGCCACCGTTTGCTATGAAGCGCTTTCATATGGCCTGCCGGTGATTACAACGCCGAATGCCGGCAGTGTTGTTCGGGATGGCGTGGACGGGTTTATTGTGCCTATCCGCGACACCATTGCAATCGTTGACCGGATTGAGCGGTTTCTGGATGATCGTGATCTATGGGCGAGTATGTCGGCCAATGCCCTTGCCCGTGCGTCGGAGTACACACTGGAAAAGTATGGGGAGCGCCTCCTGGGTGTTCTTCAAGCCGCTGAAGTTGGGAAGCACAAATCATGAATTCTGCAGCCAGGGCCCACCTCTACAACTTGGCCAAGACTATCGGCAAGCCGATTGGAGTTTATCCGTTTCCAAAAACCTATCGCCGGCACCTGCTCGATGTTCTTGAGCAGTTGAGAATCAGTTGCGTTATCGATGTGGGCGCGCATACGGGCGGATGGGCAACAATTTTACGAGGAATCGGATACAAAGGAACGATTCTTAGCTTTGAACCGGTTTCCGCATCTTTTGAGCAACTAGCCGAATTGGCCCGAAACGACGAAAAATGGAAAGTCTTCCCATTTGCATTGGGAGAGCAGGATTCCACGGCGTCCATTCACCTTTATAAGGCAAGCGATTTTAATTCCCTCTTGGATGCACAGGCCTTCGCCAGGCAGCGATTCAGTCATGAACTGGTTGAATTCGGGACCGAGCAGGTTCAGATACGTCGTCTGGACACGCTCTTCACAGATCTGCATCTCTCCGATCAAGAGGTCTATCTAAAAATCGACACACAGGGATACGACAAGAAGGTCGTTGCAGGAGCATTGGGAATCTTGGACCGAGTGATTGCGATGCAAAGTGAATTGCCTGGCGCGAGGCCCATCTACCGAGGGCAGCCGAACATGATTGAGTCGCTGGGATTTTACAGGTCGCTTGGATATTTTCCAACAGGATTCTTTCCAATAGTCCATGGGTACGACGGCCTCGCAGTGATTGAATTCGATGTCGTCTTCACCAGGCAAAAAGATCAACTGGACTCGGATCAGTGGAAAGCTACTGATTCGGCCGCTTGACACATTGACGGATGCCGAATTAACGGCAAAGTTAGGAACTCCCCCCAAATGGCTTCAGTCGCGATCATTCACAATCATCCCATCCATTACCAGCACCTCTTGTTTTGTGAGCTCGCAAGACGGGGACTGGATTTCGAAGTGCTTTTTGTTGCGGCGTGCAGCCGCGCTCGACTTGAAGCGCCTTTACCCATGAATTCGGAATACCGCTTCTCCATCGGTCATCCGGGTTCGTACGAAGAAGCCCACAGAATGAAGACTGCACTTTTTATTCGAAAGGCGCTCCAGCGAATCCGCCCCAACGTAATTATCATCTGCGGATATTCCGACTTCGCGGCATGGACAGCCTGGCTCTGGGCGAGCCTACATCGGACGAAGAAAATCCTCTGGGCCGAGTCCAATGTCTTCGATCATCCACGTCACAAATGGAGAGAATTACCGAAGCGCGTGTTCGTGCGGGGCTGCGATCTTGCTCATGTTTACGGGAAATCGAGTCTCGAATACTTGGAGATGCTGGGAATGCCGCGATGCAGGATCCGAACCAAGCGAGCCATCGCAAACACCAGCCTCTTTCTTAATGACGGCGACAAGCGCAGTGAATGCTCCAATCCAATCAGACTGCTTTACTGCGGCAGGCTCGCGACAGAGAAGAACCTGCCCTTCTTGATGCGCGCATTTGCACGCCTTGCTCAGGATCCCGAATCACCCCGCATGGTGCTCAAGGTGGTTGGATTTGGCCCACAGGAAGAAGCCTTGCACAATCTGGTGAAGCAATTGGGAATCTCGAAGATTGTCGATTTTGCGGGCGTTAAACCGCAAAACGATTTACCGGAAATATTCCGAAAATCCGACGTCCTCATTCTTCCCAGCATCAGTGAGCAATGGGGTCTGGTGGTCAATGAAGCGATGTTGTCCGGTTTACCGGTAGCGGTTTCGAAGCGGTGTGGATGCGCCGCAGATCTCGTGACGACAGAGAATGGATGGGTCTTTCCTCCAGAAGACGAAGCGGAGCTGACAAAGCTTCTGGACCAGATAACGCACACTTCCAGAGACGTCTTGGAAGAAATGGGGCGCGCAGGAAAAACAATGGCGGCCGAATACAGTCCTGAAAACTGCGCTCGAGCGGTGTTGGAAATGGTCAGCAGCCTCTTGCTCGTTTCCGGCAGGCGAATGCTCTCAGCAGACGTAGCCAGCTGAAAATGAATTCCGGCAAGGCACGGCTCGGTGGCGCCATTTGGTTGAAGAAAAACCGCGCGGCCCTTGCGGAAGACCACACTGAGATTCCCTGATGGCTCACACACGAGGTATCGCCGCCCTCGGCGACAGCGAAGACATCAGTACTTGGAGCGGTATACCCTACCATCTACTTCATGCTGGCGTAAAGGCGGGGTTTCTCAATGGCGGATTGGACCTGAGAATACGAGACTTCGCAAGACGGCGGTGGAACTGGCAATTCGGGTGCATACTGCGCGCAGAAAGGCCAAGGGGATTCCAATACAGCGGAGCCTTTAGTGATTTGTTTGCAAAGCGCGCACTCGAAGAGTGCAGCCGCAAGGAACTGCAAGAGATCATCAGCCACAGTCAGGTCTTGCCGGCTGGATATCTGATCCGGCACTCGATCAAAACCTCGTTCTATATTGATTCGACACTGCAAGATCTGTTTGAAACCCACAGAATGCTGTCCTGGCTGAATGAGAAGACAGTCAAGGAGGCAGTCAATCGAGAGATCGACAGTTATCGCGTCGCCGAGCGTGTTGTGACGATGTCCCCATGGGCGCGCATGTCGCTTGAGCACAATTATGGAATAGCCGCGGAACGAATCTTTACTGTCCTGCCTGGCGCAAATCTTTCTGAGAAGGACGTAAAATCGACACTCGGCGATGCCGATGCATCGGCCGTTCCCGATCGATTCACCCAGGATCGGAAGTTCCGCATCGGGTTCACTGGAAAGGATTGGCGGCGAAAGGGGTTGCCACGTCTGCTGACAGCAGTTGGGGCATTGAACCGGATGGAAATCCCATCCGAAGTTGTGGTCATTGGAAACATGCCGCAACAATTTCGAGACTGCCCTTACGTACGCGCGGAAGGATTCATCGACAAATCGAAAGACTTGTCCCGATTTATTGACATCGTAGGCAGCTGCGATCTCGGCTGCGCACCGAGCCATGAGGAGCCCATGGGCATCGCCCCTTTGGAGTATCTCAGGCTTGGAGTCCCGGTCGTATGCACAGCCGCAGGAGGACTCATCGGTGTCTGTAAGGCAGCGGGGCAGGCCTCAATTCTTCTGAACAAGGATGCCACCCCCGAAGAACTCGCAACCACTTTCGAAGCGCTCGCGAAAAACCCAGATCGACTTAGACAAATGCGCGCTGCAGCTTGGGAGCGGAAGGAGTACTTCAGCTGGGACAGATCGGTGAAGGAACTGACGCGGATTTGGGAACTGGGACTCGGAACTCGATCCGCGCCTTCCACCCTAACGGCGCACAGCGAGAATGCGGTTTATCAGGATGCCTGATCAGCAACGGCAAGTCACAGTTATCGTCCCCTGGGTTTCTCGCGCAGCTGGTGGTGTTTTTCATGCGGTGCGAAATCTCACGCAAGAGATGGGTTGCCAGCGCCGGTACCTGCCGTCAGTCATAGGGATCGATGACGGAAACGCGAGGCTCGACCGGCCGCTATGGGGAAAGATCGAAACGAATGCGCTGCCGACGCAAGGCCCGCGTGCGTTCGGTTACGCGCCGAGCATGTCGACGATTCTTCAACGTCAGGATTCCGACTTACTCCACGTTCACGGCCTGTGGATGTATCCATCGGTCGCTGCAACACGTTGGGGGCGCCGTGGGAAGCCTTATGTTGTCAGTCCCCACGGAATGCTCGATCCGTGGGCGCTTAACAATTCGCGGTGGAAGAAGCGCATTTGCGCCGCTCTTTACGAAAATCGACATTTACGCGGAGCGGCATGCTTGCACGCATTGAACCATGCAGAAGCACACGCAATTCGCGCCTACGGTTTGAAGAATCCGATCTGTGTAATCCCGAACGGCGTCGAGCTCCCGGATGAAACGGACGTAAGCCACTCGCCAGAACTTCACACGCTTCTTTATCTTGGGCGTTTACACCCGAAGAAAGGCTTGTCAGCTCTCATCCAAGGTTGGGCCAGGGTTCGGAAAATGGCCGCTGAAGCTAAATGGCAGCTCAAGATCGCCGGTTGGGACGAACACGGGCATCGTTCTGAGCTGGAGGCGCTTGCCACGAGACTCGATTTGAATTCAAGCATCATCTTCACCGGTCCACAGTTTGGCCAGGCCAAAACAGATAGCTTCAGAACGGCCTCTGCATTCATCCTTCCTAGCCTGAGCGAAGGCCAGCCAATGTCCGTTTTGGAAGCGTGGTCGTGGCGATTGCCGGTGGTCATGACGCCAAATTGCAATCTCCCTGAAGGCGCAAAGGCGCAAGCCGCCATCATGGCAGAAGCCAACGCCGAAAGCATATCTGAAGCTTTGCGTAGACTTTTCTCGATGCACCAATTCGAAAGGACAAGGATGGGAGCGAATGGGAGGCGCCTCGTAGAACAGGAGTTCCAATGGCGGTCGATCGTTCAGCAGATGACCGAAGCCTACGACTGGATCCTCGGCGCCGGGGGCCAACCCGCTTGCGTCCACGGCTGAGCCTGCCACACTTATATGTCGCTGCCTGATCTATCTTCGTACGATAACTCATGGTACTCTCCGGGCCAGAGTAAGTTGGTGCGGGCGTTATGGCTATTTGCGGGCTCACCGCTTCTTCGCTGTGAACTTCTGCCATTTTCTCCATTGCGGCGTTTTATTCTGCGCTGTTTCGGAGCAAAGATTGAGCACGGCGTTGTTGTGAAATCCAGTGTACGGGTTAAGTACCCCTGGCTCCTTTCTATCGGCGATAACACTTGGATCGGACAAGAAGTCTGGATTGACAATCTGGTTGAAGTCAGGATTGGCGCCAACGTATGCATCTCCCAGGGTACTCATCTTTGCACCGGGAATCATGACTGGTCCGATCCGGGATTTGGACTCCAAGTGCAGCCGATCGCGCTGGAAGATGGTGCATGGGTTGGGACACACGCAGTGATCTGCCCTGGCGTGAGAATTGGAACATGTGGCGTGGCGGCGGCCGGAAGCGTAGTCACTCAGCCCATCCCACCGTTTGAAATTCACGCCGGGAACCCCGCTCGCTTCATCAAGCGACGGATTTTTCGTGCGTCCGCGCGCAGCTCCGGGGAGCGGTTCCCTGCCCGATCAGAGTTACGCGATGTACGCTAACACAGCCAGCGTCATCCATAGAGCACGCTGCTGACCGTGCTTACATTTGTCAGACATCTTCCTGAGCCAACTCTGTGACTGAATTACATACATCTGTAAGACATCATCTCGACAATCCACATCACGAGATGACGGTGCACGGGGATTTTCTCAAATTTTCACGTGACACTCACCCGCAATCAGCCCCTTCAATGGCATAACTGAATCCGATGCGCATCGTGCTGCTCAATCAGTTCTTTGCGAGTGAACCTGTCGCTACTGCCCAGCTCTCTTCTGATTTGGCTCAGTGTCTGGCGCGCGAGCACGACGTCACGGTAATTTGTGCAAGTGCGGCAAGCGAAACGGCTAGTTGGGACCGTCAACATGAACGAACAATCAGCGTTCTTAGAACGCGCGGTTTTAGATTCAGCCACGGACGAATGAGCCGGCTGGCGTCCTACATTTCTTATGTTGCAGGCACGATTTGGTGCGGTCTCAGTCAGCCGCGGGCAGATATCTACCTTGCGCTCACAACTCCACCGGTCCTTTCTGTAATCGCTTTCGGGTTCGCTTTGCTTCGTGGCGGGCGCCATGTCATTTGGGAAATGGATGTGTACCCAGATATTGCAATTGATATCGGATACTTCAAGCGCGGAGGAATCATTGATCGCGTGGTCGGCGTAATTTTGGATTGGTCCCGACGTCACGCAAGCGCGATCATCGTTCTTGGTGAAGATATGAAGAAGCGGCTCATCGCTCGCGGAATTCCCGATGAGAAAATCCATATTGCCGAGAACTGGGCAGACGGAGAGGAGATACAGCCGAAGCGACTCGCGAGCGGCCCTCTGGTGATCGAGTACCTGGGCAATTTAGGGCTCGCACACGAAATTGACACTGTCGCCGACGTAATTGAACGTCTGCGCAATGAGCCTAGTTTTCAATTTGTCTTTATTGGCGGCGGCGCGAGGAGGGAACGATTTGAGGCTGTCTGTCGAGACAATGGAATTCAGAGTGTCAGCTTCAAGCCCTGCTGTGACAGGACGGAGATGAGCCAGAGTCTGGGCGAAAGCCATCTGGGCCTCGTGACCCAGTTGCCTCAGACGGTCGGTTCCGTCGTTCCGACCAAGTTCTACAGCATCATGGCGGCTGGTCGGCCAATTCTATATATCGGGCCGGAAGAATCGACTCCCGCCAGGCATATTAAGCGTTTTCATTGCGGATGGCAGATCGCACCTGGAGATGTGACTGGTCTCGAGAACCTTTTAATTGAGCTGAATCGGAAGCGGCATTTGATTTCGGAGGCTGGTGAACGCGCTCGGATCGCCTTCGAACAGAACTTCGACAGATCGATCGGTGTTGACCGGATCCTACAAGTGATCGAGGCCGCAGATCATTCTACGGAGCGCGTTCCAAAGCTCTCGCCATCCGCAGCAGGTGATTGATTATGTATGGAATGATCTTCCTGGCAGTTATCTCATTTGCGTTATCTCTAGTTTTGACCCCAGCGGTACGGACTCTCGCACATCGGCTTCACATTGTTGATGAGCCCGATCATCATCGCAAGATTCATAAGGTTCCGATTCCACGCATCGGGGGCGTAGCTATATTTGCCTCGACAATCGGGGCCTACGCCCTCCTCTTGATTGTGAGACTCAATGCTGGAAGCGTCATCCGGGCGCACGCCCCTTTGGCGCTCCGCCTACTGCCGGCAGCTACGATTATTTTCGGGATTGGCCTCGTCGACGACATCTTTCAAGTCAAGCCAGTGTATAAGCTCGCAGCTCAGATCATTGCCGCGGTCTTGGCCTGGGAGAGCGGAATTCACCTGAGCTCCGTTGGCGGACACGATCTCCCCACGGTGGTAAGTTTCGTGCTGACGACAATTTGGATTGTTGCCTGCTCGAACGCACTGAATCTGATCGACGGAGTAGACGGCCTAGCAGCCGGCGTCAGCCTATTTGCAGTGATCACGACGCTGGTCGCCGCGCTCTTTCATCACAACGTCGACCTGGCCTTTGCAACAATACCGCT
>Ga0187783_10003510_pt1 | contig 11550 bp, 8 predicted proteins | sample 1015_SJ02_MP02_2_FD_132471 | JGI IMG/M metagenome (GOLD analysis project Ga0187783, IMG submission 132471) | Tropical peat soil microbial communities from peatlands in Department of Meta, Colombia - 1015_SJ02_MP02_20_MG | ecosystem: Environmental > Terrestrial > Soil > Wetlands > Peat | place... | reverse complement strand
GTAGCACTGGAATCGACGAAAGGACCTGATCCCGCGGTACGCCAGAATGACTGCCGGTTCGTGCTCTATACCAACTTGACTCGCGTACAACGACCAGGCGAAATCAGCGTGCCCCCAGCGGGTGCCGTCGGGGCAGGCGTTCGGCTGGGCGATGCTCAGGCGTATCCTCCCGACTACCGTAGCGCAACGATTGAATACCGGATAACCGAGGCTGGAGATCCGCACCCTTGGACATCGGGTGTGGTTACTGCGCAGGAACCACAACAGGAGGAGACCCTGGTCTCTGAGCTTATGGATCAAATTGCCAGCCGCGTTGCCAGTGAGCTAAAGAAACCGCATCCCGCCCCACCGCAATAGGCTTATTTCCCGATGCAATCGCCTGGGCACCGATTGTGCAAAGAACCACGCACGATTTCCGAGCTCGGCAGCGTCGAGACGCTTTCGATCACTTTGGCGGCGACCGCTCCGTCGCCGGACGAAGCTAGGAGGCGAAACCAATAAGTCCCATGCCATGACTGTATTCGCGATTTTGGCCATGGTTCTAACCCTGCCGATTGTGCGGGGGAGTTCGCTGTTTTGCTGCTTTTCGTTCAACCCAGGATCAGGACAGTAGCCGGCAGGCCTTGCCAAAGGGCGCTACTCCCGGTCCAGGTTCTCTTCAACCGCGACTTTGCCATTCTTGTCGACGGTGATCACGCGTTGCACGCTCTTGAAGCCGGACAGGGTGATATCGATCACATAGGTGCCGGGGTTGAGGTAAAACTCGACGGGTGACATTTTGTCGAGGAGACGGCTGTTGACCGCGATTTGGGCCCCTTTCGGTTGGGTCCTCACGCTGACCGTTCCCATGCCCGCCGTCTCCGAGCCGCCGAAAACCTTCTTGAGCCGGCCGCCCATGATGATTTCGTTGGTCGTGCCCAAAGCGCGCAGCTTCGGCGCCATCTCATAGGTTTGTCCCATCTGCACATTGGCGCTGGTCGTCTCGTCGAGATAGCCCTGCTTCTTGAAAACGAAACTGTGAGCGCCAGGCTTATCCAGGGAAATGTGGGCCGGAGTGACTCGCCCACTGTCCTTGCCGTCGACCCAGATGGCGGCACCGGAGGGATCGCTGTCGGCCGCAACCGTGGCCGTGGTCGGCGCCAATTGGATGCTGAGCACGGACCTACTTCCTGAGGTTACGTCGACGGCTCGCGTCTCGGCGGCAAATCCGGGCTTGCTCAGGGTGATGGAGTGGTGCCCGGGCGTCAGATTCGCCAGGCTAAACGGGGTCACGCCCGCATTTTGGCCATCGAGGCTGACCTGCGCGCCCGCGGGATTGGAATCGACATTCAATTGTCCAGCCACGATCGCCGGTGCGGCGGCGGGGGGCGCTTTGGGTGATTTCGCCTTGTTTTTCCTGCTGTTGTATTTCGGCCTTACCGACACGGCCGGCACTCTTTCGGCCGGGGGTTCGGGTATCGCCTGATGCGGAACACGGGCCGGAGCAGGCGTTGCCGGTGCCGGTATCGCCGCTTGCGTGGGCCCGGCTTCGGGCGCTGTCGCCTCTGGCGCCGCCGATTGAACCGGCAGGCCGTCGTCATCGGACTCGCCGGCGTGGATGCGATAGGCAATGCCGATGACCACCGCGAGAATCACCGCTGCCGCAGCGGCCAGGGCGTACACGAAGAGTTGGGGCGGCGTCCGCTTGATTTCATCGACGGCCTGCTTCGCCAAGGGGCGCGGCGGCGGCGTCTTGGCTTTGGCGGCCTCGGCCTGATTGAACACTGCCGCTCGTACTGCAGCGGCAGGCACCGGCGGGGGTGGAGGAGGAGGCTCCGGCTCGGCATACACTTCCTTCAGAGGCGGCAGCTCGTTCACCTCGGAAAAGCTGTGGCCACTGGGCTTGGGCTGCTGCGGGTTCACTTCCATCAGCGGATCGATGGTAAATTTGGGAGCCTCCACCGCCGGCGGATCTTCAACCTCCGCCGTCATCGTTGAGGGAGCGTCGGGAACCGTCATGGTCGCAAGTTCTTCGTGGGCTTGAACGGCGGCGGCACCGGCGGAGGAGGTGGCATTCGCTGCCGGGAAAGAAGCGCTCAACCCGGCGTGGGCTGCGGCAGCGGCCCGAGACAGCTGCCCGGCGGCTGAAGTTTGCGCCGTTTTCGCCGGGTGGGACCCGGCTTGTTTCCGCGCCGCCGACCCTGCACCGCTCTTGCATCGCTCCAAATCCGCCACCAGCTCCTGCCCGGACTGATAGCGTTGCTGAGGATCCTTGGCCAGCGCCTTGGTGATTACCGCCTCAAGCGCCGCGTGCACCGTAGGATTGATCTCGCAGACTGGGATCGGCTGCGATTCGAAGATGGCTTGCCGCACCTGGTCCGCATCCTGACCCTCGAAAGCCTTGCGGTCGGTGATCATCTCATAGAGGATCGTTCCCAAACTGAAGAGGTTCGAGCGTGCGTCGAGCGGATCTCCGCCCACCTGCTCGGGGGACATGTAGTGCAGGATTTGAGGGGGCTTGCCTTTTGCCTGGGCGGCCGTAAACAGCCCGGTTCTTGAAATGCCGTAGGCCAGGACCTTTACCGTCCCATCCCACTGCACCATGACTTTTGCCGGTTCGAGGGCATAATGAAAGACTTGGCGCGACGAAGCGTGGTCGAGGGCCTGACAGCTCTGCCGCGCAATATCCTGAAGATCCCAGATGGAGAACCCTTCTTTGCGTGCCAGCATCGTGGCGACGCTGTTGCCCTGCACGTATTCCATGGCCACGCAGAGCGTGCCGTCAAGGTTCTCGGCGCCATACAGGTGGGTGATGTTGTGGCTGTTGAGTGCTTGGCTGGCTTGGGTCTCCTCGAGAATGCTCGCTGCGAGCGCCTCGCCTTGCTCGCCGAACACTTCGAGTCGAATCGTCTTCAAGGCCACGATTCTTCCCCCGTCCGGATCAGAGGCCTTGTACACCGAACCTGCATCCCCATGCTGGATTTCGCTGAGAATCTCGAAACGTCCGACTTTTTTTGACATTGCGCCCAACCTCGCAGAGGCGGAGAACGGCTATGGACAAGTGGCTGGCGAGATCCTCGAGGGGGCGGCGCAAGTAGGATAGACCCCCTTCGCACAAGATGGGAGTTACGAAAGTACCAGTCGGGTCGGCCGAGGTTCGTTGGTGTGCCGGGGGTTGGCCTGCCTGGCCGGGCTCCGTCGCCCCCGCCAGTAACTTTTCTCTCTCCTCGTCGTTATTCCTCGAAGAAAACCGTCGGCGAGAGAAGGGCCGGGGATCGGAACGGGTGGCGGGGGGAGGGGGAAGATCGGTTGCCGCAGTTTCGCGGCATCGGATATCCTTAAGGGTATTTCCGGATCCTGTCGAGGTCGGATTTCTCCTGGAGTTCGGTCATGACCCTGGCTCGGTTTGTTCGCAGGAATGCCTTTCGGAACAAGCGGCGCAGCATTTTGACCCTTCTCAGTATCACTTTTTCCTTGTTGCTGTTGACGGTCATGATGACGGTCTGGCAAGCGTTTTACAGGAGTGACGGAAGCAGCGAGTCTGCCCAGCGCTTGATCGTGCGGCACCGGGTCTCCCTTGGCGAGTTTTTGCCGATCGCCTACCGCGAAAGGATCCGATCGGTTCCGGGGGTGGAAAATGTCGTCAATCAGAGCTGGTTTGGAGGGCAATACAAGGACGACAAGCCGGAGAACTTCTTCGCCCAATTCGCCACCGATCCCAAGGAGATCTTCGACGTACAAAGGGACTTCCATATTCCACCCGAGCAATTGGAGGCCTGGCAGCGAGACCGGGCCGGGTGTGTCGTCGATGCGGAGTTGGCCAAGAAGCATGGGTGGAGGATTGGCGACCGGCTGAACCTTAAGGGCACGATTTACCCCCTCGACCTGGAGCTTACGATTCGGGGTATTTTCACCGCCCCCACTCCCACCGAAATTCTGTATTTCAATAACACCTACATCGATGAGGGTTACCCAAGGCTTAAGGGCCTCGTCGGGCTATTCGTCGTGCTGGCGGATTCCCCCGAGAGCGTGCCGCGAGTGGCCAGCGCAATCGATGCCCTGTTCCGCAATTCCGAGCGTCCCACGAAATCCGAGAGTGACAAGGCCTTCAAGCTCGAGTGGATCGCTATGCTCGGCAACGTAAAGGGTTTCATCCTCAGCATCAGTGGGGCGGTGGTCTTTGCCACCTTACTGGTCTCGGCCAATACCATGGCCATGTCCATCCGGGAACGCACGCGCGAAGTAGCCCTGCTCAAAACCTTGGGCTTCACTCGCGCCACCGTGCTGGCGCTATTCATAGGGGAAGCGGTCAGCCTGGCGGCCTTGGGCGGATTGCTCGGTTCGATCGCGGGTTCCTTGCTGGTGGTTGGGATGGCGGGCGCTCCGCAAATGGGCTTGTTATTGTCCGCAGTCAGGATCAACCCGGCCACCATGCTGGTTGCGGTTCTGGTGGCGGCTACGGTGGGCCTGGTGAGTTCGTTTTTGCCCGCATTCAACGCATCCCGAGGAAACATCGTCGAAGGATTGCGGCATATCGGGTGACCCGAGAAAACGATGGCGATTCCTCTGCGCTACAACATCAGAAACCTGAAGCTGCGCAAGAGCGCTACGGTCATGACCGCGCTGGGGATTGCGCTGACGGTCACAACCGCGATCTTTATCTTGGCGCTTTTGGCCGGTCTGAATGCCGCGTTTCGCCTGAGCGGGAATCCGCTGAATGTTTTGGTGTTGCGCAAGGGATCGAACGCGGAACTGGCAGCCGGCGGCGTGGATCGCGATGCGCTCGCCATTATGAAGGAGCTGCCTGGGGTCGCGCGCGATGCGCAGGGCCAGCCGCTGGCCTCGGGAGAAGACCTGCTGGTGGTCGTGCTTCCGAGAAACGACGGCACGGGAGAAACCAATGTCACGGTGCGATTCCTCACGGCCACGGGAATCGCCATGCGGCCGGAGACAAAACTCGTCGCCGGGCGATGGTTTACGCCGGGGCAGCACGAGATCGTGGTCAGCCAGTCGATCCACCGTCGCTTCGCCCAAGCCAATATGGGCGACACCATGTGGATTGGCAAAGGACCATGGACCGTGGTCGGTATTTTCGACGCCGGCGGCACGGCCCACGATTCCGAGATCTGGGGGGACATCAATCAGCTGGCCGCCGATTTCGATCGCGACGTCTACAACTCCGTGCTGCTTCGTGCCACCGATCCGGTGGCAGCCGACGCGCTGAAGAATCGTGTGAACGACGATCAAAGGCTTAAGCTCAACGGCATGCTCGAGAGCGAGTATTGGGGGAAACAGACCAGTTCCGGCGACCCCATCAAGTTCGTTGGCGTGATTGTAGCCGTGATCATGGCAATCGGTTCTTGCTTCGCGGCCATGAACACGATGTACGCGGCCGTGGCTTATCGTTCGCGGGAGATCGCCACCTTGCGAGTGATTGGGTTTTCTCGGCCCAGCATTTTGGCGTCGTTTGTTCTCGAATCGCTGCTGTTGTCTCTCCTCGGCGCGCTGGTCGGCATTGTGCTCATGCTGCCGTTCAACGGTATGACCACCGGAACCAACAATCCGGTCACGTTCAGCGAAGCCGTGTTCAGTTTGCGGATGACGCCAAGCGTCGTCGGCTGGGCCGTTTTGTTTGCGCTGGTCATGGGCGTGTGCGGAGGAATGGCCCCGGCCTGGCACGCTGCCCAGCGCCAGATTTTGGCTTCCTTGCGGGACTAGAGGACCGAAGGGACCGGGTACAGCTCGCCATCCCCGCGACCAAGAAGCTATGCCGCTCGACACCAAACACGCCGACTTACAGGGACTGCGCATTGACCGCTCCGCCCCCGGAGGAGAGCCTGCACCCTGGGCGCGCCGCTACATCCTCAGCGGCATCGCGGTGGTGGCGATTCTCGGTGTGGCTGTGCTTGCTTATCGGCTGTTGGCCCCTCCCATCCCGGAGGTCGAAGTGTCCCGCGCCCAAGCGGAGAACAGCGGAGACCCGAGCGGGGTCGTGCTGACGGCCACTGGTTACATCGTGCCCCATCACAAAATCAATGTGAATTCCAAGGTCACCGGGCGGGTGGCCTGGATCGGGGTGGAGAAGGGCGACAAAGTCAAACAAGGCCAGGTTCTCGTCCGCCTGGAGGACGATGAATTCCGCGCGCAGTACGAGGAAGCCAAAGGGGCTGCGGAGAACGCTCGCGCCTATCTCGAGGAACTCGAACACGGGTCCCGTCCCGAAGAGATCGATCAAGCGCAACATAACCTCGATGAAGCGCGGGCCACGCTCACCAATGACAAGCTGACGCTCGATCGCGATCGCGAACTGTGGTCGCAAGGCGTGGTGGCCAAGCAAGTCTTCGACGATGCGACCGCCAAGTACGAGGCGGACCAGCAGCGGGTAAATTCTTTGGAAAAGGCGTACCGTCTGGCCAAGATCGGTCCGCGCACGGAAGAAATTGCGCGAGCCAGGGGGGCTCTGGTGCAGGCCGAAGGCCAGGAGGCCTATACGAAATCGTGGTTGGATGCAACCGTCATTCGCGCCCCGGTCAGCGGCACCATTCTCGAACGCACGGCCGAAAAGGGCGAGCTGGTTACCTCGCAGTTTGCCAGCCAGGCCGAAGGCGGTCCGCAAGGCGAGGTGGTGGCGCTCGCCGATCTCAACGACATTCAGGTGGAACTCGACATCGCCCAGGACGATTTCGCCAAGCTCGGCCCCAGGCAGAAGGGCGTGGTCACCTTGGACGCCTATCCCGACCGCAAATACGATGGCGAGATTCACGAGATCTCGCCCGAGGCCAATCGTCAAAAGGCAACCGTGCAGGTCAAGGTGCAGATCCTGAATCCGGATGCCTACCTTCGGCCGGAGATGAACGCCACGGTGAAGTTCTTGGCGGACAACACCAGGCCTCGGAGCAGCGAAGCCTCGGGCGTGCTCGTGCCAACCTCCGCCGTCTTCGATCACAACGGCAAGAAGGTGGTTTGGATTGCCTTCAACGGCCGGGCGCTCGAACGCCCAGTCGATGTCGTGGTACAACGCAGCAGCGGTTTTACGGTCAAGGGGTTGACCGGAGGCGAGAACGTTATTACCGCCGCTCCGCCAGGCTTGCAAGACGGCGACAAAATCAAAATCAAGGGACAACCATGAGTACTGCCATGGCGCTCAACACCACGACGGAGACGAAGGTGGTTCAGGCTCGTCATGTGAGCAAGGTTTTTCAGCGGGATGCCTTTCAAGTGAAGGCGCTCGACGACGTTTCCCTCGAGATCGCCGCCGCCGAGTTTCTCGCCCTCATGGGACCCTCGGGCTCGGGCAAGACGACGCTGCTGAACATGATTGCCGCCATTGATCGTCCAAGCTCCGGCGAACTGCTGGTGCTCGGCCAGAATGTGTTCCGCTTCAGCGATAGCCAGTCCGCGCGCTGGCGCAATCGGCATATTGGGTATGTTTTCCAGACCTTCAATCTCATCCCGGTGCTGACCGCGTTTGAAAATGTCGAGTTACCCTTGCTGCTCACCAAGCTGAACGCGCGCGAGCGCCGTGATCATGTCGTGACCGCCTTGAAACTGGTCGGGCTCGAGGAGCGCGTCCACCACCTCCCCAAGCAGCTGTCGGGTGGCCAGGAACAACGGGTGGCCATTGCTCGTGCCATCGTGAGCGATCCCACCGTAGTACTCGCCGATGAACCTACGGGCGATCTCGACGGCCACTCCGCCACCGAGATTCTGGAGATTCTGAAACGCTTGAACCAGGATTTTCATAAGACGATTGTGATGGTCACCCACGACCCGCACGCGGCTTCCTACGCCCATGTCATCCGGCATCTGGAAAAGGGCATGCTGCTTCCCGCATAGGATTCGAAGTACGAAAGAGCCAGGACTAGCAGAAATATTGCGCGATGGTTTGACTGCCTCAGGCAAGGATGGGTTAGGCTAGCAAGAGTATCGATCGCCTCAGGAGAGAGTCGTGTCCATCAAAGAACCGGCCGAACTCGAAGGTCTGCGTGCGGCCGGCACCATCGTACGGCTCATGATCGAAGCCATGAAGCGCGAGGTTCGTCCCGGAATTACCACCCGAGAACTGGATGAGATCGGGGCGGCGGTCATGCGCCAGAATGGAGCAAAATCGGCGCCCGCCCTGGTTTACAGTTTTCCCGGAACCAGCTGCATCAGTCTCAACCAGGAGGCAGTTCACGGCGTACCGGGCCAACGCGTTCTCGCGGATGGCGACCTGGTGAAGCTGGACGTTACCGTCGAGAAAGATGGATTTATGGCGGACGCGGCCATCACGGTTCCGGTCGGTGCGGTGTCCGAAGAACGCCAACGTTTGGTGGCTTGCGCGGAACGCGCGTTTGCCAAGGCGATGCTGGTGGCGCGGGCCGGTTTTCGCGTCTCGGAGATTGGCCGCGTGGTGGAGCACGAGGTCGAGCGCAGCGGGTTTTCCGTGATTCGCGATCTCGGCGGACACGGCATTGGCCGCACCATCCATGAAGAACCGCGCGTGCCGAATTATCCCGATCCCGCCGCCCGTCAGATTCTCACCGAAGGGCTGGTCATCACAGTCGAGCCGATCATTGCGGCTGGGTCGGGGCGAGCGGTTCTGGCCCAAGACGGCTGGACCGTGTGTACCGCCGACGGCCAACCTTCCGCACACTACGAACACACGCTTGTGATCGGCAAGGGCGAGCCGATTCTCGTGACCGCGGCCTAGAGGTGATTGCCGGTTTTAGGCCTTGAGCTGGCAACTGGCGAGGCCGCGCTTCTCGAGATACTGCTGGTGGTAGTCCTCGGCTTGATAGAAGCTCGCGGCGGGAACGATTTGGGTAACGATCGGTTTTCTGTACCGGCCCGACTCCTCGAGCCGTTGCTTCGAAGCTTTGGCCGCGGCCTCCTGCTCTGGACTGGTGAAGAAAATGGCGGAACGATATTGCGTACCCCAATCGGGACCCTGGCGATTCAGTTGGGTGGGGTCGTGGTTCTCCCAGAATACGTCGAGCAGCTTCTCGTAGGAAAGCTGGGTGGGATCATATTCCACTTCGACGGCTTCGGCGTGGCCGGTCCCATCCGTACAAACATCCTTGTAGGTGGGATTCGGGAGCTTCCCCCCGGTATAGCCGACCCGCGTCGAAACTACCCCGGGTAAGCGACGAAAGGTTGCTTCCACTCCCCAAAAACAGCCGGCAGCAAAAATGGCTTTAGCCATAGGAACCGCTCCCTCGGCGCTGGTCATTGTATGAGATGAGGGCACAGGGTGAAAAGTGGCATCCATTGCTTGCCTTGGTCAACCCGGCGGCCGGAGGATGACCCGCCGAATCAGGGTGAGAATGGCAGCAGAATCCGGGGGCAGCTCGGAATTGACGGGCCCTGGGTCGACAGGGTAGAGTCCCTACAAGGGTTCCCCCCACCCGCCGAGGTTGTGTGCCAACCATTTCTCAGCGGAAAGGCCATCTCGAGTCGATTTTGGCGCTCCTCACCGCGCTTGTGCTGGCGCCTAACGCGCTGGCCGCCAACGCCTTTTCTCCTCCCCTGCGCCTCGGATTCACCGTAGGGGACCAATGGGAACCGGCGATTGCCTCCGACGGCTTCGGCCACGTGTATGTGCTCTATCCCCAATATGGCCTGCTGCCGGATTGCCCGGCGAAGGAGCAGCTGGCGATCCAAGGTGGTTTGAATGGGGCTTTGTTGATGGAAGCGGCCTTCATCCAGAACTGCTCGATGCCCTCCATGATCCTCGTGGTGAGCGATGACAATGGGTTCACCTGGCAACCGCCGCACCCCATCGCTGCCCATACGACCGGTCAGTTTGACGCGCAAATTGTGGTCGATCCCGAGGATCACCGGACCGTGTACGCGGCCTGGCTGCAGGACGAAAACATCGACGCCATGGTGGCCAAATCCGTAGATTTCGGGCAAAGCTGGTCGATCGTGATCGCCGACCGCGGCAGCCAAGATGCAGACAAGCCAATTCTCGCGGTGCGCGGTCGTGACGTGTATCTTGCCTTTAATCGCTCACACGGAATCCGGGTCGCTACATCGCACGATGGAGGCATCACCTTTAGCTCGGCCGACGTGAACCCGCCTTTGCCACTGGTGCGGGCTCTAGCCGGTGGCGCCACCGTCGACCCCGGTCAAAATGCCTATATCGCGTGGGCGGGATACACTCGGCACAATGGAATGAAGGGGCGGGTGAATCTCTATGCCAGCAAGTCGTCGGACGGCGGCAGGACTTGGACGACAACCTTGATGGATGGCTCGGGGGCACCGCCCGACTGTTCGGATTTTCAGTGCGAGTGGGGGTATCTGGGTGCCCAGATTACGATCGCCTCCGATGACGCTGGCACGCTGTATGCGCTGTGGAATGCGGGAAAAGGGGACTTGGCGCCGGAACGAATTCAGTTCGCGTCCTCGACCACCGCGGGTGAAACCTGGTCTCCCCGGACTGGCATTTCCCTTGCCCCTGCGGGGGTTGAGCACGCCTTTCCAGCCCTGGTGGCAGGATCGGCAGGGGACGTACGCGCTGCCTGGATGGACACCCGCAACGGCCCCTTCTGGAATGTTTACTACCGCAGTTCGACCAATGGCGGAGCCACCTGGACGGCTGAGGCCAGGCTGTCAAGCTACGTGCCCGGTTATCGCTATATTCGCGCCAAAGGCTTCAGTTTCCCCTTCGGTGATTACTTCGAGATGGCCATCGACAGCGATAGCCGCACCCAGGCCGTCTGGGGTGAAGGGTTGAACTTTCGCACCCCGGGGTCCATTTGGTACAGCAGCGGCCGATAGGCGTTTCCTAACCGCACTTTTTGTACTTCCCTCCCACGCCGGGCTATGGAACTTACGAACTTCCGCCATACTCTCGGGTGGCAGAATCTGCCGGAGGCGCTGGTTTGCCGCAGAATGGGTGGTCTTCGGTCTGGGCGTCGATCGCGAGCTCGGCTCCGAGCTGGCGATCGTCTTCAGGAAAGGTTCCTCTACAGGAGCCGACGAAGTCGTAGGTCCAACCGAAGCTGCCGATCGCCGCGTGTGACGCCTAACGTGTAACGTGCGTTCGGCCTGCGCAGCAACTCGCGGAGTTCGGTCAGCGTCAAATCTTGACTCGGACGACCTGCAATCGACGTTAGGACGTCTCCCGGGACGATGCCAGCCATCGCCGCGGCCGATTCGGGAACAATCCTGGTCACGACGAAGCGATGAAAATCAGGAGGGTCCGCCCGAATTCTAAGGCCGCTCTCGTCATAGGCCGCTGCTTCGTGGTAGCGCCGATTCGGCGTCAGCAAGATGCGTTTGTTGGGATTGTCGAAGACGACCGTAAACCTCTCGAGAAACTCGGCGCCAATGAGTCCTGCATAATCTGTCGCCGCCATTAAGCCCTCGGTGTCCTCGGCAAATGTGACCGGCGGGTGACGGATCGAGTAGGAGCCAAGATCAATCCGATCGGCTCGCCCATCTCGCGATTCGGTTCGTCCCCCGGTGCTCGTTCCAGGCGCATCGAGGAGCTTCATGCCACGAGGCGGAATTCCATGGGCGGCACTGAACGCCTTGTAAACGTCCGCGAAAGTATTGGCGCCGCCGTCGATGAGGAAGTTGCCGCGG
>Ga0187783_10003509_pt1 | contig 11553 bp, 8 predicted proteins | sample 1015_SJ02_MP02_2_FD_132471 | JGI IMG/M metagenome (GOLD analysis project Ga0187783, IMG submission 132471) | Tropical peat soil microbial communities from peatlands in Department of Meta, Colombia - 1015_SJ02_MP02_20_MG | ecosystem: Environmental > Terrestrial > Soil > Wetlands > Peat | place... | reverse complement strand
ATGGGGCAAAGTTCTGCATGTACACTTGAGCTAGTAGCGCGCCCGTAGCTCAATTGGATAGAGCGCCGGCCTCCGGAGCCGTAGGTTAGGGGTTCGAGTCCCTTCGGGCGCGCCATGCAATACCAATCGGCATGACTGCATTGCTGCGCAGAAGAGTGATTCGAATTTTTTCCAAGACAAATCGCGGTTGTGCTCGTTCACGTCCCTGACTTCAAATGCCCGGACCCGGTTCGGCCCGAGAGGGTGGCCATGCTTTTCTGAATGAGGACGACAGGGGAATAGCCGAAGGGACTGAGGGGAAATTGAATCTGAAGGTTCGTCTATCCCAGCATTGGTGGGCAGATTTTTACATGCATGATCGTGTCCCAACGAGACTATGAACGACTCGTCCGCTGCCATCGCCCGCACCCACCTAAGGCGTGCTGAAAGTCGTACTTGAGATTCCGTTGGCTACTGGCTGGTGCATTCAATGTCCTCGCCTAGATGCTGACACGCGTTATTTTGGGCTGGACCCTGGGAGCGGGTACCGCCGAGAGGAGTACTGGAGTTCCTCCGCCGCAAAGACAAAAGCTACAACGCGGTCTCGTCTCTTTCGAGTTTATTGGTTAATTACGGATCGGGATCGATGTCAGACCTTCTCCGACGATTACGAAACCTGCCCAATAAAATGGGCTTGCCTGTTCTCCATATTTTGCGAGCAAGGCCAACTTCGCATTCCGTAAGGCATTACCCAGATCGTCACCACGGGCTAAGCGCCGGTAGAACAATTGCATCAGTGCACTCGCAAACGTATCGTCAGCATTCCACAAACTGGCGACAACTGATTTCGATCCAGCGACTAGGAATGCTTCTACTAGGTTGCTGATGCCTTCCTGTCCCTGGAGCATACCCGCTCCGCTGTCACACGCAGAAAGAGTCGTCAGTTCGGCATTCAATCGCAACCTTGTTATCTCACGTGCCTGGAGCAGTCCGTCGTCAGCAGACGTTGGATCTATGCCCAATACGAGGGCTGATCGTTCCGGGTATTGCGTGTCTGCGAAACCGTGGACAGCCAAATGCAGGATCTGAAATTGATCGAGTGGTTCTCTCTTAAATGCTGTTTCAGTGGCGTCTTTACCGATCAGAACAACGGCATCCCGCCCAAAAATCTTGCCGATCTCTTCAACTTCTTCTCGGGTGTGAGGAAGATTGTGAAGCCCAATTCCCGATAAGTCTGCGATGCCGCGCCCAACACTTCTAGCTCTAGTGCTTGAGAGCTGTGATGTCCTGGCACCACCGGCCTGATTTTCGTAAACGACATCGCCGACCGCCAGAAGCTTTCGGGGCGCTAATTGCCGTCCTGCGATTCGGCGAAGTCTATCCAGAATCGTGCCGGAAGGTACGTAGCTAATCACGCGCGACTTTAGGAGGTATTCGCCATCAGCATTTCGAAGTGCTTCGAATGGAACCAGATTCAAAATGCCATCTGGTGAGATTATGAATCGTGTTGCGCCACTCGTTTCCGGAATGGGTTTAACAAGCAGCGCATATAGTTGCTCTGAAACCCCGGCCTCTGTACCCTTCGAATGGATTTCATCGATGAATTTCTGTGTCAGCTTCTCGATTTCCTTACGGCTGGCAGGCAGTGAGCGCGCGTAGGCACCTTTTCGCGATATCGAAATACAAAAGGAACTAGGGTCATCAAGGACATACTCAAGAAAGACCTCATCTGGTTGAAGGTCCTGGCGTATTGTGTTCAATAGTGTCACTTGTAAGCGGTGGCTTGGAATTCTGTCTTTCAACCAGGCCAAACCGAGTCGCCGCTCATATTCAACTAGCCTGTCGAGCAGTTGCTCACGTTCGCTGACATTTGTAGTTTGCATCAATCGCGTCTGCACGTTGGCTAGATCCCTCTCGAGAGTGACGGTCTCCTTAGATTCTGCAACCTGATATGCCTGTTTGTTCTCAAGACGCCAAACCAAGGTTTGCCCCCGGATGCGCTCCAACACTCTGAAAGCGCCAGTGACGTCGCCGGTCTGGTTGAGGAGCTCAAAATGATCCAAGTAGGTCTGGCTCATAGACCCAGCGACCGAACTGTTCCAGAATGGTTGATCAACGCTCATGAGAATGCTTTCGATCGTGTCTTCTGCCTGTTTGTATAAAGCATTGGCTTCTGCCATACGTCCACGACGTGCCTCCAATTCGGCGAGAATAGTTAAATTGCGCGGGACATAATAGCGATCACCTATACGCCGACTTGCAATTAGACCCTGAGCAGCACGAGCGGCTGCGGTGGCGAGATCCCCAGTATCGCGGTAAAGGTTCGCCAACTCGAACATCGTATCCGCTTCCAAACGAAAGAACTGCACCTGTGCCGCGGACTTCCCTGCAGCCTCAAGATAGGCTATCGCTCGGTTTCCGTTGCCGGTCTGAGCAGCTAACCTTGCAAGCAGAATCAACAGCTGGGCCTCTTGGCCTCGTTTCTGCTCCGAGCGAGCCTGTGCTAGAGTGCTCTCGAGTATTGGTTCTGCTTCATCGGGCTTACCCAAAGCCAAGAGTGCCTTAGCTTTCCCCTCGTAGGCCATGAATGGAGGCCCACAATCTTTTTCCGCGTCAGCCAGTCTTATGGCTCTGTCAAAAAATCTCAGTGCCTCGTTATGCCGATTCCCTTCTTCAAAACCAGTGCCGATTAATTCTAGGAATCTGATCTGCCCGCCGGTATCACCCGTAGTGATGGTAGACAGGAGGGCGCCTCCGACGAGGCGAGCTGCTTGCCCGAGATTACCTTCCAGGAAGGCGATGAGACCCAACTCGCCCGAAGCCCGAGTGACCCATCGATTCTCGCCCAGGCTCATTGCAATGTCCCGAACCTGGAGCCAGTCTTGTTTCGCTGCTCGATAATCAACCTCGATATCGGTGTAACCCTTCGCTATTAGACACCACATTCGTAATCTTGAATCGGCGAGTACGACTGGATTTCGCAGTTGTTCGTTCAGTAAGCGCGAAACGTCCACAAAAGACATCGTTTCAGCCTCTGACCTGAGATATCCCACTTTGGCATGAACCTCATTTTGGACATCTCCTCTATCGGCAAATAATCGCTCGGCTTTCGCATATAGCGGTGCAGCGTGGGCGCGGTTATTCAGCCAGTAAAATCGGTCTGCCCTCGCTAATAGGACATAGGGATCTTCGGACCTTTCTCCTGACTTTAGCCGAATTGCGATTCCACCTTGGACGTCACCATTTGTGCGTAACTGCAGACGGTTGTGTGATCGATAAGGAAACAAGAGCAGGACCGTCAGTAGAACAGCAGCGGCCAGCCGGCGTGATCGAGAAATCAGAATACGTTTGGAAACAAGCTGTTGTGGCGGCGTGCCATGATATCGATCCGATGTTTGTTGAAACTCTCGCCGACTTTGCCTATGACCACGACAAGCGAACGACGAAAGGATACCCGATCTGTCACGGAATAACGTTCTGTCTATGCTCTTGCGTAGCCCCTTGTAAATAAGACGAGAACTAGTGGTAAATGATGTATGAGCGGTCATGTGCATTGTCGATTTGGCCTCCAGATGCCGATATGAGGCGATGAAGCGCTAATTGTCGCACTCGATGGCGTCTCTATTGACATGCTAGTGCACTCGAACTGGAAATTCGGTCCACTCTAAGCCAGGCAGCCGGACACCGAGAAAGTATGAATAGCTTGGCACACTGGAAAAGTCGATATCGGCCTTCAAGATCGCGACATGCTTATCGAACTGGGCTGTCCCTGTTGTACGCAAAAGCTCATCCCCCGTGTTCTTCAGAAGCGCGATTTCGTACTTTCCCTCCTCAGTTCCCATAGGTAAATACAGAATCAGATGTTTAGTGCGTCGGCCTATCTCCAACAGTGGTTGCTTAGCCTGGGGCTGATGACCACGCTCGATTGAGTAGCCGCGGAGATCGAGTACGGCTGTTTCATCGGTAACCAGCGCGAAGCGCGAGTGGAGAGTAAACCACAGAGCTGAGGCCGCAAGCAACACTGCGAGCGTGCTGCCGAGAGCAATGTACTGACGATGCTGCAATCTTTTTCGCAGGAACCTGAATTCCGCGAAGCATGCACTGCACGAGCCAAGGTGGTCCAGCCATTGTTCGGCTTCGGCAAGCCTTATCCGATGCGAGGCTATTCCTTCGAGGACGGCAGAACCTGGACAACCGAGTCGACTCGGATTTTGAAAGTCCGTGGATAGTCCTTTCGACAGCCATTCGAGAATCTGCTTCTCGTCCTTTTCAAACTGGTCGTAATCTGTCACTGGTTCGTAAGCTTTCTGTGAACAATCACGGTTTCGAACGGGTGATCAGCGTTTGTCGACGTTCTTGGTAGAAGAACTTTAACTTTATCCTCTGAGCTGCATTCGAAGTGAAGAAAGTTTGTACTTGAATTTCATTTTGGCTCGCCCTTCCTGCATACCCAGGTAGCCAGCAACCTCCTTCCAGGAATAGCCGTACTGCCGGGCGGTCCACACTCGCTTAAGCCAACGATCCATGAGGCTAAAGACCTCCTTTGCCAGGATGTGGCCTTCGATGTCGGTCCACATATGCAGATTGCGGCGCTTGGCTAGAGCGTCCAGCTCACGAGCCGAAGCGACCAACTGAATTGTCCGCTCCCTTCTTCGCTGGCGAAGGCGAGTGCGATTAAAACGATGCTCGAACGCTCCAATAAGATATGAATCCATATCCGCGATTTCCGAACACGACACTCTGAGTCGCCGAAGGCTGCGAGCAATCGATTGCAATACACCCTCCCATACCTCAGCAGCCAAGGTGGCATTTTCAGGATCATCCTGTCTGTTACCGAAATCTCGTTTGGCATGGGCATGTACACGTGGCCACACGCGCCGGGCAGAGCGTAACAGTTCATCGGGGACATTGTCGCGAGTCGAGGTGGGCAAACAGGAGATTACCCAGTTAGGGCCAGGATTGTCGCTCGGCATGAAGATGCCTCACCAGCGTGCTGCTCATTGGGGCAGCGCTGTAATTGGGACAGAGTGCCATTGGACGCGATGCGTGTCAACCAAGGGATTAGGGATCGGTTTTCAGAATTCACCGGGGTATTGCGGGAGAAGGGAAAGCACAAACTATTTTCTTACTTTTTTTAACTTTGAGGTTCCTTTTATTAGATGAGGGCAAATTCGGATAGCACCAGCCGTATGTCCCTGGCACCGATGTGATTTAGAAACGACAAGCTAAGAAAATGTCATGACTGCAGTGTGCATCCCCTGAATGACTCTCGCCGAGCCAGCAATTTGACGAAGAAGTGAGGTATTTTCCATGGAAAAGAATGGACATGGTCCCAAAAGAGCTATCAAACCGATGTGGCTGCCAGAGATGGATCGCCTTTTGCTGGTCGGGATGAAACACGGCTCGGCGGGAATCCAGCTGGTCACGCAGCGAATTAGACAATTGGCGCCGACACTCACTCCGGGTGAGATTTGGGGCAGGATGCGTCACCTTCGCGAAAACGGCAGCAACGAGCATCGTGATCCAAGCCGGTGGCCGCCAGAGCTTATCGAACTTCTCAGGGATGGCTACAGAAGTGGGGGACCAAAGAAGAAAGAAGCTCTTGAGATTTGCAGAAAGCACTACCCCGGAGTTCCTAGCTATGTGATCTCCCGATTCGCACGCCAAAAGGGATGGTTCGGAAGTGCACCACCACGGACTGTAACCCAGAGGATGCACCGAGCATGGAGTGAGTCTGAAGATCAACTCTTATGGAGACTAGCTGGTTATGAATCCCCGCAACAGATTGCACACAAGCTGAGAAGGACGGAAAGTGCAGTTCGGTGCCGCCTGAAAGCACAGGGTTTGAGCGGAAAAGTAAAGGACGGTATTTCACTCAGAGCTTTTCAGGAAATGTTCCATATCGGTTATCGAAAGGCTTACGCTTTGATTGCAAGAGGTACGTTGAGGGTCCGGGATGCCCGGATATCTACTGCGTCAATGGTCGCACTCCGAGGACAATGTGACGCAACGCAAAAGATCTCCGTAGAGGGCAACGAAAATCCAGTCAGAAGCATTAGCACGAATGGTTTGTCTTGGGAGCGAGCGGCCAGTGTATTAGGGGTTCCGCTCGACCAAGTCCGAATATGGCTTGCGAGGCGGCAACTGAGAGTAGTGGATACGTTTGTTACTGAGAAGGCGCTCGAGGAGTTTTGTCAGAGCTGTGGGAGAAACGGCGGCCTAAAACTGAACTATCGGCTTCTGGATCCAAAGGTCCTTCAATGGCTTAAGGATTATGGGGTTACAGTTCCTACTCTCGGGACATATTTATCAGTTTCGGGTTCTGTGAAACACGCCCTAGTCACGAGAGTCTGTGGAAAATGCGGTAGGAGGATCTGTGGAAATGCATATTTTGTCCATATCAAGGGATGTAAGGGTGCAGTGGGTGGCGATCAGACGGCTTCCGGATCAAGAGACTCGGTCTGCGCAAAATCAGCCTATCGGCCTGCATTGTAATGACATAACACCCACAAATGCATTCGAACACCGAACATCAGGAGATGGCAACGATGGGAGCCGCGGAGACTGTCTTAATCATGGCCTCACTGGTTTGCTCTTCAATATTGGACCGAAATATTGGACCGACTCGACAAGTACTTCGCTAGGATCATCCGTGAAGGCCATAAGCAAGTGAGACTGTCGCGAATAGTCATCTCAGGAGCAGCACTGATCCCTCATGTGTACCCCTGGCCGCTATCAAGGAAAATGGCAAGCACACCTCCACAAGACTCCTGCCAGAGTGGTTAGCTCGATGCACTAATCTGGCACGGCTGTCGGAAAGTAAATGAATATCTCGACAATTGGGTGCTGGTCATACTGATCGTGCATCAAGATGCACTGACCTCGGGTCATGACGAACTGTAACCATAGCTGCTGGCTGAGAGCTAATACTGTGGTGCTTATTTGGGAAAGTTAGGAGTGTCACTGAACAAGCCACATGCTAGCAGAGTAACAAAGCAACCACCCAGATTGTTTTCAGTAAAAAAGGCGAACGTCGTAACAAAGCACAGGTCCTACGAGACTCGCTAGCGATCACGATTCCTCGGTAGATAAATACTGGTCAGGCTGGAAAATGAGGCTCTTAGGTCCTTCAACCTTCTTGTTCATGTCGCTGGAAAGCAAATGTGGCAGTCGATCAGTCAAACGCCCCAAAAGTGCGGAGAAGACCGTTAAAGTGTACTCTAGTCGACCGAAAGGCGTGGACGTGTTTGCATCGGTGGCCGAGCTTGCAGAAAAGCTTCACGCGGCACGGTACATAGGGGATGAGGTAACCGTCAATGTCGTTTTTCTCGCGACCCAGATGCAAAAGCCAGTACTAATCGAGGGACCACCAGGCTGTGGGAAAACCGAGCTCGCCTATGCCGTGGCTGAAGCAGCAAATGCACCTCTCGAACGTCTGCAGTGCTTTCAGGGGATTACGGAGGAGAAGGCCATCGGGAAATTCGATGAGCCGTTACAGAGGCTTTTCCTAGAGACCTACACTCAGGACCCGACCAAGGAATGGAGCTCGATACGGAAGCAACTGCATACTTTGGACTTTTTTGCAGAAGGGCCCCTGGTGAGAGCATTGCGCTACGAAGATCGTCCCTGCGTGCTATTAGTTGATGAAATCGATAAGGTGGACCATTCGTTCGAAGCTTTGTTGCTCGAAATCTTGAGTGCCTGGCAAGTCACGGTTCCGAAACTGGGGACGGTTACAGCCAAAAGCGTACCGTTTGTTGTTCTCAGTTCAAACGAGGAGCGGCGCCTTGGAGATCCGCTACGTAGACGATGCTTCTACCTCCGCTTTGAACATCCAACTGTAGAGCGGGAGACAGAAATCTTGTCCCTGCGGAGCAAACATAAAGATAATCAGCTGCAGGGCCAGATCGCGGGGCTGGCACACGCACTGCGTGGGTGGAACCTGGAAAAGCCACCATCGATTGCAGAAATGCTAGATCTCGCGCGCGCCCTGGAAATTCTTGGAGTTCAAGAAGTATCGGACAATCAACGGGACTTGTTGATGCCACTTCTGGCTAAGACTGATGCAGATCGAAAGCGACTTCTGCTGAGAGCTGGCTTCGAAGGACTTGTGGCCGATTCGAAGCGGTATCGAGATCGGATCATGATGAGGGAACGGCAAGAAATGTGGTTGAGCGATGAAATATCAGCCTGAAGGGGGCGGCGAAGTTGTTGGTGGTTTCTAGAGGGTACGTGGAGTGAAGTCTGCGAGATACAGTGACACAAGGATGTACGGATTTAGGACGGGTCCAAATGATGTATCTGCGCAATTGCGAACTTTAGGCATGACTGAGTTGGCTGCGCGCTTGCTGCAATCAGACCGGTAATCAGAAACCCTTGCGTTGTCGAAGGAAATGGAAAAGCTTGAGAGAATGAATCGCATGTTCTATTTTGAGCAATTGCTTCAAACGGCGTTGGATGGAATTGATGGCCAGGGAATCGGTGCAGCTGCCGTGCAGATAGGCAGTGTAATCCTCATCATAAGTCTCCTGTTTGCAGTATACGAAGCCTACACCGACGGTGGAGATGCCAGGGCTCTCGGTCTTGCAGCCATAAAGTATTTGATTGTCGGTCTGGCGTTCTTGAGCTATCAGCAGGTATTCCGTGCTGTGAACGGAATGTTTAACACGGTCGCCGATTTCATGTACAACCTGAGCGGGATCGGTGACATTTATCAAAACTGGTTGAATGCAGTCGCGAACTACGTTCAAACTCAGGGATGGTCCGCGTTCTTTTCTCTTGTACCGGGCGAAACAGGACCTTCAGGTCTCCTCAGTGTAGCGCTGATCCTAATCGGCTTCATCATCTTCCCGGTTTCGTACACACTTTTTTCGCTATTTTACGCTGTCTACGGCTCTGTATTGTACGTGTGCGGCCCCTTTGTCCTCGCGTTGCTTCCATCGCGAAGCTTTGGCAGGCTAGCTCGAACGTACGTGGTCAATTTGATGACCTTCCAGGCCTGGGGACTAATCTATGCCATCCTTCAGGTGCTGATGAGCGCTATTAATCTTGCTAGTCCTCAGGTTGTGCTGCAGAGCAACGGAATTCTTAGTGGTTTCGTGGGTTCCAGCCAAATGGTCCTGTTGGCAGCGAGTACAATAATCTTCTCCGTCACGATAGGGCTTATTCCCTTTATAGCAAGTCGCATCATTCGAGGTGATATTGGCAGCACACTTTTCACGGTCGCTCATGGCCTCACTATCGCCGCAGGAACAGCCGCGACTCTCGCGGTAACAGGCGGAACAACATACTCTGCAGGCTACGCATTTGGTGTAGGTGCACCGCCCCCGCCTGCTTCCGGGCTCACGCTGGGCATTGATGCACCGGTTCAAACAATGGCAGGGCGAGAACCTAACAGCGATTCAGGAGCCGCCGCGGTAGCCTCGTCCAAACCGCCGTCCCCTTCATCGGGCGGCGATCGATGAATGGGGTAGAGGACAATCGCGTGACAATGACCTCTTGCCCGACAGTGAGAGGATCATCACCTGGTCAGCGTGTTAATTGAAGCGAGCATCTTGCATTGCGTGGGCACGTCGTGAGAGATATCGATGACAGCGTCGCACTATCGGAAAAATACAATTGTCGGGCCAAAGAGTTGCGACGGAGGAAAAACTGTAGGATCGTAAGGAACGCCATAATGAAATGATTAGTACCCGGAGAGGAAGCAATGAAAGGACTCAAGGAGACTGAAATACCGGAGATGGCACGATTCACCCGATATTATGAACATGACGGCATGCTGCGAGCGTACGCGAACCGTACAATGTTCCTAGCCATCCTTTTCGGAATTATCGCGTTGGGCTCCTTGGGTTTTGCGATCCACGTGCGTATCAAGCCACCGACAGTGATCCGTATAAACGAAGCGGGAGAGGCAACTGTTGTCGGTGGAGGAATCTTGCGAGACCTTGGCACAGCACAGCTCGCCATGGTTTTGTCACAGCAAGCCTCAGCTGGCTCAGACGGAGGTGGAGTGACTTCGAACGCGACACCAACGGACATGGAAGGTAAGGCAGTCGTGCGGCTCTTCTTAGAGCACTATCTGGCATATACGCCAGATTCAGCGGCCCGAAATTTTGCAGAAGCGCTCAATATGATGACGGTCAATCTGCGAACGTACACCCTGGGAAGATTGCGTGATGAGGACACAATTGGGAAAATTCGTGCGAATCACATCATTGCAGATTTTCGCATTCGTTGGATCGAACCGATCAAAGCAAGCTCGTGGAGTTACACGGTCTTTGGTGTCAAGGAAGTTCATCGGCTGACGAATGGCTCGGAGATAACAGACCGCATTGTTGCGCGCTACGATGTCCGCTTAGTGGAGGAAGAGCGTTCGGAATTCAACCCTAGTGGTCTGTTGGTAGCCGAGTACTCCGAAAGACAGATGCTAGGGGATCGAGAGGCTGGCTTGTTGCAGGAAAGTGAACTCAATCCGTAGTTCCAAGATTAATCCTACGGTGGCAGCGTCTCCGTTAATTTTGTCTACCAGGCGCGCGAGGGGAGAAGTGAAAAATGATCTTTCCATTGACATAGGCGCTGCCATTACTCGGCATGGAAATGCGAATTCCACTGATTTCGCTACCATGCTTGGCGATTTCAGCCCCATCTACTTGCGCGATTTGCTTTGGATTCCAAACTGAAAGCTCATAAGTGTAACCCTGAATCCCAGCCAGGTTGAGGATCAGACTCTCTGGACTCCAGGTTTCCGAGATGATTCGAAGCCCTTGGCTGCGTTCGCCGAGTGGCGGCAGGTCGGGAGAAATGCCAACACCAAAATCGTTGTGCAGATGAATGCGGACGATGCTTTGGCCACTCCCAAGCGGAAAGCGCACGGAGATGTGTTGGTCTTCGCCATTGCGCTCCACCTTCACGGGGAGCTTTCGCCCGTTCAATTCCGCGCTGAGGATCTCGGCACGTGGGCTGAGGGAGGGCGAAAAATTTAGAGTGCAGTCCCCCGTGCCCGTGCGTTGAAGAACCAGAGTGATTTCGTCTTCGGTTCGTTCGAGATCGAGATCAATTCTCGCATTCTTCACGCGGAGATTGTGTATCCGAAAGGATTTCCACTCGGCCGGCGGGTGGGGTGCGAAACGCAGCTGCTGATCAGGCGAGTCGCTTTCCAGGCCAAACATTCCGCGTAGCAGGGAACTGACCACCATAGCAGCGGACCATATCTGGTGGGGAGAGCTAGTGGAGAGAGGCTGATAGTAATCGCCAGAGAGAGCCTCGGTGACGTGTCCCAAGGAGCCATCGAGAGTCAGCAGGGCGTTTGCACGGAGGTTTGAGTATGCAGGCAGGCTGCGATGATAACGATATTCACCCACCGCCGCCCAGCCGGTGAACAAGGGCCAAACCGAACCCCAGTGATACCCGCTCGGGCTGTAGACGGGGCTGCCTGAGGAAATGATTCGCATGCCCCAGTCGGTTTGAAAGTCGGGGCCGGCAAGCCGGTCGATCATGGCTTCTGCATTGGTCGGGTCGAGCAGTCCAAACCACATGGGGGTGGTCGACAGCACGCTCGGAAAATCGGCGCGTTGT
>Ga0187783_10003508_pt1 | contig 11553 bp, 11 predicted proteins | sample 1015_SJ02_MP02_2_FD_132471 | JGI IMG/M metagenome (GOLD analysis project Ga0187783, IMG submission 132471) | Tropical peat soil microbial communities from peatlands in Department of Meta, Colombia - 1015_SJ02_MP02_20_MG | ecosystem: Environmental > Terrestrial > Soil > Wetlands > Peat | place... | reverse complement strand
GCCGCCAGGTCCGCGGAGGCGGCCACCGCCGCTTCCACCTCGGCCCTGCGCCGCTCCGGCAGCTGGCCATCCACGTAGGCGAGCAGATCGGTGTCGTCGATGCTCATGGTGCGCTCCTCTCAAACGATAGGGTACTCCTGCCGACACCCTCAGCAGGCAAACACCCGAGGGGGAGCGTTTATTCCGGCGGGGGACCCGCCGCAGCGGGCCCCCCTCGCCGTCGATCGCCGGGGCCGATCAGTTCGGGCTGGCGTAGCGCACGAAGCCGTTGACCTTCGTGCCGTCGGAGTAGAACCCGACGATGTCACCTTCGTCGTTCACGCCGTTGATGAAGGTTCCCATCACGCCGAATGCCGCAGTCTGCGAAGAGCCGGCGGCGTCGACAGCCAGGAATTTTCCCTGCTCGTAGAGGAAGCCATGCACGGCGCCGCTACCATCGGTGAATGAGCCGACGATCTCCCCCACGTTGTTGCAGCCGAAGGGCGAGGTGCTGACGGCCGTCTTTCCGTCGATCTTCACGTCGAAGGTCGAGTATCCCTGGCCGAGACGCCCGGCGAACCCGTGGTTGTTGCCGCTGCCATCGGTCCAGAAGCCGCACACGAGCCCCTCATCCGTGATGTCACTGGCCTGCGTTGCGACTGCACCCGGGAAGGTTGCCGGGGGGATCTCGCTGAACTTCGATGAAGCGGGCGAGTGGGCGTCGATCTCGACGATGAAGCCGTGCTCCTGACCGTTGTTGTCCGTCCAGAATCCCGCCGCCTGGCCGAGGTTATTGATCCCCAGGAGATTCTGCGCCGGCGCCTTCACGTTCGGCGGCAACCCTACCGGATCATCGACCGTCGACTGGGTGCCGTTCGAGTCGAGAAAGCCGTGCGTGTAACCGGTGCTGTTGTCGGTGTAGAAGCCGACGATATCGGGGAATCTCCGGCTGTTGACACCGATGGCCTGTGTTTGCGAAGCGAAATCCCCGGAGGGCAGATTGGTGTAGTTCTCGACCGAGTAGTGGTTTCTCGGCACGAGCACGTAGCCGTTGTTCGCGATCACGGTGCCATCGCCGAAATAACCGACGATGATGCCCGCGTCGTTGATGCCGAGCAGCTGGTTGAAGTTCGGGTCACCGGGATTGTCGAGTTTCAGGGAGGGCCCTGTCGCGGACGACTCGGCCACGGTGACCGCCGGCAGAGCGCCGATGGCGGCCGTCATCACCAGGCCGAAACCGAAGCGGGTCAAATCGATGCGCGCAGCGTTGCGACGCGCGAGGATGCCAAACATGATGTGCCTCCGTCATTGAGGTGGTGGTGTGTGGTTCAGGAAGCAACGACCACTCTCGCCCCAAGACGCGTTCGCATCCCGTGACCGCCAGCTGTCGCAGGGAGTTTGCGACCGTTGCCGCAGCTAGGAACACCCGGCCGGCGGATTTATTCCGCAAGCATCGCTTCAGGCCATTTGCCACTGCGATGCCGTCTACCTCCGTCTGCAACTCGCGGAATCACCGCGCGCGTTCGCTACACCTCGCTGTCCGTGCCCTACCACATCCGTGCCGGTTGGTTTGGCGGATTCGTGGCCGCGATCAGCGTTTCGGTGATCGCCGGCGCGTGTTTGCCGGCATCCTTCGGCAACTCCCGTTCAGGCCTCGGCAACGTGGTGCACGTCGACCTCGCCTTCCCGCTCAACGTTGCCCCGGGCATCCAAAAGGTCCAGTTCCTCGTGCAGACGGAGCAAACCTTCTGAGAACTGCCTCGCCGTGGACTCGAGTGCCCGCGGCTGCCACTATCGGCTCGCAGGTGCAGCGGTTTGACGACGCAGGGGAAGCATGGAGTGGTCGCGCGCGCCGCGGCTCTGGCCGCGGCGTACGCGCTCATCAGCTCGCCGCAGCGTGCTCAGTCGCAGGAGGCACTGCCGCCGCCCGCCTCATGGCAGTTTGCGCTGACGCCGTACGTGTGGCTGCCGCACATCGACACAACGCTGCGATTTGAGACTCCAGGGGAGGGCGGAGCGCCGGTTGCGCTGGATGACATCCTCAAGTACCTGAACGGAGCCTTCTTCCTCAGTGGGGAAGCACGCAAGGGCCCGTGGCGGCTGGGACTCGATCTCGTTTATTGCGATTTCAGCAGGGCGGACAGCAAGGTTGCGACAGTCACCGGGCCCGCCGGGGTGGAGGTACCAGTCAACACCGGCACGACGACCGGCCTCGGTGGCACGATGTTCTCGGTGGTCGGCGGTTATTCGCTGCTGCTGCAGCCGCAGGTCGCGTTCGACCTTGTCGGCGGCCTTCGCTACACGCACATCGCTGCTACGCTCGACTGGGACTTCGCCGCCGAGGTCGCGGACCTGCCTGCGCGCACCGGCTCGGCGAGCCGGAGCGTGGATCTGTGGGACGGCGTGGTCGGTTTCCGCGGCAGTGCCAGGCTCGGCGCGGGAAAGTGGTTCGTGCCGTATTACCTGGACGCGGGCGCCGGAACTTCGAAATTCACCTGGCAGGCGGTGGTCGGCGTCGGCTATTCCTTCGGCTGGGGTGATCTGCTGCTGGTGTATCGCTATCTCTCCTTCGAGCAGGGCGATGACCAGCCGGTGCAGCGTCTCGAATTTGCCGGTCCCGCGCTCGGGGCGACCTTTCACTTCTAGCCTGGCGCGCCCGCCACGGCAGCGGCGTCGGCGGCCACAGCCACCGCGACGCTCGCCGGTCATTCACTTCGGGGGCTTGGCGGACTCTTCGACCGAGATCGCGAGCGCTTCGATGTAGGTCACCCGCAGATGATCGCCTGGCTTGACGTCCTTCAGCTGCGCCGGGTCGTGTACGTTGAGGTCGACTTCCTTGCCCTCGGGCCCCCGCAACCGCACCAGTGCCTTCGCGGGGTCGACCGCGATCACATCCGCGGTCGCCGTGATCTTGCGGGCGACGGCTCCGCCGGGCTTGGCTCCGGCCGGCGCCGGCGGGCTCACGACCTGCTCAACCTTCGGCGGACCGGCGTCGGCAGCGGCCCCCTCCTTCAGTTCGAGTGCCACCGCGCGACTGTAGTGAGTGCGGACAACATCGCCGACCTTGATCTGCTCGAAGTTCTTCACCTGGTCGCCGACGGTGATGTCGGTGAGCTCGCCGTTCGCATGCTTGAGTGTCAGGGTGCGGCTCGCGGGATCGATTGCAACCACCGTCGCTTTCAGATCCGCTGTAACCGCGCCCGCGGTCGTGCGCGGCCCGCTCGTGACCGCGCCCGTGACGCTCGGAGACGTCTGCGCCTGCGCGTGCGCGGTCGCGGCCGCAGCGCCCGCCAACGCCGCGCCGAGCAGTGCGGCAGCCGCAATGGTTGTGAGGAATTTCATGGCAGCATCTCCCGTGATCCGTCGAGCGTAGAGTCTACGTGCTGTATCTCTGCCGCGCTTTCCTATTTCCGGCCCTGTTTGTCGCGCGCCGGCCCCAACACGAGACGGCACGGCGTTAGTTCTTCGCCTTGACTTCGAAGCGATCCGGCTCGCTCCAGGGATCACCCGCGCCCTGCGCGGCATCCACGCGCACCATCGTGCCGCGCAGCCAATCGCCGTCCAGCGCGAAGCGGATGTAGTGGAAGTTCACCGAGGTGTGCAGTCTCGACAGTTCGCCGAACATGCGGAAGGCGGGCACGGGCTTGGCGCCACCGCCGCCGCTCACGAGGTAGATGACACCGTCGCGGTAGTAGCGCTCGTAGTTGTGCACGTGACTGCCGACCACGACCACTCGCGCGTGCAGCGTGGCGGCGTGCCTGGCGAAGTAGCGGGCGATCTCCCTCTCATCCTTCGCCGAGGGATAAATGGGGTCACGCACCGGCGGATAGTGCAGCACGACCATGATGAACTTGATGCCGGCGCCGGCGCCCGTGACCTGCTGCTCGAACCAGATGCGCTGCGGGCTGCCGGCTTTCAGCGCCGAGTCGGAATCGAGGATGAGGGCGAGCAGCGTTCCGCCGATCGTCACCGAGTACCAGCGGTACGGACGGAGCGAGAGTGCGGGAAATGTGCTCCACCAGTTCTCGAGGCAAGGCGTGACGTCGTGAGCATCGCAACCCTTGAACTCATGGTTGCCGAGCGCGGGAAACACCGGGATCTTTTCCCTGGCCCACTCGGCCGTCTCGTTCTTGAACACCTCATAGTCATCGGGTGTGTCGCCCTGATAGACGAGATCTCCGCCGATCAGGATGGCCGCCGGATTCTCGCGGGCCATTTTCTCGACCAGGGCGCGCCGGGCGGGGCCATTCGCGACTTCCTCGCGGTGGGTGAAGCGCGTATCACCGTAGCCGAGGAAGATCAGCGGACCTGCCCCGGTGGCCGCCGGCACCTCGAAGTGGGGTGGCTCATCCGCGGCAGGGACGCCACCCGAGCACGCCAGCGACAGGCCCAACGCGAGCCACAGCCACTTAGACCGACTCCCCGACATCGCTGACCCTCTCAGGAGCGGCTCTCAGCCCTCATACGCGACCTGCGCTGCGGTGTGCGGAACCGCGGCGCCGACCCGGGCGAAGACGGCCGCGTTTCTCTCGAGGGTCTCGCTCGCGTAGCGGTAGCCAAGCTCGATGGTGCGGTCAAAGGCCCGCCAATCGAGCAGATCGATGCGCTCGAGCGGTGGCTTCAGCACGAGGTCCGCGAGTGCCCGCTGACTTACCGTGGCGGCGACGCTGTTCACCATGCTGGCCCGCAGCAGGATCTGCAGAATGTTGATCGAGCTGCGGCGGCGGCGCAACCAGGCCGCCACGTGCCACGCCGACGGCACTTCCGTCATCTCGATGCTGGTCTCGAGCATCCTGTCGGCGCCCGCATCAACGGCGACGATGGTGCCCTCGAGAGTCTCGCGCATCACGTCGACCGGAAGATTGTTGATCGTGGCACCGTCCACGTAGATCTGTTTTTCCGTGACCACGGGCGGCAGCACTCCGGGGATGGCGGCCGAGGCGCGCAGCCACAGCCACAATTTTCCGCGGCGGTGGACCGCCGCCTGGCCGCTGGTCAGGTTGGCCGAGACACAGAAGTAGGGTAGCGCGAGATCCTCGACGTGAGTCTCACCGAACTCCGCCTGCAGCCGCCGCCCGACACGCCGGCCGGCGACGAGCGAGATGAACGGCAGCGTGTAGTCCCCGAGCGGATTGGAGTCGACGAACGAGCGCCGGAAGCGCTCGATCATCTCCTCATAGCTCCAGCCCGCCGCCCAGCCTGCCCCGACGATGGCGCCAATGCTGGTCGCGCCGACGGCATCGATCGGCAGCCGGGCCGTCTGCAGCGCCCGCAGCACGCCGATGTGAGCGAAGCCGCGTGCGCCGCCGCCGGACAGTACGACGCCGAGCGCGCGCCCGCTGAGCAGTCGCGCCACGCGTGCGATGTCCTCGTCCGAGCGCACGTGGTGGTGGCGCCTGGCGGGCTGCAGATCGAGCCAGCGTCTGGCGTGCGGGGAGTCCCTGGGCCCATCGTGCAGCAGAACGATCTCCGCGGCGGTCGCGGTGCCGGGGTCGTCGCGGATCGCCTGCAGCGAGGCCCAGGGTCGCGGCGCGCGGTCGCAGCGCGCCAGCAGCAGCAGCGAGTCCGCCCGGTGCAGACACAGCTTGGTCCAGTTGCTCGACTGCGCATCGGACACGTACAGCACGAAGTCGTTGCCGCGCTCGAGGCGGTGAAACCAATGACTGGTGCGATCGCTTCCCTGGCTACCGAGCACGAGCTCGACGCGGCCGAAGCGGCGAAACTCCGTGGCGAGGGTCAGTCCGAACGCGGCCGCGTCGATATCGGGTCCGTTCGGCACAATGGCGAAGGTCTTCGGCAGGGTATGCGGCTCTGATTCGGCCCGCTGCAGGAATTCGACGCGCTGGACCAGGTTGTGGGCGATGTAACGGAGGCTTTGCGGGTGGTCGGCGAGGAGCTTCTCGAAAGTTCTCACCGGCAGCCGTGCCACCTCGGAGTTACGCAGCGCAATGAGGGTCGCGGTGCGGCGGGTACCGGAAATGACTTCCATCTCGCCCGCAGTCCCACCCGCCTCGATCTGACCCGCGAGCCGCGCGCCGCCAGCCGCGGACGGCACATACACCCCGAGCGCGCCGTTGACGACGACGTACAGCCCATCGACCGCGTCTCCGGCACTGAAGAGCGTGCTGCCTCCGGGGAGCGAGAACCACTCGACGTCACGGGCGACTTCCTCGAGCAGGGGGGGAGTGAGGTCCCGCAGCAGCGGCAGGGCGGCCATGAGCGCCAGCAGGTTGCGTCGCTCGAGAGCGCTCTGAATCAGCGTGTCGGGACCGGGGCTCATGACCTGCGGCGATACCTGCGGCGCCCGGCCCTATTGCACTGCAACATCCGGCCGCCGAAACCCTGCGGCTGGCCCGCGCCGGCAGCGGGTCGCTGGTTGACTGACCCATGTCTAATGCGTAGCCTTCAAGCGAAATCATACATATAAATGTCCGGCAATGTTCCGGTCAGTCTGTACCGCCGGTTCGCCCTCGTGCATGCGGGGAGTCCACGTGTCCAAGTGGATGATGGCCATCGCGCTTCTCGCAAGTGCGCACGCGGCGGGTGCCACGCGGCCGAGCGGCATCGTGACGATCCTGCAGGGTCACGCCACGGTCATCCGCGCGCTCTCGCAGTTCGACGCCGTAGAGGGGATGCGGCTGCTTGCCGACGATCTGGTGCAGACCGAGAAAGAGACCTTCCTGCGCATCGAATACGAGGATCAGAGTTCGATCGAGGTAGGCCCGCAGACGCAGATGCAGGTGAACCACCCGGACGCCCGGAGGAAGTCGAACCGTCCCGCGCTCTATGTCCTCGAGGGCTGGCTCAAGCTCGGAGCTGGCAAGCCCGACGCTGGCGGCAAGCCCGGCTTCGCCACGGTAGGGATGGACGTCGTCGACGTCACGGCCGTTGTGGTGATGCGCGGCGACAGCGCTTCCCGCGAGTTTTTCGCCGAGCAGGGGACGGCGCGATGGCTCGATGCGGCGCCGCACGGCGCCGAGGCAGTGACCCTGAAGCAGGGCGACTTCCTCGTGGCCGCGCACGACCATCAGCCCAGGGCGCAGCCGCGTCCGAGCGCGGACTTCACCGCGGCGCTCCCGCGTCCCTTCCGCGACACCCTGCCGTTTCGTTTCGACTTGTTCAAGGACCACACGGTGACGCCGAAGGGCCAGGTGCCCTTCAGCTACGCAGACGTCGAGCCGTGGCTCAACGCCGAGCCGTCGGTCCGCCGCCAGTTCGTCGCGCTCTGGCGCCGCAAGGCCGACGACCCCGCGTTCCGTGCCTCGCTCGATCGCGACCTGCAGAAGCACCCGGAATGGGACCGGGTGCTGCATCCTGAGAAGTACGAGCCGCCTGCCTCACCGCCGGCGGCACCGGCGAGCACGAATCCCGCGGCGGCAGCGGAGCCGACACAAACTGCGCCGGCGACGCCGATACCGCAAAACCCCTGAGGCACCACATAATCAAGGAGAAGAGGATTGAAACTGCTCCTCAAGTTCAACCTGGTGTTCGTGGTGCTGTTCCTGCTAGGTATCGCCGCGAGCGGCTACATCTCGTGGCAATTGCTGCAGAAGAATGCGCAGGAGGAGATCGCCGAGAATGCGCGCTTCATGATGTCGGTCGCGCTCGCGGTACGTTCCTACACCAACACGCAGATCAAGCCGCTGTTGAAGACGCAGATGGTCTATAGCTTTCTGCCGCAGTCGGTGCCCGCGTACTCGGCGACCGAAGTGCTCAACGAGCTGCGCAAGAAGTACCCCAACTACGCCTATAAGGAGGCACTCCTCAACCCCACCAATCCCCGCGACCGTGCGATCGAGTGGGAAGCGGACATCGTCAACCAGTTTCGCAACGGCTCGGCCAAGGAGCTCTACGGGGTGCGCGATACCGCCACCGGCTCTGCGCTGTACTTCGCCCGGCCGCTGACGATCACCGATCGCGCCTGCCTGGAATGTCACAGCACCGTCGAGGTCGCACCGAAGCCGATGGTGGATGTGTATGGACCTGCCAACGGGTTCGGCTGGAACTTCATGGAGACGGTCGGCGCCCAGGTCGTCTCGGTGCCCACGGACGTGCCGCTCGCGCGCGCCAAGAAGGCCTTCGTCACGTTCATGACCTCGCTCATCGCCGTGCTGGTCGTGATCGGGGTGATCCTCAACCTGCTGCTGTGGTGGATGTTCATCCGCCCGGTCACCCGTATCTCGGCGCTGGCTGACCGTATCAGCCTCGGCGAGCTGGAAGCTCCCGACCTGAGAGTGAGGAGCCGCGACGAGATACGCACTCTCGCCGAATCGCTCGCCCGGCTGCGCAAGAGCCTGGTGCAGGCGATGAAAATGCTGGAAGCCTAGCGGGATTCATGGAGTCTCCCCCGAAGGGCTTCCCGAAAGCCATTACCGAGCAGGCAGCCCCCGAGCGACTGGGCAAGTACCCGCTGCTCGGCGTCGTCGGCAAAGGCTCGATGGGCGTGGTCTACAAATCGTTTGATCCGCACATCAAGCGTTCCATCGCGCTCAAGACCATCCGCCGCGACCTGCTCGAGGATGACGGGACCGAGAACTTCGCGGCGCGCTTTCGCAACGAAGCGCAGGCAGCCGGGGGTCTGGCGCACCCCGGCATCGTCGCCGTGTACGAGTACGGCGAGGACGAGACCTATGCCTACATCGCGATGGAGTATGTCGAAGGGCGCAGCCTGCGCGAGTGCTTCGAGCAGCGAGTGGCGTTCAGCGTTGCGCAGGTGGTCGAGGTCATCTCGCAGCTTCTCGAGGCGCTGCAGTACGCGCACGAGCGCGGCGTCTGGCATCGCGACATCAAGCCGGCCAACATTCTCATCACCAGCAATGGCCGGGTGAAGGTTACGGATTTCGGTATCGCGCGCATCGAATCCTCGATGCTCACCCACGTGGGTGCCATCATGGGTACTCCGGGCTTCATCGCGCCGGAGATGTACCTCGGCGACACCTTCGACAGCCGCATCGACGTGTTTGCCGCAGGGGTGGTGCTCTATCAGCTGCTCGCCGGGGCGCCGCCCTTCACCGGGACTGCGGAAAAAGTGATGTTCAAGGTCTGTTATGAGACGCCGGTACCGCCTTCGGTGGCCGGACACATTTCCGCACTGCAACCCTTCGATGGCGTCGTGCTGCGAGCGCTCGCCCGCGATCCGGCGGAGCGCTTCACCACCGCGTTGCAGTTTCTACAGGCACTGAAGGAGGCCCACGCCCAGTTCAGCGGCCCAGGCGGCTCCGACGAGACCATCATCCGTCCGCGTGTCTCCGCCTCAGCCGCCTCACGCCCGACCACGAAGGACGTGCCCGGCGAAGCCCCCGCGAGCCAACCTCCCTGGAGGGAAGCGGCGAGCCAACCGCTGGCCAGCCAGCCGCCGGCGAACCAACCAGCGGCGAACCAACCACCCGCGAGCCAACCACCCGCGAGCCAACCACCCGCGAGCCAACCGCTGGCCAGCCAACCACCCGCGAGCCAACCCGCGGCGAACCCATCCCCCGCAAGTCACCCGCCGGCGAGCCAGCCGCCCACCACGAGCACGCTCGCCGCCTCGGGGTGGGACATGGGTGAGCTGGCACGTCTCGAAAAACGGCTCGCGCAATTCGTCGGCCCCGTCGCCAGGGTGATGGTGCGCCGCGCCGCCGGCAACACCAACGACATCGTCTCGATGACGCTGTGGCTCGCCGGGAGGATCAACGGCCCCGAAGATCGCGAAAAGTTCCTCAGGGGAGCCGGTGTGGTGGCAACGCCGGAGAAACATCCAGGCCGGCGGGCCTCCGACCAGGAAACGATCCAACCCGGCACACCCGGCACGCCGGCACGCCCGGCGCGTCAGCTCACCGCGGAGGACATCAACCGCGCTACGCAGCTGCTCGCCACGCGCGTCGGGCCGATCGCTCCAGTGCTCGCCAAGCGCGCCGCAAAGCCCGGCTGCAGTCGCGAGCAGTTCATCGCTGCGCTCGCCGCCTACCTGGGCGATGACGGCGAGCGCGCCCGCTTTCTTGCTGCGCTCGACTAGCCGAGCGCCTCACGCTGCATCAACTGCAGACCTTCAGCTCCAGGAGCTGCGCGACGGCCGCCGGCCCATACCTGGCTGCGGTTGCGGCGCGCAGCTCCACCATTCCCCCGCGCCGCGGGCAGTCGCGCTTCCTGCCGGCCCGGGCCCGGGGTAGACCCGCAGCACGCGCCCCTGCGCATGCCGAAGGTGTGAATGCTCGAGCGTCGCGCGATCGGCAGTCCGCCCCTGGTGGGCGCGAGCGCGCTGCCGAGGTGGTACAGCGTCAGGGGCGGCGCCTCGAAGACTCGCCCGGACACGCCTCTCCCGGGGCTACGGTCGGTCGCGGCGCGTGCCGTGCCTCCCGAGCCTGCCGGGGCAGTGGGGGGCACCGGCGAGACCGCGGGTAGCGACTCGGGGTAGTGCTGGGCGGCGCCGTTGGCAACCGCAAGCGCGAAGCGCAAGCCGAAACTCAGGGCGATCAGGTAACGCTGAAGATTCGCTTGCATGAAGGGGCTCCGGTTCGAGTCTTGTTCGCGCGCTGCGCTCATCCGATGGCGCGATGCTGCGCGAGGACCGCGAGGGAGCCCAGTGACCAACGACATGTCCGCGGGTGTTGCGGTGACCAAAGCCACACGCGCGCGCGCCGCGAGGCGCCGGTGAGCGACGAACAGTTGCAGCGTTACCGGCCGCCGTCGCGCGGGACGTGGCGGAGCTCTGCGCGCCCGTCTGGTGAGCGCCTCGAGGGTCAGTGGACACGATGGAGTCTGGCGCGCGCCGTGCCGCATCTCCCGCCCGGTTACGGTGCCGGATGTCTGCGGGCGTCATGCGCACCTGTCGCTGGCGGACCAACAGATTGCTCGCGGACTGTTGCCCGACGCCCCTCAATCACGCGCCGATCACAGGTCTCCCGGAGAACTCGAAGCGAAAACTATTTCCAATTTATTCACTCACTTGCCGCAGCTCCGCGCGGTCGCGACCACACCTGGCACGGCGCCTGCACTACAGGTCACCGAGCACAGTGCTCAAATTTAATCCAACTCAACTTCCGCAACGCTTTTAGGAGAACTGAAATGCTGATCAAGAATCTGAGCAAGGAGATCGACACCCAGGAGATGACCGCGGTACGTGGCGGCAGCAACGACTCGCAGGTCTATGTCCCGATTTGGAACGGCGTGACACAGGGGAACAGCAACGCCGTCGCCGGGAATCTGGGGCCGGTCCAGATTGACAACAACAACTCTTCGGCCGTGAGCACCAGTGTGAGCGCGCCGACGAACTATGGCGTCGAGCTGAGCCTTCTTCTTCCCGTCCTCAGCAGGATTGCGAGCCTGTAATGGCGGTTGCGGTACGGTGGGGGCCTTGACGGCCCCCGCCGTAACGCCTCGAAGCCAGCTGGCAGGATTCCCACAATGGCCACCACGATCATCGGCGATCTTCCCCGCAGCCGTGCCCTGGACTACAAGGCGATAGCGGCCATCCGCGGCGCAGGTGCCGGTGACTGGGTGCTGTCGGCTTTCGTTCCCTACAGCCCGCCGGTCGCCCCGGTCGTGCCGGTCGTCAACTACTTCCAGACCAACTACTTCCAGACCAACTACATC
>Ga0187783_10003507_pt1 | contig 11554 bp, 10 predicted proteins | sample 1015_SJ02_MP02_2_FD_132471 | JGI IMG/M metagenome (GOLD analysis project Ga0187783, IMG submission 132471) | Tropical peat soil microbial communities from peatlands in Department of Meta, Colombia - 1015_SJ02_MP02_20_MG | ecosystem: Environmental > Terrestrial > Soil > Wetlands > Peat | place... | reverse complement strand
TCCAGGCCAGTCCGGTCGGGCCGACGACCAGCGCGGAGGGGTTTGTGCTCTCTGGGAAGCCGGTCGCGATCACCTGCTCGGAGACGACCGCCGGCACACCACCGGCGGTGTTGAGCACGAGTCGCACGACCGTGCCGCCGTCGACGACCCCGCCTTTTGCTTCCACGGTGCCGTTGAGGATGTTCGTGACGAACAGGAAGCTGGTCGTTCCTGCCGTCAGCGTGGTCATGTCCCAGGGACCGTTGATCGGGCCACCGGAGATCGTCTTGACCACCTGACCGCTTGGATTGAGCACGATCAGACAGCCGGCTTTGGCCGATTCCGATGCGCCGGTTCCTTCGGTCGGCAGGCTGCCGACCACCACGTAGCCGTTCGGCAGGATCGTCAGCGCCGTCGTGAGACCCACCCCGCCAGGGCATGGGCCCGGCAGCGTGGCTGGGTTGATCTGGGCGAACAGCGTCAGCTTGCCCTGAGGTGAGACCTCGACGAGCGTCGTGCCGGTTCCCTGCAGGTTGTCGAGATTGTTGAAGTTGGAGATGAGCACATCCCCCGCCACGAGCGAGCCGATGCTCTGGGGGACGTTGGTGATCGCGTACGGGTTCTGATCGCCGTTGGCCGGCACCGTCGAGCCGACCGTGCTGACGGTTTTGAGCGCCCCCAGATTGAACGCGAGCGCGGCTGCCGGAACGAGCAGCATCCCGGCGAGCAGCGCCGCCAGCGCCACGAGGCCGCGTCCCGCGACCGACGATGAGCTCGATGAACGACCGCACGTCGCGGCTTGCCAGCCGCTCGCGCGCCTGCGAATGTGAATAGGCATTGGCTCCTCCTGAATAGGCATTGGGGCTCCTCCTAGGTTCGGTAAAACGTGCCGTCCTAGACTCCGTCCGCGGCAAAACCTTCCCGCGGATTCCGTCCGCGGCAAAACCTTCCCACGCTCGCAGCGACTTTCGCCGCCCGGGCTAGGCGCCGCTGAACTCGGGCTCGCGCTTCTCGGCCACGGCGCGGGTGCCCTCGGTGAAGTCGCCGCTGGCGGCGCACACCTGCTGGCTCGTGACCTCCTGCTCGAGCGTCGCCGCCAGCGCGGGCTTGGCCGCCGAGTCCAGCGCGCGCTTGGCCAGGCCGACGGCGATCGGCGCGCACGCGAGCAGCTCCTGGACGAGCCCGTCGGTGGCCGCGTCGAGCTCGTCCTCGCCGGCCACGCGGTTGACGAGGCCGATGCGCTGGGCCTCGTCGCCGTCGATCAGCCTCGAGGCCATGATCATCTCCTTCGCCCGCCCGAGCCCGATCACACTGGGCAGCCGCGAGCAGCCGCCCACGTCGGGGATCAGCCCGACGCGGGTCTCGATCAGGCCGATCACGGCGTCGGTGGCCATCGTGCGCAGGTCGCACGCGAGTGCGAGCTCCGTCGCCCCGCCGATGCATCCGCCATGGATCTGGGCGATCGTCGGCTTGGCCATCTCCTCGCACAGGTTCCAGGTCGCGAGGATCGCGCTGCGGCTCTCGCGCAGCCTCTGCGGCTCGCCCGCGAGCGAGCCGAGCGAGCCGATGTCCATCCCGGCCGAGAACATCGGCCCCGCGCCGCGCACCACGACACACCTGACCGAGGCGTCCGCGGCCGCCGCCCGCAGCGCCTCCCCGAGCCCGGCTATCAGCTCGTCGTTCATCGCGTTGCGCTTCTCGGCGCGGTTCATCACCACGTGGCGGACCGGACCGCGGTCCTCGGTGTTCACGATGCTCATCGCACGCTCCTGGCGGTCGGGGGACGACGACCTGTCCGTGTGGCGGTCGTTTCGCAGCTGAGGCTATCGTCGCGTCGCGCGCCGCGGGCGCCGCCACGCGATGGGGCGCCGCACGTAGGCGGGGCCGGCTGTGCCGGCCCCGCCTATCATCTTTGTCGTCTCAGTGGAGCAGGTCGAGCGAGTTTTCGCCGTCGTTGACGAAGTACACGCCCGACGGGTGTCCGACCGCCACCGTCAGGCCGAACAGGTCGCCCTTTTCCAGGCCGGTTTCAGCGGGCTGGAACTCGGCGCCGAACGGCGTCGTCTCGACGATGTTCCCATCGCCTCCGTTGGCGGTGAGGATGTCGCCGTTGGGCGCCATCGTCAGCCCGAGTGGCCCGTTGAGGTAACCGCGCTTGGCGATCGTGATCCCGCCACCTCCGATCGGCACCGAGCGGTACAGCGCGTCGGGCACGGCCGCGATCCGGCTGGCCACCGTGTCGGCGACGTACAGCGTGCCTTCTTCGCCGAGCCCTACGCCCGTCGGACCGACCACGAGCGCTTCTTCGTTGGTCGCCTCGGGGAAGCCGGTCGCGATTTCCTTCTCGGACAGCACCTTCGGCGGGTGGTGCGCCGTGGTGCTGAGGCGGATGCGCACGACCGTGCCCCTTTCGACCACGGCGCCCGCCGCTTTGACGGTCCCGTTGAGCACGTTGGTCACGAACAGCGTCGCTTCGTCGCCGTAGCTGACCGAGGTCAGATCCCAGGGGCCGTTGATCGGTCCCCCGGAGATCGTCTGCACGACTTCGCCCTTGCTGTCGAGCACGATCAAGCAGCCGGCCTTGGCCGATTCCGACTTGCCGGTTTCTTCGGTCGGCAGGCTGCCGACGACCACGTAGCCGTGAGGCAGCACCGCAAGCGCGGTAGTCAGGCCCACGCCGCCCGGGCATTCACCTGGAAGCGTCTTGGGGTTGATTTCGGCAAACAGCGAGAGCGTCCCGCCGGGGGTGATCTGCACGAGCGTCGTGCCGGTCCCCTGCAGGTTGTCTTTTTCGTTGAAGTTGCTGATCAGCAGGTCTCCGCGGACGAGCGACCCGGTGCTCTGGGGCACGGTCACGATGCCGTAGGGGTTCTTGTCCCCGTTCGCCGGTTCGGTGGTCGAGATCTTGGTGACCGTGCTGAATTTCCCGATGAACGAGCGGTCGAATGCGAGCGCGCTCGCGGGCGCGAGCGCGAGGCATGCGACCAGCGCCCCGATCGCTCCAAGCACGCGCGTCATCGTCGCGCGCGCCGGCCGGGTTCGGTGATCGAGGACGACGTGCGCCAGCCTCCGCGCGGGGGCGGGGCCGTCGGCATGATCAGACATAGCTATCCCTCCGTGTTGATGGCCTTGCCGGGCAAGACTCCGCTCGCGCTAGAAGCTTTCAACGGCCTCCCTAGGGCTGCAGATGTGATGCAGGCCCCGCTTCCCTCGCGTCCCAGGAACTAGATTGCAGACATGAGCGACCTCTCTGCCCAGCGCGTCGCGGACGCCGATCGCGAGCGCGTGAGCGACGAGCTGCGCGAGCACCTGATGGCCGGCAGGATCACCCAGGAGGAGTTCGAGGAGCGCCTCGGCCTCGCCTACAAGGCCAAGACGCGGGGCGATCTGGACGCGCTCACCGGCGACCTTCCGCTGAGCCCGGCAAGCGTGCAGCGTGCTCTGAGCGAGCGTCGCAATCACCTGCGCCGGCGCCTGCTCCAGGAGGCGGGGGGCGCTGCAGGGGCGTCGCTGCTGTGTGTGGCCATCTGGGTGGCCTCGGGGGCGAGCGGGAACTTCTGGCCGATCTGGGTGATCCTCTTCGCGCTGCTGCCGCTCATGCGCGACGCCTGGCGGCTGTTCGGGCCGGCTCCGGACGAGGAGGCCGTAGAAGCGAACATCGCGGCCCGCCGCGCGCGGCGCGGTGGCCCTGGCGGGCATCACGCCAGGCGCCGCGGTCTACCGCGATGAGCGATCTCGGCGAGGCCGGCGCGCGCGCTCTCGCAGGCGGTCCCGAGCACCATCGCGCCAAGGCGCGGGAGCAGGGCAAGCTGCCCGTCCGCGAGCGCGTGGCCCTACTGCTCGACGCCGGCTCGTTCGCCGAGGAGGCGCTGCTTGCCAACTGGTCACAGGACGGGCTCGGCGCCGACGGCGTGGTCACCGGCGTCGGCACGATCGACGGGCGGGCGGTTGCCCTGATGGCCAACGACCCGACCGTGAAGGCCGGCTCGTGGGGGGCCAAGACGGTCGAGAAGATCCTGCGCATCCAGGAGCGCGCGCTGACGTTGGCGGTGCCGATCGTCTACCTCGTCGACTCCGCCGGCGCGCGCATCACCGAACAGGTGCAGATGTTTCCCGGCAGGCGCGGCGCCGGACGCATCTTCTACAACCAGGTGCGCCTGTCGGGCGTCGTGCCCCAGGCGTGCGTGCTGTTCGGGCCGAGCGCTGCGGGCGGCGCCTACATCCCGGCCTTCTGCGACGTGGTGATCATGCGCGAGGGCAACGCGTCGATGTACCTCGGCTCGCCGCGCATGGCCGCGATGGTGATCGGTGAGCAGGTGAGCCTGGAGGAGATGGGCGGCGCGCGCATGCACACCGGCGTCTCGGGGTGCGCGCACCAGCTCGTCGCAAGCGACGAGGAGGGGATCGCCGTCGCGCGGCGCTACCTCTCCTACCTGCCGGGCAACTGGCGCCAGCCGCCGCCGCCGGCGCCGCCGGCGCCGCCGGCGCCGCCATCGGCAGAGCCCGAGGGGCAGGCCGGAGCAGCCGACGGCGCCGCCTCGGCGACGCCGGTCGCCGACCTGATCCCAGCCGACGAGAACAGGGCGTTCGACATGGCCGAGCTGATCGAGGCGCTCGTCGACGCCGGCACGTTCATGGAGATACACCCGCGCTGGGCGCGGGAGCTGATCGTGGGCTTCGCGCGCCTGGACGGACGCGCGCTGGGGATCGTCGCCAGCCAGCCCAAGCAGAAGGGCGGCGTGCTGTTCAGCGACTCCGCCGACAAGGCCGCGCGCTTCATCCAAACGTGCAACGCCTTCAACGTCCCGCTCCTGTTCCTCGCCGACGTGCCGGGCTTCATGATCGGCACGCAGGTCGAGCGCCAGGGGATCATCCGCCACGGCGCCAAGATGATCAGCGCCGTCAGCGAGGCGACGGTCGCGAAGATCTCGGTGATCGTGCGCAAGGCCTACGGAGCGGGGCTGTACGCGATGGCCGGCCCGGCGTTCGAGCCCGACTGCTGCCTGGCGCTGCCGGGCGCCCAGGTCGCGGTGATGGGGCCCCAGGCCGCGATCAACGCCGTCTACCACAACCAGCTCAGCGCGATCGACGACGACTCGCAGCGCGCACGGCGCACCGAGGAGCTGCGCCGCGAGTACGCCGAGGACATCGACATCCTGCATCTGGCCTCAGAGCTCGTCGTCGACGCCGTCGTGGCCCCCGACGATCTGCGCGAGGAGCTCGTGCGGCGCTTCGCCCAGGCCACCCTGCGCCAGCGCAGCTGGCCGGCCAAGCGCAATCCGATCATGCCGGTCTGAGCCGGCTCACGTGTCCGCGACAGGGCTGTTTTCGATTCCCGCGGCGCGCGTGTGCTCGTCTTGAAGCGGGAGGTAGGTCTCGGTAAGCAGAAACAAGTAGGCGTCCGAGCGCGCGGTGAACGAGTTGGCCAGGACCATCAGGTCGAACAGGCCGCGGGGCATCCTCGCCGTCACCACGCACATCGCCCACGCCGCCACGCCGCCGACCTCCAGCAGCAGGCCGAAGACGTAACGCAGCACGACGATCGGGATCGCGAGGATGATGCGAAACGCCGTCTTCAGGCGGCTGTAGTGCTCGAGCGGGCCGTGGAACTCCATCCGCACCGGGTAGCCGGGGTCGTCGGACCCGAAAAAGGAGGGGTAGGGGTCGATCAGCAGCACCGCGTAGGCGAGCACGCGCGTGTAGAAGCGCGTGAAGTCGGCGACGAAGTCGTACAGGCCCTTCGGGTAGTGCCCGGCGATGACGATCGCAAACCAAGCCACGACCACTGCCAGCCAGGCGACGATCCCGTACACCGCCGCCCAGATCAGCAGCGGGATCGCGAGGATGAGCCTGAAGAAGGCGGTGAGCCGGTTGCGGTGGACGGCGTAATCGGCTTCGAACGTGACGGGATAGGACGCGGCGTTTCCCCCTTTGCCGATGCAGCGTTTGCCTGCTCTGCCCCATCGTAGGATCGGAGGTCGGCCAGCCCGGTGCGCGGGGCCGTCGTGAACGCTTTCTTGCGGCCCCGTCCCGCAATGCGCCCTGGCGGCGCCGGTCCGATCGCGCGCCCGCGCCGGTCCTCGCCCGCTCTCGCCCGGCGGGCGATGGACTAGATTGCCCGAGCATGGATGGCGCCGAGCTCGCGTTCGCCGGGATCGCCAGGCAGGCAGAGCTGATCGCCGATGGAGCGGTGTCCTCGCGCGAGCTCGTCGACTCCTACCTGCAGCGCATCGAGCGCTACGACGACGAGCTGAACGCGTTCAGGGTGGTGCTCGGAGAGCGCGCGCGCGCCGAAGCCGAGCAGGCCGACGCCCGCGTTCGCGCCGGCGAGCGCCGGCCGCTGCTCGGCGTTCCGTTCGCGATCAAGGACAACACCGACGTAGCCGGCGAGGTGACAGCGCTCGGGACCAACGCATACGGTGCGCCGGCGCGCGAGGACAGCGAGATCGTGCGCCGGCTGCGCACCGCCGGCGCGATCGTGCTCGGCAAGACCAACGTGCCCGAGCTGTGCGCCTTTCCCTGGACGGACTCGCCGACGTGGGGCGTCACGCGCAACCCCTGGAACCTCCAGCACACCCCGGGCGGCTCCAGCGGCGGCAGCGGCGCGGCCGTCGCCGCCGGCCTCGTGGCGGCCGCCACGGCTGCCGACGGCGGAGGCTCGATCCGCTATCCGGCCGCCTACTGCGGCCTGTTCGGCTTGAAGCCCGAGCGCGGGCGCTTGCCGCTGGCCCCGCGACGAGACTCGTCGTCGCACGGCCTGGAGGTCAACGGCGTGCTCACGCGCTCGGTTCGCGACACGGCGCTGTTCTTCGACGCGATCGCCGACGGGCCACCCGATCCCGGCGCTTCGGCGCTTGCGCCCGTGCGGCTGCTCGACTCGCTCGCCGCCGCCCCGCGACCACTGCGCATCGCGGTTTCGCGCGAGCTGCCGCCGTCGCCGCTGACGCGCCTGGCGCCCGCCAACGCCGCGGCGCTCGACGACACGACGAGGCTGCTCGCGGGGCTCGGGCACGAGCTGAGCGTGTGCGAGGTCGACCACGGCCCAATCGCTCCGGCGCCCGAGTTCACCGCCCTGTTCCTCGACGCCCTGCGCGAGGAGGCCGCGGAGCTGCCCCACCCCGAGCGCCTGGAACGCCGTATGCGCGCGCTCGCGCGCGTGGGTGCGGTCGCCTTCGGCGCGGTCGGCTGGGCCGAGGGGCGCAGGGCGGCCTATGCCGCGCGTCTGAACGAGGCGCTCGCCGAGCACGATGTGCTGCTCACGCCCGTGACGCCGGCGCCACCGCCGCGGGTCGGCGCGGTGGAGGGACGCGGCTGGCTGTGGACGACGGTCGTGGCCGCTTGCACCGTGCCCTATGCTGCCTGCTGGAACTTCACCGGACAGCCGGCCTGCTCGGTACCGGCCGGGCACGACGCCGACGGGCTGCCGCGCGCTGTCCAGCTGGTTGGCAGGCACGAGGACGAGGCGACGCTCGTCGCGCTCGCGGCTCAGATCGAGTCCGCACGCCCGTGGGCCGACGGGCGCCCGCCGGGCTTCTCGTGAGCGACGAAGACGAGCTGCTCGCTGTCGCGAGCGAGGCGGTGCGCGTGGCAGGCGAGCTGCTGGTGGCGCGCGCAGCGCGCGGTCGCGAGCGCGACGTGGCGGCCAAGACCACGCCGACCGATCCCGTCAGCGAGGCCGACCACGCCTCCGAACGCGCGATCCGCGAGCTGCTCGCGCGCCGGCGCCCCGAGGACGGGTTCGTGGGCGAGGAGGGCGGCGGCGAGCAGCCGGGGGCGAGCGGGTTGACCTGGGTCGTCGACCCGCTCGACGGGACGGCGAACTTCGTCTTCGGCATCCCGCAGTGGTGCGTGAGCGTGGCGGTGCGCGATCGGGGAGGCACGACGCTTGCCGGCGCGGTGTATGACCCAAACCGCCAGGAGCTGTTCACGGCGTCGCGTCGCGGGCCCGCCGTGCTCAGCCGGGGCGAGCAGGCGGCGCGGCTGAGCGGGCCGCGCGGCGGGGAGCTGGCGACGGCGATGGTGGCCACGGGCCTGGCCTATGACGCGGGCGTGCGCGAGGCCCAGGGCCAGGTGCTCGCGGGCCTGGTCGGGCGGGTGCGCGACATCCGGCGCTTCGGCAGCGCGGCGCTCGATCTCGCGTGGACGGCGGCCGGGCGCTTCGACGCCTACTTCGAGCGCACGGTCAAGCAATGGGACATCGCGGCCGGGGCGCTCGTATGCGAGCGCGCCGGCATGGCCGTCGTCGAGCTCGCGCCCCGCGAGCGCCTGCCATGGGGGGTACTCGCCGCGCCGCCGGCGCTGGTCGCGCCGCTTTTGGAGCTCGTCGGCTGAGGGCGTCCACTATGTCTCGCGACATCTGTCTCCGATGTCGCGATACATCACAGGATGCGGCGGGTGGGATTCGAACCCACACGCCCTGTTGGACAAGGCCTTTTGAGGGCCTCGCGTCTACCGTTCCGCCACCGCCGCGGGTCCAGGGGCAGTGTATGGGAGCGTCGGGCGGCCGGGAGGGCGTCGGGCAGCCCGCGCTGGTGCCCCCGCCCAACGGGCGGGAGGGGAGCCGATCGCTCAGGCGGGGTGCGGGGGCGGTTCGACGTAGAGGTCGCCGGCCATCGGCGCCCCGTGCTCGACCTCGACGTTCCAGCCCTGTTTGAAGCCGCGCATCGCGAAGGCGATCAGCAGCATCTGCACGGGCACGATCAGCAGCGTGATCACCCCGAGCACGCCGGAGTTGATCAGCGGCTCGGCGAAGCCGGCCTTGTTGCGGTCGAACCAGCTCGGCCCCGCCACGAGCGCGAAGATCATGAGCAGCACGGCCAGCGCAGAGGCGACCGGCAGCACGCCGCGGTTCCAGCGCCCGGCGAAGAAGGCGAGCGTGACGTAGATCACGATGTAGGCGATCTGCACGATCCACGCTCCCTCGAGCACCGACCAACCCCCGACGGTGATGATTGCGACGAGCCCGGCGGACACGAGCAGCAGCATGACCACGGTCGCGCGCGTCGCCTGCACGACGGGCTTTTCGCGGTTGGGGTGGGTGATCGTGACGCCGGGCGCCGGCCCGCGGTCTGGGAGCGAGGACATCGCGCCCATGACCATACAAGCTCGGGCAGGCCGTTCGGGACGAACTCGCGAGCACAGCCTTCGCACGCCGGCCCTCGCGCGGGCCGCCGCGGCGCGCTGGCCGCGCGCGCATCGAACACGGCGCGCGACAGCGCGGCGGTGCCGGGGCGGCTAGCCTCTGCCTCTGCGTGCGGGCGTGGTGGAATTGGCAGACACGCCGGCCTTAGGAGCCGGTGGGCGAAAGCCCTTGGAGGTTCGAGTCCTCTCGCCCGCATCGGCAGCAAACCTAAGGGATTTTGAGCGTTGGCCCGACCTCGTCGCGTCCCACGAAACAGAGCCGGGTAACACTTTCGGGTAACATCCCGGGTCGATCGCGCTCGGGCGCGTCAAACCGACCCAATGAAATCCCGAACGAATCTGCCCACGTACTCGCTGCGCCTGCACGAGCCGCGCCCTGGCCAGCCCGTCTGGGACGTTTCGTTTCGCATCAGAGGCCGCCAGCTCAAACGGGCGGGTCGGCCGCGCCTGGATCAGGCGCCGGGCGCCTTGCCCCGACGGTGCCTTCACAGAGGGGGCCGCGCACGACCGCGCGCGCGAGCTCATCGCCGAGCTCGTCGCGGCCGCCCGGGAACCGCCACCCGCCGGCCCGACATTTCGCGAGGTCGCTCATGGCTACCTCGACTGGCTCGCGCGCGTGCGGGGCGCGAAGCCGTCCACTCTCGCCGACCATCGCACGCACTTGGCGGAGCCCGGGGACAGGATGTCGGGCAGGATCATGGCGGCGATCGGGGACCGGCCGGCAGCCGAGGTGACGCCCGCCGAGGTCGAGCGGTTCCTGGAATCCATCGAAGCGGCAGGCGGTAGCCCGCGGACCGTCAACAAGAACCGCGCGCTGGTGCACGCCGTGTTCGAGTACGGAGTGAAGCGAACCGGCCTGACTACCAATCCTGCGCGCGGAACCGATCGCCGGCGCGAAAAACAGCGCGACGCGCTGCACACCTACACGGTTGCCGAGGTCGAGGCGCTGGCGGAAGCGCTGGCTGAGGGCGTCCACAGAGCTAAGGACGCACGAAACGACGCGGAGCGCGCCGAGGACGCTCAGGACGCAGAGCTCGTGCGCGTGGCGGCCTACACCGGACTCCGCCAGGGCGAGCTTCGAGCGCTTCGCTGGCGCGACGTGGAGAAGGGGATCATCACGGTGAGCAGCGCCATTTCGGCCGAGCAGCTCACCGGCACGAAGGGTAGGCAGGTCCGCCACGTCCCGCTGGTGCCGCAGGCGGCGCGCGCGCTGGCGCGGCTCAAACAGCGCGGCGACTTCACTGCTCCAGGCGAGCTCGTCTTCTGCAACTGGAGGGGCCGGCCGCTCGACAAGAGCGCTCTGGTGGCGCGATTCAAGCGGGCGCGCGACGCCGCAGACCTTCGTCCGCTTCGGTTCCACGATCTCCGACACACGTACGGCAGCCTGCTCGCACAAGCCGGCGTGGACATCCTCTCGATCAAGAATGCGATGGGTCACTCCGACCTCCAGACCACGCAGCGCTACCTGCACGCCCGTCAGGCGTCAGAGCAGGTGGAGCGGTTCGCACGGGCGTTCGAAGACTAGCTGGCTGCAGCACGCGAGCGCCGGTCTCTCACGATCAAGCGCTCTCGCTTCCCGTTTGCGAAAACCAGCAGGCCGGTGCGGCGCTCAGATCCCGGCGGAGGAGCACTCGCGCGTTCACGTGCAGGCCGCGCGCTTGCTGCTGGGGTCACGCGAAGGCAGTCGTCCCGGGCTGCTTCCGAACGACGCGTGCTTTCCGCGCCAGGCAAAGAAGCTGCTGGCGCAGTCGACATGCTCGCGCCGGGAGCGAAGCAGGACGGGGGCGAGAGTTCTGCTTGTCCCAACAATGCAGCACCCCGCGCGAGCTCGGGTTCAGCTCTCGCTCCTCGTCCGGAGCGACAGCTCCCGGCAGGTTCGACGACACACTCGCTCAGCTCGGTGAAGCAGCAGTCGGGATACTTCCTGGCATGCCCGAGGAGTCCCCGACCCCCGACCTGGCCGAGCTCTTTCGTCGAGGCTTCGAGGCTTTGGATTGCCGGGACTTCGACGCGATCATGAGCAGTTACGCGCCGGGGGCAGTTTTCGATGTGTCGGCTCTGGGAATCGGCAGCTTCGAGCGCAGGGAAGCAATCCGCCGCCACTTTGAAGATTGGAGAGCCCCATACGAGGAGTATGAGACCGATTTGGAGGAGTGCTGGGACGTAGGCAACGGAGTCGTTTTTGCTGTTGCCCGCCAGGCCGGTCGCCCCCGACAGTCCCCGCCCTATTCAACAGCGGCCAGCATTTGTGTCCGAGTGGGTTGATGGGTTGATCGTGCGTGTCGCTGTCTATGACGACATCGACGAGGCCCGTGCCGCCGCCGAACGGCTCGCCGAGGGACGGGGGTAGGCGGTGTCGCAAGAGAACGTGGAGGTCGTGCGTCGCGCCATCGAGGTGTTCAACCGCGATGGACCGGAGGCCGCGACAGCGTTC
>Ga0187783_10003505_pt1 | contig 11555 bp, 9 predicted proteins | sample 1015_SJ02_MP02_2_FD_132471 | JGI IMG/M metagenome (GOLD analysis project Ga0187783, IMG submission 132471) | Tropical peat soil microbial communities from peatlands in Department of Meta, Colombia - 1015_SJ02_MP02_20_MG | ecosystem: Environmental > Terrestrial > Soil > Wetlands > Peat | place... | reverse complement strand
CTTTCTACCCACGTTGGAACACTCGCAAGTGAAACGGCAGGTGTGGCTCTCGCTGAGTAAAGTCTCGCCAGGCGTCTGGCTTTTTCCCTCCACAACACGTAGAATTCCCGTATTGTTGGCCTGTGCTGGCCCACCCTTGCGAAGACGGAGGCGCAGATAAGTGGATCGAGTATCTCAAAGCGTTGTAGAAACCTCCGCCGTTTCGGAAGTGGTTTACCATCGCACCCAGCCTGCCTCGCTTGCCGTCGAGCCGGAGAAGAATCAATCGGCTCGTTTGCTGATTGCCTGGCGGCTATGGGAGGAGCGTGCCCGGCTTGCCAAAGCCATACTCGCGGGGTTAGTGATTACGGCCGTGCTGGTTCTGTTGACTCCTAGTAGCTACCAGGCTATCGTGCAATTGATGCCACCTGACAACGAGGCCCTATCCGGAGGAATGGGCCTGCTGACCTCTCTCATGGGCGTGGCCGATATAGGCGGCGGTTCCAGTTCGAGCGGCGGCGCCGGAAGCCTGGCCAGCGGATTTAGTGAGCTTTTGGGCGGGCAAAAGGTCGGGGCACTCTTCATTGGAATACTCGGCAGCCGCACGATCGCGGATCGGATCATCGATCAATTCGACCTGCGCAAAGTCTATTGGTTGAAGACCTACCTCGCCACCCGTAAGCGGCTCGCTTCACGCACAACCATTACCGAGGACAAGAAGACGGGGATCATTCGGATTGCGGTAGAGGACCACAATCGTGAGCGAGCCGTTGGGATAGCCACGGCCTATGTCACAGAATTAGACCGATTATTGGCCCACGTGAACACCTCGGCAGCCTCAAGAGAAAGAGCGTTCTTAGAGCAACGTTTATCTTTAGTCAATCGAGAACTGGAGAGCGATGCCAAGAATCTCAGCGAGTTCTCGTCTAAAAATGCCACGCTGGATCCGGAGGAACAGGGCAAAGCCATGGTCGAGGCGGCCGCCGTCCTCCAAGGGCAGCTCATTGCAGCTCAGTCAGAGTTAAGTGGCTTGGAGCAGATCTATACCCCCGAAAACGTCAGGGTGCGTTCTCTCAAGGCGCATGTTGTTGAGTTGCAGAACCAGTTAGACAAACTAGGTGGCAAGAATTATTCGGGTTCCGCTCACTTGGACCCCACGGACCTGTACCCACCCTTACGTCAGTTGCCCGTGCTCGGGTTGCAATACGCGGATCTTTACAGACGTGTGAAGGTGGATGAAGCGGTTTTCGAACTTCTCACCAAAGAGTATGAACTCGCCAAGGTGCAAGAGGCGAAAGAAACACCGAGCGTTAAAGTGTTGGATGCAGCCCGCATCCCCGAGAAGCCGTCTTGGCCCCCGCGTAAGCTGCTGACGCTCGCCGGCGGTTTTGTTGGGTTTCTCGTTGGCGCGTGTTGGATAGTGGGTACGCAGCTTTGGGATGAACTCGACTCGACCGAACCGCACAAAGAGTTTCTTTCCACCGTCTGGACTGATGTCAAGTCTCTAACCCATCGGACGGTTTGGCAAGTTCGCAAACGGATCTTCGACTTCTCCCGTTGATCTCGGGAGTCGTGCAGTCAGAATCAGGCACGCTATCCTAGCTGTCAGTGCACAGACCATTCACCTGTGCGAAACTTCATGCCGAGCGCATCGTGCTGGTGGCGCAGACCCGCCACCTGCTTGTGCAATTGCGGATCCGCTGCTCGATCCATTGCAATCCTTTAAGCGTCATCTTCAGCGCTCGGCGGAAGGTCGGGCGGCTAATCAGCTGAACCCTACGAACCCAGGGTTACCCAGTCGAACCCCTGGGAATCGGGCATGAGCAACGTGATTTTTTTCGATCCTGCGTTCGAATTCTCGAAGGACGAATGAGCTCCCGATCAACACCGCTGTTGACAGCGCTTCGCAGTAGTCAGGGTTTGCAGGGAATTGCTGCTCCATCGTTCCAAAGTCTCCTGACTCTTCTCGGCTGTATGATGCCGATTGCCGTCTGTCTGTACTTGACTGACATCGAACCGATATTCCAAATCGGAGATGTTGAATTTACACAACCCGATGTCGTACTCGTCACCATCCTGCTGTTAGTTCTTGTCCGATCCATATTTAAAGGGCTTCATACCCTGCCCAAGATTTTTGTCCTGCCGGTTGCCTTGTTCTTGCTTTCTACGATGCTGTCCGGGATCAATGCAAGGGATACGCTGAGGGCCGCTGCCGCGGTTGTACAACTATTGGGATTTGTCTCACTGGCGTGGTGTTTTGCTCTGGTCACCTCGCCAAAGTACTTTCTCAGAATGATTCATGCACTCTTTGCCGTCTTCATTTTCGAGACTCTGGTTGCGGGCAGCGAATTCCTCGCTGGAGATCCGATGCCGAAGGGGACCTTCGGTCAGCATCAAGAGTTTGCCATGTACACGAGTTATGCGGCCGCTATGGCGTTCGCTCTTATGGCGAATCAGGAACAGGCTGGAAAACGCTGGCTGTACGGCGCTGCCATGTGCCTCCTTCTGATTGGCTCCTTGCTTGGCCAGGAAAGAGCTCCCTGGATAGGCTTTGTTGTTTCCGCTCTAGCCGTCAGTTATTTTTCGGGAGAAAAGCGGAAGCGTCTTCTCCGCGGATTCGCCATCACAATGTTAGCCGTATTCATTCTCGTCGCCAGCGTTCCGCCCTTGCGGGAGGCAACCCTGTATCGTTGGGCGGAGGTAGGAAACGAGTCCGAGCAAAACAACTCGTTGCTGTCGCGCTTGGCGTTGTGGGGGGTTGCTTACGGCTTTTTTGTTAGTAATCCAATTCTAGGCGTAGGCCCGAAAAATTACACAAGTCTTGTACCCCACTATCTTTCGGTTGAGGAAATGATGGGTGCCGACAGGTTAGATCCTCACAACGTATGGATCCAAACCTTGGCGGAGCAAGGTCTGGTCGGATTCATTACCTACATTGTGCTGTGTATCGCCATTCTGAGGATAGCCGTACGCGGTCTGCGCCAAAAGCAATTGCCAAGAGAAGTTCACGCTTTGTGGGCTGCCAGCCTCGCCTATCACCTGTTCTGGATTTCCATGTCCTATCATTATTTTGCCAAGGGCGCAGGTCATATCCACTTCGTGATCATCGGACTCATGCTGGGACTGGCCAAAATGCCTTCTGCCAAGCCAGATGCCCAGCTTTCTCCTATGGCTGGGTAAGTTGAATGCAACTAATTCAATTAATTCGGAGAGATGTCGCCAATAAGACCGGTGGCGAAGTTGCATCTCGGCTTTTCTTCTTACTCTTTTTCTTCTACGTTGCTCGCAAGTTCCAGATTGCTGATTTTGGTGCTCTCAATGTGGCAATCTCTTCGACGTACATTCTGGGGGTCCTGTTTCTCGATCCTGGACTGAACTTGTCCACGATCCAACTGCTGCTCGAACGGAGGGAGCAAACCGGACGGATTGCCAGTGTCATATTCACGTTGAAATGCCTGTTGTTCGCGCCACTACTCATTGCCCTCTATTTTGTCACCCGCGCGTTTGCTGGAAAACTTCCATCCTTTTCTATTATGTTGTTGGCGGCACTCTATACCCTATTTACAGCATTACTCGAATACCTATGCTCGGTGACAAATGCTTTTCACCGAATGGATCTGGAAGCTGCCCTGAAGATCGTCAATCGCCTTTCCATGGTGCTGTTCGGCGCCGTCGCGTTGACCCTCGGCCGAACCGCGAGCGTGCTTTTTGCTATGTCGGCAGCCACCTTTTTGACCTGCATTTTAGCCTTGGTTTTGCTTCGGCGTCAGCTTGTTCCGATCCGCTTAGCCTTGAATCCCACCATCATTTATGACGCCGTGAAAGCTGGTCTCCCGATCGCCGGAACAGTGATTGTGGGCACAATTTATCTGAAGTGGGACCTGCTGGTACTTTCTTACTTCAACATAGGGAAACAGGAAATCGGTTGGTATGCTGGTGCCTTCAAGATCGTAGAGGCCTTCTCGGCGCTGCCTTCGATTCTGGGTGCCGCCCTGTTCCCTTTGATCATACAGCTGAGAACCGCAAACCCCCAGGCGCTCGACCGGCTGCTCGGAAACAGTACGAAAGCCATCCTATTGTTCTCCATACCCGTTGCAGCTACCATTAGCTTGCTCAGTCGGCCAATCATCTCGACGATTTACGGAAAAAGCTATCTTCCCGGTGCTGCCGTCTTGTCGATCTTAATCTGCTGCATCGTGCCAATTTTCCTTTATTTTTACTTCATGTTCGTTAATATTGCAGCCGGTCATGCCAAATATAATCTTTTCGCGGGGTGCGCAGCCCTAGTCGCCGGCCTCGTGGCCAATGCTGTACTGGTTCCTCGCATCGGATATCTGGGTGCCGCGTGGGCAGCTCTTATCGCCAACACCAGCTTTGCCCTGTTAGCCTTTTGGAGAGTGAGCAGCGTTTTTCAAAACGCGAGTCTGCCCACAATTTTGCTGCGGTCGAGCACGGCTGGGACGTTTATGGTTCTGGCATTCTTGTTCTTACCCGGTGGTCCGATCATTCAACTGGCGTCGGGGTTGGTGTTCTACTTGGTCGTGCTGGTTGCGCTAGGTTCCTTGCGAAGCTCCGACGTCTCGCTTGCATTCCGTCTCTTTCAACCGAGTACAAAATAACGCCGGGCGGGTAAGCCTCGAACCACCAGCATAAAGCCGGCTTCGCCTCTCGGATTTCGATGGCAAGCTGAGAGAGTCGAAGTACGGATCACAACGTTATGAAAATGTTGATGGTCTCAAAGTCCTCGGTAGCGGCTGCCCACCACGGGAAGCTACGCGAGATGGTGAAGCTGGGAGTGGAGCTGACCCTAATTGTTCCTCCCCGCTGGGGCGATCAAAAACTCGAGCTGAGAAGAGCTGACGGTTATGAGATCCGTGTTCTGCCTTGCCTCTTCACTCCCTACCCTCATTTTCATTTTTATCCAACCGCTTTTAGGCCCATTGATGCCGACATCGTATATTTGGAAGAAGAACCTTGGAGCCTTGTGACCCATCAGTTTATGCGCCTGTGTGCCTGGCAGCGCAAGCCTGTGGTCTTTACCACCTGGCAGACCATCAACAAGCGGTATCCGCAACCATTCAGCATGTTCGAGCGCTACTCGTTTCGACATGCGCAGGCTGCCACCGCTGGAAATCAAGAGGCAGCGGTTCTCCTACGGGCGCGCGGATTCTCTAAGCCAGTTTCGATTATCTCTTACGGAATTTATCCGGACGTGTTTTACAAGAAGGAAGGCGCAGCTCTGCGACAGAAGATTGGACTGATGAACTCATTTGTCATCGGGTACATCGGTCGGGTTGTGGCGATCAAAGGCATCGCCGATTTAATCCAGGCCTTTGCCCTTCTACCCTCGAATTGTGCCCTGATGATTGTCGGCGACGGTGATTATCGTAGCCAAGGCCAGAAACTTGCGCAGGGTCTAGGCATAAGCTCCAGGATTCGGTGGCTCCCGCAAGTGGCTTCTATGGAGATCCCCGATGTTATGAATGCGATGGATGTCTTGGTGCTGCCGTCCCGTACCATGCCCAACTGGAAGGAACAGTTTGGTCGTGTTTTGATTGAGGCGATGGCGTGTGAAACGCCGCCCGTCGGTTCCAGTTCTGGCGAGATCCCGAATGTGATCGCGGACGCGGGGTTGGTCTTCCCCGAAGGAGATGTAAGTGCGCTTGCCCAGCAATTAAAGCGCCTGGTGGATGATCCTGGACTCAGGGCGGAGTTGGGACGGAAAGGCCGCGCTCGGGTATTACGTAACTTTACGCAACAAAGAATGGCTGAGGAGCTGGTGAGTCTTTGTCGTATTGCGTTGGCGAATTCGTATGAATCGCGACCAGAAGCCGCTCTGCAGGAAAGCAGTAAGGCATAAATGAACACCATTCCTCAGCGACACTACGACGCCTCCTACTTCGCTTGGCAGCGTGAGCACAGCGGGCCAACGTCTGCGCTCATGGACTGCTGGAAGTTCCAGCCTTTCCTGAGGCCGAGTGACGTGCTGCTCGATTTCGGTTGTGGAGGTGGTTTTTTGTTGCGCGCCCTTTCTTGCCAAGCAAAATATGGCGTCGAGGTCAATTCGGTAGCCAGGAATGAAGCTTCTATTTACGGCAATGTGTACGCAGAAATCGAAGACCTGCCCGCTGGGATTCTCTTCGATGTCATCATCTCACATCATGCCTTAGAGCATGTTGACAGCCCGTTAGATGTATTAAGGCAATTAGGGGGGCGTCTGAAGCAGGGAGGCAAACTCGTATTCGTGGTGCCATCGGAAGAATGGCATAAACAAAAGTCTTATCGGGCGGGCGACCTCCACCAACATTTGTATACCTGGACGCCATTAAGTTTGGGGAATTTGTTTGCCCGCGCGGGTTTTCTGGTCGAGCAATCGGAGCTGTTGCGCCACCGATGGCCGCCAAAGGTGCGACTGTTCTACCGTTTTCTGCCAGACTCTATTTTTCACCTTCTCTGTCGGACATGGGGCACCCTCACTGGCAACCGTCAGATTCGGATCGTGGCTTCGAAATCGGCGAGTTGACCGCAACCGCTGGGAAGGACTCAAAATCAGCCAAAAAGCAGGCCGACTTGTCAGCCATTGACCCAGCCCGTCGTGCTGCCTTGCATGTGATTGTGGCGAATGATTTCGCTCACGTGAACGGGGGAGCAGCCCAAGTGGCCATCAGTTCGGCCGTGGGACTCGCCAAACGCGGCTACCGTGTAACTTTCTTTTCCGCGGTGTCTCCCGTTGCGGACGAGCTACAGCGTTCTGGCATCCGGGTCGTGCTAACGGGTCAGTTCGACATTAAGAATGATCCGAATCGCTTTCGGGCCGCGACCCAAGGGATCTGGAATCCGTACTCGGCGCGAGAGATGGAGGAGATTTTAAGCGGTATCGAGCCAGAACAAACCATTCTCCACGTCCACGGATGGACAAAGGCGCTGACGTCAAGCATCATTCGCGTCGCCCTGCGGCGAGGTGTCTCCGTGGTCGTCACCCTCCATGACTACTTTTACGCCTGCCCCAACGGGGGCTTTTTCAACTTTCAAGGAAGGGAGGCTTGCCATTTGCGTCCCCTCTCTGCGGCCTGCCTCGCGGTCCATTGCGATCGTGATGGGTATCCCCAGAAAGTATGGCGGAGCATACGACAAGCGGTGCAGAATCATCTTGGTTTTCCTCCTTCTCCGTTCATGAATTTCATAACCATTTCAGACTTCAGCGAAAACGTACTCCGGCCGTTCTTGCCTCCGGATGCGCCGGTCTATCGTCTGGATAGCCCCAGCGACTTTACCCAGGAGGCTCCGGTTGATGTGACTCGAAACCGTGGATTTGTCTCGCTCGGACGGTTGTCACCGGAAAAAGGATCCCATTTGCTTGCCCGCGCGGCTCACGACCTCAACTGTGAAGTTACATTCGTGGGTGAAGGCCCGACTCGCGACGAGATCAAGTCGCTCAACCCGCGGGCGACGATCACCGGCTGGCAATCCCGGGAGCAAGTCAAGGCACATCTCCGGGCTGCAAGATGCTTGGTTTTATCCTCTGTCTGGTACGAAGCTCAGCCCATGGTAATCGCGGAAGCTGCTGCAGTGGGTGTTCCATCCATCGTCGCTGATCAATGCGCCGGTCGTGATATGGTGGAAAACGATGTTACCGGCCTTTGGTTTCGAAGCGGTGACGCTGCCGATTTACGGGAGAAAATGACGATTTTGCAAGATCCGGAGACCGCCGCCCGAATGGGACGGGCGGCTTATGAGCGCCACTGGAGTAATCCTTTCTCTCTGCAGCGGCATCTCAGCGAACTGGCCAATTGTTATGACTCGATTCTTGAGAAGCGCGTGGCGCCCCCGGCTTACCAGGATGTTCGTTCTTAAGCAAAGAAAGACGCAGATTCGTCGCTGCGCCGGCGTCCTACGATCACGGGTGCGTCCGACGCTTGCGGGCGATGAGGAGGATAGGAGGGGCGAAGGTCATGAGGTGGCTATTCTTGCTCTTGCCACGGGCTTCTGAGTCGTCGCTTCTGGACCTGCCCGCCGTCGTTGCCACACGGACTGGAGCCGGCGCGCCACGCAGCGATTCGTTGTCGGTTGCTTCATGAGTACCGCGGCTTTGGCAGAGAGAGCGCCCATCCTGCGAGACCTCCGCGTGGCGCTCGTCCATTATTGGCTGGTAAGACGCCGCGGCGGAGAACGGGTGCTAGAAGCGTTGGCGGAGATGTTTCCTCAGGCAGATATCTTCACCTTGGTCATGGATCCGGGTTCGCGGCCAGAGTCTTTGCTCGATCATCGGGTTTGCACATCGTTCTTGCAACACATCCCCGGTATTTGTCGGCACTATCAGAAATTCTTGCCCCTGTTTCCCCTGGCCCTCGAGAGCTTTGATCTTAGCGGATATGACCTCGTAATTAGCTCCGAGTCAGGCCCGGCAAAGGGAATCATCACCGGGGCACGCACCTGTCATATTTGCTATTGTCATACTCCCATGCGCTATCTCTGGGAGATGTACTCCGATTACCAAAAGAATGCGGCGGGTGGAACCTTGGGCCGGACTTTCTATTCGCTGGTCAGTCATTATTTACGGTTGTGGGACTACGCCACCGCCGCGCGGGTGGATTACTTTGTGGCCAATTCTCAGCATGTAGCCGGCAGAATCTGGAAAACCTACCGCCGTCCTGCCGATGTGATTTATCCGCCGGTGTCGCTAGAGGAATACGGCGTTTCTGATCAGCCAGAGGACTTCTATCTGGTTGTCGGTCAACTGATTCGCTACAAGCGCGTGGATCTTGCCATTGCAGCGTGCAACCAACTGGGCCGCAAACTCGTCGTGATTGGCGAGGGAGAGGAGTTTCGACGTCTCGAGCGCATGGCGGGTCCTACCGTCACGTTTCTAGGGTGGCAGCTCGGCCCGGTGCTAAGAGATCACTATCGCCGCTGCAGGGCGCTGCTGTTCCCGGGAGAGGAAGATTTCGGAATCACGGCCATTGAGGCACAGGCGAGTGGCCGGCCGGTGATCGCTCTCGGCCGCGGAGGAGCGCTAGAGAGTGTACGTGGGTACTTTACCGGGGAGCGATCTTCATGCTCGGACCCGACCGGAATCTTTTTCGAAGAGCCCTCGGTTGAATCTTTGAGTGCCGCGATGATGGATTTCGAAGAAAATGAAGACCGATTCTCTGCGGTTAAGATCCAGGCCCACGCACGACGCTTCAGCACCGAGCGGTTTAAGACGGAGATGGAAGGCTTTCTGGCGACGAAATTGGAGCAATTCTACGCTGCCCAGGACCACCGACGAGAATTGTTGCCGCTCCGAAGCTAAGACAAGGTCAGGACAAATCGTCCAGCCAAACCAGATCCTGATGACTGCACCAATTTCTTCCATCGCGGATCAAAATCGCGAAACCAAAGTCAAATCGGAACTGCGCCTTTTGCCCCGACCATTTTGGGCAGTGGCTTTGAAGCGAATCTTTGATCTGGTAGGCGCCGCTTTTGGCCTGATCCTGTTATCTCCCCTGTTGCTGATCATTGCGGCGTTGATAAAAGCGCAAGACAGGGGCCCTGTGTTCCATCGCAGAAAGGTACTCGGACCGAATGGCCCGTTCGAAGCATTAAAGTTCCGCAGCATGCATCCCGCTGCCGATGCAATTCTGCAGGCCGATGCAAGCTTACGGGAAAGCTTCAGCCAGAATTTCAAGTTGAGAAATGATCCGCGAATTACGGAAATCGGTTCGTTTCTGCGGAAGCATAGCTTGGACGAGCTGCCGCAGCTGGTAAATGTCCTACGAGGGCAGATGAGCCTGGTTGGCCCACGCATGATCACGGCGGACGAGCTCAGCAAATATGGCGAGTACCAGCGGCTTCTTCTCTCGATAAAACCCGGTCTGACGGGATATTGGCAAGTGAATGGCCGGCAAAATGTTGCCTATGCGCATCGCGTTGAGATGGATATGTACTATATCCAGCATTGGTCCCTCAGGCTTGATTTCCGTATTTTGTTTCAGACACCGTGGGTAGTTCTGAAAGGGGAGGGTGCGGTTTAGCAATGGCTAGCGTTCTTGTTACAGGTGGGGCGGGTTATATCGGATCGGTATGCTGTGCACAGCTGGTGCAGAATGGCCATGAGGTTCTTGTGGTGGATGATCTTTCAACCGGTTACAAAGAAGCAGTGCCAGCGGCCGTTCCTTTTTACCAAGCGGATATTCGAGACCAGCGGAAAATACGCCGAATCCTCGCGGACCACCCCGTAGACGTAATGTTCCATTTTGCCGCTAAAGCGTTGATTCCCGAGTCCATGAGCAATCCAGGTTTATTTTTTGATGAAAACGTCGCCTCGGGTATTCGCTTGCTCGAGGAGTTGCGCCGTGCAAAAGTCCGTCGAGTTGTCTTCTCCTCCTCCGCTGCGGTCTATGGGAGTCCGGAAAGGATACCTGTGCTAGAGGATGACCGTAAGGCACCCGTCAATTCCTACGGCGAAACCAAGCTGATGTTCGAGCAAATTCTGGCTTGGTATGTGCGTGCCTACGGTTGGGGTGTGGCGGCGCTGCGTTACTTTAACGCTTGCGGTGCTTGGGGTTCTTTGGGGGAGCGTCATGAGCCGGAAACCCACATCATCCCACTCCTCCTGCAATCGGCCGCCGGTGAGAACGAGGTGTTTAGGATCTGCGGGACCGATTACCCCACCCCGGACGGTACCTGCTTGCGCGACTACGTCCATGTACTTGACATTGCTGATGCCCACATTCGTACAATGTCGCTGTTGGATTCTCCGGGGATGTACACTTTTAACATTGGTAGCGGCTCTAGTTACTCCGTACGACAAGTGATGCAGACCGTGGAAAGCGTTACAGGCAAACGGATCCGGTCATGTGCCACAGCAAGGCGCCAAGGTGATCCTCCCGTGTTGTGTGCGAGTGCCGAAAAACTGACGCGCACTGTAGGTTGGAACCCTATCCATTCGGATCTGACCAATATTGTGCAAACTGCCTGGGCGTATCAGCAGGGCGTTAGGGGGGAACTGTCCAACCCGATCTTGACGCTGCGCCGGTGATCCGGCCACGGCAGTTAGGGGATCCGCGACTGAATCATTAGCTTCGCCATCCATGAGAGGAGCATAGCGTACAATGACCAGTTCGCCGCAAAGACGTTACGTAGGCGAAGGCTCTTTGCAGTTGTCGGAGATCGGTTCTGCCGAAACCTACTTTCGCGGGCTTTCCCAGACGGTGCGGAACTTGCAGCTCGAGGGCATCGATCAAGTTGCCGAAGCCCTATTACGAGCGTATCAGGAGCGTGCTGCAGTCTTCCTATTCGGGAACGGCGGCAGTGCAGCGCTCGCCTCGCACCTGGCGTGCGATCTGGGCAAGGGCACCGCTGCGGCAGGTCGGGAGCGTTTTCGGGTACTGTCGCTGACGGACAACGTACCGCTCCTGACGGCATGGGCGAATGATTCACAGTACGAAGATATTTTTGCTGAGCAGATACGCAACTTTGTTAAACCCAAGGACGTAGCCTTCGCCATCAGCGGCAGCGGGAATTCCCCTAACGTGCTGAATGGCCTTCGGGTGGCCAAAGAAGCAGGTGCATACAACATCGGTCTTGCCGGATAT
>Ga0187783_10003504_pt1 | contig 11556 bp, 11 predicted proteins | sample 1015_SJ02_MP02_2_FD_132471 | JGI IMG/M metagenome (GOLD analysis project Ga0187783, IMG submission 132471) | Tropical peat soil microbial communities from peatlands in Department of Meta, Colombia - 1015_SJ02_MP02_20_MG | ecosystem: Environmental > Terrestrial > Soil > Wetlands > Peat | place... | reverse complement strand
TCGGATATGGCAAAATGGGGCACCTCATCGAAGAGCTGGCTTCGCAATACGGCTGCGAAGTGAAGCTGCGCCTCGACATTGACAACAACGCCAAGTTCGAGGGGCTCACGAAGGAGAATTTCCGCGGCATCGATGCGGTCATCGAATTTTCCACCCCGTCTGCGGCGCCAGAGAACATCGAGCGGGTGGCGCAACTCGGCGTGAACGCCGTAGTCGGCACCACGGGGTGGTTCGGTGAAATGGACCGCGCCAGAAAGGCGGTTGAGCGAGCCGGAACAGGGCTGGTCTGGAGCCCGAACTTTTCAGTCGGTGTCAACATTTTCTCGCAAGTGGTTGCGGAGTTGGCGCGACGTATGAGCCGCCAGCCAGAGTACGGCGCGTGGGCGTGGGAAATTCATCATGCTACGAAAAAGGACGCGCCCTCCGGTACGCTATTGGCGCTCGTCGAAACCATGAAACAAAATGGCTACACGAGACCCATCGACACGAGCGCCAGCCGGGCCGGCGCGCAACCGGGAACGCATGAAATCGGCTTTGACTCCACCGCCGACACCATTACCGTTCGACATACGGCGCGAAGCCGGGAGGGTTTTGCGCGCGGGGCCCTGCGGGCGGCGCGCTGGGTTGTTGGCAAGAAGGGATTTTTCGATTTCCGCCAGATCGTAAGCGAGCTGGAGTAGGGATTCGAGATTTCTGAGGGAGGCACGCCATGTTTACCGGATGCGGCACGGCGCTGGTAACGCCGTTTCAAAAAGACTTGTCGCTCGATGAAGAGGTCTTGCGCCGCCTGGTGCGGCGGCAAATCGACGCGGGCATCAATTTCCTTGTGCCCTGTGGCACTACGGGCGAGAGCCCCACGCTCACCAGTGCCGAACAGCGGCGCGTCGTAGAAATCACGATCGAAGAAGCGCGACCGGGCAAAGTACCGGTGCTGGCCGGTGCAGGCGGCAACAACACAGCACACATCATCGAAATGGCTCGCGCCTTCCAGGCCATGGGCGCAAACGGAATCCTGTCCGTAGCCCCGTACTACAACAAACCCACGCAGGAAGGACTCTATCAACACTACAAGGCTATTGCCTCTGCGATTTCGTTACCCATCATCCTTTACAACATTCCAGGGCGCACGGGCGTCAACATCGAGCCGGCCACGGTGGCGCGCCTTGCCGAAATCGACAACATCGTTGGCGTGAAAGAAGCCTCCGGCAATATTTCCCAAATGGCCGTGGTGTTGGACTTGGCGCCCTCGAAGTTCCTTGTGCTTTCCGGCGACGACGGGATCACGCTGCCGCTTTTGGCGCTCGGCGGGAGGGGGCTCGTTTCGGTGTCATCGAATGAGATCCCCAGAGAAATGACCCAGATGGTGGAGCTCGCGCTTCACAACGACGTCTCGGCGGCGCGTGAGGTCCATCGCCGTTACTTTCGATTGATGGAAGCGAATTTCATTGAGACAAATCCCGGCCCCGTAAAGGCTGCTATGGCATTGATGGGGCTGCTCGAGCCGGTTTTCCGCCTCCCGCTCGTCGCGCCAAAGCCGGAGAGCCTTGCCAAGATCCGCAGCGCGCTGGAAACGGTTGGCTTGGTTTCGCAGGTCTATGCCGCCCGCTGAGATCCGCCGAGAAATCGAGCGGCTGTTCGATGAAAACCCGGCGCGCTACACCGACGAGCATTTGCGGCTGTTTCAGCAATTTAAGGATGCACTGAATGCGGGCGAAGTCCGCGCCGCGGAACCAGCAGTGTCCAGCGCGACTGGCTGGCGCGTGAATGCCTGGGTAAAAAAGGGCATCCTTCTCGGATTCCGCATGGGCAGGATCGTCGACATGTCGATCGACTCGGCGCGCCAGCCCTTCTTCGACAAGGCCACGTTCCCGGTGAGAAAATTCGATGCCACTTCCGGTGTGCGCATCGTGCCGGGTGGATCCAGCATTCGTGACGGCTGCTATATTGCGAAGGGCGTCACGTGTATGCCGCCCATGTACGTCAACGTAGGCGCGTTCGTCGACGAAGCAACGATGATTGATTCGCATGCGCTCGTGGGAAGCTGCGCGCAAATCGGGAAGAAATGCCACATTTCGGCGGCCTCACAGATTGGCGGAGTGCTCGAACCGGTTGGCGCGATGCCTGTGATCATCGAGGAGGAAGTGCTGGTCGGAGGAAATTGCGGCGTCTACGAGGGAACGATCATAAGGCGGCGCGCCGTGATCGGCACGGGCACCATCCTCAATCGCTCCACGCCTGTCTACGACATTGTGACCGGCAAGATTCTGACCGCAAAGGACGACGAGCCGCTAGTGATCCCCGAGAACGCCGTCGTAGTCGCGGGCTCGCGAGCCATCTCCCAAGGACCCGGCAAGCAGTGGAATCTCTCGCTCTACACGCCTGTGATCGTGAAATACCGCGATGCCAAGACGGACGTCAAGGTCCAGCTCGAAGACCTGCTGCGGTGAGTCGGACTCTGCGCTTGACAAAGACGACGGCCTAGCATACCGTCGGTATCGCTATGAAACTGCTGCGGGCACATCATCCCCATCATCACGTGAAACCGTGCCCGCGGCGGTGTGGCTAGTTCGCAACAGGAACTGCACTCCTAGGCCCGCTGGCGCGGTAAGCGCCGGCGGGCTTTTTGTTTCTAGGGAGAAGTGAAATGGAACTTGATTTCGAGAAAGAAAATGGATTGATTCCCGCCATCGTTCAGGATGCCAGAAGCGGCGAAATCCTGATGCTTGGATTCATGAACCGGGAGGCACTTGCGAAAACGCAGCAAACTGGCTTCGTGACGTTTTTCAGCCGCTCGCGCCAGAAACTCTGGACCAAAGGCGAAACCAGCGGCCAGAAACTGCTGCTGCGCGAGTTGCGCGTCGATTGTGATCAAGACGCTTTGCTTGTCCGAGCCGAACTGGAAGGCGGCGCCGTTTGCCATGAAGGCTATCGGAGCTGCTTCTTCCGTCGCCTTGCTCCAGATGGCTCTGCCACGGCCGTCGAAGCGCGCGTGATCGCGCCGGAAGAACTCTACGGAAAAGGAAGAAATCCATGAGCCGCTTAAAACTTGGCATCCCCAAAGGCAGTTTGCAGGACTCGACGATCGAGCTGTTTGCGAAAGCGGGCTGGCGGCTTTCGGTGAATTCTCGCAGCTATTATCCGGGCATCGACGATCCGGAGATCGAATGCATGATGGTGCGTGCACAAGAAATGGCGCGCTACGTGGAAAACGGCGCACTCGACGCCGGTTTGACCGGCAAAGACTGGATTCAGGAGACCGGCGCGGACGTGGAAGAAGTCGCCGAGCTGGTGTATTCGAAGACCGGCCTGGGTCGCGTCCGCTGGGTGTTGGCGGTTGCTGAAGATTCTTCGATTCAAACGGTGCGCGACCTCGAGGGGAAGGTGATCGCGACCGAAGCCGTCAAGATGACTGAAAAATATCTCGCTCGAAACGGCGTGAAAGCGCGGGTGGAGTTTTCCTGGGGCGCGACGGAGGTCAAAGTACCCCAACTGGCTGACGCGATCGTGGAGGTGACGGAAACGGGTTCGTCACTACGCGCCAATCACTTGCGCGTCGTTGACACATTGCTTGAATCTGCCACCTGCTTTATCGCCAATCGCGCGGCATGGCAAGATCCCTCGAAGCGGGAAAAGATCGAGAACATCGTGCTCCTGCTCCATGGCGCCATCCAAGCCTATAACCGCGTAGGCTTGATGATGAACGTGCGGCGCGAGGATCTCGAAAAAGTGCTGGCCACGCTTCCCGCGCTTCGAAATCCCACCGTGGCGCAGCTAAGCGATCCGGGCTGGGTGGCGATCAACACCATTATCGAGGAGAAAACGGTTCGGCAACTGATTCCGCAGCTCAAAGCCGCGCGCGCCGAGGGCATCGTCGAATACCCGCTGAACAAGGTCGTGTACTGATGCGCGTTCTCCAACTCACACGCGCCGTGGAAGAGAGAGTTCTCGCCTCGCGACGCGTGAGCAACCGCAAAGCGGAGCGGGTGGCTGCCCATATCGTAGAAGATGTGCGCCGTCGCGGCGATCGGGCACTTTTTGAGTGGACCAAGTGGCTGGACCACGTCGCGCTCAGCCCAGTAAACGTCTGGGTCTCGCGAGCCGAATTCGCTGCCGCACGCCGGCAAGTCTCCAAACAGTTTCTCGCCGCCGCCAGCCACGCCGCCCGCAACATTCGCTCCGTTGCCAGACGCCAGAAACCAAAGGAATGGACCGTCCAGGTCGAGCCGGGGGTTCGTGTCGGACAACGCGTGTGCCCAATTGAATCGATCGGTTGCTACCTTCCCGGCGGCCGCTTCTCGCTGGTTTCCACACTGCTGATGACGGTAATCCCCGCCCAAGAGGCCGGCGTAGGCCAGATCATCGTCGTGAGCCCGCAACCCGGCCCAGCGTTACTGGCTGCTGCCACGCTTTTGGGTGTGCACGCGGTTGCCCGCGTGGGTGGCGCGCAGGCCATCGCGGCCCTCGCTTACGGCACGGGCTCAATTCCACGCGTCGATAAAATCTGCGGCCCGGGCAATCGTTTTGTCACAGCCGCGAAAAAAATGGTGAACGAAAGCTGCGCGATCGACATGCTCGCGGGTCCCACCGAAGCCCTCGTTTTTGCCACGCGCGGACACGCGCGATTTATCGCGGCGGATCTGGTCGCCCAAGCCGAGCACGATCCGGACGCGATTTCGATTCTTGTCACAACCTCCGGTAGGCTGGCTCGCGCCGTGATCGCTGCGATGGAAGCGCAGCTTTCGGCACTGCCGAAAAACAATCTCGCCCGCCGCTCACTTGAACGAAACGGCTTGGTCCTACTGGCCCAAGATAGCGCCGCGGCGGCCGCGTTTGTCAACCGCTTCGCTCCGGAACATTTGAGTCTGGCCGGAGGTGCGGAAGCTCTTGTTGGAAGGATCCACTGTGCCGGCAGCATTTTTCTCGGCGACTGGAGTGCCCAATCTTTCGGCGATTATGCGAGTGGAACCAACCATGTCCTTCCGACGGGCGGCGCAGCGCGCACACGCGGCGGCCTTTCGGTCGCCGATTTTGTGAAATGCATCAGCGTGCAGGAGGTCTCGCGCGCAGGCCTGCGCCGCCTGGCGCCCGTGGTCGAGGAATTCGCACGCGCGGAGGGTTTAGTGGCGCACGCGCGCTCGGTCGAGGTGCGCACATGAGGGCGATCGCGTTACGGCGCGCCGTCGAACGCATGCGGCCTTATCATCCGCCGCTCGAGGGGCGAACCGACAAGCTGCGGATGGACTTCAATGAGAACCCCATCGGCTGCTCGCCCGCCGTTCGCCGCGCGCTTCGCAAGCTGGCCACCGCTTCGATCTCGGCCTATCCCGAACAGGAAGCTGTTCGTCGCAAGGCCGCTCGGCATTTCAGAGTTCGACCCGAGGAGCTTCTGCTGACCAACGGCACGGATGAGGCGCTGAGTTTGATCGTGGACACCTTTGTCGAATCGGGTGATCGCGTGCTCCTGGTTGAGCCGACGTACGCGATGTACCGTTTCTATTCCGAATTGGCTGGTGCGCGCGTGGTGGCGCCCCGCTATGACCGGGACATGCGTTTCCCGTGGGACGCTGTGATGAGCGAACTGGAAAAGCGTCCAACCGTGTTTTTTCTACCCAATCCCAGTAGCCCGACCGGAAACCTACTTTCCCTGATTGACCTGCGCCGCCTTCTCGAAGCGGCCGTGCGCACCCAGGTCGTGATCGACGAGGCGTATTTCGAATTCTCGGGAGTGACAGTGATTGGGTGGATTCGGCGGCACAAGAATCTGATCGTCACACGCACGTTTTCGAAAGCAGCCGGTCTCGCCGGGTTGCGCCTAGGCTGCCTCTTTGTCCATCGGGAACTGGCCGGCAGTCTGAGACGAGCGCAATCGCCCTATCCAGTCAATGTGGCAGCGCTCGCTGCGGCAGAGGCGGCGATGCGAGACCGCCGATTCATCGCCCGAACCGTTCGAGAGGTCTGTCGCGGCCGTCGCGAATTGGAGCGCGGTCTGGCGCGCCTCGGCGTGAAATCATTCCCCAGCGCGGGCAACTTCGTGCTGGTCTATTTTGGCAAGCGCACCAAGGAAATCGTCGCTGCGCTCGCCCGCAAAGGTATTCTGATCCGCGACCGATCGGCCGACTTCGCCGGTGAGGGGTACGTCCGCATCACATTCGGTACTTGGAAGCAAACGCGGCGACTCGTGCGCGAGTTGGAAAACATCTTATGAGACGAGCCAGCCTGCGTCGCGCCACGAGAGAAACGGACATCCGGCTGCGCCTGAACCTCGACGGCCGCGGAAAGTCGAAGATCCGAACGGGCATTCGTTTCTTCGATCACATGCTGGAGCAGATCGCACGTCACGGTGCACTCGACTTAGATCTGACGGCTCGGGGCGATCTCGATGTCGACCAGCATCACACCGTCGAGGATGTGGGAATCGCACTGGGCGATGCCGTGAAACAGGCGCTGGGATCGAAGCGTGGCATTCTGCGCGCCGGCTATTTTCTGATGCCGATGGATGACTGTCTGGCCGCCGCAGCGCTCGATTTCTCGGGACGCGCTTATTGCGTATGCGATTTTCGAATTTCCGCCGCGCGTGTCGGCGATTTTCAGACCGAATTGATGGAGGATTTTTTCCGTGCCTTTTCGATCGCAGCTCGAGCGAATGTGCATCTGCGACTTGTGTATGGCCGGTCGTCCCACCATCAGGTTGAGTCCATCTTCAAAGCGTTCGCGAAGGCGCTGCGCTTTGCCGCGACCCGCGATAAGCAGCTTCGGCGCGTGCTGCCGTCCACCAAGGGCCTGCTATGAAGATTGCCATCGTCGATTACGGCGCCGGGAATCTTCCATCGGTTGAGCGCGCACTCGCAAAACTCGGTGCGGAGACAGAGCGCGCCGTAACCGGGGAACAGCTGCGGTCGGCTAAAGCCATCGTTCTGCCTGGCGTCGGCCACTTCAGCGCTTTTGTGAACGGACTGCGTGCGCGCAACCTTAACTCGGCGCTGCGTGTGGCATTGGAGTCCGACAAGCCGATTCTCGGAATCTGCCTCGGCCTTCAGGCCATGTTCGCTTCGAGCGAGGAGGCACCCGGCGAAGCGGGACTTGCATTTTTCCCCGAGGAGGTTCGCGCTCTGCCCGCGCACGTGAAATCGCCGCACATCGGCTGGAACCAGTTGCGTCGCACGCACCGAAGCAGACTGCTGCGCGGCATTGCCGAAGACGCCTACTTCTATTTCGCACACTCCTATGCGGCACCGGCCTCGGCACCCTACACGGTGGCGGCTTGCCATCATGGCTTCCCCTTTGCCGCTGTGATCGAACGCAACAACCTTGCGGCCGTACAATTCCACCCTGAAAAATCGGGCGAAACGGGCGCGCAACTCCTTCGCAATTTTGTGGAGTCTGTGCCATGACACTCGCGCACCGAATCATTCCGTGCCTGGATGTGGATGCCGGACGCGTCGTGAAGGGCATTGAGTTTCTAGGACTGCGCGATATGGGCGATCCGGCCCGGCTCGCCGGACGCTACAACACAGAAGGCGCCGATGAGCTCATCGTGCTCGATATCAGCGCGTCTTACGAGGGCCGTGCGACCTTTCTCGAAACGATCCGTCGCGTCGCCGAACAGCTGAATATCCCTCTTACCGCCGGCGGCGGCATTCGCACCAGGGAAGACGGCCACGCCGTGTTGCGCGCAGGTGCGGATAAAGTGACCGTCAACACGGCGGCCGTCCAGCGACCCGAGCTGCTGTCCGAACTGGCGCAGCAATTCGGCGCGCAGGCCGTGGTTCTCTCGATCGACGTGAAGCGCAAGGGATCCTGTTGGGAACCTTACACGCGCGGAGGACGCGACCCCACGGGAATGGACGCGGCCGCATGGGCTCGAGAAGCCGTCTCGCGTGGAGCCGGAGAAATCCTGCTTACTTCGATTGACCGCGACGGCACGTGCAGCGGCTTTGATTGCGAGCTGACCGCGAAGATCGCCTCAACCGTTCCCGTGCCCGTGATCGCCTCAGGCGGCGCCAACACGTTTGAGGATTTTCTCGCGGTCTTTACCGACGGACGAGCCGATGCCGCGCTTGCCGCTTCTGTCTTCCATACGGCAACCCATTCGATTGGAGCACTGAAAAAATTCCTGGCCGAGCGCGGTGTTCCCGTTCGCCTGAGCCGGTAATCGAGTCCGATGATCATTCCGTGCATCGATCTGCAAGGTGGCAAAGCTGTACAACTGGTCCGAGGGCGGCGCCGCGCCCTCACTCTGGACGACGTTCTCGGCCTCCTCGATCGCTTTCAGGACTATCCTGTCCTTCACGTAATCGATCTCGACGCCGCCCTGGGAAAGGGAAACAACCGGCACTGGATCCAGTTGATTTGCCGCCAGGCCAACAAGAAAGTGCGGGTCGGCGGGGGCATTCGCACCGTTGCTCGTGCACAAGAAATTCTTTCTTGGGGTGCAGAGAAAATTATTGTCGGCAGCGCCGCTTTCCGAAATGGAGAAGTTGATCGGGACTTTCTCATGCGACTCGACCAGAGTGTTGGTCGAAACAGAGTCATCGTCGCTCTGGATACCAACCGGGGCCGGATCGTCGTTCGCGGCTGGCGTAAGCGGCTGAGGCTTCAGCCGAAAGATGTGATTCCTTCGCTCGAGCCGTTCTGCTCGGGCTTCCTTTCCACCTATGTCGACAAGGAGGGAACCATGAAAGGGACCGATCTTTCTTGGTTCCGGAAGCTCCGGCGCCTGACTTCGCTGCCCGTGACCGCCGCCGGCGGCATCCGCAGCATGCGCGAGGTCGACGCCCTCGCGAGAGCCGGCATGGATGCGGCCGTGGGAATGGCGATCTATACGGGGAAGCTCGCAGCCGACCGCACGGGCCTCGGCGAGCCCTTGTCTTCTCGCCGGATCAAGAACTAATAGCCTATTCGCCGAACCTTCATCGGTTTTTCAGCCAAACCTTGGTACCAGCTGATTGTGAATCCTAGCCTATCGCCTCGGGTGTAGCCGACGATTACGCTTCCATTGTCAACCGACCTGGTCCGGCAACAAGACTGCTGAGGGCAAAATGGCCGCTGAGGGATTCCGTAGGTCTCGACCTAGTCTCATCGTTCTGTTCGCCGCGCTGGTTGCATCGGGACCCACTTTCGCTCAGCACGTCTTCATCACCCTGCCCCGGCCCGTCGCAGGCGACGAAAATCCCGTCACGTTCATGCGGCCTCATTACCAGATTCACTGGGCCTCCACTGGCGCCGAGGCAGGACCTCCCTCCACGGCTCTCACGCCGTCTCAGGTGCGACACGCCTACGGCTTTGATCAAATCAGCAATCAGGGTGCCGGTCAGATCATCGGCATTGTGGACGCCTATGACGATCCCAACGCCGAGGCGGATCTGGGCGTGTTTGATACGCAGTTCGGCTTGCCCTCCTGCACCAGCGCCAACGGCTGCTTCCGCAAGGTCTACTCCAATGGGCAGAGACCCACAGCCAATCCCAATTGGGCTGTGGAAATTGCGCTGGACATCGAATGGGCGCATAGCATCGCTCCGCGTGCCACGATCCTGCTCGTCGAGACGCCCACAAACAGTCTGGCGGACTTGCTCGGGGGCGTGGAAGCTGCGGTGAACAACGGAGCTTCGGTAGTTTCGATGAGCTGGACCGTCGGTGAATTCTCGACCGAGAGCAGCTACGACAACTACTTCGTCGTGAATGGCGTCACCTTCCTGGCGGCTGCCGGAGACGACGGGACCGGCGTTTCGTACCCGGCCGCTTCGCCGGATGTGGTCGGGGTTGGCGGTACGTCATTGCATCTTGCGCAGAATGGCAACTACCAGAGCGAATCGGCCTGGAGTGGCAGCGGCGGCGGCTTGAGCAAGTTCGAGCATGAGCCTCTGTTTCAGGCGCGTTTCCCCATCCCCGACGATGGGAAGGGATGCCGAGAGCGAGGCACTCCGGACGTCTCCTTCAATGCGGACCCAGCAACTGGTGTTGCCGTTTATGACTCGGTCAGCGTTAACGGCAGTGCTGGGTGGTTTCAGGTGGGCGGAACCAGTGCCGGCACGCCACAGTGGGCCGCACTCATCGCCATTGCCAACGCCATGCGAGCCTCTGCACGCAAGGCCAATCTGTCGAGCGCAAACACGAACCTGTATATGATTGCGAAATCGCCGGGTGGGGTTTTCCACACCGTCACGACGGGTACAAACGACACCTGCGTAACTGCGTGGCGCAACCGAGCTAACTACAACTACGTCACTGGGCTCGGCACGCCCGAAGCACCCACCTTAATCACTGCTCTCGCCGATCGGTAATCGCCCGGGTGCGGCCAGCGCCCCTTAACGGCTTCACCGAAACAGTCTCCTGTTGTTCTCCTGCAACAGTGCCTGCTCCCCATCGCACGAAAACGGCTCCGTAGTGTATAGTTTTTTCTGGGCGCGACCGTCCGGAAAGCCGGATTACTTCGTATTCAGGCCGCTTCGAATTGCTTCGCGCTCGATTCTCCTGACCCATGAAAAAGCCATTGCGAGTGATGAAATTTGGTGGCACGTCCGTGGGCGACGCATCCTGCATGGCGCGCGTCGCGCAGATTGTGAAAGATGCCTCACGCGAAGGCCCGGTGGTCGCCGTGGTTTCGGCGATGGGGGGCGTCACGAACCGGTTGATTGAGGCGGCGCGTTGTGCCGAGGCGGGTGACATCGAGCAAGCGGGGCGAATCCTCCAGGCCCTTCGAAAGCAGCATGATGCAGCGGTCGGCGAGTTGATCTGCGAGGACGATCGGCGCAGATGGCTGGCGGCGTCGCTCGGCAAAATCTGCGCCGAAGGTGAGCAGCTCTGTAAGGGCACGGCGCTGCTTCATGAGCTCACGCCGCGCACTCTCGATACGATCGCGAGCCTTGGGGAGCGGCTGTCGGCACAGATGGTTGCGGCGGCGCTCCAGGAACTCGGGGTCGCCAGCGAATCGGTCGAGGCTACGGAGTTGATCGTTACGGACTCCTATCATGGCGGCGCCGATCCCATCATGGATCGCACGCGCGAGCTCTCCCAGGCGCGGCTGCGCCCATTGCTCGATCGCGGGATCACTCCTGTGGCCACCGGTTTCATCGGCGCTACTGAGGCTGGTATCCTCACCACACTCGGGCGCGGCGGCTCCGATTATTCCGCCACAATTCTAGGCGCGGCACTGGAAGCGGATGAAATCATTATCTGGACTGACGTCGACGGCGTCCTGACGGCCGACCCGCGGCTCGTAAGCGAAGCACGCACGATTCCCGAAATCTCCTACCGCGAGGCCAGCGAGCTCGCCTATTTCGGTGCCAAGGTGCTCCACCCGAAGACGCTTCGCGCGGTCGAGGAAGCAGGCATTCCGGTGTGGATTCGCAACAGCTTCCAACCAGAACGCACAGGCACAAAAATTACTCCGAAGGGACGCAGCAATGGCGGCGGTGTGAAGGCGCTGACGGCGATTCGAGATGTCGCGCTCATCACTGTGGGCGGCCCGGGCATTGTTGGTCTGCCAGACGTCGTCGGCCGTACGTTTTCGACCACCGCTGCACTTAAAGCCAATGTGCTGCTGATTTCTCAATCGTC
>Ga0187783_10003503_pt1 | contig 11556 bp, 7 predicted proteins | sample 1015_SJ02_MP02_2_FD_132471 | JGI IMG/M metagenome (GOLD analysis project Ga0187783, IMG submission 132471) | Tropical peat soil microbial communities from peatlands in Department of Meta, Colombia - 1015_SJ02_MP02_20_MG | ecosystem: Environmental > Terrestrial > Soil > Wetlands > Peat | place... | reverse complement strand
CTCTACCGCGAAATCCTCTATCTCATTCAGCAAGGTGTCCTCAGCGTGGCGGACGCGGACCTCGCCGTGTGCTATGGGCCCGGACTTCGGTGGGGTGTGATGGGCCCCAGCCTCCAGTGGCATTTGGGCGGCGGCCCCGGCGGAATCGAACACTTTGTGAAGCAGTTCCTCGATGGCTTCGCCGGCCTGATGAAAAAACTCGAAATGCCCGACGTCACGCCGGCCCTGATGCAGACGGTCATCGACGGCGTGCTGAAGGAAGCAAACGGCCAATCGGTTGAACAGCTTGCTCACGCGGAAAACAAGCTGGTGATGGAGCTGCTCGCGCTACGCGCGAAGGCGGGCGGTACCCTTCCGTAAAAGCATCCCACCAAGCCGCCAATGAAAATGTGCGAGTCAGCGATGCCCACAACAGAACATGGCCGCCAGGGGCGTTCGCGGCGGCTTTTCGGAGTGAGGGTTTATCGGAAGCGCCGGATGAACAGGCGATGCCGCTCGGAGCGATAGAATCCGACTCCGTAGATCGTGGCCTTGCCCTTAGTGGAATAGATGACTTGCCGAATCCGCAGGGCGGGATGTCCAGCGGGTACCTGCAGCAACTCCGCCACTTTGCCTTCTGCGGCAGTGGCATCGACTTCTTCATCCGCATAAGCGAGTTCGACTCCGTAGTCATGTTCCAGTGTGGCGAATAAGGAGACCCGATTTAACGGAGCTCTCACCAGATCGGCAAATTCTTCTGCCGGAAGATAGCCGGTTTCAAGCGCGAAAGGTTCCTCGCCCGTAAGCCGGAGACGCTCGATCTTCACCACGCGACTGGTCGCCGGAAGGCCAAGTCTGGCGGCTACTTCGGCGTCGTGTTCGAGGATTTTCGCCACCAGCACCCGCGTCCGGGGGACGAGTCCACGGCTCGACATATGCTCGGTGTAACTCATCAGCTTATTGAAATGGATTTTCGGGGCGGCAACGAATGTGCCGGCACCGCGACGGCGCTCCACGATGCCTTCGCGCTCCAGTCCGGCCAGGGCATGGCGCGCTGTCATCAAGCTGACTTTATGGATTTTCGCGAGCTCGCGCTCAGAATCAACTGCGTCCCCGGCCCGCAGTTCTGAAGCCTCGATGCGCTCGCGGATTGCGCTCTGGATGCGTTTGTATGCTGGAGTGCCGTTGCTGTGATTCATCGACATAAGAAATCGATTTTCCAGACGCTACACACGGCTGCGAGCGGCCATTATAAGTGCAAAGCTCGGATTAATGGCAGGATCGCTCGCTGCTATATATAGCTCACATCGAAACCGAAAGTAAAGCGAGGAATTAAACCCGGACCTCGTCGAGGCTAAAGTTACCCTCACTGCTATAGCTATCAGCATGAATTCGTCAGCCCGCAGGCGCTTTCTGTCTGTGCCTCGAATCGTCCATGATGCGCTACTATGCGCATTGCGCTTGCGCTTTGCGGATTTCTCACCTTTCCGTGGCAAATCCGTCATTCCCCTCGTCTGCAGGCAGGAGTTTGATGTGATATAGAGCTTTTTCTGTCCATTGGTTGATTTTGTTCTTGACGGTGAATGTTGTCCTGCTCTATAGCATGTGTCTGAGTTGGCGGGCGCCTTGTGCCAGCCCGTTCGGGCAAGCCGCTCCCTTGGAGGTTTTTCTAGATGAAGCAAGCAATCGTCCCAGGAACCAAACCATGGTTCTTCCTGGTTCTGGCGTTCGTCCTTCTGAGCTGGTCAGCGATTGGGGTCGCACAAGAGCTGCAAGCGACGCTCACCGGCACCGTCACCGATCCCAGCGGCGCTCTCGTCGCGGGCGCTGCGGTCGCGGTGCACAACGAAGATAGCGGCGCCGACGTGCGCCGCGTCGCTACCAGCAGCAGTGGCAATTTCACCATTACGAATCTTCCGGCGGGCCGTTACACGGTGACGGTCAACGAGGCGGGATTCCAGACATTCATCGCGAAAGACGTGATCCTGAACGTCTCGGAGAAGCACACTCTTGACGTTCAGCTCCTGGCCGGACGGGTCAGCGAGCGCGTGGAAGTCACGGCCGAGAACACTCCGATCCAGACCACTACCGCGGAAGAGTCCGGAACGGTGACCGGCGAGCAAGTTCGCGAACTCGCCCTCAACAACCGCAACTTCGAGCAACTCGTGCTGCTGCAACCGGGGGTTGCGAACCAGTTGCCCGATAAGGTCGGTTTCGGTCTGCAAAACAACACCTCCATCGCCATCAACGGCGCCCGTACGGGGGCAAACAACTGGACGGTTGACGGCGGCGACATCAATGACAGCGGCTCCAATGGAACGCTGCTGAATACTCCTGGAATCGACGCCATCCAGGAATTCACTCTGGAGCGCAGCAACTATGACGCCGCCTTCGGACGAAGTGGTGGCGGCCAAATCGTCGTTGCGACCAAATCCGGATCGAACCAGTTCCATGGCGGCGCCTATGAGTTCAACCGCAACAATTTCTACAATGCGAATACGTTCGGCGATCGCGAAGCCATCGCTTTCGGCGGCGACCCCGGCGCGAACGAGACTCCGATCGAGCGCTACAACGATTACGGCTTCACAATTGGAGGACCGCTATTCGTTCCGAAGATCTACCATCCCGCCCGGGACAAGACGTTCTTCTTCTGGTCGGAAGAGTGGCGCAAGTCAAGTCTGCCCGCAACCAACACAATCACGGTGCCCACGTCGGCGATGCTGGCCGGTCAATTCACCCAGAACATACCGATCGCGCCGGCAGGCTGCGTAAGCAGTTCCGGTGGTGTCTACACCATCAGCCCCACCTGTTACAGCCAGAATGCGGCGGCCTACCTGAATGCGTTCATGGCAAAGTACCCGGCCAATCCCTCTGGGCTGCTCATCACTCCCTACAGCCAACTGAGCAATTTCCGGCAGGACATCATCCGCCTGGACCAGAACGTCGGCGATAAGGTCCGCGTCTACGCTCGTTACATGGAGGATGTCGTTCCGCAGAACTATCCGTTCTCGCTGTGGGGCGGCGGCAACTATCCGGGAGTCGAAACCACGTCAGTCAATGCTCCCGGCCGCAACCTCGTCCTCAACGCAACCGCCAACATCAACCCGCGCATCGTTAACGAGGTCGAGTTCGTCGATGCCTGGGGGGCAATCAACGCCGACTTGTCGCACGCCCTTACCAATTCGCCCGCGTTCACCAGTCAACTCACGAACAATACCGCATATCCGGAAACATATGGCCGCGCTCCGAACGTCAGCATCGCTGGCTACACCGGTCTGGGAAATGGCGTCGGACCGTACTTCGAGCGCAATATCGACCGCAACGTCTTCGACAACCTCTCCATCCAACGGGGAAACCACACCATCCGCCTCGGCGTCACCGCTATGTGGATGCAGAAGACCGAGAACGCCTCGAGTGGAGTCGCAAGCTTTAACTTCCTGGACGACACCCAGACTGGCGGTGACCCGGCATTCGCAAACTTCCTGCTCGGGCAAGCCGACTCCTATAGCCAGCCCAACAAGGACACGATTCCGCACCTGCGTTACGTCAACTTCGAGACCTACGTGCAAGACGACTGGAAGGTCACTCCTCGCCTCACTTTGAACCTGGGAGTGCGATACAGTTACTTCCCGTCACCGACCGATAGCAATAACACGCTCGTCAACTTCGATCCGGCGCTGTTCAATCCCGCAATTGCACCCGGAATCGATGCCAACGGAAACGGGACGGGAGGCTTCGACGCCGCAACCTATGCCAACGGTCTGATCTTCCCGAAAGGTGCTGCCTGCTCAGCGGCGCAAGCAATAGCGCCCCAAGTGGCCTGCTCTCCCTTCGGGAGCGTTGTAAACCCAGGATCAAACAACAACTGGGGCCCGCGATTTGGCTTGGCATACGATCCGTTGGGCGACGGCAAGTGGGCAATCCGCGCAGGGTATGGCTTGTTCTATGACCGCACTCTGAACGGTATCTGGGAACAGAATGCGTTCGCCGATCCGCCGCTCGTACAAACCACCACCATCAACAATCAGACCAACGACACCTTGAACCTGTTCGACAATCCGCTTAAAGGGACTCCCGCCGCTGCTCCTGACGGCCCGGTTGCCCTGACCGCTACTGGACTGCCGGTCTTCAAGGTGCCGAGCTACCAGGACTACAACCTATCGGTGCAGCACGAGCTCATGCCGAACACCGTGCTTGAGGTGGGCTACGTCGGCACCAAGGGCACGCATCTGCTGGGTGATGTCGACATCAATCAGCCCTCGGTTGCGGCTCGCGTGGCCAATCCCACCCTCGACGTGAATGCCATTCGCCCCTTCATTGGATACGGCACAATCAACACTCGCGCTCCCATCTACACCAGCAACTACAACTCGCTGCAAGCATCATTGAATCGTCGCTTCAGCAGGGGGCTTACGCTGGGCGTTTCCTACACTTGGTCCAAGCTGCTGACCACCAATCCGTACGATCGAGGCTTGTCAGCCTATGACACCTACGACCTCAAACAAAGCTACGGGGAATCCGTGCTGAACACGCCGCAAATGTTTGTGGCCAGTTACGTCTACGACCTGCCCTTCCACAAGAGCGGAGCTGCGGGATATCTGCTCGGCGGCTGGGAACTGTCCGGAATCGTGACCATCCAGTCCGGACAGTCACAGATCATGACGCAAAGCAACGATCCTTGGGTTCTGGCCGGCATGCCCGGCGGCCTTGGCATGACCCGGCCCGGCGACACGGTCTACATCCGTCCGGATCAGACCGGCGACCCCAACGGACCCAAGTCAGTCTTACAGTTCTTCAACACCGCGGCGTTCACCGACGCCATCGGGCAATTCGGTACGTCTCGTCCAGGAGCGATTCTGGGACCTGGGTACCAGATCTGGGACACCTCGCTCATGAAGAACATCAGCTTCCGGGAGAAGGTGGCCCTGCAGCTCCGGCTCGAGACCTTCAACACCTTTAACCATGGCAGCCCCAGCGGAATCGACACGGGAGTTGACGATTCTACGTTCGGGCAAGTAACGGGTTGGCATGATCCTCGCACGCTCCAGATCGGAGCGAAGATCAAGTTCTAACTGAATCCTGCAGTAAACTGCTCAGCGCACGCGGTCAACCGCGTGCGCTTTTTTCGGTGTGCCAAGCGTGTTCGGCAGGTTGGAGGTGCAAGCCCCCTTCACAACGCCATGGACGTGAAGTGATGGCGAGCGCGACGGTGAAATCACACCCGCCGCGAGGCGGGGCCGGCAACAAGCGTGGAGCAAGGACGCGAGCCGATGAACAAGAACCGGATACGAGGCCAACGGTGGGGGCGCGCGCGAGCGCATGATTGCGAAGCCCATCCTGCAGCACACCGCAGGTTAGAGATTTCAACGCCGCGATCAACCTCAAAAGTGAAGTCTGAGGATACGGGCTGCGGGATGCGCAGAGAGTCGAAACGCCCCGGCACCAGACGTAAGACTGACCGAAGCCAGCAGTGTGGGTAGAACTGGGAACGGTGCAAACCGAAAGGCGGCAAAGCCGCCTCGAATCCCCTGCCTTTTGGCAGGGGGAGTCGTCGACGGTCATAATCGCTCCCCCCAAGAAAGCGACTCTTTCCGGCCTCCGCATCCGTAAAATAAGCATACCCATGCGCGCTCTCCTCCTTACGCTCGCTCTGGTGTGCAGCGTTGCCGCCCAGTCCCTTGCGCCCACTACGATTGCCGTAGTCGACGAAAATGGAGTCGCCGTTTTAGGAGCCCGCGTCTCTCTGCAGTTGCCGGGACAAACGCCACTCCGCTGCCAGACGGATTTCACCGGGCGCTGCCAGTTTCCCAACCTGGCGGAGGGACAGTATGAACTCCGCGTCGAGAAAGAGGACTTCTATGCTCTGGACGAGCCCAAAGTGCAAGTCACCCGCGGCTTCACGATCGAAATCACGATCTCTCATCAGCAGGAAGTTCGCGAGGTGGTCAACGTCCACGAATCGTCGCCGGACATCGATCCCGCTCAAGTTTCCTCCCAGGAAACGCTCAGCGGCGTCGATGTCATCAACATGGTCTATCCGGGCACGCTTGACTATCGCAACGTTCTGAACTTCCTTCCAGGGGTGGTGCAGGATCAATCGGGCCAGCCTCACGTCTCTGGCGCGCAAACTTACCAGACCATGACTTTGCTCGATGGTTTCAATGTTACGCAGCCGGCCAATGGACTGCTTCTGATTCGCGTGAGCTCCGACGCATTCCGCTCGATCCAGGTCGAGCCTTCCCGGATGCCCGCAGAGGACGGCAAAGGGTCCGGCGGCCTGCTCTCGCTCAACACCGGAATTGGCGACGATCACTTCCGCTTTTGGGCCACCAACTTCATTCCATCATTCCAGAACAAGCACGGGTGGCGCTTCGATCAATTCCTGCCGCGCTTCACCTTCTCCGGTCCCATCGAAAAGGGAAAAGTCTGGTTCTACAACGCCTTCGACGGTGAATACGACAACGTCATTTACACCGAGCTTCCGGTCGGCGCCGACAATAGCCACGTTCTCCGCCTGGGAAATCTCACGAAAATTCAAGCCAACCTGGCGAACCGTAACATTCTGACCACCAGTTTCCTGGTGAACACGCTGAACGATCAGTACGCCTTTCTCTCGCCACTCAGCCCGCAACTCGCCAATCCCCGGGACGTCGAATCTGCCTACGTCGCTAGCGTCAAAGATCAGCATTACTTGAATGGCGGCGAACTGGTCGAAGCCGGGGTTGCCTTCGCCCAGTACAATCTGCGCCTCACTCCTTACGGCACCGCTCCTTATTTCGTGAACCCCAACACCAGCGGCGGCAATTACTACCTGGCAAACCAGACCACCGCGACCCGCTGGCAAGGAATCCTGAACCTCTATCTCCCCCCCGGACAATGGCACGGCCGCCATGATTTCAAAGTGGGGGTCGATCTCGGTCGCCTTGCCTACGACGCAGAATTCCTCCGCCAGCCCATTTCTTACCTTACAGATTCGAACACGCTCACCACGGCGGACCTCTGCTACACCGCCCCGCAAACCGCGATGTTTCCCTGCACGCGCTACTCGACGTTCGGGCCCGCTCCCTTGCATGAGCAATACAACACCGAAGTCAGCGCCTACGCCGAAGACCGTTGGAGCGTTACCCACCGGCTTCTGGTCGAGCCCGGCATCCGCTTCGATTGGGATGCGACCCTCCGCCAGCCCAACTTCGCGCCTCGTCTCGCCGGAACCTACGTTCTCGACAACTCAGGCACGACCAAGATTTCCGCCGGGATAGGTTTTGTTTACGAAGCCACCCCGCTTTTCCTCATCGCTCGTCCTTATGCCGGATCTCGCGAAGACACGTTCTTTACGGTCAATCAAAACTGCGTCCCGACCTGCGTCACCACGACCGGCCCGGTCGCTACCACGTTCACCAACCCCGGAAACCTTCGGTCTCCTCGATTCCTCAACTGGAGCCTCGGCCTCGAAAAAAAACTTCCCGCGCAGACTTATCTCAAAGCCGAATTCTTTGAGCGCCACGGCATCCGCGGCTTTGTCTACGACACTCGCAGCAACACCGACATCGGCGATTTCATTCTGCAGAACAGCCGTCAGGACCAATACAACGCTTTCCAAGTCTCGTTGCGCCACACCTTCGGCGAAGGCTACAGCCTGAGCGGCGCCTATACGCTCTCCAGTGCGCGTTCCAACCAGGCGCTCGACTTCAACGTCGACAGCAACGTTCTCGGCCCCCAGCAGCCGGGCCCGTATCCCTGGGACACTCCCAACCGCTTCCTCTCCTGGGGATACTTTCCGCTTTTCAAGCTGCCCGTGGTTCACCAACTCGAGGCCGCCTACTCCCTGGAAGCCCGCACCGGATTTCCCTTCAACGAATACACCGATCAGCAGCAACTGATCGGCCCTCCCGGGACTCATCGCTTCCCGTATTACGCGTCTGTGAACCTGCAACTTGAAAAACGATTTCACCTCTTCGGCTACTATCTCGCTCTCCGCGGGGGTTTCGACAACATCAACGGCCGCTGCAATCCTTTCGTGGTAAATGGGATCATCGATTCCACCCACGTCCAACCCACGTTCAGCGCCTGCGAAGGCCGCGCATTTACCTCCCGCATTCGCTTCCTGGGCCGCAAGTAGGTCTCTGGAGAGGCCCCCGCCGAGCGAACCAGGCGTGACCCGCTGGGGTTTGGCTCGCAGCCTTATTCGCGCGCTATAATCCTGTTCAACACTTGCATCGAAACTCAATCTCCCGTCATCAGAAATTTCTGGAGGATAAAAATGGCTCACGAACTACCCCCCTTACCGTATGCCTATGACGCACTTGAATCGACGATCGACAAGCAGACCATGACTCTGCATCACGACTTGCACCACGGCGCCTACGTAAAGAACCTCAACGCCGCCCTCGAGAAGCATCCCAACCTCGCCAATAAATCCGCTGAAGATCTCATTCGCGACCTCAACGCTGTTCCGGAAGACATCCGCGCTGCCGTCCGCAACAACGGCGGAGGTCACGTCAACCACTCCATGTTCTGGAAGATCATGAAGCCCAAGGGTGGAGGCGATCCCGGCGGCGCCATCGCCGGCGTGATCGAGAAGACTTTCGGCAGCTTCAACGATTTCAAAACCAAGTTCAACGACGCCGGCGTGAAGCAATTCGGCTCGGGATGGGTCTGGCTTGCCGGCAAGTCCGGCGGCGAAGTGCAGATCATCACCACCCCCAATCAGGACAACCCGATTTCGCAAGGGCTCTACCCGATCATGGGTAACGATGTCTGGGAGCACGCCTACTACCTGAAGTACAACAATCGGCGCCCCGAATATCTGGCGGCCTGGTGGAACGTCGTCAACTGGGATGAGATCAACCACCGCTTCGAAACCTTCAAGTCCGGCAAAGCCGCCCACGAACCGGCTTTGGCGCACCGCTAGATCTCGCTTGTGCGGGGACGGATGGGTTCCTCCGTCCCCGCTCGCGAGCGCCTGATCGCCTGAGTCGTGACGTCATCCGGAGCCAAGCCCGGGATCTCCCGCCTTCGCTCTTCGGAAAAATGAAAAGCCCTCATCCGTACGAGGGCTTTATTCTTTTCGAAAGCGGCTGCCGAGTTCTTTCACTTCAGGCCTGAACGCTACGCCGCCCGGCTGTATTGTTCGGGATTCCGCTCAAACTTCTGCTTGCACTCATCCGAACAGAAACTGTACTTCTGTCTGTGATATTGCGTCTGAGCTTTGGCAGTATTCTCGTCGATTTTCATTCCACAAACCGGATCCTTGGTCATTGCGCAACCTCTACCATTGAATTTTGCCTGCTCCCTTGCCATTCTCGTCGCGCCACATAAGCTTTTCGCTCGGGTGATTCCTGTAAATCTGGGCGGATCTCATCACGGATCTGGTTTTACTCTCGGGTGACGCTGTGTCCCCGGTGGGGAGCGCTGCTTACAAAGTCGAACCTCAGGTCCGCCGCCGCCGTTTCCGCACCTACGGCCTCTTCACCACCGCTCCACCCTTCATCACAAAATCCACTTTTTCCATCAGCGAGACATCGCTTAGCGGATCTCCCGGCACAGCCACGATGTCCGCCAGCTTTCCCGCCTCCACGGTCCCCAGCGAGTCGTTCACCTCGAGCAGTTCCGCCGCGGTTGCGGTTGCCGACCGGATTGCCTGTGCTGGCGTCATTCCGAACTTCACCATCGAGGAGAATTCTTTCGCCGGATTCACCCTCCAATCAAATCCCCCCGCATCCGTTCCAAAGGCAATCTTGACGCCCGCCTTCAGAGCGCGTTTGAAAGTGTCCTGGTGAATCTGAATCATCTTCACCCACACGGGAGCTCCCTCCGCCGCCCTGCCTTGGGCGACATACTCGCCCACAAAAATCGTCGGCACGTAGAAGACCCCGCGGGATGCCATCGTCTTCAGGTCTTCGTCGGCGATGTAATTGCCGTGCTCGATGGTGTCGACTCCCGCTTCCACCGAATTGTGCACGCCATTGAGCGCCACCGCGTGCGACGCGACCTTGTGGCGCTCGCGATGCGCCTCATCCACGATGGCGCGCAGCTCATCCCTGGTGAAGGTGGGAATGTCGTCAAGCACCCCGTCTTCGCGGGCACGATAGGAGCGGTCGCTGTACACCTTGATCCAATCTGCGCCATGACTGATCTGCTCGCGCACCGCTTGGCGCGCGTTGTCCGGTCCGTCGACAATCTGCACTCCATGCGGAACCATCACATTCGGCGCGTAGCCCTGCAGGGCATACGCTCCGGTTACATCCAGCGCTCGTGTCGCCACCTGCATCCGTGGTCCCGGAATTACCCCGTTGTTAATCGCTTTCTTCACGTCCACGTCGGCGTATCCCGCACCCTCGGTCTCCAGATCGCGGATGGAGGTAAACCCGTACTCCAGCGCCCGCCGCGCGTTCACAGTGGCGAGAATCGTCCGATACTCGGGAGATTGTTTCAACAGCTGCTGGTCGTAGTCTGCGGCGGTGATATCGCCTTGCAACAGAATGTGCGTGTGCGTATCCATCAGCCCGGGCATGCAAGTGTGATGCGACAAATCAATCACTTCGGCGCCGCCGGGCGCAGTCGCCGCGATGCTCTTGATTGTCTCGCCTTCGATCACGACGAAAACATCGGCTCGCAGCGAGTCCCCGCGCCCATCCAACAGCGAGCCGCAACGGAGCGCGATCTTGTTCGTGCCAGCCGCCGTTTGTCCGAAGCCAAAAGCAGTCGCGAGAAAGAGAATCAAACTCGCCCCAGCAAGCGTTCGCATCATCCGCCCTCCCATTCTGAGAACTCCAGAACTGCCTTTCTGCATTTCCTGTGCGCCATCTGTGGATATTGCGGCGCCCACTCTACCAGATTTCTGTTGACTTGCAGGCCGCATTTCAGAACTCTCGCCATCAGGCTGTCTCGCGATGCATGTGCCGGGCTCGTCAAGCGGTGAAAATCCGTGTCGGTCGGTTGCGGCCTTTTTCCTCAACTGCACCAAAAATACTGAATTGACCTGCGGGCATTTCGCTCGTACATTCAGTCTCGCCCTCACAAAATTTCAGCCAGCCGTGTAGTCCCGCGAGGCAAGCGCGGCGGCGCATCAGTAGCAGAAAGACGCAACCACCGGATCACGACATGAAAATAGTGGAATGGAAGACCTATCGCACCCGTTTTTTGGTCAAGGCTAAGCAACTCAGTTCCGGCCTCAGCTTCACCGATCACCTCGGCCGCCAGCACTGCGGTCGCAAAGGCGACTATCTGGTCGAGTCCTCCGATGGTGTCCTCAGCATCGCCCCTCGCCAGATCTTCGAAGACATTTACGTTCCCATGTCGCCCGACGAAAATGTCAGCCATGAAATCGAAACCGCTGAGTCCGATCTCAACCCGGCCGGCAAGAACCCAATCAGTTTGAAGCGATTTCGCCTCGAGCCCCTGGAAATCGAAAGGATCACAGCCGACAAGTTCAATGCCCCAATCCCGGCCCGGCGCCGGACGGATCATCTCGATTTATCCCGCGGTCGCCGTAAGTCTCCGCAACCATTCCGCGCCACCCGTGCTTCGTCGCACCTGACCGTAATGTGAAACCGCAGCGGTTCGGGTGGTCGGCCG
>Ga0187783_10003502_pt1 | contig 11560 bp, 9 predicted proteins | sample 1015_SJ02_MP02_2_FD_132471 | JGI IMG/M metagenome (GOLD analysis project Ga0187783, IMG submission 132471) | Tropical peat soil microbial communities from peatlands in Department of Meta, Colombia - 1015_SJ02_MP02_20_MG | ecosystem: Environmental > Terrestrial > Soil > Wetlands > Peat | place... | reverse complement strand
GTGGGCGAGCCGATCGAGCCCGAGGTCTGGCGGTGGTACTACAACGAGGTCGGCAAGGGCCAGGCGGCCATCACCGACACCTGGTGGCAGACCGAGAACGGCGGCTTCCTGGGCAGCACCCTGCCCGGCCTGGAGCCGATGAAGCCGGGTAGCTGCGGCCCCGGCGTGCTCGGCATCTTCCCGGTGATCTACGACGAGAACGGCGACGAGGTGCCGCGGGGCAGCGGCAAGGCGGGCAACATCTGCATCCGCAACCCCTGGCCGGGCATCTTCCAGACGGTGTGGGGGGACCCGGAGCGGTTCCTGTCCACCTACTTCCGGAAGTACAACAAGAACCCGGACAGCAAGGACTGGCACGACTGGCCGTACTTCACCAATGACGGGGCGGTCCAGGCGGCCGACGGCTACTTCCGGATCCTGGGCCGCGTGGACGACGTGATCAACGTGGCCGGTCACCGTCTCGGCACCAAGGAGATCGAGTCGGCGGCACTGACGGTCCCCGAGGTCGCTGAGGCGGCCGCGGTACCGGTGATCGACGACATCCGCGGCCGGGTCGTCGAGATCTACGTCTCCCTCAAGCCGGGCTACGAGCCAAGCGAGGAGATGGAAGACAAGGTCAGCAAGACGATCGAGACCGTGATCGGCAAGATCGCCCGGCCTAAGAACGTCTGGATCGTCTCCGACATGCCCAAGACCCGGTCCGGCAAGATCATGCGCCGGGTCATCGCGTCCGTCTCCAACTTCACCGACGTCGGCGACGTCACGACCCTGGCCAACCCCGAGGTCGTCGAGACGATCCGGCACCACGTGCAGGCGGAGAAGGTCGCTCACGGTGAGGTGCCGCGCGAGCTCACCGAGACCGAGTTGGCTGAGATCAAGGCCTTCGGCTCCGAGTAAGCCTGGCACGTTCGGTTCCGCTGTGGCGGGCCACCGCCTTCAGGTGGCCCGCCACATGCACGTCCGCCTCTTTTCTGCCGAACGATCCTGGCCGCGAGCGTCCGGCCGCGCATCCCGCCTCGGCAGTACGCAGGTCATCTCACGACGGGACCTTGGTCTCTATGGCGCCTGCTCGCGGCGCGGTGAGCTCAGAGGTGACGAGAAGGATCCCGGGGAGACGCCGAGACACGATGCCAGCTCCGGGCGGGACCGGCACCGCGCACCGCGCAATCGGAATCCGCGAGAAGCGGAGGCGGGGTCCTTCTCGCTCACCTGAGCCACGCGGGAAGAGGCGTCCCGAGAATCACGTGCCGGCGCCGCGCCATGGCACGGGTAACGACCCACGCTGATGACCGGCACGGGTGGCCGCGAAGAGCGCGGAGATAAACCTCGGGATAACCGCGGTCCGTGTCCACGATCACCGGCGGCCGCGGCGGCCGGTGGATGGGCCGGACCCGGGCCGTTCAGCTTGGTGCCCTTCTGGAAGCCACCGAACAGCAGCGACAGCACGATGAGCAGCACGATCAGCAGCACCACCCACAGCAGGCAGCCCGCCGCCCGCGACCTCGGCCACCGCCGCCGGCGCACCCGGTAACCCGAGCGCCGGACGGACCCGTACCTGGACATGTCCTGTGTCTTCCCAGCGTGCGCACAGTATGCGGCGCGGCCTGAATTTTCTGAACCGCCCGGGGTAGTCGGTACGCGCGGACAACGCCGCACCAGGTAAAGGACGACAGCCATGGCGCGCATGCCGAGGGTAGGGTCGCTGGCCGGGATCGTGGGCGCGGTCGCCGCCGTGCTCGTGCTGATCGTGGTGCTGTCCGCGATCCACCTGCTGCCCCAGTTGCGGAACCCCTTCGCGGAAACCACCACGGTGCGCAGTCAGCCCGTCATCCTGAAATCGATCACCGAGCTCAGCCGCTACGAGGCGGCCAGCGGGTCGTTCGAGGTGGTGGTCGACCTGACCCAGCGCACTTCACTGCTGCCATCGTTCCTTGAGGGCAGCCAGACGCTGTTCATCGGGCAGGGCACCGACATCGCTTTCGTCGACTTCTCGCAACTCAAGAGCCAGGCCATCACGGTGAGCGCGGACCGGACCTCGGTCACGGTCAGCCTGCCAGGGGCCCAGCTGGAACCGGCCGTCCTCAACGTCTCGCAGTCCTACGTGTACGCGCAGCAGCAGGGGCTGTTAAACCGGATCTCGAACTTCTTCTCCGGCAACCCGAACAGCCAGCAGGAGGTCTACATCCTGGCCCAGCAGAAGATCCAGGCCGCGGCCCAGCAGAGCCCGCTGCTGACCGAGGCGCAGAAGAACACGCAGGAGATGCTCGACGGCATGCTGACCTCGCTGGGCTTCCAGCACGTCACCGTCACCTTCGCCGGCGTCCAGGCCGGGTAGCGGCCAGCTTGGGTTGCAGCGCGCCCTCACTCGCAAGCTCGTCGAGGAATCCCTCGGCTCAGAGGTCGGCGGGGGCGGTGTAGGCGAGCAGGCGGGCGTGTCCGGGGGACAGGGCGGGCCAGTCTTCATCGAACTCGAAGATGGCCACGGCAGCCGTGGGGAACCTCAGGCCGACCGGGGAGAGCCTGCCGTTCCCGGCCGGAGGCTCGGCCAGGCTGTTGGCCAGCTCGGCCAGGCCCGGGTTGTGCCCGATCAGCAGTGCGGCGCGGTACGCGCCGGGCAACTCCCGGGCCAGGTAGAGCAGGGTCTGCGCGCTGGCCGCATACGCTCGCGGCTCAAACGTCACCGACGGCGACCTGCCCAGCTCCGGGGCTACCAGATCCCAGGTCTGCCGGGTCCGGCGCGCATTCGAGCAGACCACGACATCCGGCAGGTAACCGTTCTCGTGCAGCCAGCGCCCGATCCTGGGGGCGTCGCGCCGCCCCCGCTTGGCCAGCGGCCGGTCACGATCGGGCACGTCCGGCCAGTCCGACTTGGCGTGCCGCAGCAGTATCAGCCTTCGCGTCGCGTCACCGGCCACGTGCTAAGCCTGCCACGGCCCGCTGGGCCACCCAATATCCGCGGCTAATGTCCCGGGCGGGCCGGGTCGGCCAGCTAGAGCCACCCCGCCCGAATAGTGACCGATTCGCCGCCGGAGTCCGCCGCAGCCGACGATGGTGCCGTTTCGTCCCGCGGAGGGCGGCCCAGTTCGCCTTCCCGCACCCTGTCCAGCAGCCTGCGGGTGGCCTCCACGATCTCCGGGACGGCGCCGCGCAGCTGCTCCGCGTCATCCGGGCCGGCCGTATCGGGCGGGAAACCCGCCGAAGCCAGCAGCCCGTCAAGGTCGGCCAGCTTGTCGCCCAGCCAGCCGAGCGGATCGGCGGACAGTTCGGGCACGAAGACCCGGCGGCCGGGGTCCCAGCCGCTGAACGCCGGGTGGTGGTGCGCGCGGTCGAAGCTGCCGGGGCGCCCGGCCACCGACTCCAGCAGGTCGGCGCGCCAGATCGGCTGGCCGATCTCGATGGGCTGGGCCGAGTAGATCGATCCCTTCAGCGCTCCCCGCCCGAACACCCTCAGCTCGACCCGGACACCGTGCTCGGCGCCTTCCTGACCCTCATGCGGATCAGGATCCACAAAGTACAGGTCGCCGGCCAGCACGCCGACCCGCTCGAACCCGAACGCGTAGAGCATGACGGATCCTCCTCGCTCACGAGCACGTTCCCGGCCTCGTCCTACTATCCCCGCCACGGGGCCGCCGGGCTAGGCTCGGATCGTGACGGTGAGGACCAGGGTGCTGCTGGTGGTGCTCGGCGCCCTCATCGGCGTCGCCGGGATCGTCTGGACGCTGCAGGGACTGGGCTACGTGACGGGAAGCTTCATGACCGGGGCGACCTTGTGGGCCGTCATCGGCCCGGTCACCGCCTTGGCCGGGCTGGCCCTGATCGCGGTCGGCCTGCTCAGGCGCCGGGTATCTGGCGAACGCGGAAGAAGTTGATCGCGGTCGCCCGCATCACCCGCCGATCGTCCTGATTCACCGACTCGGCCGTGGTCCGCACGGTGCCGCGGTCCGGCTTGCTCAGCGATCTGCGCGCTTCTCTCACCGCGGCCCGAACACGGAGCGTGTCCCCCGGGACGGACCGGATAGGGCCAGCGGATCTCATCAGGCCCCCGGGCTGCCCAGCTCTGCCTCGGCGGACACGGCCTGTTCCACGAGCTGACGCCTCATCAGGGCGGCCGTGTGCCTGCCGCTGGCGATCAGCCCGCCGTACGGGCGGCGGGCTGATCGCCCCGGGATCGACACGGAAGGTCTGTTGATCGAACGTATTGACGAAAGAAGGAAATTTAGCTTGGTTGATGCTGGCGCTTCCGCAATCGTAAGTCGCTGCGGGCAGGTGGTCGCCGACGTACCTGATGCCATGATCGGTCACACCCGGGGTTATCCCGGCACTTATTACGCGACTCTTACAAGATCACGGATGAGTTACGGAAATAACTCGATTTGCCTGCGGGCGCTCGGCGGATACTGCCATGCTTCCGCAGACGGCACCCAGGAGCCGTAGCCCGAAGAATGCTTCGTCGGTTACGCAAAGTAACCTGATAGGCCCGCCGACAGGCCCCGCAGCGGGACGGGTAGGCGAGCGCGGAAACGACTTGGGGAGTTCTGTGGATTCAGCCAGCAAGCACCGCCGACCACGGAAGATCCGGCGCACCGGCAGGCACACCACACCGTCACAGGTGGAGAAGGTGGCAGAGAAGGCAGGCAAGGCAGCACCGGCTGTGGCCATCGCGGGCGTGCTGGTCGCGGCGCCGCAGGCGCACGTCGCCGTGAGGACTCCCGCCAAGGCCACCGCGGTGGTCGAGCGAGCGCACACCGAGGTGCTCGTGCGGCACCTGCAGCCGGCTAGCCGCACGTACACCGTCCGCCCGGGCGACACGCTGTCCTCGATTGCGCAGCGCTTCTACGGTAACCCGGCGGACTGGCCCTGGCTGTACCACGTGAACCAGTCCAAGATCGCCAACCCCAACCTCATCTACGTCGGCGAGAAGCTGCAGGTCCCCTACGACCCGCCCGCCAATGCCGCCTCCTACGCACCCAAGCACGCCAAGGCCGCCACGCTGAGCTCTTCGGACACGAGCGGCTCTTCGGACACGAGCGGCTCTTCGGACACGAGTCTGAGCGGAACGCTCGGCTGCTCGGGCCTGGAGGCCCTGTGGGAGGCGGCCGGCGGTTCGCACGCCGAGGCCTTCATCGCCGCCGAGATCGCGATGGCCGAATCCAGCGGCGAGCAGTACGCCCTCAGCCCGACCGACGACTACGGCTACTGGCAGATCAATGCCTCGCACGGGCCCGCGCTGGCCACCTTCAACCCGATCGGGAACGCCAAGGCCGCGATCATCATCTCCGACGACGGCCAGGACTGGGACCCGTGGACGACCTACGTCACCGGTGCCTACCAGGGACGCTGCTAGTCAGGCTGTCCCGTCCGCTGCCCGTAACCCGCCAGCTGGCCGGCCACGAGCGCGACCTCGTCGGCCGGCAGCAGGCGCGGCCCGTCCCCCGGGCCAGAGCCGCTGGCGGCCACGGCTCGCAGGTAGACCTCGCAGAGCCATTCCAGATGGCGGCTGCCCACCAGGGCGGACCTCAGGTCCGCGCCGGTCGTCACCGCACCGTGGTTTGCCATCAGGCACGCGGTCCGGCCGCGCAGCGCCGCGACCACGTGGCGAGCCAGTTCCTGGCTTCCGTAGGCGGCATACGCCGCCACCGCGACCGGGCCGCCGAACATCGCCACCTGATAGTGAATGGCCGGCAGCTCGTCGACCAGCGTGGACAGCGCCGTGGCGGCGACCGAGTGCGTGTGCACGATCGCCACCGCGCTGGTGGCCGCGTAGACGGCCAGGTGCAGCGGCATCTCGCTGGTCGGCCGCAACGGCGCCTCGACCGGCGTGCCGTCCAGCCGGTGCACGCCGACCAGGCCGACGGTCAGCTCCGCGTAATCCACGCCGCTGGGCGACACCGCCACCAGGTCAGCGGCCCGGACGCTCACATTGCCTGACGTCCCCACCACCAGCCCCGCCGCGGCCATCTCCCGGCACGTCCGTACCACGTCGTCCCGCGCGTGTTCGAGCAGCATAGGTTCAACATATGAACACTCCCGAGGTGCTGGCCTGGCGGGACGGGCACATCGAGGCACTCGATCAGACCACGCTGCCGCACGAGGTCCGCACGCTGCGCATCGACACCGTCGACCAGCTGGTGCAGGCGATCACCAGCCTGGCCATCCGCGGCGCGCCGCTGCTCGGCGCGGCCGGTGCCCTGGGCGTGGCGCTCGCGATGCGCCAGGCGCTCAGCGAAGACTGGGACGCGGCACGGCTGAGCGCGGAGATCCAGCGGATCGCCAGCGCGCGGCCGACCGCCGTCAACCTCAGCCGTGAGGTCACCGCGGTCGCGGCCCGGATCGGCGAGGGCAGCCAGGCCGTGGAAGGCGCGGCCCTGGCGGTGCTGGCCGGCACCGCCGCGGTCAGCCGCCAGATCAGCGAGCGCGGTGCCGCATACCTGCTCCGGGCCTGCGGCGGCGGCCGGCTCCGCGTGCACACTCACTGCAACACTGGCAGCCTGGCCTGCCTGGGCTGGGGCACCGCCCTGGGCGTCATCCGCGCACTGCACGCTGGCGGTGCGCTCGGCCACGTGGTCGTGGACGAGACCAGGCCGCTGCTCCAGGGCGCCCGGCTGACCTGCTGGGAGCTCGACCAGCTCGGCATCGAGCACTGGCTGGCCTGCGACGGCGCGGCGCCGTTCCTGATCAGCCAGGGCCTGGTCGACGCCGTGGTGGTCGGTGCCGACCGGATCGCCGCGAACGGTGACGTGGCCAACAAGATCGGCACCTACGGCCTGGCCCTCGCGGCCCGCCGGGCGGGCATCCCGTTTCTGGTCGCCGCGCCCGAGTCGACCATTGACGAGGCGACGCCGACCGGTGCCGCCATCCCGCTCGAGCGACGCGCGGACGCCGAGATCACGGTCCCGGCCGCCCCGGCGGGCACCACGGCACTCAACTACGCCTTCGACATCACCCCGGCCGACCTCGTCTCGGCGATCGTCACCGAGCAAAGGCTCATCCAGGACTTGTGACGCCCCTCCCCAGGCAGCCGTCGAACGGGTCGGGCGGTACTGGATCTTCGTCAGCGTGCGCATGAGCGCCTTGATCCGCCGGTCGCGTCGGCACGAGCTTGGCAACTGCCTCTACCGGCACTCGGAGATCACGGCTAACAATTTCGGGAATGCCGTTTCGACACGAGGATTTCTCGGAGAAATGTCCTAGCCTGGTGGTAGAATCGAACTAGTAAATGGTCATGCATCCGGTCTGTGTTCAGTATCGTCTAGATATGGCAAGGATCGGCTAGGAACAGCGGCAATACCCATTACTGCGCGCTTTCCGAAGGGAGGCGGCTACCAAGTGAGCAAGGCCCCGGCATTTGCCAGCGCGACGGAAGCGGCGCAGATGGCGCGCGCGGCGCTGGGGTTCCTGGCGGCCGCCGATGCGACGCAGCTGGTGACCGAGGAGCAGGCGCAGTGCCTCAAGATCCTCGAGCAGGCCAGCGCGATGAGCACGGCGGCACGGGCCGGGATCTTGGGTGCGTTCACTTCGGGGCGGGGCTACTGCGACGATGCGGACTACAGCCCGCGGTCCTGGCTGATCCACCGGACCCGGGTCACCAAGGGCGCCGCGACCGCGTACACCGCCTGGGCCCGCCGGGCCACCGCTCATCGACGGGTCGCCGCCGCGCTGGCCGACGGAGACATGTCGGAGTCATACGCGCGGACGATCTGCGAGTGGAGCGACAAGCTCCCTGAGCACTGCCGCGATGCGGCGGACGCGATCCTGGTCGCCGCGGCCAAAGCGGGCGCGGGCCAGCAGGACCTGGCCGGGCTGGCCGCGGAGATCTACACCCGGTCGCTGCCAGACACCTCTGATGATCGCCGGGACGAGAGCTTCGAGGAACGGTCGCTGCGGGTGGAGGCCACGTTCGAGGGCGCGGGGGTCATCTCGGGTGACCTGACGCCGGAATGCGCGGCGGTGGTGACCGCGGTACTGGAGTCGCTGTCGGCGCCGGCAGGTGCCGAGGACACCCGGACCAGGGAGCAGCGCTACCACGACGGACTGCACGAAGCGATGCGGCGGCTGGTCGCCGCGGACCTGCTGCCGGAGCGGGCCGGGCAGCCGGTCAAGGCCTGGGTCCACGTCTCGCTGGCCGAACTGCGAGCGCTGGATGAGGAGTCGGTGCTGGAGGACCAGTGGATCACCGCGGTCCGGGCCAGGTGGGCGGCGGCCCGGGCCGCCGCGTCGGCCGGCGGCGGCGACGGGGCGGCCTGGCTGGACGGCGACGCGGCCCGCGCGATGGCCTGCGACGCCAGCCTTGCCCCTGTCGTGACCGGCGAGGTGGACATCGGCGTCCTGGATGACCTGGTGCGGCTGTGCGTGCAGCTGGACCGGCTGGTCCACACCGAAGGCCGCGGCGAGCCCGGGGCCGAGCCGGCGGCGTCGGCGGCGGGCCTGGCAGCCGGGCCGGCGTCCCCGGCCCGAGCGGCGCTGGAGAAGGCGATCATCGGCAAGGCCGTGGACCTGCTGTCGGGTCCGGGCGGGCTGGCGTCATTCCTGCGCACCCAGGAGCTGGGGGCGCGGCTGGCCGGGCCGAGCGTGCCGCTGGACGTCGGGTACAGCGACCACGTGCCGGCCGGGATCCGCAACGCGGTGATCCTGCGGGACCGGCACTGCCGGTGGGCCGGCGGCTGCCATCAGCCCGCGGCGGCCTGCGAGGTGCACCACGTCAAGCACAAGGCCAACGGCGGCCCCACCAGCGTCAAGGACTGCATCCTGCTGTGCTGGTTCCACCATCAGGTCGTGATCCACCGCTGGGGCTGGACGCTGGTCCTGAACCCCGAAGGGACCACCACCGCGTGGAACCCGGACCGCACCAAGGTCCTGCACAGCCACAGTCCGCCGGCGAGGGCGGGGTAGGCCGGACGCGGGACCGGTGGCGGCGCCGGCCGGGCGGGTCGCCCGTAGGCCGGACGCGGGGCCGGTGACGGTGCCGGTCGGCTGAGGTACTCGCGCCGGCCGACGCCGGGTACTGGGCGGGTTCGCGACCGGCACGTGCAGCGACTGCCCGGCGAGGTGCCATCCTAGGAGCGGAACGGCCTCGGCCGGGGAGACGGCCTGGCCAGGCCACCGGGTGGTCACGTTCGCGGAGAGGCGGTCACAGGTGACATCACTGGGGCTCGAACGGGACGTCGTCGATCGCGACACGTACCGCCGCGCCGTCGACTGGTTCCGTGCGGCAGGCATCCTGCTGCCTACCTTCAGGCAACTGGCCGCCCCGGACAGCATCCCGGCGAAGACCCTCCAGGCACTGGCGGGGGTGACGGCGGATGCGGCGGACCCGCGGAACCTGTTCCGGGTGCACTGGTACAACGACCGCGGGCGCACCGGCCGGGTGACCACGCCGGTGCACGTAGTCGTGCCCGGTGAGCTCACCGGCGTGGAAGCGCGGATCGTGGTGGTCATCGGTGACCTGTTCCCGATGATCCGGGCGCACAAGGTGCTCGCGGCCTACGGGTGCCTGGCTCCGCGCATCATCACCGGCACGTTCGACCCGGCCGGGGACCGGGCGGTCTGGCCCTCCACGGGAAACTACTGCCGGGGCGGCGTCGCGATCTCCCGCCTGATGGGCTGCCGCGGGATCGCCGTGCTGCCCAAGGGGATGAGCCGTGAGCGTTTCGAATGGCTCGAGACCTGGGTCGCCGACCCGGTGGACATCATCCGCACGCCGGGGACCGAGAGCAACGTCAAGGAGATCTACGACACGTGCGCGGAGCTGTCCGCCGATCCCGGCAACGTGATCTTCAACCAGTTCGCGGAGTTCGGTAACCACCTCGTGCACTACCAGTGCACCGGCCGGGCCCTCGGGGCGGTGTTCGATTCCATCGCGGAGACCGAGCCGGGGCTGCGGCTGCGGGCTTTCACGTCGGCCTCGGGCTCGGCCGGCACTCTCGGCGCCGGCGATTATCTCAAGGAGCGCTACGGCGCGAAGATCGTCGCGGTGGAGGCGCTCGAATGCCCGACCATGCTGGCGAACGGATTCGGTGAGCACAACATCCAGGGCATCGGCGACAAGCACATCCCGCTCATCCACAACGTGATGAACACCGACCTGGTGGCCGGGATCTCCGACCGGGCCACCGACCAGTTGTCGGTGCTGTTCGCGGACGGCCGGGGCCTCGAATATCTCCGGAGGCGGCGGCGGGTCCCTGAGCCCGTCCTGCGGTCCCTGCCCGCCTTCGGGCTGTCGAGCATATGCAACATCCTGGCCGCCGTGAAGGTCGCGAGGTACCTGCGCCTGGGGCCGGACGACGTGGTCATGACGGTGGCGACGGACGGGGCGCGGATGTACGGCAGCGAACGTGAGCGCATCGCCGCCCGCGATTTCCCTGGCGGCTTCGAGATGACCGATGCGGCCGAGGTCTTCAGCCGGTGGATGCTCGCCGCAGGCACCGACAACCTGCTGGAGACCACGCTGGCGGACCGGCATCGCATCTTCAACCTCGGCTACTACACCTGGGTCGAGCAGCAAGGGGTATCACTGCCCGACTTCGAGGCCCGACGCGACCAGCGGTTCTGGGCCGGCCTGCGCGACCTGCTGCCCGCATGGGACGCCATGATCGGGGAATTCAATGAGCGGACCGGCCTGGCGGCGGGATGACCCTGAAGACCCCGAAGACCGCCAAGGGCCCGCCTGCTAGCACGATCCGCTGCTCGGGATGCGGGTACGTCGCCGACCCTGACGACCCGTACCCGTTCCGGTGCCCGCGGGCCGGGACCGACGACACCGATCACGTGCTGACCCGGGTGCTCAGCCTGGCGGGCGCCGTCTTTCCCCGCGGCAGCGAACAGAACCCGTTCCTGCGCTATCGCGCCCTGATGCACTCCTATCACGTGGCCATGGCCCGCGGGATGTCCGATGCTGTTTACGCCGGCCTGGTGGCGTCGCTCGACGCGTCGGTCGCCGGCACCTGCGGCCGCGGGTTCCGTGTCACGCCATGGTTCCGCAGCCGGGAATTGAGCCAGGTGCTGGCCTTCTCCGACGCCGGCGGCGTGTGGGTCAAGGACGAGACAGTGAACGTGTCGGGCTCGCATAAGGGCCGGCATCTCATGGGCGTGCTCCTGCACCTGGCGGTCATGGAGGCCTGCGGTCTCCTGGACCCCGCACAGCGCCCCGATCTGGCCATCGCCAGCTGCGGGAACGCGGCGCTGGCGGCGGCCGTGCTGGCCCGGGCCTGCGGCCGACGGCTGAGCGTGTTCGTCCCGCCCGAGGCCGACGCCGGAATCGCGGAACGGCTGCGCGACCTGGAGGCGGACGTGGTGGTCTGCCCCCGCGAGCGCGACGCGGCCGGCGATCCGACCTACCTGCGGCTACGGGCCGAACTGGACCGCGGGGCGCTACCGTTCACCGTCCAGGGCACCGAGAACGGGCTCGCCGTCGAGGGCGGCCAGACTCTGGGCTATGAGCTCGTGACCGACCTGGCGGACCTGCCCGGCGGCCTGGACCACCTGATCGTCCAGGTGGGCGGGGGTGCCCTGGCCAGCTCGTGTATCCAGGCGCTCCGCGAGGCGGCCCAGCTTGGCGCGCTGG